>Ga0307978_1001295_pt1 | contig 19041 bp, 10 predicted proteins | sample OrgLakmetage1056_FD_203151 | JGI IMG/M metagenome (GOLD analysis project Ga0307978, IMG submission 203151) | Saline water microbial communities from Organic Lake, Antarctica - #1056 | ecosystem: Environmental > Aquatic > Non-marine Saline and Alkaline > Saline | place: Antarctica: Organic Lake...
TTGGTTTTGCCAAACGTCAAGTCGCCATAGATTTCGTCGGCCACGACTGGAAGATGGTGCCTCTGGCACACGTCCACCAAGTCTTGCAGGTGCTCGACAGAAAAGACGCTGCCCGTGGGGTTGGAGGGATTGTTCACGAGAATGCCCCGCACCGCACGGCCGTGCTGCACGCACAATTCGTGAATATGTTCCAAATCGCATTCCCACTCTTGATCCGGCTTGAGTCGATACGGCACCACGGCCGCGCCGTGCGATTCGCAAATGACTTGGTACAGTGGAAAGCCGGGTTGGGGCACCAACAAGATGGAATCATCGTCGAGCAGTGCCGTCAAGGCCAACTCGAGGGCACCGCTGCAGCCATTGGCAATGATTACAGATGCAGCTTGGACTGATTGGATACCACGGTCGGAAGAATGAAAGGCCGCCACGGCCTGGCGGGCTGCGGTCGTCCCACACGCGTTCACGTAGCCCGCACAGTGGCCCGATCCTTGCACGGCTTGGCAGACGGCCTGCAGGGCGGCGGGACACGGCGCCAGGTTTCCCGCGGCCGTTGGATCCCCCAGCTGTGCCAGTGAAGTAGAGTGAGAGCGAGAGCGAGAGTGAGATTATCGTGCCGTGTGGCAAACTTGAAACAAGAAATGAACTACTGTACGTCTGCGTAGTACGTACCGCCAACGAAATGGGGTCCTTCCCGTCGCCGCGCTCTTCACCCGTCTGAATCTTGGCATCCACAATGGCTCGAATAGGATTGACAGTGCGCACGCTCTTGGCCGATGGGGGACAAATACCCCAGCTGCTTTGCTGACTGCGCTTGGCGTTGGCGCCGCTTTCAAGAACAATGGGATTGAGAACAATGGATTCGGGAACGAGCGTTGGAGACACGAACGCTACCGACGTGGGCGACGAGAAATGATTCCTCTTGGTGCAATCGTCCTTGCTATCGTTCTTGGAAGTCATGATTTTCAGTGTCGTCCAGGCGTGAATGTGAATGTGATGATGCGATGATGCGATGATGCGATGGTTGATGGACCTCCTTTTCTGCATCAGCAAAAGTGTTCTGGTCGGTTTGCGTGACAGATGCCATCAACGAGTTCTGCGAACATTGGGGAACGACCTGAAAATGTGGGCGAAGAAACAAGAAACGGAGATTGACATTTTGCTGGCATCACAGAGGTCTTAAAACAGTACTAAAGAGACAAATGGCGCGAAATTGGCATTCTGCCGTTTCCAAGAACAAATTCTCAAGTCGAAAACGACCAGAACGACCATTGTTGTCGTTGACACTTTACCGTACCGGTACATTCTAGCAAAGATCCACCCGCTTGCTGGTTTCGTTTCGAGTTGAACCACGATGTTGCGTCTCGTAGTAGTAACCGCACGACCACTACTCGTGTCGTCCAACAACAAGACTGCGCTCTGTCTCCCACGAGGAGCTCGCTTTCTCTCGTCGTCGTCGTCGTCGTCGTCAACGACCAAACAATCGTCGCCATCGTCCTCCTTGTTTCCCAATGGCGTCTTGATTGCCAATCGCGGCGAGATTGCATGTCGCGTCATGCGCACCTGTCGTCGTCTAGGCGTTCCCACCATTGCCGTCTACTCCTCCGCGGACGGCCCCCACGCCCTGCACGTGCAAGCTGCCGATTACGCCGTCCAGATTGGAACGGGGCCCACTCCAGCCGACAGCTATTTGCGACAGCACGAGCTCCTCGAGATTTGCCACCAAACGGGCGCCCAAGCCGTTCATCCCGGGTACGGCTTTTTGTCCGAAAACGCCACCTTTTGTCAAGCCGCCTTGACGGCCGGTGTAAAGTTTGTCGGCCCAGGCCCCGCCGCCATTCAAGCCATGGGGAGCAAGTCGCATTCCAAGAAAATCATGGAACAAGCCGGAGTTCCCACCACGCCCGGCTATTACGGCGACGATTGTCAAGACGCGGCCTTTTTGAAACAGCAAGCTGTCGAAACGGTGGGATTCCCACTTTTGATCAAGGCCGTCATGGGTGGTGGTGGCAAGGGCATGCGCGTGGTCCACCAGGAAAGAGACTTTGACGAGGCGCTGGAATCGTGTCGCCGCGAGAGTCTCACGGCCTTTGGAGACGATGTGGTGATTTTGGAAAAGTATCTGATCAATCCTAGGCACGTTGAAGTGCAAGTGGTGGCGGATTCGCACGGCAATGTCGTGCATTTGTACGAACGAGACTGTTCCTTGCAGCGTCGTCACCAAAAGATTATTGAAGAGGCGCCCGCGTCCGACTTGGACCCGGTCTTGAGAGCGCAGTTGGGAGAAATGGGCAAGCGCGCGGCACTCGCGGCGGGATACGAGAATGCTGGCACGGTCGAGTTCTTGTTGGATACGCAGGAGCCCGGCAAGTTCTACTTTTGTGAAATGAATACCCGACTCCAAGTGGAACATCCCGTCAGCGAAATGATTACGGGCATTGATCTGGTGGAATGGCAGCTGCGCATTGCCGCGGGAGAAGAGCTGCCGATTCTAAATCAGGCTGATATTCCTTGTCGAGGTCACGCCTTTGAAGCGCGCGTCTATGCCGAGAATCCCGCTCGCAATTTCATGCCGGCCACGGGCAATGTTTGGCACCACGTGGCTGCTGCGCCCGTCGAACTCAATGCGGGAGCGTCGTCCAATGGCGTCCGTGTCGATACAGGCATTCAGCCTGGACAAGACATTAGCGTCTATTACGACCCCATGATTTCCAAGCTCATTGTACACGATGAGAATCGCGAAAAGGCGCTCGACAAGCTAGTCAAGGCCTTGAAAGGATACCAGATTGCCGGCGTGCCCACAAATATTGACTTTCTCATCAAGTGTGCAGACCATGCTACCTTTCGGACACCTGGGGCTGTCAATACTGGCTTTTTGGACGCCCACGCGTATGATGTCCAAGTGCAAGAGACAGACTTTCCGCCTCCAATGGCGCAGGCTGTTGGAGCGTTTGCATCATTGCTGTATCTCGAGAATCGAGTCGGTGTACTACCCCAAGGGCGTCAAGCGATAATGCAGTCTCCGTGGTCGTCTCTTTCGGGGTCTTGGAGAATGGGAGGGCAGTCGGGGCGCGCGAGGCGATTGCTGCAACTGGAAAAGGGTGCACACGTCGAATGCATCAGTAACCGTGATGGGTCATTTGAGATCCGACCTGCCGGTCCAGACGACAAAGAAGAAGACTGGATCCATGTCGCCGGCTTTGTGGATTCCTTCGCCAACATGCAAGTGGTCATTAACAAAATGCATCGTATCACTCTCAAGTCTGTCTTGAAAGCACATGATGGTGTGTTGCGAGTGCGAATGTGGCCCGACCGTCTGGACGACTATTCTTGGAGTGTGGACTTTAAGAATCCGCTCGAGCCAGCGTCGTCGGAGGCAGTCCTCGTGGCCGGGGAGGGCTTTGTTAAGGCGCCCATGCCGGGAAAGATTAGCCGTATTAATGCAGTTGTCGGTGATACTGTTAAGGCAGGGCAGGTGGTGATGGTGATGGAAGCCATGAAAATGGAACACGTGATCAAGGCACCCCGAGACGGAACCCTCGCGGAGATCCGATACGTGGCCAACGATATTGTGGACGATGGAGCCATCTTGCTTGTACTCGAGAGCGAGAGCGTGGAAGAGAGTACGGCAGCATAAAATGAACGGTTCTAGTGGAGCCGTGTCGAGCCTTTATAGAGTACGAAGTACGCAAAAGTATATTGAAGTTAAGACATACTATACTCGATTAGTCTAGGATTGTTTGCTAGCGCGATATTGCAAATCCCAAAAATCCACTCTCATGAGCGGGTTCTTGCTCGAACGCAAAGTCCATTGGCACGTTGTCAACTTCTTTAGCCAAAAGACTCACCCCGACAAGTCGAAAAAAGTGCTTGGAGACCTGCAGTGGGTCTAGTTGTAAGAGAGTCTCCCCCGGTGGAATCAATCCTACGGCCGAAGTGCGAGCAAGATGCAAGTCCAGAGCTCCCTCGTGAAACGGTTCTATTGCCACAAGGGGTGTTCCATTCAGAACAACACGGGTACGAGGGTACTCTGGCTTGTCAATTTCTTCGTCACTGGCTGTCATGTATGTCAGTGAAACAATACGCTCGGTGTTAAAAGGGTTGTTCACAGTGATACTGGCACCACGACCGATAACTTCAATGGCGTGCTTGTGGGATTCAGCTGTATACGCAAAGTTGACTTGCTGAGTTCGACGGTGCGATTGTATATGCTTGCTGTTTCCGTCCAGGTACCAAAGATCGCACTGATCTCCCGACCCCCAAGAGCCAGTCGCTTGTCGATGTGGTCGAGTAAGAATATCCTCCACTGGCGGAATCAGTTTTTGGATACCAAGTGCAACCGTCTCGTGACCCTTGTCGGACAAGAGAGACCAGTTATCCTCTTGAAACATGGGGAAAGACAGGGCAAACTCGGGCATCTTGTCAGGATGGGGGAGTGTGTACAGCAAGCCATGCACCTCTCGCAGTGTTTCTTGCAAAGCAGCATCGTCGGGCAGCTGCATGGACCACTGGCTTGCCATGGTAGTAGTTAGCATACCTTGATATAATTCCTTACTGTGAAGGGTATAGTTTCCATTGAGTTGTAGCCAGGAATCCATATCCATAACTGTACCATTGTCGGTTTGATAGACAATCTGGAGGGGATTCCACAAGCGTACAAACACGATGCTTGCCGAGGGGAAGCGTTGCCGCATTCTTTGGGCGAGGACTCTCGTACTTTCCTCAAATGTGGTGAACTCGATTGTAACAACGTCGTATACCGAATCACCCACGATCGATTGTGTACAAGCCGCCGATAAGGCGGACCCACCCACGCGGCTCGCAGCGTTGTGTATTGACACCGATAATAGGTAGGGATAAGATGTGACCAAGGGATCGTCGAGACCTTCGCCCCAAGTCGAGGAGCTTCCAAAGCTTACGTAACGAGCTTGAGAGAGACTGGGTGCCCTTAATCGTCGATAAGAAGTCGAGAGAGGATGATGAGACTCGGTTGATGGATCATCGTTTCGCAGTAACAGCAGCACATTGAAGAGAAGTAACAAGGAAACTGATGCAAGGATGACTACATGACGACTTCTAACCCGAGTCGGCGGAATATCTACAGATGATGTGCCAGAGTTTGGGAGATCTCCAGTAGCAGGGCATCGCCATGGTTGTCTCGGCATCATTCTTGAAGTTTTGTTGTGAGTAGGGAAACTGACGTTGCCAATGGCATGGACTACAAAAGTAATGGAAAACTTGAAACGAAAAATAATGGTCGACGCTTTTGTCCTAATTTCGTCAAACACTTAGGGGATCACCTGCGTTGATGCGTACAGAAGTTGAGTGTGAGCCAAAGAAAAATACGTGACTGTTTCCGTTGCAGCTTTCATGCATAGCCAAAGATGGGGCGCGCGGGATACAGTAGCGGTAAACATTCAGTTAAAAATCATCATATGTAAAAGTCTGATAAGACGAAGGAAAGAATTATCAGTCGTACCCAACGCAATTTCGAGAGGCAAGATCCTGATACAGTACAGGTACGTAAAACCCTGACACTGACACACACACCCATCGAGATCGAGCATTTGAGCCCCATCCCCATCAACGCGCACCATTCCAGTAATCGGCAATAATGACGCTTGAAAATCTTTCGGATTGCTTCGATTCGATTCTTCTTACTCTTTGCATTTACAAAGTTTCAACCGGTGAAAAGAGTCTGTAGTCTATATGGCTGATGACTTTGGTATCCGTTTGGGGGATCACTTTGCTCGGTAAGCTCTTGACGGTTTAGCAGGCAGTGGTGGTGCGGGTGAAAATGTTGTGAGTACTGTATTGACGAACGAACAGGCAGGCAGAGGCAGGGTGTCAAGAAAGTAGTTGACACGGTTCGTGGTTCGTGGTTCAAGGGTCATTTAGTACCCGTTTCATTTAAGACCTCCAGTCTTCTGCCACCTTTTGATGACACCTTTTCAATGACTGATCCTCAATCTTCAGAAAGAATACTGTAGTACTGTACTGCAGTACTCTACTGTATTATCTTCAGAACCCGGTAAAGGTAAAAAGACTTTATCATCTTCTCGATTACGATTGAACACGGCGAAAAGGTGATGGCTGGGTCAAGACCTCACATTTTCCATGATTAATTGGGCTTCCCAACGAATCCCTTTCCACAACTCTGGTCAAAAGATAGTTGATGGGAAGGGCCAAGAAGGTACAGGTTAGGGATCGATCATCAATCAAGGTAGACCATGACTACTAGGGGACCGCTGTTACTGTAGTATGGTATAATATTATATCATATCAGAACCAAACATATGCGTATCGGGACTGAGAGTTACTTTGAGTAAGAATGAGTCATCACAAGATGATCGGATGCTGAAGAACATGCCCAGCGCAGGTCAGATTACATCTACTGTACTTAGCCTTGGTCATTCAGCCCAAGCTAAGTATCTGGACTACATTACCTGTAACTCTGCTCTCGGTGCTGTAAGATCAATTATCAATTTTGGTCAGGTCATTACTGCTTGAAGGGCTTTCGACACACCTTGGGAACAGAGCTTGAAGCTCACAACTTAGATAATCTTCTATCAAACGAATACTGATTACCTTCTCACAGAAGGTTGTGAGGGCTAATTCACTAGGTCACTTTATGCAAGACCCAACTCCTTAACTAACATCTTCGCGGTGGTAAAGATCGTCTGGTTACGAGGTTGTTAACACGCTTCCTCAGGCCGCCCGCCCGCCCAGCAAGCCAAAGATCCCTTTCCGACAACCACTACTCTGGTTTGAAATCTCGCAGAGCCATCGGTTCGCTCCACTTCCACAGCGGCAGCACACCAATACAGCGGCCACCCACGCAGTTATAACTAAGCATTTCATTCTCGCCACCTTTTTGTAAGCATTCAACAACAGCGTTATGTCCCCCGGGATCCTCTGCTACACTGAAATCCCCTACACGGACCCGGCCACGAGCGAGCCTTTGATCGCTACGGGCGCCGCCGACCAAGAGGAAGCTAGGCTACTGCGACAGGACAAGTCCCTTATCTTGGGTTTCCTTCTGGGAACATTTTTTCAAATTTCCTCGTCTGCGATCTTCTTGTTCAGTAATGTCTTGCTAAGGATTTGGGGTGATGATCTCAATCCGAACAGTACGCAAGTTGTCGTTGTCGCTGCTTCTTGTGTCTGCACAGCGATTGTATCCAGTCTGACGGGGGTGGCCTCTCTAATCCTCTGGCTAGTCCTTCGCGAAGAAACAAAAACATGCACCAATGGGCCTTGTTCGGGGCACATGGAACGGGGTTTCGCGCGGGCTGGGCGGCTTGACTAGCGTCACTTTAACCTGGGTCATGACACTCATCATGCCACGTGAGAATGTAGATTTCGGTTTGTTGATCTTCCAAGTCGTGGTGGCTCTCATCGGTAGTCTCGCCATCGTGGCGTCTTCAAAGAAAACAGAGCAACCTTGTTCGTCACCCTCCAGAAAGGCTTGCGCACGCCGTGTAGACAGCGACTAACTTGGAATCAAACTATCGATAAACAGCAGTACAGTAAAGATTTCAAGTTGTTTATGTTAATTTGCTACTCTACTGTAGATGCATGGCATGCATGGTCCGTGTATTAGATTAGACAATTGTTCAGTCCAGCACGTAGCTCGTCTTCCTGCAAATACCGTCCGATAACGACGACCTTGTTCTGACGCACTTCCTGTTCTGTCCACGCCAGTTGCTGGCTAGCCGGATGAATCTCCCACGTGTCGTGTACGGCCTGTACGATGAACCGTCTTGTATCGACGCCGTCCTCGTCCACGAAACCATCCGAGTCTAGTGCGTTGCGAACCGACAAGACACCCTTGATGCGAAAGAGTCGTTGCGTCGTGTCATCAACAGCCGCTGCTAGCGCCTTGTTGCGGTTGGTGGTATCGTCGTCAATATTGTCGTCGTTGCCTTGTTCGAGCCGCGCTCGAAGAACTCGCTCCTGTTCGTCTTGGTTGGGCCACAGGATGTTTGCCAGCCACGCATTCACCTTGTACCAATCGACGGTTCCGTCCAACACCAAGGCCACGGTAGAAATGGCGCTCGTGTGCACATGCTCTGGAACACAGTGTTGGCAGTCACCCTCGTGATTGTGGTCGTGGTCGTGATCATGATCGTGATCGTGACTATTCGAACTGTTGTGAGTACTGTCATGAGTATTGTCAAGATTGTCCTTATGAAGCGTCTCGTCGACTTGTCGAGCTCGATCAGCATCAAAGCATTCAGCCTCTAGGATCCAATCCAAATCGGGAACGGCACTGTAGGTGGTGGGTCGGACTGGAACAGTGGCGTGAATGCTCCGAATGATACCCGTCAGTCTGTCCAATGATGATGTATCTGTTGCATCTGTTGTATCTCGAATCAAGTCCACCTTATTTAGCAATACCCGATCCGCGTAGGCAATTTGCTGTGCGGCTTCTACCGTTTCCTTGAGTTGACGTTCAATGTTTGCCGCGTCAACGACCGTGACAATTCCATCCAAGCGCAGCCTTGATTCCAAGGCGTCGTCCAACCAAAACAAGGCGGCAATGGGCCCCGGATTGGCCATGCCCGAGCATTCAATCAGAATGTAATCCAAATCGGCGCGCTTTTCCACCAGCAGTTCCAGGGTCGCCACCAGCGAGTCCTTGACGGTGCAGCAGATGCAGCCATTGGGCAATTCAATCAAATCGGCCAAATTTTCGTCAGAGACGCCATCGCGGGCAATGAGACTTTCCACTTGCAGGCCCTCGCCAAACTCGTTTTCAATCACGGCGATGCGCTTGCCGTGGTCGTTGGACTTTAGAATGTACTGAATCAGTGTCGTCTTGCCTATACCGAGTGGGAGGGATGCAAGAGATGGGGTTAGGGTTTTGGTTGGTTAGCTAGCTAGTTAGCTAGTTAGTTCGTTCGTTCGTTCGTTTCTACAAGCTCTACCGTACCGGTAGTGTCGGCGTGGCGTTCATGATACGTCGTATGCGAGACAGTCGTGTAAGGAGTCAGGGATGCACGTACCGCTACCGAGAAATCCGGAAAGGACCGTGACGGGGCATGGCGGTAGTTGTACTAGAGGTACATCCTTTGGCTCATCGCTGCAGTCCTCTCCGGTTGGTTCGTCAATGGTCACCAACATGGGAGCCTCGTCGTCGTCATCGTCGTCGTCCGAAACACTATCCGTGCGGACTTGTTGAAAGTCAGCTGTCATGGCGAAAGAGCTTGCTGCTTGCTGGAATGGGGGAATGGGACGAGGAATATGGAGGAACGCTGTCGCGTTGTGGCACCATGGTGCAGCGTGCAGTCGGCCTGACGAATGAATGAAGGTCGAAAGGCGTCGTTGGAGGGAACTTGAAACGCGCTGTGACTAAGAGTCGAAATATCACGGGAAGCCTATCGTGTTCGCGTTATCAGTTCTTCTTTGGGATGGGAGTGACGAAGAATATATGAAAGTCTTTTTGCACTTTGCATAAACGTACAAGCAACAGAGACGCAAAAGTAGAACAACATGAGCACCATGGACGCAGCAGAACCCGTATTCAAGCCTCAGGCCAATGGCAATGGCTGCATGAAAGCCTTTGGTGTGCTAGATGGCCCTCCAAGCGTAACTACGGCACCCTCCACTGTGAAAGAATCCATGTCCCAGTCGGAAACGGAACACGAGGACAGCTCGCATGGCGGCAACAGCGCCAAGAAGGCTCACTTTCTGCTTCCAGAGGAGGAGGCACCCGTGATGAACCACGCTTCCAAGACACGGACCGTACCAATACTGCCTCCATTCGCACGCCACACTCAAGTCTTGCCACAAGTCTTGGAAGGAGGTGGGGTAGACCGACCCAACAGCGTCCGTGAGACTTACATCCTTGAGCCCCCCTCCCCAGTACCTGTCACGCGCCATACTCGCATCAACTCGGTCGAATACAACCAAAGTGGCGAGTTTGACAACTTGGATTGCGCCGAGGACGATAAACATTCAGATGAAAGTATACCACCGCTGCCGCGACGCATGGTCGTCGTGCGCTATTATTTGGACCGTCCGGGCTACGGCCTTCACAACTCCACTGCTCGCATCTGGTTCCATCCCCCCGCGGCCTGCAAACCGGCCCACGTGCGAGACTTTTTGCTCCAGCAAGGAATTCTGGCGCTGCAGGGATTGCTGGTGGAAATTTACCTCGACAAGTTTGAATCCTTCATGATGCTGGAAGCCTGTGAAGCCAGCTTTGTCGAATGGAACTTTTCGAATACGACACCCCGCAAACCCGGCGTCTTAAACATTCGATTGACCGATCTGGTCCAAGCCGAACAAGAAGAACATTTCGTCGACAGTTCGCACGGTAGCAGCAACATCAACGGCAAAAAGTCTCCAGTCCATCCGCACCTCCAACCGCAACGCTCACCCGCGGTAGCTCCAGCGGCCTCGGCCCAAGCCAATACCACACCCATTGGTTTGTTTGGTTTTAGCATGATGGTGGGGCTGGAAACAATCGCCCTCATGTCCCGCCTCCTACCCAACTCGACGGATCCGCGCTTTGTACTCACCTGGGGCCCGTACATGTACTTTGTTGGTGGCTTGTTGCAAGTCATTACGGGCATCTTTCAAGTGCTGCGCGGCAACATTTATGGAGCCACGGCCTTTTTGGGATTTGGATGCTTTTGGTTCTCCAACGGGGTCATTCAGATTCTGGAGAATCACTTTTCGGATCCCGGCAGTCGCGCCGATGTCTTGTTGGAGTCGGACGATCCAGTGGGTTTTTTTTTGCGGAACATGTACATTTTTGGCTTCTGTTGCGTCTTGTTGAAACAAACCTTTATCATGAATCGTCTCAGTTCCGCGCTCATTACGCTCTTGTGTGTCAAAGTGGGTGCCGGGGCTTTTACAGGTTGGAGTCGGGAGATGCAGTGGGTGCAGCTAGTATTTGGGTGGCTCACATCGGCCTTTGCCTTTTATGTCTTTACGGTCGAGCTGACGAATCAAATGTATCATCGGGAAGTCTTCAAGGTATACAAATGGTGCGATAAGTCCAGTCCCGAGGAGGTCTTTGGAGCCATGGGTAGAACCGGTACTCTGCATTCCAGGGCTGCTAGATTGCGACAAGCCAGCTACAACCCACGGATTGTTCGGGAGGCTGTCAAGCAAGGGAGTCGGGATATGTAAGCAAACTTGAAAGCGGTGGCTAAGTAGAATTTAGATTTAGAGACCTACATTCAAAAACTCTGAATCAGCTGTACAGTCGTCTATCACCCCGAATTGATTTCCTTCGTACCTACGATAGCGTGCTGCTGTCCATTGGTTGGTCTATCCTTTAAAGTGAACTTTGCTAAATCTATGGTACTTTGGCCGACGAAACGAACTCTGTCGTTAGCAGACAACGCTGTCTAGACAACGCGCAAGGGAATGCATGAGCAACGGTAAGCTCGATCAGGGTCACTGAATTGATACCACTAACCTTTTTCTTGCCATCGGAATCCTTGCTGTGAATAAAGCGCTTGGAGACAAACGCATTGGAGGCACTGGTACTGGATGGGCGTTCCGGGCCAGGGACATTATCTGCAGTCACAGGGAAGACGTGTAGGTAGGTCATGTCTGGATCTGGAAACAAGTCCAAACCAGGTTCCGTGCGAAGAATAACCGAGCTGGCTCCGCATTCACTCTGTAGCGAGGAGAGAAGCGGTCTCGCAAACTCGAGACAAAGTTTCTTCATCCACTTGGCCGGGTCATGGGAAGGCTTCTGGGTAATCGTCTTTGGTACGCGACAAATGCAAGGCATGTCCCACTCAAGGAAAGTTGGAATGGTCGTACTCTCCTGGAAACGCAGTGGTTTCTTTCCGAAAATACGAGCAACAACGTAGCAAGGACGCTTCGAGACCTGCTTCTTGGTGGTGGTGGCCTGGGAGCCTTGACTACTTGCGTCTGGAGTAGTTGCTTCATTCTCGACAGTGAGAAGTAGACGCTCAGCTAGGCTTGTCATGTCTCCACTGAGACTCGCCAGAACTTTTCGAAGAAATGCCTCTTCTTCCGCGTGCCGCTTCCTTGCACTGGCGTTCATACCACGAAGAGTCCCGCGTCCCAGCCCGAGAGGGTTATGGTCTTCCAACACATGCATTACGGCTTTGAGCAAGTTCTCCAAACGGTAGTATGCCAACTCGTCCATGCCATCTTCGCGCAAATAGAGGGCAACAGCTTCCTTCGTGATGCTTGTCAGCATCCCACACATAGCTGAAATCGTGGGTTGCTGTAGCTGACCCGTTGGAGAAACTGCAATAGCTGTGCCGAGGATGAACTCGGGTTCGAGAAAGTCGTCCGCAAAGTCCATGACTTGAGTGTTGCCGCGATCGGGATGTCCAATGTCCTCACCCACAGTCTCGAGCCAAAGCGATCGTCGACTATCGGACCAGAGAACAAACCGTGACGGTCTCCAGACGTTCTTGAGATGAGGGATCGCATCAGATACTGTCCGAGCGCACAGAATAAGAGCTTCGGCCGCCTCGACCCACTGCCCTTTGGCTTCGTGTGAAGCTTTCAGAGTCAAAAGCCAGCGAATCCTTTGCATCGGAGCCGTCTCTGGGACAAAAAAGTTAGCAGCCTCAAACAATGACTCTTCGTCAGCGTCGAACGTTGTGTCTGCCAGCTGATCGGTAGGAACTCTAGTTCCAACAATGGTTAGGCCTTCTCCCTTCAACCTCATTTCAACCAAAACTCCGTCCATTACCGCCTGGCATGCACGGCAAAACAACGATAAGATTGGAGCTAGCTGCGAGTCAACTCGTTCGTCGTCAAGGGGGTTCGTATCCTCTAGGTCAGAAAGGGCTCTTCGCAACGGCCAGAGAGCCTTTGCGACATCTCCCATCGCAAAGATGTGCCCACCCACGCTGTAAAGTCCAATCTCGCGAGCAACAACTTCTGGTAGAACTGTCACGAAAATACTTGATATCTCATCAATGTTTCCCAGCAAGTCGAAAGTTCCCCCCAACAACGAAACGACAAAGTCCACTGCGATCGAGCGAACTGAAAGAGAAATGCTGTTCATCAGGCCTAAAATGACTCGGATCCAGTGCTGAAGCGAGGATCCTGCGATATCCAAGAAGGCTTCTGCGCCAAACTGCTCAAGAGCTTGGAGCGCTCCACCTACTGCGCGAAGATGCGTCACTGGAGACTGCGGAGTTGTCAACACGTGCAGCAAGAGATCCAGTATCCCCTGTACAATCTTGTGCTGCTCTTGCGGATAATTTCCCGTCATCTTCACGCTTTCCTCGACAACAGTATTTGTTGCTGCACAAATAGTGTTGAAGCTCTCTTGCAAGAGCCAGGGTGACATCCTTTTATCGATATCAGATGGGCACATGGTGTGTCGCGAGAGATCGATGAAACTCTGGAATGTTGAACTACTCAACCGTAAAAGACGAATAAATCGATGAATTCGAATGTTCTGAAAAGGAAGAGGAAGGAGATTAGAATGCATACCATACGATACCAAGAACTATTCGACTTCGTTCGGAACCACCCTGCACTCGTACCTTTGAATTGCAAAACGAGCGTACATGTTCCCGCAACATAACGTCTGGTGTCTCCTGAAGTACGTAAACCAAGCACAAAAGCCAAGTAGACCTCACTTTGTGAGTCGATTCCATTCTAGCCATCCACCTAACACTTGCAATAGACTTGTCAAGAATGGGGCCGGCAAAGAGCGCCGCGATGCGCGCGCGACTTGACTCGGTCTGAAATCGTTTGTCCATCGTGTGTCGCCGAATAATCAATTCGTAAACGACAGTGATGGCATGAATCGCTATTGACTGGAACATCAAAAGGTCGGCTCGTTTCAGTGCCACCCCTGGCCTCTTTTTCAAGGCGGGCGTCATTGGAGATGGACTGCGGGAATCGGTTCGGGATACTTCAGCGTGCGCCATGGCCTCGGCAACAACTGCTTCGCACGAGAGAGAGCAAATAGATAGAGCTTCATTCAAGACAACTGCTGCGAACCAGCCGCTGACAGGTAGTCTTTCGACACCATCAGGATAGATAGAATGTTGAGAGGTCGTAGAAGAGTCTTGGGAATTCTCCTTATACTGGTCCATCCAGCTGACTTTTTCAACAGGTTCGTCAGTGACGTGCCCCGAGTACTTCATTGGGTAGTTAAGGGCCAAAAAAGAAGGTAGCACAGCAAAATGCTCTACAGCTAGAAGCCGCAGCTGACGCGAGCAGCGGACACGGTGTAGGCTCTCATCAGTCCATTCAAATTCAAGCACGCTCAAGCTATCGCCGAGGTGCTCCGTTTCAGAATCGCGCAAGGTTTTGAAGTACTTTCTAATGAGAACACGCATGTGTTCTGGGTGCAGCACAGTCAAGAGACCCGTCAGAAAGTCCAGAACGAGCTCTGATGCCGACACTGCTCGGAGGAGCGCTTTGTCGCGCTCTCCTGAAGACCCCAAGCCGGAAAGTGCCCGGCCCATTAAGCCTCGAGCAAGCATCTCGACGAACGGTTCGAGAACGACCATGTGACTGTCGTCTATCATCGCTTTTGTTGATGGTGGGTACATAGGGAGAACCTCCACGCTGTACCGAAGGACGATAGATTTAAGACAGAGCGGGAGCAGGAAATCCATGTGTGCATAAAAAGAGTAAATACTGTTGTCTGCTGAGGTAGTGGGGTCGTATTCAGGAATGGCAAAGGTTGCGAATTCCCCACCCGTGAGACTTGACGTATCGAGGGTATCAGTTAGGCTGCTCTCGACATAATCAATCCATGCCCCCAGCCAAAGCACCATAATAGATTCATAAAGGTATTCACCAGTTGCGATGGGTACTTTGTGACCGTCTTTGCTTTTGATCGAAAACAAAAGGAGAGGGCCTTCTGGCGGACCTCTGTACACGCTTTCGTCATAATAGCTACGGGGTTCGGCTCCTTGAATGTGCTCATCAATGATTTCGTCTTCAACGTCAGAACTTGGCGAGCAAATGAACTTCTTGTTCGGTTTGTCGACAGTAGGATCGTTGGTGCTCTTTGATCGATCAACCTGCTTTTCTGCTGGCTTTGTTTCGTAGGTGGTTTTCCGAGGACTCGCCGTTCTAGTTGCTAGAACACTGGAAAGAGAAGGGCCGACGCATGGTGCAAGCATGACTTGTGCAGCAGTCCTCACCCGCCTTGCAAACTCTTTTCCGTTGCCAATATTGCGAGGGGTCTGGCCTCGAGCAGCGTGCGAGGCTGAAGATGCGGATCGAACAATACTATTACTCGACATGTCATCTGCGACACCATCGCCACCATTTTGGTCGAGGCCCCACAGATTATTGGCGGCAGAATCATTTCCAGCCTTGAGCTTTGAAATATCGACAGTAGGGTGTAGTGGTGGAGCAGTTGCAATAGTCTCGTCGTCGTCGAAGAAGTTTGCGAGATGCTCGTCGTCTTTGTGAAGCTCGGCCTCTATCCTCATTCGATCTGTCTTTGTGGCACCGTAAGCCACCCGTGAAAAAGGAATGTCTGACGTACCCAACGCCGCGACGATTCGTGACACTCGAACATCATGTTGGCTCTGTTGCAAAGCCTTGCTTCGAATTCGAATCGCACTTTCGTCACGTTTGGCTTCCTCGTCTTCGTCCCCAGAGTCGTCATCTTTAGAACCACTAGGATCCCCTTCTCCGCCATCAGAGCCAGCCACCGACGCCACTTCAAGATCCGACCCACGATTCTCTGTCCAAGGACTGGACGCAGGCGAGAGAAAGCCTTCATCAAACGCGTCCAGGCTCTTCTTAAAGAAAGGATCGAGCAGTCTCCTGCTGATAGCGCTGCCTTGATTTTGGGTCAGCTTCGATTTCACTTTGCGAAGCACTTCGAAAAGACTCCTCATGTTCCCCATCATGAACGCGGCACTCGTTCTCGACGATATGTTCTTCTCTCGAATATTCACAAGGTTGCAGAGGTGCATGTAAAGGAAGAGTTGGAAATAGCCAAGTACTGTACTTTCGGAGGAAACAGACAAAATTGACGAGAACGACTCGTCGAACTCAGCAACAGAGTCGTCGGACCGCATCGCGGTTCTCGACGGCCCGAGGAAGAAAGCTGGATAACGATCTTTTTCATTCCTGTGGTCCTTTGCATACGGAAAGTCGCGGAGCATAATTGCAACGGCGGGGTCTCCGATATGAACAGAGCTCACAAGGCGCGTCTCTAGCTGTAGCTGGAAGTTACCAAGTTTCAAACGATGGTTCCCATTGGGGATGACAGTTGTAACTCGGGCCCCGGATTTTCCGTCGAGAGACGACAAGCTGCTAAGCGGTATCGTTGCTTCTGCCACAGGATACAAGGCAACATCCTTGTCGGGAGAGTCCACAGATAAATCGAATGAACAAAGGGTGATCTGGAGGGAGTAGCTTCCGTCGAGGACCTTTGGGAGCTGCATCTTGAACTCGTCCTTCATCGGTATACCTCTCTTGAGATTCGCATTCATTTGGTTTCCGACCACATCTACCGCAACTTTTGTGTAGGCGGACTTCAGTAGACCCGGCCCTGCCCAAGGCGAAGGGTTATGAAAAGAGCTCAGAACAGTGACACGCGAGCTTACTTGTCCAGTGTCTTCGTCCACAATAGCCTCGGTGTGAATCACGCGAATCCTTATGGTGTAGCTGGAGCGGGTGAGGTCGTTCTTGGCTTTCCCTTCGGACAACCGAAGGAGTCTTGGATAAAGGTAAAGCAAGTTGAGAAGGGAGCGATACGACACGGGAGCGTCAACGTCATAGTGCTTCTCCAGTCGCGGCGGGAGATACAACACTTCCCGGTATTCGGAAGCACCCATATATCCTGCCGCTTTGGTGGGAGGTGGAAGTCGCAACAGATTTGAGCGCTTCTTGACACCATCTGTTGCCGCTGGTACCACTTGCTGACAGTGGTTGGGATCCAAAAGGACTGCAAAATCACCCGTCATGTCTACGAGAAGTTGAGGCAGTTGTCGTTGCCGCTCTCGCGATCCTTCTCCAAGCTCTGGCGGACTAGCGAGCATACACTGGAGAAAGTCGACACTTAAAGATGATACAAAAATGTTTCCCCGGCCCTCAAGTATAACATCGTTTCGCGGCTTGGACTGTGGTTCTGGCGTCTTGGGTCGACTTGTCTTGGAAGCCTTCATGGGCGAGCGAAACAATCGCTTGATTCCCCGCTTGTTTGACGTGGATTCTGAAGATGCCCCCGACAGTGAAGGCTTTACATCCATGGTATCCGAATCAAAAGACATGCCGCTTTCGTGCATGGCCGCCGTGGACAAACCAATAGCTTCCCCAGAAACGATTCGTTTGGCGACATTCGTCAAGCGTTCCACGAACTCTTCTTGCGTCTCCGGTACAGACGAGACAGCAAAGAGTGGTGTTTCTCTGGTCTCTCCGCGAGGCCACTCCATCCTGTCTTCAACGTTACTCTCCTTGTCGTCAGGAAAGAATTTAAAGACGCCAAAACTCATTGGAGCCAGTAGCTGTGTCCCAAACTTTTGAAAAACTCTGCTTGCCTGAAGGCCTGCCGATTCCTTGCCTTCTGGATATTGGGCCATGCGGTAGACTTGCAAGACGATAAAGAGCGAATTGTGGCCACCAGGCAAAGCTAATGGATCAAAGGAAAATATGCCCTTGTGCTTGCGATCAAACCAAGACCGCAAGAGCTGTTCGTCGACTCGACCGTCGGTTCCACGGACAGCATCCAGCTGCACCTTGCCATTCCAATTACCCGCTGGGAACCAAAAGTCTTCACTCATCTTGCCATATGGTTGCCCCTTGTGCGCCACCTTTTCCACTGGCAAAGTATACAAGGCCAAACTCGCCAGGAGCGGCTCTTGCCTACCCACTGGAACGTCCACCGACACTGGACACGCCAGACAATACGCCATGCCCGCGGGACGATCGTGAAATGGCCGCGGTCGCCACCCTTGACTCGGACTGTAGCTTGCATCGACTGGTGGCGCCAGCATGCTGTACGGCGAGGGCACCAAAAACTCGCGCAGTCCAGTCGAGGGCCTGCCAAAGTGCAGCGCATTCCGTTCCTTGGCTTGAATCAAGTGCCGCCCCGAATACGGCATACCCGGCAAGCCGCCCCCATTCCACGCCAAATGTTCGCGACCCGGACCGTTATTCTTGAGGTATTCAATATCCTGCACGGCCGTTCCCAGGTCGTCGCTGGTCACCAAGACGGCCAGCAGCGGACTGGCTTCTTCCCATTCGGTCTCGTGCCGAATCTCGACTTGCTTTTGCTGAATTTCGGCTTGGCCGGCATTGGGAAAGCCCACGTCGGAACGCATGGGCAAGCGCGTCTTTTTATTGCTCAAGACTGGCACCGACGCGGGCAAGGCTTGTTTCGTGGCCTTGACTGGATCTATGGATCGGTAGCGGCCGTCCCGGATAGCGGTGGTGCCGCGCTTGCTGCTGCTAGTAGTAACATCGTCCACTTGATTCCACGCGACAAACAAGTCACTGTGGGGACTGACCGACGGTGAAAAATCCACCTGTCGGCACACTGTCATGCTCTGCATAGTGTGCAGTAATTCCAAGTGCTGTCGGGAGGGTGACAGTCGCTTGAGCATGCTGGTGTGTCTCATGGTGGCGCCCTGTTGAGCCACGGCCATCCATTCGGCCACGGACAAGGGGGGATTAACTTCAAAGGCGGATCGTTGGGCCGTGTGGACCGACTTGACTGCCACGCGCAGTACATCCTCGTCGTGTTGAAAATCGCGATTGGCCTTGCTAGTGGAGGGCAGGAATCGTCGTCGTCGTCGTCTCTGTGGGGTACGGGATGGTTCGGGTCGCTTGGGTGACATTGGTGTGCTCCTTGACTTTCTCCCGGGTGTAACTTTCATAGTGGCTGCCGTCGAGCTGGCGTTACTGGTACTGTTGGTCAGATGAGTGTTCGAGGTTGCGGTGGACGATGGTACTGTTGCTGTTGCTGTCGATGTCGATGTCGATGTTGCTGTTGCTGCCGTTCGTTGCGGTGTGGACGTTCGACTGCCTGGAACGACGTGTGGCGCGAATCTGTCCAAAGGTCGTCGGTAAGTGTTGCGCGTGGGTGTTTGGACGGCATAGGGACGC
>Ga0307978_1001298_pt1 | contig 19006 bp, 17 predicted proteins | sample OrgLakmetage1056_FD_203151 | JGI IMG/M metagenome (GOLD analysis project Ga0307978, IMG submission 203151) | Saline water microbial communities from Organic Lake, Antarctica - #1056 | ecosystem: Environmental > Aquatic > Non-marine Saline and Alkaline > Saline | place: Antarctica: Organic Lake...
CGATTTGGGTGCAACTGTTCATTGCATTCTACTCGGCCCTCAATGATGCAAAAATTGAACTACCTACTCTAGTCTACACAATTCTGCCCATTATGTTCGTTTTGTTCAGTGCTTTTGGTTTACTAGAAACGTTATGGGCCCTTGGTAAGATCGACGATTTTGAGGCCGTCGAACTTGGATATCTTGTGCTCAGTGTCACGTCCAAAGTCTTTCTGACCTTTATGGTCTATTTTGGTGTTTTCAGGGATCCTGATATAGATACAAGGCAAATATAACTAAAATTTCCAGCCTCGGAAAAAACAGATTATGAGTAAATCATTTCTGGAAACCGAGGTAGCATACAACACAAACAAAGCAGCCACTGATGCATGACCTGCGGAAATTCAAAAAACGTCATGTTGTGCCGACAATGATTCTATCGATCGATATCGAAACTTCTGGGCCGAGTGTCTTGCGCAATGGATTATTATCTATCGGTTTGTGTCTGGGGGACCTCCGGGGTGGGGTTGTGAGTAAGACGCGTTTTGATGTGGCGCTTGAGGAATCGTGTGGATTTGACGAGAAATGCTTAAAAGATTTTTGGGCCCAAACGGGTCCGCAGAAAGTACTAGTCGAGATACAAAAATGTCCACTCTCACCACTTGATGCGATTACTAAATTCACGGAATTATTAGACGAATATGATCGAATGTACAAATTGGTCGTTGTTTCGGATAATCCCTCATTTGACTTTTATTTCTTGAATTATTATATGGACAAGTATCTGGCACGGAAACCCATTACCTACCGATTAGGACAATTCTATCGTCCTGTAATTGACGTGAATAGTTTCTTGAAAGGATCAATTGGGTTTGATTACAAGAAACGTACCAATGGCTCCGTCCCGAAGAATGTTCGGCATGACCATTTCCCAGAGAATGATGCCGAGTATATCTATCATGCGTATCATGCGTATCATGCGTATCATGCGTATCATGCGTATCATGCGCATCACTCCATTTGTCCCCAAAAGCCATGTTGGGTGTGATGTTTGTTCAAATCTTGAAATATTCAATACGCGTCTCACGATGATTAAAAAAATTATGAATACAATAAACCTGAAAGGCATGTCAGTATGGACCCGAGAATCAGAAAACATGCTGCTTCGTTGGGGTGAACAATCTCAGTGCTACAAAATCATGTATGAACAATCCGCACAAGATTCTCAAAGAAAGGATCGATGGTTCGGTGTGCCTTTGGTCATACTTGGTTGTATGGTGACGTCAGGTATTTTTATGCAATTAGATCAGTGTGATATTTACTTGCGATTCATAACAGGTGGTCTAGCCTTGGTATTTACTATCATGACCGCCATCGGGAAAACATTAGGGTATAGTGAGAATGAATTCAGGTACACAGAGATTGCTAAATCCTACGAACATGTTGTTATGGATATACAAGAGCAACTATCTCGGCCACACAACGTCAGAAGCAATTGTTCGGATTTTGTAGCCTTAATGAAAGCCACCATGCGTGACTTGAAAAGGGCTCCATCCGTGCCGAGCTCAGTGTATAAAAGATATATCTCTAATCTCGATGAGCATATGAAACATCTAGGTATTCCTATTTGCGAGAATGAAGTGGTGCGCTTTGCTCCAATATCGTCTATCAAAAGTGCGATAAAGTCCTCTGTTCAAACCACAAACATCTCACCCGTTGGAAATTCCACCCTCTCATCTCCTCCATTATCTCCGTTAGCTACGGTTTCTGTTCTTCCACTATTATCACCTGTAACAAGGGGTGCGTCTCGGAAATCTGCGTCTCGCAGTGTACAATTTCATACACAACCCATGCAATCCATGCAATCTACGCGATTCGCGCAATCTACGGAATCTACCGAAATTGCACTCGTACGACCCGGTGAATTTGTACAATCTAGGGAAAGTAAGCAACCTATGCAATCAAATCAATCTAGAGTCGTGCAGTCTCCTGAACAATCTCCAAATTCCCAAGATTCCCAAGATTCCCAAGATTCCAAAGATTCCAAAGATTCGCAAGAAGTGCGCGATCCGTCTTGGGATTCTGGGATTCAAATGCATGCTGTGCAGCCAACAGTCATTATAGAAACAAGTGATGAATTTGGTGAAAAAATGCATCTCTCAATGAAAACCCGTAGTGCGTTATATTTGCAAATGTGTTAATTTTTTTTCATTTGTATTAGAAAATAGATGAACTTGGTTGCGAAAGACGAAAATGCTCGTGTTTCGCATATTATCCGATCATATTGTAATCAACGCGGTATTCAGATTAAAAATTACATGCCAACAGATCATGATAACATTCTCTTCTTGGATCAGGGGCGTTCACTGAATAATTTCGTAGGCATCAACCCGGGGTGGAATGAGATCTACCAAAAATTGGACTGTCTCAGAAGAAAACACAGGAGTTCGCATGCTCCAGACTATTTTGATATTTCCCAGATGGATCAACGCGATCGTTCTCGTATCAATGCATATGTTGCAGTGTCTGCAGTGGAGAGTTCGTTTGAAAACGATCAAAAGTATCCAAATCTAGACACACAAGTCTTGGGAATCATCGTTTGTCATACATTCGAAGCAGATGATTACAAATTCTCTACTGAGTCATTAGAATCTGATTCCCCTGACTTACTGGATCCTTGCTTGTTTGATGCAACTCATCGAATCAATACAGGGCAGTACATGGAAATATCTGTACTGTGTCACGATGCCAGTATTCAAGCAGTCCCTGGTGTCACAGATGCTTTGCTTGCGCATGCATTATGGAAATGTAATTCAACCTCAAGGGTAGACCGTTGCTTGATGGTCTTAGAAAAAGATGCTGTCGATCCACTGTGGATTGATGACCTATCCAGAAAATTTCAGTTGGAGCTATTGAGAACTGAATTTAGTAATGAAATGCAAGCACAGGGACGTCTGGATGATGATGACGCGACTTTGTGGGTTTGTCAGCGGGACATACATCGACGTGGTGTTGTTGTAGATGAAGACCAACAGGGTTTTGAAGAGGGCTTTGAAGCAGTGCAATATGATTTTTATCAATCTCCAAGTATTGTCTACGGAAACCGATTTTTTACAATATCTGAAGACATCTTGATTGACACTGCATTAGACATGACACTTGTTCCAGTGGTTGGAATATCATGTACTGTACCAGATCCATCAAAGCAAGGCAGATTTGAATATGATGTGAATGGAAAATATATACTTCCGCTGGGTTCTGATGAAAGAGGAAAATACTGTTCGGGTCAGTTTCCGATTTATTCAAAACCTAGTGTGAGTCAGAATGAGGTTGTGAGATTAAGACATAAGATCATCGAAGGTTTCGATGCCGTTTATATGCCATTCATCCTTGGTTACATGCGAACAGTTATGAACATCTTTCCAGCCGAACATATATTAGATTACTGGCAATTTGATCGTATGAGATCTTATATAGGTATGAATGAATTTGCAGATTATATGGATGATATGGTGTCAGATCCGCTGCAGCTCACTTTATACCAAAAGGGCATTTTGAAGCGTTTTTCTCAGACCCCACAAAATGAACTTGATTATACGAGGATACAACCAGAACTTCAGGATGCTTTGATGCGACCGATATTACTACGTGAGGCATTTGATCGCGAAGAGCTTCTGGTGATTATGAAATCAAACGGTGATAACGAGCGTGATGAGGAGAGTGATGATGAGGGTGATGAGGGTGATGAGGGTGATGAGGGTGATGAGGGTGATGAGGGTGATGAGGGTGATGATAATGGTAGTCAAGGTGGTTCAGGTGACGTTAGTGATGATGGTACTCAGTTTGGTCCAGGTGATGGAGAAAGTAGTGATATTGATAATGATAATAATAATGATAATGATAATGATAATGATAATGATAATGATAATGATAATGATAATGATAATGATAATGATAATGATAATGATAATGATAATGATAATGATAATGATAATGATAATGATAATGATAATGCATTGGCCGACTTGGAAAAAAAGCAGGATATACAAATAATTTTTCGAGATCCTCAAATGATGTTCTTATCAGGGAATGTTACCATTCCTAAAACATTTAGTACAGCCAAATATTCTCAGCAAATGTCCAGTAACGTGGGAAGCATTCTAACTGCCGACAAAAAAGAATTTAGGACATGCTCTTTTGTTCTGGAAACAAGATCTGTCACGAAGGAAAATGAATTTAGATGTTTTATTGCTGCGACTGTACTAGAATCAAACGACATCTACCTGAACTTTATTGGACAGCTCGAAGACGTATCAAATGATCAATCGTGTTGCGTGACCTTTTTGAAATTGATAGATACGATATTAGATGACGGAAAAACGGCGCCAGACAATCGTATCAATATACCTATTGAGTATGATTCAAACGGCGGTCAAGGTCCTTGGGAGATGGATCCTAAAGATGTTCGGTTGTGGAAGGCATTGGGCTTCACTAGAATGATGTTACCAAAAAACTCAGAGACGATGTCCAAGAATTTCCTAAATGATTTTGAAGATGTTTTGTATTCTGGTGATGAAAATGATCCAAATGTGTATCTATATAATACTGTGGTGAATATTATGAAGAGTTGTTTGGTATCTATTGAATCATAATTGTTTGTATATGTGTATGAAATTTCAAAAATGTTTTCATATTATAAATAAATGAAGGCTGTGCCAAAATCGCAGAACAAGAGGTGTGTTGATATGATAAAGTCGTTTACAAATCAACGTGGTTATACTGTTCAAAGATATGATCCTGCACAACATGATTCTATTCTCATTCAGATGATTGCCAGTGGACAGTTACAGGGTGTGAATGCAAATCACCAAGAAATATTTGAACGATTGGATATGATTAGACAGAGAAGTAATCTGAAGCCCTTAGCGAATTACAATCCTGCCATTCGTCGCATCGACGACTACAAACTGCGGAATCTGACTGCTTACGTGGCAGTTTCGATCAGCGAACAAAATAACGACTACACTCAATTATCTCTTAATATTTTAGGATTGATAATTTATCACAAGTGTGAGTTGAATGCATATCCGTTCAGCCCTAATTTGATGGTCCCTGTAAAAGAAGCTAAGGGCAACGAATCAATCGATGACGAGGATGAGGATAATAGTTCAACAGACGACGAAGACGAAAGTTCCGTAGAAGACGATCGCTCTGAAACAGCAGACAGTATCGGTGAACAAAATAGTGATTCTGAAGAAGATTCTGTCGCAAAAAAGAAGAAAAAAAAACACAAAACCTTGTGTCCCACTTGTCCCAATTTCGTAGGTTTTGATCCGGTAAGGACGATGGAGGTCAGTGTGATGTGTTTCAAGAAAAACTTACCGGTAGAAAGTAATGTTTGTACGGCGTTGGTATCGACTGTGTTGGCGCGTATAAATACATTGGCACGTACTGATCACTGTCTGTTTGTTGTACCAACAGATGCATCGGCGATGTTTGAAACTACACTCACTGACGATTTGCAGTGTACCCAAATCTTCCCGGACGAGGATTCGTATTCCAAAGTTAAAACAAGATTGCGTAGATTTATACCGGCACTACAGCTGGATGCTATGATCGCAGATGGTACTTGGATTGTTCGTGACACAATCGAAAACCAAGAAATAAATGATACATTGGCGGATGATTTGATGAGTTATCGTGCAGATAGATTGCAAGCAGATATGTCAATGGATGAGACAGAGTGGGATGTCGAAGATCAACAGGATATTTCAGAAATACAGGAAATGATTACATACCAAGGCAGGAGTCTCATGTTCTTTCGGAGCGCAGGAGTTAGATACGACAACCGGATTTTTGGATTAACGCCCGAGATTTTGCAGGACGCGATGAATATGCGCGATGTACCGGTGTTAGGAATCTCTTGTGCACACCGGAAAGAGAACGGGCCAATATATGATTATAGGGGACGGTATATATTACCAGATCCCAGCGCGTTAAGGGCAAAGTATTGTAATGTTCGCCATTCGGCTTTTACATCGACGGTAGCACCACAGAGTGAAGCTGTTCGTCTACGCAGGGATGTAAAAAGGTTGAAACAGAATTTGTTCGACGCTCGTGCGAATCCACTTCCTGAATTGGGTCCTAGTGACAGTGACAGCAGTGACAGCAGTGACAGCAGTGACAGCAGTGACAGCAGTGGTGGTAGTGTACCTAGTCCAAGTGCTATGTACCAATCGAACATGCCGGCATCGTATATAAATAAACAAGGAGATCCCGGTATGGACAACACGTTTGCGAAGATGTGGTTTGATGCATTGACACGAAATCACATCGAAATAATCAGCACGACTGAAATCAAACAGAATAATATAACAAAAAAAATGTCAAATTGGTATTCGGTCTATGGTGAGAATGTCAACAAGATAACTATGACTTCGGCAAATATCATTCATGAATTATGGTCAGTACCATCTAAAAATGCAAGAAAACGCGTGATGGCTGCGTTCGCGGCATGTACGTGTTCTGCTGATAATTTGCAGGTTGAGATTCATTTTGCGGGTGGGCGTTTGATTCCCGATGACACCAAATACAACGTGTTTGACACTCTTGAATTCCGTAAACCCAAACCTAACCGTCACCGCGTGTTCATGGTCATCTACTCCGCACTCGCAAGTCTACGGGCACAAAACCCACAATTAAAAGACGATGCACTAATTTACTTGGAACCTGGGTTTTTTGAGATTAACAATGAACATGTTTTTTTGACTAGTGTCTTGGAGATGTGGAAATGCGCTGGATTCGAAGACATGTTCTATAAAGATAATTTACAACTACCCATGAAGCAGTCGAAAACGATTAAAAACGACGGAACCGCAAAAGTACAGAAAATGACTGTGTTTAATGCTGAACCAAGTACAAATATTAGTACACCGTACCAGATTATGGGTAGGCTTGGTCATGTCCAACGAGTACTCGCCGCTGCTTTAATTTCATATCTTGATCAAACAGGGCCACCACTTGTCTCTGACCCAGTTGTGCGTTCTCGACGCCGCAGCATCAGAGCGCAATCATAAAACCAATCTATCCTTTCTAATAAAAAGTATGAGCTTGTATACTGTTTTAGAGATTGATTCGGATGCCAATATATCGACTGTTAAGCGACAATATCGTCGCCTTGCAAAAATACATCATCCAGACCGCGGTGGTAGTGTTAAGATGTTTCAAGAACTATTGGGTGCTTACGAGATTTTAAACAATCCTACTACGCGAGTACAGTATGATCTGTCACTCCAATATGGTGTCGCGCAGGCTCTTGTACACCAACCGGAACCTTTGCAAAAAACAAACGATATTAGGTTCACTATTGCCTTACACCGTACAGAGTTCGTGTATGGTACTACCCGTAAACTGCGAGCTTTCACTGATATTCTGTGTGTGGACTGTCGCGGCCGGTGTATACTCGGTCGTACTTCTCTGCGATGTTTGTTTTGTTTCGGTGGATTCCTAGGTGCATGTGTTCGATGTGAATCTACGGGGTATATGACAACCCCTGGCCTCGAACCATGTGTGTCTTGTCATGGAACAGGTTCACAAAAAGAACGAAAGACTTTATATGTTCGTGTTCAGCCTAGTACTCCGATTGGTTTTAACCAGTGTTTTCGTGGTGCCGGTAATGAAAAATATGGTAAACGATGTGGTGATATTGTAATCGATTTACAATTATGTAAGCAGTGAATGAATTTGCACTCGCACATGATGTAACTTTGGTAGAATTGTATATGATGCATATCGCTCAAAGATGTCCATAATCCCATGTGCATCTAGTGTTGACGCGATGGTAAAGGTCGACAGTTCCTCACCGATATGTCCTTGCAACAGCGTATAGGTGGCAGCACCGATATGGGGATATAACACAACTACGACTTCGTCACCACGTAAGAAATAAATCAGTGGTTTACCATGCTTTTCGACACTGATATGTGCTGGTAACTTGATTAGATTTGCGTCAGTTTTGTTGCACGTCGTATTTTTTTTGGCAGTCGATTTCGTTTGAAGATTGTTGACCGTACATTCTTTTGCATGTACTTTATGTACTTTACCCGGTTCACCCGGTTCACCCGGTTCACCCGGTTCACCCGGTTCACCCGGTTGACCCGGTTCGTCCGATTCATCTTGGATTCTGATACGTTTTCGTTTTTTGTTCACAAGTGTGACCGGGCTGTTTGGTGGTGCAGACTCTTCACCAGAATCTTCACTGTCGTCAACAAAGGAATCCTCTAGATCATACTCGTCCTGCGAGTCGCTTTCCTCTTGACCATGACCTCCCGGTATGTCCTCACGTGCTTGGTTTTCGACGTATTGTGACATGTGTAAGTATCTTTGAATAATGTATAGTCTTGAGTTCGGTTTTTGCATGTCATGAATGGAGATCTTGTACGTAACAGTATTTTCTGTCGTCAAAAATTTTGTGTGTGTGGGAATCAAACCAATTCAATTAGTTGTCTTAATAAAATGGCAAACAAAGACGACACAAGCAAATATGACACCAAATTTGTACCGATCGAGACGGGTAAGCTCTCGTTTGATAGTACAGAATTTGTTGGTATGCAAGAGGAGGTACGGGCTGCCACCAAGGCCTTTTTGAAGCCATTGAGATTTGTCAACATGTTGGAAGGATCCAGGTCATTGTGTTTGTACGGTCCACCTGGTACTGGAAAAACATTCTTTGCGCGTGCCTTGGCAAATACAACCACAACTAAAGGAAAAGTAAATTTGTTCGCGCCTTCGAACTCCGAAATTCGTAGTGCTTTTCCTGGTCAGACCGAACGAAATCTGTCAAACTTGTTCCAGACAGCACAAAAAGCAGCAACAGAAGGAGACAAGCAATCAGGGTTGTCTTTTATTGTTTTTGACGAGTTTGAAGGAATCGCTGGGAATCGGTCGACGCCTGGTAATGAAACAATGAAATCTTCACTTTATGAACTTTTGACGCTGATGGATGGCATAAAATCTGAAAAATACAGTAATGTTGTTGTCATTGCAACAACCAATTTACCATGGGTTTTAGACCCCGCGATGATTCGTCGGTTCAAAAAGATTATGTTTGTAGATCTACCGACTTATCCGACTCGTCTTAAGTTGATCCAGACAAAGTTCCAACAGAAACTTGGAACTCCTGTTAAAGGAAAACTAAGTGACAAAATAGAAAAATTATGTGCAGAGCTGGCAAAGGTATCAGGTATGCAGGAACAGGGCTTTCAGTTACTGAAAGACAAAAGTATGTCGTTGCCCAAACATCTACAAGCTATATATAGTGCTAAAATACATGAACACATAAAGAAACATCAGGGGAGTGCAACTGGAACAGTGAACACAACCGCTTTATTTGGGTTCTCGACAAGTGATATTAGCTCTTTTATGAGCTCTGTTTTAGACGAAATTAGTTACAGGAAGTTGCAGACTACATCCAAAGACTATGAGCCCAAAGGCTGTTTCCCGATTTGTGATGAAAAAGCCGGGTGTGTAGAATGCAACTTAACACAAGAACAAGCTGATGAGTTTAAATTGAAACCTGATGATATTGGTGAAAAGGAGCGAGCGTTTATTCTCGCCGAACTACTACAACTGACGCCTACTGTCAATCCAACTGATTACATCGACTTTATCGTTTACAAACTGACAAATTACGGTCCGGGTCAAGTCGTCGCCCAAAACGCAATCGTTAATACTACTGTGTTACCTAATGCGCCTGACCAGCGTGATGCAATCAAAAGAGCTGCTTCGAGAAGTATGCCGGGTTTGGAATCTATGCAGTTGACAGAAGAACCGGTCCGTTTGAGACCTCGCTACGATGACGTCACAAAATATTATATGACTTCATCATAATATTAGTAAGTATTTATAGAGTACACGTATTGGTACATCCGTAGCTGCACTTTTCTAGAGCCTTGGATAATGGTGTGTTGATGAGAGTCTGAAAAATGGGTATGGATGTTTGTATCGAGTTGTTGTCACTTGTAGCCAATAGTACACATATTCGTTTGGTTTGTTCGTATATTACTTCAAATAGAAAGTCAAATAAACATTGATCATGTGAAAAACCACCAGTAATTTTCATTCTTGTAAATTGTTTGCCCAGTTTAGAGTCTGGTTTTTGGTCATAGAATTCCCAGTACCGGAGTAAGTATTTTCGGAGTAGTACTTTGCATGTTAAGTCTGACTGCTTTGAAGAAAACCACTCGCTATCCACTTTTTGATGTTCGGAAAGTCCGAGTAATATTTCCGACACAATGGGGTGTGAAAAGGATAAGATATCGGAAATGAAAGAGCTGTTTTCCATTTAGACGTTAGGGTTTTGGCTTTTTTCTTTGTCGACCAGTGCTTCAGACTCGAAATAGGACACGATTTATAATCTGTTGACTGAGTTCATAGCATGTAGAATATTGCGTGGTCGATTCAGAGATTACTTTAATTGCTACTTGTAGATACATATTTCTGTGTGCTTTCGGAAGAGCCAAAAAATCGATGAAATCTGTGGGTACATGGAATTGGAATCCACTATTGAACAACGTATTAAAGATCTGTGCTGGTAAATGGGTCGGTTCTGGTGAATGATCGTCGTGTAAAAGCAGACTGACTTCGAGGCATGTCTGAACACACTCTTGTAGGGTAATCGGGGTTAACTGTGTTGCGTATACAGAATCGAAAACCTTGGAAGCTGTGTAGAAGACGTCGATGGAACTCTCGTTCCAATTGACAATGGAATATGTCTCAATAATACTAGCAGCAAGCTGTGACAGTACTTGTGAACGAAAAGTCTGCATAGCCTTTTGTTTAACAGGGCTGACATTTTTTCGATCCTTGCCAAACATGTTGTGATCACAGAATAAATTGAATGTTTCCTCGCTTTGCAAATACTGTGCGTGGGCCTATGATTAGTTGTACTGAAACCCCTGTCACACATTCAGTATCATACAACCGTTCGGCCACTGCATTACTTGTGTCGGACCAACAGACCTCATCTTCGCTACCCAGGTAGTGTTGCATCAGGCCATCAACTTCTTTCGAGGTCGGTATATATTTTACGTTGCCCTGTGTGTAACGATAATAAACAACATATTGTATAGAATTTTGTGTACCCTGTAGACGAACATAATTGGATTCTGGGGTGTAGGGCCACATAACAATCAACAGGCTGACAATCAGAAGTGTCGCTAGCGCAATCGTAGAATAGGTAGCAATCGTCCGTGGATTACAATTTGGCATTTTTTTTATGAAATATGTTTTTATTTTACAAGTTCCTGCTTGCGATTCTCGAACACGAGTTTGATGCGGTCTTGATAATTAGGCAATAGCAATTTCAAATATTTATCTCGGTTGTCATGCATGACAACTAGAAACATTTTATCGATCTTGATTCGGCTGTATGTAACACCATCGACTGTCATGGGTGCATAGAAATTCTCAAGGATGTATTTGTAGATGTTCAGTTGAATTGCATAATGGAAATAATTACAGTCTGGTAAATCCGCGAATGGTACCGTACCTTTATCCCACGGGTTGAACTTCTGAATTTTCTTACTATTTTTCCAATCGTAAACACTGAGCAAAAGAGTGTCATTATCTGGTCGATGGTTTGGGCTCACGAAGATCATATCCGGGGTTCCACATAACAAGTGATCAGCATTTGAACGTAAAACCCATTCAGTACGAAACGGCGTCAAATGATCGTGATCCTTTGCAAAATCCATAAACTGGCCGACGACTTTTGTGTGCGGTGAAGCGGGTGGCATACCATTGTAGTAACTTTCACATATTAAATGATGGGCACTACCCGCAGCGCTTGCTGCATTCCCAAGTGTTGACCACTGCAACTTGATCTGTCCGGCATCGAGACCATAATATTTAGATTGAGGCCATTTTTTGCTCTCCATCATCTTGGTAATGACTGCATCCGCATCAAACTCAGAGAAATAATCTTTGTAGACTTTACTGACAGATATGATTCTGTCATAGGTAAATTCTTTCTTGTTGTCCCAGTCTACCGAATATCTATGTTCTTTTTCTTCGAATCGGATAGAGTCGTCCCTTGGGTGGGGGTGCTTGCATCGCAGCAGATCAGGACCCCGATGGAACATGCGCATGTTTCGTTCCTCTATGGTCCCCGTGGTGTCGTCATTGTCCGTATTATTAATAGAGCGTGACTGTGCATTATGGGATGCCCGAAGTGCTGCTGTTCTTTGTTGTTGTTGTGTTGCTTCTTTCATTTGGTCCATTGCGGGACAGCTTCTCTTCATGTTGATTTATGACGTATATACAACGTGTATAGTCTTTTGACACATAAATAAACTGTTAATTGGGATCATAAAAAAGGTGTGTCTTATTTGTGCGACCATCGAAAGATACGGAATTACTAAATGCGGTCACAAACGTTATGGGGTAAGCGTAAACGCATCGAGGACAAAGCTAGTATGAATATCTCGGACATGGAAAAATTATTATCGTCGGGGGAGGTTGACTTCGAAACTCTATTTGAGAATTGCGTCCTCCAAAGCGGTGAGGAGCATATCCGTACGATTACACAGAAATTACATCGGACCAATAAGAGACAGAATACGTCCATAACTGAACCCACGCCTACACTTACTATTATTCCGGTCGATACTCTTGAAACGACACCCAGTGTGCCAGAATACCACATTCAACCTGATTTTGGATTTCGTCTCTTGAAACCATATCAGCTCTTAGTCCACCAAGTCAAGGCCGTACGTTGGGCACAGCACCGTGAAAAGAATGCGTTGCATGGTGTACTAGGTGGCATGATGTCACTCGAAATGGGTCTAGGGAAAACTCTCTTTGCTCTTGCATTGATTCAGACTGATAATTATGCACCAAATTTATTTGTTTGTAACAAATCGTTACTGGCGAGCATATCAGACGATACACATAAATTCTTTGGGGAATCGATGCCTTTCTTTGTTCTGCACCCCGACTGGATGAAACAGAAGCTCACTGATTTGGATATCCTATGGTTTCGCAACCAAAAATTCATTCTGACTACGTATGATGTTCTCGTGACTCTGTCCAAGCGATCAGGTCTATTAAAATCTACGAACGTCACCGAATCATGTCGACAGAATAGCAAGAGCTTTTTCCAACAAAAATTCCACCGAATCATCTGTGATGAAAGCCAGCGATTTGTGAATCCAAAGACACAAATTTTTAAAGCTCTTAGTTTGTTACGAAGCAACTTTCGTTTCTGTCTCACTGGTACACCAATTCGTAACTATGAGCTGGACCTACATACACAATTGTTGTTCTGTGGACTCAAACCAAGCATAAAATGGTCGCCACAGCAATATAAGGAATTAGGCCTGCGAGAGGCCGTACATTGTGTCAGTATGGTGGAAGCTAATGTCATCCTACCGGAGAAGGAAGTTGTGGACGTTCATTTGCAATTCACACAACATGAGAGACAAATTTATGATTCGATTTTCCAAAATAGTGTTGATACATTCTCATCTTTCCATGCCGGTAAGTCCAATTTCGCAGCGGTTCTCCTACAATGCTTACGATTGAGACAGGTATGTATTGCTCCCTTCCTAATCAATGACAAGAAAGATATAAGTGTCACACTTGACAAGCATAAACACGGGTTATGTTCCACTAAAATTCTGCGAGCCATACAGATCGTACGCGAGATACCAGACCAAGAAAAAATCATAATTTTTTCATCCTTCACATGCGCACTATCCCTCTTGAACGATGCGCTCAAAACCCACCTACATCTCGGCAATGATTCGGTTGTACTGGTCGATGGAGGAAGTAGCACTAGAAAACGAAATGTATTACTTGATCGTTTTAGACTAGACGAAAGAGTTCGAGTTTTATTAATCACAAATAATATTGGTTCTGTAGGACTCAACCTGACTCAAGCAAACCATATAATATTACTCGAAACATGGTGGAACGATACGATTGGTGACCAAGCAGCCGCGCGAGCATGGCGGATCGGACAGACAAAAAAGGTATATGTCTGGCGTCTTGTCATTAAAGATTCCATTGAACAACGAATGCTAAAAATGTGTCAAGCAAAGCATCAGCTCAAGGATGTTTATTTAAACGAGATACCGAACTCGGACACCCTCAAAGAAATATTTCGATCATGACATCTGGTGATTGTTTTTTCTAGATTTCTTTGTCAGCGGAGTGTTTTTCCTAGTTGGCGTCTGTATATTAGTACATTCTCTCCATCATTATTCGTCCACCGATTCCGTGTACCAGGCTTCATCAGAATGCATTGCGTGGGTTGTATTGGCAAATCTATCTATTATTTATATTTTCCACATGTTAGCTTGCATTGCATCACTACTCATTAAACTTGTGATTTATTTCAGATGGGACGACATAAAAAGTGTCAAAGAAATGAGCTCATCAGATACCGAGAAGTTAAAGAATATAATTAATCGCGTGTATATCACGTTCAAGCAATATGAAACTTCACCAATACAACCACTTTCAAACGAGCAGATACAATGGGGTTTATATCATCCGACAAATTGTGATATCTTATTCCCTATCTGCAAACAAACACGGTATACTACTTCTTTACAAGTAAAAGACGAGGTCCATCCAATACCATCCGAATCTCTGCTTTTAAGTTCTTGTATACCCAAGGAATATATCCCCGCGACAGAAACAAGCCAGCTCTTGCCTCCACCATTGATTCAGAGCATGTTCTGATTATACTCAGGTATTCTGCATCATAAACCATAAACGCCATGCTACCCATAGTGGCAATGCCTTCGGGACCATGACCTCTACACGATTCTGGCACAATTGTTTGCATTAGGCCAAAATTCACGTTCACAATACTGTCGTTGGGGTGTTTGTAAAAAGATTCGATCCATAGATCCCCAACTTTTGAACTACTATTCTCATTGTAGTCATGGAGCATCTCTAGAATCTTACTACACACTGACTTCCCAAGAGGCAACGCCTCCCTCTGCGCATTTGTTTTACAGAACAAAATGGTACCGACCAAAGAATCGTATAGTACACGGTCGTACCCTAATCCGAGGTACAGAAAATACGCTAACGCGTTTTCATTTGCCCATGATCTATATCTTCCCTCTTCGTCCATCCAGCAATTAGTACCAAGCATCTGAAGAGTTTCACACTGTAAAATCTGTTTGATCGGGGCTAGTCTTGTTTCAATCACGTAGGTTCCATCGGCTTTGACAATAATGTAGAAATTTTCATCATCCTCTAGAGTTTCAGTGGTTTCAAGACATATGATATTCTCGACCTTCCTGCGTTTTATCGGTGGTTCGTTCGGTACATCCATCGTCCGTTGAAATTTGTGCGAGGGTTACCATTTTTTTGCAGATCATAGCTACAAGATCCATCACCTAGGATCGTAAAACATTCTGTTATGATAAACTTTGTAAATTCTCTATAGTATACTTATGATTAACACGAATTGTGGACTATACTAATGGCTATACTCATGGCGTGAAGTTTGTGTGTATTACGTGTGCTCAGTGTTCGTATCTAATAAATAGTAAATGTATCGAGACTTACAGAAACAGTTGTCCTATTGGAATGATTCCGGTATCTATGACATGATGTCCCTAAATGTCTCCAGCGCTATACTTGAAAAAAACACCAGTATCCTTCGGACCAAGCACGAGAACTTATTCAAAGACGCGTGCCATCGTCTGACGACGACGTTACGAGTACGCACCGACAGCATGATTGCTTATTCTGTTGTTTGTGGAGATGACTATGCAGTGCTGCGCCACTGGCTGCAGCGGCCGTATTCTACTGCAGAAATCGATGTGAATACTGACCAAGTCATAATGTCTGAGTGTGAAAGAGTGTTATTAGAGAAACTTTCGGCCGATCGAACGTTCCCGGTTCTCTACCGAACGATGTCGCAATTCTACGATCATGGTTCACACAACACTAGCCTTCCCATCATACCAAGACAGTTGCGGCGTGGTTTGAAGGCGGTTATTTTGAATCGACTCGACTTATACAGAACAGTAACAATCATCCAGTATTATAACGCACTCATGATTGTGGGCCTGGACCGATCTATAATTCACAATCTGCCAGATTCCATAGGAACTCTATTCGAAGCAGAGCTGAGTGGTTTATCAAACTTAGACTGTCTGATCTTTCCACAGGGTGATGGTGAACATGCATGGCTCATGGTGGCTGTATTGGGCAGGGTAGTCGAAGGCTACAAGCAGGTCGTTCGCATCATGTCAATTGATTCAGAGATTGACGCCTCGACCAAGGACAGAGTGGATGATGTCGTTGGAGTGTGTTCAGCCCGTGTTGTTGACTGGAAATCAGAGCATGAACACACGTTAGTACCGTCAATTGTGCCCTGTATTCCTTCTTACTACCGGAGATCATCCGAACCACTCTATCCAATCTTTACCGGTGGGCGCGAAAGTAACTTCATCACCGGTGTAGACAGGTATCCGGTCTACGTGGATATACGAATGATTCCGATCTACTTCACGGGCCTCGGGTTACAAACTTCTCCAGATGACAAGAACTGTGCTATATACGCGAGGGAATTTGCAATTGCGCTCCGTAATGCTATCAATAATCGTAAAATTACGGACATAACGCCACAGAATGTGATTTCAACAATACGCGATGCATACTATGTTGGTACGTGCAACCGAGGGCAACATACTAAGTATCGATGGAATATGGACGTCCAGAATATCATTCAGTTTTTCGATGGTTTGAGAAAATGTCACGAGCTTTCAAATTGATTGGAAGATATAAGATACAAATATTAGGAGTGATGATAAATCACTTTAAAACTGTAAACCGAAACATGAGCAAACATGATCAAACATGTCCAAACCTAGCCAAATACACTGTAAACACGACAGAACGTGCTCATGTTTGATGAATAGCAATGGATAGCAATGGATTCATCGGTTCAAAAGTTCATACAGTGGTCGGGTGTGCATATCCAAACATGTCCAAACATATCCAAAGGTATTCAAAGGTATTTACATACATTTTCAACAGGCTAATAAAAGCTCTAGGCTATTTGATGTTTCGATGACCGTACACAAACTTGTATATGTAGGTAGATTTGTGCATATATTTATATGTGCACACACACGCACACACACATACATATACTGATCCAAATTTTGGATTCGAACTTCAAACTATATAATATAATTTTGAAAACAGCTTGTCAACAAACTATAGAATACAGAATAATTTGACCTATAGATCGTATATACTGGTCCAATTTTTGGATCAAAACTTCAGACCATATAATCCAAGTTTGAAATGGTTTGTCAACAGCAAAATGTTTTTTTACAATCGCTGTTGACAAACTATATAATACACTATACTTGATAGTAATATGAACTATAGCTAGGATATACTGATCCAAAATTTGGATCAAAACTGCAAACAATATAATCTAATTGTGAAAATAGCTTACATAAAGAATTGTAGTGTTCTCGGGAACGTTCCTCAGTTAGTTGCAGTATAACCCACCAAACCCATATGATTAGTCACTAATCACTTTGAAACTGGTAATGAAATACTCACTGACCCCTTAATCGAAATATAAGAGTGTTTGTTTCGAAGGGGTCGTTTTGTCTCGGAACTTTCATTGTGAGCACTGGTTGCATTTTTCGTTATAAATTCAAGTCGACAGAATACTTTGATATCCGATTTCTGTCACAGCAAGACATACTGAGCAATTATTACCTAATTAAGTGCTACTCAGAAGAGTTTCTGCACTGCAAAATTATGGATGTGCTCAACGACTTGATCAATAAGTCGATCGAAGATTCTGTCAACAAGTCGATTGATGACGCCATTAACAAGTCGATTGATGACGCCATTAACAAGTCGATTGATGACGCCATTAACAAGTCGATCGAAGATTCTATGAACAACTCGATTGAAGACGCCATTAACAAGTTAATCAAAGATTCTACCAACAACTCGATTGCTGACGTCATGAACAAGTCGATCGAAGACTCCTTCAACAATTCGAATAAGGACTCCATTAAAGAATATATTGATCATTCGTCTGTGGATGATGTCATATTCGAGGAAGCCGTCGAAAACGTAATTTTCGAAGCTGTAAACGATGCCGTCAACGATGCTATGACATATGAGGATTAAATAATTACAATACAAATTATTTGAGGTTTGCAAACGGTCTGGTCTGGTCTTAGATTTAAACTCATGTATTATTTCATGTATTGCAGTTATTACATGCACGAATAAACCCATATTACACATTATACAGCCAGAGCGAGCAAGATCGAAGACAGAATCTGTTCTGTGAATATAGATTTCTTAATATCACAATCTGCTTGAACCGAACTCTTCTTGCGAGGTATTTTGCGGCGTTTTTTGCACCCTTCTTGTTTCAAAGTGGTCGCATCCGTGGAGAGTAGTCGAGGCAACGGGCTTGGCCATGGAGATGTGGGATCACCATCAACCCATCCGGTAGGTCGCATTGACGCACATCGTCGAGCTTGTTCCTTTCGGTCACACGGAATCAGACTCATTCTTGCAGTAGTTTTGGTGCGGCACATCTTGCGAGGGATTTTGAAGCGTTTCTTGCACTCTGCTTGTTTCAAAGGGGTCTCATCCAGGGAGAGTAGTCGTGGCACAGGGCTTGACCAGGGGGATGTGGGATCACCATAAACCCATCCGGGAGGTCGCATGGACGCACATCGTCGAGCTTGCGCCCGGCGGTCACACGGAATGAGACTCATTCTTGCAGTAGTTTTGATACGACACATAGTCCTGATACAAAAACACACATGAGTACATGTTAAGGCCAAAAGCTTATGTTGTCGTACGTAAGGTTTGTTGATTTACGGCACTCGATCCTTGTCTGCGATCCTCAGTGAATCTTGTCTGACTATCAATGAATCACTCAAAAAAATCTGATTGCTATAGTCGACATACAGTTAATAATTTATACAGAAAGCTTTCTTTCGGGATCCAA
>Ga0307978_1001301_pt1 | contig 18993 bp, 12 predicted proteins | sample OrgLakmetage1056_FD_203151 | JGI IMG/M metagenome (GOLD analysis project Ga0307978, IMG submission 203151) | Saline water microbial communities from Organic Lake, Antarctica - #1056 | ecosystem: Environmental > Aquatic > Non-marine Saline and Alkaline > Saline | place: Antarctica: Organic Lake...
TGTGACACAGTCCTCTTGGATATCTACAATTGACTGGAAGCCGGTGCGGGTATCCACCACAAGCCCGGTGCCCAAAGTTTGACCGCTCAGAGACGAGCCTCCTGAGCGAAAAGTAACCGGGGTTTTCGTAACGTGTGCGGCGGCGAGAATCAGGGAGATGTCCTCCACGTTGCGGGCTCGCAGGGTGCTTCCGGGGTGAATTTGAAAATGAGAGGCATCCCTCGACCACACCGTGGCCCTCGCAAGCGATTGCTCAAGTTGTTTCTTGTCAAACCCGGCCTTTTGTAGCTGATCTAACACAGGGTGCTTGCCCATTTTGTCTCAACTCATCGTCGTTGTTGGTTGTGCGAAAGGACGGTACCAGGCTAGCTCGTTAACCACGCTGGGACGCTGAAAGTTTCCACCCAAGAACCACCACCAAGACGCCGAGTCCCCGAGTGTCCTGGTGAAAAGTGCAGCACGTGCGGGGCCAAATATTTCCCCCTCCACGACCACAGGATCAACACCGTGTTCGTGTAGGTGGTCGACATAGTGGATGAAGCGACCTTCAAAGTGTGTCGAGAGCACCGCGTAGTCAAAGAAAAGGGATCTTTGCCCTGTTCACAGAAGCCCACCCACGTGGGGGCACAGGATGCGACTGTGCCGTGCCTCGCTGACAACAGCAGTGGCCGGCGGAGTGCGCACCGACCGGCCACTGTGTGACTGGTTCACCCGCTGTGGGTGAACCAGCGAGTGTTAGCTAGAACTGGATACCGCGGGTCAACGCGCCATCAATTAACACGTTGGCCCCGCTTGTGCGAGACGACACTGGGCTGGAGATAAACACCACACTGGAAGCAACCTCTTGGGCCGTTCCCATTCGACCCGTGGGGTTAAGACCCATGGCGAAACTAAAGAGGTCAGGGTTACCCCCTTCAATGTTTTCCCACACACCACCGGAGAAATAGGTATTTCCCGGTGAGACGCTGTTGGCGCGGATACCCTTTTCGGCCAAGGAGAACGACAGCCCGGACATGTAGCCGATGATTGCCGTCTTGAAGGTGCCATAGGGGCCTGAAGCAAAGTCTGCCTCCCGTCCCGACACGCTAGAAATGGCGAGCAGCGATTTCACATCGCTTTTCTCCAGGTAGGGGATAACCGCTTTACACAGGTTGACCGTTCCCATGAGATCCACCCGGTAGGAGGTGTCCCAGTTGTCGTCTTCATCGGGGATGGCCAATGCACTCACGTTGGCGACGGCCATATCGATTCCCCCAAACTCTTGGGCTGAATCATCGACCCAGGCGCGCAGAGCCTGTGCGTCGCCCACGTCGAGGACGGTGCCTTGAGCTTTGACGCCTTTCGCCAGAAGTGCCTTTTCTGTTTCGGCTACCTCGTCTTTATTGCGGGCGCAAAAGGCCACGTTGGCACCTTCGTCGGCGAAGGCTTCTACAATTGCCCTGCCGATTCCTTTGGTACCCCCGGTGACGATGGCCACTTTGCCTTGTATTTTCAGATCCATTACGGTGGTGCCTTTCTGTTGGTCACGAGCTCATGGGTGCGAAGAGAGAGGACAGTTTTGCCGCGCCAGGGTCACCGCTAGATCACCGTTTTGGCGAGCTGGCGGAGCCTGTCGTGCATTCCCTCGAATGCAGAATTTTTGGGCAAAATCTTTTTTGGCATCTTACTGACCACCGAATAGTTGGTGTCCACACAGTTGGCTATTGGTGACAGGGAGGTTTGCGTAATCAATTGGTAGGCGTCCATATAGTGCAGACCCATGATGTCGCCCAACCAGTGGGTCATCTCCACTTGGGCGATGCGCCACGCGTCTTCCATGGGCCGTGACGAACCGACCACCATCCAGTAGTCGTCACTTTCAAGCCTTGGCCACAGCGGTGCGTGGCCCTTTATTAATTCGACCAGGATGACGGAATTCATGGCCCCCTCCACAGCTGTACCACAGGCTTCGCCTTCGCCTTGGCGGTAGTGGCCATCCCCAATGGAAAACATGGCACCCTCGACGTTGACGCCGAGAAACACCGTCGTTCCCACTTTCATTTCCGGGGTGTCCATGTTCCCGCCAAAGCGTTCTGGAACCAGGCTGGAGCGCACTTCGCCACCCGCTGGTGCCACACCAACCGTGCCAAGCATGGTTTCTATGGGTAGGGCAAATTCGAGGTCACCAAAACGCGCCTGGAAACCCACTTCATTGCGCGCCGTATCCACGTGATAAATCCAGGTTGCTTCCGGCAATTTTTCATGAAGCAGCGCTGTGCGATCGGTGGCTGTCAACCCTCCAAAAAAGGGAATGGTCGACGAGGCGCCAAAACTTCTGGCTGGAACCAAGTCAACGATGTGGATGACGAGGGTGTCACCTGGCTCGGCACCTTCCACATAGAAGGGGCCCGTTTGGGGATTGACAAAGCGGAGGTCAACTTTTTCACTCGCCATATCGTGCACAGATTGCAGAGTGTCATTGAAGGCATCCTCTGACCACAGCCGCATCACACTGCCGGGTTTCACTTTCATGATGGGCGCGACACCACCGAAGGTGTAGACATATTGGGCGCGTTCTGGGCTGAAGCTGATGTCATCCATGGGATTCCTCTCTGACAGCTGGACCGGATTAAGTGGTGGGGCGAGGGGCCCTTTTCCTGAAACAGAACAAGAGCGGTGCTGTGTCGGGCCGGGAGAGACATCGTGCGACCACGGGCACCCCCTCAACGCAAAGTTTTGGCAACACTATCCTCTTTGGGTGGAAAAGAACACGGTGGGTGTTCGTGCAAAAAGAGCAGCACGCAAGCGGCTCTTGCGCCTGTCGCCTCTGTGACGTGCCAGGAAGAACCACGCACCCACCACCCCGATACCAACGCCCAGAACTGCTCTGGTGCGTCGGGCAGGCGGCAGGGTGCCGCCCGGTCCATCTGTCACTGCCTGTTAGCTTTGCCCTATGCGATATGACAACCAAACAGCCCTGATTACCGGAGCCAGCAGCGGAATCGGTGACGCCTTTGCCAGAGAGTTTGCTGCACGAGGCGCCAATCTGATCATTGTGGCTCGTCGAGGGGATCGGCTAGAAAAGCTTGCCAAGGACATCCGAGCACTCCACAGCGTGGAGGTGACAGTGATCGAGTCAGACCTCTCCACCCCCGACTCCGCCGCCCAGTTGGCCAAGAAGATTGGTTCCACGCAGGTCGACATTCTGGTCAATAACGCAGGCTTTGGTCACATCGGCCGGGTGGCCGAGGAAGACCTCACGCTTTTGACCGAAGAGATCACCTTGAACGTTCTCACCCTCACCCAACTGACGACCCTCTTTGTTGCGGGCATGGTTGCCCGCAACACCGGCACCATTATCAATGTGGCCTCCACCGCTGCCTACCAACCCATTCCCAATATGGCCATCTATGCAGCGACCAAAGCGTATGTGCTCTCTTTCACCGAGGCTCTGTGGGGTGAACTGGAGGGCACCGGGGTGACAGCGCTCGCGCTCTCCCCCGGTGGCACCGCCACCGAGTTCTTTGAGGTTGCAGGGGGCAGAGTGGCCGGTGGCGCACTGGCCCCCATTAGCGACGTGATCGACACCGCTTTTGATGCACTGGCAAAAAAGAAATCACCCCCCAGTGCCGTGGTGGGAAAATCCAGCAGGGTGATGACGGGCCTTCAACGCTTTGTTCCTCGAACAACAATTATCCGCTTAGCTGGGCGCATTTTTATGAGCAATAAATCAAACGCTTAGGCTACCCACCCCACACAGGTGGAGTGGGCACTAGACACCCATCGGGCAATACGCTCCAACACTTCAAACCTGCGCTCATCATCGAGTTGGCCACGATCAAGCTGGTCGAGCGCCTCAAACCCTCTCGAGCCAACGCCCAAGAGTCGAAACCAGTCATTGGCCGGATCAGCCAGGTCAACGCCGGCAGCCTCAGCATCGTCCACAACAAGACCGAGCTGAGTTGACAAAAAGGACAAAACTCCGAGGCTGACAAAGTCCCCGCCCTCCACAAAACCGCTCCATTCCCGCAGATAGGGCGAAGTGAACTGCTGGATCTGGGGGCAATAACTGTGGGTGGTGGGCCCGGCTGTCACCGTGCCTGCCGCTGGGGGTGCACTGACCCCCGCGAGCACCACGCCACCCGCGGAAACACCGACAAAAGCTGCAAACACCAGAGCCTGGGAGCCAAGGCCCAGATACTGCGCAAGGCGAGCGAGAATACTCACGGGCGACGGGAGTTCTTGCGCTTTTTGAGCCACCAATACAGCAACAGTGGTGACCACACCAGCCAGGAGGCCAGAGCGAGCCCCATCCACCACGTCAGCCCATAGAGAATGTCACCCACGGTGGCCAAGCCTTTCGTGGGCCCTCACAGCAGAGCCATCACCACGGGCGCGCATGCTCTGGTGGGGCACAGAATGACCACACTGAACGCAAAAGTCGTTGCCCCACACCCACGGCGCCCTACACACCGGGCAATACTTTTCCTCCGCCATGAGCTCTCCCTCCACTGCAATCTCGGGTCACACTGTTTGCGCACCGGGGCGGGTGGCACACAGTCACCTTCGGAGAGGCACACCACCCCACACACCTGTGCACCACCCGCAAACCCAGAGTATGTGTCTCCTCTGACACCTACTCTGAGTTACAGGCTCGGGGCGCCCAGGGCCACATCTTTCCGCGGGCACCCGGCTCAGACGACGCGGGTTGCCGCATAGCCAGCTAGGTGTACTCGGTCATGACTCCTGATGCTGCTGTAAGCCTAAAGGGGACCGGTACACGGCCTATTGCCGAGCAATCTCCGACATTGTTATCCCTCGAACAATGCCGCCAGAAGCCAATCGCCGAGACCATCTGCACCGCCAGGGATCAATGCTCAAAAGCCGAACAGAGCAGATATTCCAGTAAAAACGAGCTCGGTCACCGAAAAGTCTCCGACGAGTGCACCCACTACGGCGGTGATGACAAAGAGAAACTGCACCCCCAACCCAAACCAGCCAATGATGGTTGCCGCGATAGCCAAATCCAGCCCTGATTTGCGAGGTTTGGCTGCAACAAAGTCATTTCTTGCCGCGTAGGCCAGCACCAAGCCAAGAAGTGGGAAAACAATGGCGGCAACAAGAGACAGCACAGCAAGCACAGAGATGCGGGTCGGCACATCAGGGCCCAGGTCCTCAGCTCCGTAGATAGCTGTCCGACGCTCGTCCACCCAAGCACTAATTCGTGACCGCGTTCGCCGTCGCACAATAGCCCCGACGGAAATCAGAGCAACCCAAAGCAGCAAGATGGGGACAACCACCTCCAGCAGCGACCTCAGGCCGATAACACCGGACAGTTGTCGGGTTGCGAACAGGGCATCGTTAAAGCGGTCAGCCTGGCCGAATTGTTGAACCAGCATTGAGTCGATATTGAGAATTACTCCTGCATAGCTGGCAGTGGCAACGGTCAGAAGGAAAGAACGACGCCGGACAGACAGGGCCACCACTACCAAGAAGATCACCGCTATCGCGAGCCTGCCGGCAGCCGGGTAGGTCATGAGCACTGGAAAAGCGTCTTCCCCGAGCCACAGGTAAACCCAAGCAAGAACAAACAAAGCGCCCTGGACGAGAAGAACGACCCACAAGATCACTTCGGATATTCGCAGGTTCGAGATACCGCTGCGGAGTCTTGTGCGATACGAAGCGAAAGCTTTACTCGTGCGATAAGAGTCAACCACGGCAATTTCCTAACGGGAGACGGAAACTTTACTCAACTAACTTCAGCGTACAACAACATGCCCGCGGGCGGTTCGTGACCATTTCGCCCCTCGCAGTCGTGATAACGACCCAGGGTCTGCTCGCCGGGGTGTCTGCAATCCAGGCCACAAGGTCTTTGGCACCCCTAGGGGTAGACACGACACTCCACGATTCAGACATGAGCTGCCGTTTGCTGGGATTTACTCACTCTCTAAGCTTATGTGTGCCCTCCGACACCAAGGATGACTGCATGGCCTTTCTCGCTGTCGCCTGACTTTGGTGCGGCTTGGGAAAATCGTTACAGGCCACTCCCCTCACGAGAAGAAGATTGAAGGCCCTGCCCGCCTCACTGCAGCGGAGACTGACCCGTCAATGTTCTGAGTCGATTCCTCAGACTGTCACTGCCAGGCCTCATCAAGTCGTTCACGGATGCTTGCTAAGGACTCATCCTCATACAGCCAGTAGTTGGGGCCGGCGAAGGAGGTGGAGGAGCCGCCCCGCTGCAAGTTAGCCAAACCAGTCGCCCGCGAAATTGACACCGTTTCCCCTTGGAAATCGACGTTGGTCCCGTCAACCACGGTGCAGATGATGTTCCTGTCTTGAGAGTGACGGAGCACCGCGCCCACAGGGATGAGATATTTCGCGAAACTAAACCGAGACCCTTGACGCGACGCCCGCCGCAAAGCTTCTCTCCCTTCGTCGTCTGTGGCCACCCCGTCGGACGGCGTCATGTCTTCCAGGGCAATGAGCTCAAGAACAACCTTGGCTTTGTAAGGGTCGAGACGAAAGAACTCTCGACTGGCTCGAACGCGGGCGTCACCGAACGCTGTGTGCAACGCACGTTCGACCTTTGCATAGTCATCGACCCGCGCAGCGTAAAAGCACTCAAAAGGAAGCGGGACAGAGGTCTTATCGAGCTCCCCCATCCTTTGGATTACAGAGGTCTCGGTCCTGCCAATTTTAATATATCCCGGCATGGCATCGTTGATCAATATGTAGACGATGCTCATCGGCACCCCTCGCCTTCCCGTTTCCACCAGAGTAGCTGAGACGAGACGCGTGCTCGAGAAAGATTCATGTCACTCCTTCGCGGTAATCTAGGGGAATGGATCAGGTCCGCTCCAGACAGCGCGTCATCGATCACGGTGAAGTCTTCACTCCGCCGTGGATGGTCGAAGCCATGCTCGATCTTGTTAAAGGCGAATCTGAACGAATCGATTCGCGCTTCTTGGAACCAGCGTGCGGTTCGGGAAACTTCTTAATCCCAGTTCTTCGGAGAAAACTTGCCACAGTCGAAACCCGCTATGGATCCAACGTCTTCGAAAAACAACATCATGCCCTGCTCGCACTGATGTCGATCTATGGAATAGAGCTCCTTGAAGACAACACCCTTGAATGCCGGGTCAACCTGGTTGCTACTTTCGTCGATTACTGCAGGGTCCCAACGGACCAACCGCTGTTTGCCGCGGCCCAGGCGGTAGTGAAGACAAACATCGTCAACGGGGATGCCCTCACCATGATGGACGCATCGGGACAGCCCATTCTCTTTCCTGAGTGGGCGTACTTGGGCAAGGGTCGCTTCCAGCGACGTGACTTTAGATTTGATGCGCTCACCCAAATGTCGCTCTTTGGCGAGGGAACTCTCTTCGAATCCATGGACACCCACGAAATCTTTACCCCGGAAAGGGATTACCCACCCCTGTCGGTTCTCGATATTGCTGAGGTGGCATCAACTGAGAATGGGGACCCAACGCGTGGAGGCTCGGATGGCTGACAAGTCAGGCTTCTCCCTGCAATCGCGTAACCCGGACATCCTCACGTCCATCGCCAACCTCTCTAACGACGAAGTCTTCACCCCGCCAGCTTTCGCCAACCAGATGCTCGACACTGTTGCCGAAGCCTGGGCACAAGCCAACGATGGCGCAAACATCTGGGCCGACAGCACAGTCTCTTTTCTTGATCCCTTCACAAAATCGGGAGTCTTTCTGCGTGAGATTACCCGTCGCCTCAGCGATGGGCTAGAGAAGGACTTTCCGGATACTCAGAAACGCATCGACCACATCCTCACCCAACAGGTGTTTGGTGTTGCGATAACGGAGCTCACCAGCCTGCTAGCAAGGAGAAGTGTCTACTGCTCTAAATGGGCCAACGGCAAACACTCCATCGCCACAGAGTTCACGAAACCAGAAGGAAATATCTGGTTTGAGCGAACAGAGCACACGTGGGCGGGTGGCAAAGAACGCATCGTTACGGTTGATGACGAAGGCAAAGAGATGGAGACAACCGTTGACGGCAGGTGCAAGTTTTGCAATGCCAAGCAAAAAGAATATGCGCGAGGCGCGACCGCGGAGTCGCACGCATACTCGCTTATCCACACAAATGAGCTCACACAATGGGTCAAGAACACTTTTGGGGGAGACGTGCAATTCGATGTGATTATTGGGAATCCGCCCTACCAACTTGATGACGGTGGTTACGGAACGAGCGCTGCCCCAATTTACGACAAGTTTGTCCGCCAAGCTAAGGCCCTGAGCCCCAGGATGCTCGCAATGGTTATTCCCGCCAGGTGGTACTCCGGAGGGAAGGGACTTGACGGGTTCCGCGACGAAATGCTTGCTGACAGGCGCAACGTTGTAATTGAAGACTTTCCCGATTCTTCGGATGTATTTCCGGGTGTTCAGATCAAGGGAGGGGTCTGTTATTTTCTTTGGAACAGAGATAATCCAGGAAAATGTTCGGTTCGGAATCACTATGCGAATGGCACTAACGAGCCTGCTTCAAGGCCGCTGCTCGAAAAAAGCGCCCATTCCTTCATTAGATTCAACGAGGCAATATCCATTATTAGAAAGGTGGCTGCAACTGACTCGGTAATCAACGCTGAGAACAACTTTTCTTCATTGGTAAGCGCTAGAAAGTCCTACGGGCTTCCGACTTTTTTCAAAGGCAGGCCAGACAAAAAAAGCGGCGACATCACGCTCTACCAGAATGGTGGGATCGGTTTTGTCAAGCCGGAAGAACTATCCTCCGGCCATGAGTTTATTGAGAGCTGGAAGGTCTTCATACCCATGGCAGGGAGTGGAAGCGACAGCTTCCCCCACTCGATTCTGGGAAAACCTTTCGTTGGTGCGCCGGGCACTGCGTGCACAGAGACGTATAACAGGATTGGTAGTTTTTCATCAAAAGAGGAGGCTCAAAGCGTGGCCAGCTACGTCCAAACACGGTTTATGCGCTTCCTAGTTTTGCTACACAAACCGTCACAGCACGCCTCTCGTGCGGTCTACAGTTATGTACCCCTCCAAGACTTTTCCAAGCCGTGGACCGACAGAGAGCTCTACGAAAATTACAACCTCTCAGAGCAAGAGATTGCTTTCATAGAGAGCATGATTCGTCCCATGGATCTTGCCGGTGAGTAAGTCTCTTGAAGAGCTGATGCCAGAGCGCACCGAGACGCGGTTGCGGATTTATGCGTATTCCATTCAGGATGATGCGCACCAAGGGCTCCTGAAGGTGGGTCAGACGACCCAAGGGGCGAAGAAGCGCGTGGGGCAGCAGTTGCAGACTGCTGGTATCAAGAACTTCACGATCGAGTTGGACGAATCTGCCGAGCGCTCAGATGGCTCCGTGTTTACCGATCACGATGTGAGAAATCGACTGAAAAGCAAAGGGTTCGAGAACCCACAGCTCGAGTGGATGAAGTGTTCGCCTGCTGATGTTCTCACCGTCATCACCGAATTGCGAGAGGGCCTCCGGCTTTCCGGAACGCATCACCTCACGTTTGAACCGCGACCTGAGCAGGATGAAGCAGTCGACAAGACCCACGACTACTTTCATTCCATTTGGAAAGAGGATATCCATAGGGTTCCGCGGTTCCTCTGGAACGCGAAAATGCGGTTTGGGAAGACTTTTGCCACGTACCAATTAGCTAAGAAGCTTGGCGCGATGAAGGTCCTGGTCGTCACCTTCAAACCTGCCGTGGAAGATGCATGGCAAACAGATTTGGAATCACATGCTGACTTCGATGGTTGGCAATACTTGTCAAGAAACACTCTCAACGACCCACGCAAGGCGGATAAGACTCGTCCACTGGTCTATTTCGGTTCTTTTCAAGACCTCCTGGGAAAAGACAAAGCTGGCAACATTAAGCCGAAGAACGAGTGGGTTCACACCACGGATTGGGATCTCGTTGTTTTTGACGAATATCATTTTGGCGCGTGGCGAGAAGGTGCAAAAGAGCTTTTCGAAGGGGAGGAAAAAGAGGAAGCCAAGAAAGAGGCTGCTCGCGAGTACGCCGGGGTTCTTGACAGCTTCAATGAAGAACTGGACGAGCTTGGCGAAGACGAAGACGCCTTCTTGCCGATCACCACAAAAGCCTTCCTCTACCTCTCTGGCACCCCGTTTCGCGCTCTGGCCAGTGGCGAGTTCATCGAGGAACAGATTTTCAACTGGACCTACACCGATGAGCAGCGCGAGAAAGAGAAGTTTGCTAAAAAACACCCCACAAAATGGAACCCCTACGGGGCATTGCCGCAGATGCGGCTGCTTACCTACCAAATGCCAGACGAACTGGTTTCTGTTGCGAGCCAAGGAGAATTCGACGAATTTGATTTGAACGTATTTTTTGAAGCCAGCGGTCAGGGAAAAGACGCTGGGTTCAAATACAAGAACGAAGTTCAAAAATGGTTAGACATCATCCGGGGTTCGTATTCGCCGACCCAAATTGACAACCTGAAGCTCGGCTCCCAAAAACCGCCGTTCCCGTACTCCGATGTTCGTCTTTTGGCCCATCTTCGACACTCGTTCTGGCTGCTCCCCGATGTTGCCGCTTGTTACGCGATGGCCAATCTGCTGGCTGAAGAGCACAACGTCTTTTGGCACGAGTACACGGTGCTCCCCGTTGCTGGCGCAAGCGCTGGAATTGGATTAGATGCTTTGCCGCCGGTTCGAAAAGCAATCGGGAATGGTCATGACACAAAAACCATCACACTGTCCTGTGGAAAGCTGACCACCGGGGTCACCGTCGCACCCTGGTCGTCCATTCTGATGTTGCGTAATCTCAAGTCGCCAGAGTCATACTTTCAGGCTGCGTTCCGCGTTCAATCTCCGTGGGCTATCAAGAACCCAAACGGTGATGACCCCCACGAGGAAGAAATCCTGAAACCCGTCTGTTTTGTCTTCGATTTTGCGCCCACACGGGCGCTTCGACAAATCTCTGAATATGGCATTGGGTTGTCCCCCCATGAGCCAAACCCTGAGAAAGCAGTCGAGGAATTGGTGAGCTTTCTCCCGGTCCTTGCTTATGACGGTTCGTTTATGACCCAGATTGATGCTGGTGGAATCCTTGATATCGCGATGGCTGGCACGTCAGCCACGCTTCTCGCCAGGAAGTGGGAATCGGCGTTGCTCGTCAATGTCGATAACGAGACGCTGAAGCGCATCCTGGCTGACCCCAAGGCAGTCGCAGCCATCATGGCCATCGAAGGGTTTAGGTCTTTAGGGGACAACATCCTGGAGACAGTGATCAACAAGAGCGAAAGTGTCAAGGAGAAAAAGCAAAAAGGCGACGACCTCACACCGAAAGAAAAGAAAGAGCTGACCCAGGAGGAGAAAGAGTACAAGTCGGCTCGGAAGCAGATTCAAGACAAGCTGATTAAGTTTGCAACAAGAATTCCGGCATTTATGTACCTGACTGACTTCCGCGAAAACACATTGACCGACGTCATCACGAAACTTGAACCAGGCCTCTTTAAAACTGTGACCGGCCTCACCGTTGAAGACTTCCACCTCCTGGTTTCATTGGGGGTTTTCAGTGGCGTCCACATGAATCAAGCGGTCTTCGCGTTCCGGAGATACGAAGATGCTTCTCTCTCCTACGCCGGAATCGACTCCCATAAGGGGCTGCGGAGATATGGCCTCTACGACACGGTGATCGCCAAAGACGGCTGACCTAAAAGCGCGCGCTCCCACCGATACACCCCTCGGAATTGACCCTCCGGTGTTGTAGGTTCCTCCCCGACACAGCCGATCAGATAGGGGTGGCAGTCTAGGAGTCCAACTCAGCCCCATCCACAGGATCCACGTGGACATAGGGGAGTCGGAAGAGTTAGTGCTTTATAGAGCGTGACCTGCCCCCTGTTTTAGGTCCAGTTGATGTGACCCCCAAATATTGGCCGTTGTTTATGAGAGCCGTGGGGTGGCGGGCTTCGAAAGGAGCACCACATGCCACCGACACTCCTGAATGCAGTACCGGGCGAATTCTTCAATGATTCACTCGGGCCGTGTCGACTCATTCGAGATTGGGGAAACACCGTATCCGCTCTGGTGTGCATCATCTTCCAGCTGTAACCGCCAGAAAGTTGCAAATGGCCACCCGTATTACTAACGGTTAACAAGCTGGGATCTGCATAGAAGACGCCATGAAACTGTGAGCAATTGTCGGTCTTGCTGGGTCGTGTCATCGGCAACGCTTAGGCTCTAGACATCATGTGTGCAGGATTCTTTTCCAAGGATGCAAGCTTCGGATGCTGACTTTCGGATATCGCCCCGCAGTGTCGCAGTACCGAGCTGCCCTTGACAGCGGAAATTTCACAAGAGGGCTCGTCATCGACGATGAAGTTTCCGACCTGTACGACGCTGTATCGGCGATTCGAACCCTGGACTCGATCGATGCAACCCTCCCCGCTGGTGTCTATTGGTTTGTCGGTATCGAAAATCCCATCGTGATGATTATCGCCAGCGGAGAAACTGGGACATCATCTGAATTGGAATTAGATATCTGGGACGACTCGTCCCATCATGCTCTCGCTGAGGCTTATCGATGGGTGGAACATCTCTGGGTTCAGGCCAAACCAGTCGCGGCGCCAATCTTTGCTCTCGGCTCACGGGCAATAACGGTTCCAGACGGATCTGATGTCGAGATCAAATCCCGAACCTTCTTGGCCGGGACATGGTCCTACACGGTGGCCGGCCCGGCGGGTCGCAAGTCACTTCTTGAATCCCGCCTCAGCACGGTTGAGTTCAATGAACAGCCAGAAGATTGGATTAGCGGTGTTAGATCCACCGCCGCACGAATGGGCGCAACACTCACCCGCACCAAAATTCAGGGAAAATTTGCCGACACGGTGTATTCGTTTCACGCAACACGGACAGTCTTTCGTCCTTATCAATTCAAACCTGTCCTGAAACTGCTCCAGTCTGGGCAAGCAAGACTGCTCATCGCGGATGAAGTGGGGCTCGGGAAGACCATCGAAGCCGGTCTCATCTGGACCGAGCTAGAGGCACGACACGAGTCAGATCGAGTGCTCATTGTCTGCCCCTCGGGACTTGTGGAGAAGTGGCGTGACGAAATGAGCGAACGCTTCGGGTTCGAACTGAAAATTCTGGATCGACCCGAGCTTGGTCGGCTTCTTGAACAGCACCAAACCGGACGGCGCCCCCCGCGGCAGGCTTACGTGGTTTCCCTTGAGACGCTTCGAACGTGGGACGGGCTGAAAGAGCTTGAAGAAAACCCACCAGAGTTTGATCTCGTTATCGTCGACGAAGCCCACTCGATGAGGAATAGCGGAACAAAAAGCTACCTTTTGGGCACACAACTCTCGGAGTGGACCGCAGGGGCAAATCTTGTCTTCTTGACCGCCACTCCCATCAACCTAAGAGAAACTGACCTCTTGCACCTGCTCGGTCTTCTTGAACCAGCAGACTTTGGTGCCATTGAAGACCTCGAGGTGCGACTCGAACCGACAGCAGTGCTCAACCAAGTCGCGAAAGCCCTCCCGGACAAATCTGCAACCCCGGCAGGGTTCCGGCAAATGCTCCGGAAACTTGAAGGACTCGTCCTCGAAAAATCCGTTACCTCGAAACCCGAATTCACTGATTTGCTCGAAATTATCGACCGCGCGCCCCTCACTGCCCGAGATACTGCGCTCGCTCGCCGTGCTATCAGCAAGCTCAACACGCTGTCAACGACAGTGACCCGAACCCGGCGGGCGGAAGTCGACGAGCGAAAGCCGTTGCGAAATGCCGCAGGTATCGAAGTGTCCTGGAACGACACCGAGCGCAGTTTTTACCAAGAGTTCCTAAAGTGGTGTTTTCTTCGCGCTAAAGCCGCAAAAACAGCCATGTACTTCTCGATGCAGATGCCTATTCGGCTCGCAAGTACAAGCATTCATATGGCGGCAAAGTCGGTCCTCGCAGGAGAGCCAGAAAAAGGAAACGGTGACGCGACCAACACCGAGAAGAAAGGCTGGGTTGAGCCCCACCCTGAGCTGATTGATCTCGCCAGCCAGGTTCTTGGTTTATCAGAAAGCAAGGTCGAGATCCTTGGGGAAGTTCTCGCAAATATTCACGATCTCGGCAGACAAGCGCTCCTCTTTACCTGGTCCAAGGCGACGCTGACAAACCTCCGCGGGGCATTCCACGAAAGATACAGAATTGCTGTTCTCAATGGCGATGTTCCTCGATTGCAGCGAAGACAGATCATGAAGGACTTCCGCAACGGGGGATACGATTTTGTTTTTGCCAACAGGGTTGCGTCCGAAGGCTTGGATTTTGAATTCTGCTCTGCAGTAATCAACTACGACCTTCCGTGGAACCCCATGGAAGTTGAACAACGTATCGGACGAATCGACCGAATCGGCCAGGAATCTGAGCAGATTCTGATTCGAAATTTCTACAACAACGATGCGATTGATTCCCGGATCATGCACAAAGTTCTCGAAAGAATCGAGATCTTCGAGCGCTCAATCGGCGAACTCGAACCAATAATTGGGCAACACATCGATCTGTTGCAAAAGGCCATGGATTTCACCTTGACGCCCGAGCAGCAGGAAGCAAAAGCCGAACAATTCTTGAGCGCAATCGAAGCACAAAAAGCAGCAGTTCAAGACGTTGCTGAGTCTTCCGCCGGACTCATGATCGCCGACGACGTCGAAATAGCGGGCCTTGAAGAAGAACTGACGTCGACCGGTAGATACCTGGGGCAATCTGAACTATCGCACCTCATCGATGATTGGGCAGCAACCGACAACGGCGGATCTGTCGAGTGGATTGAGGGGGGAAAGATTCTTGAGGTTCGCGGAAACCAGACTATGGCGGGGCGGTTACTCGAGCTGATTCAGAAAGGCCGACGGACGCGTTCCGAAATCGGTTCGCTCATCATGAAGTTGCAAAATGGGGAGCCCATTCATTTGGCTTTGGATCAAGAGATTGCCCGAACCACCGAGCTTGATATGTTGTCCGCTACCCATCCGCTTGTCCTGGCAGCAGGTGGGGTGCCAGGTCACAAACAAGCCCGTTTCGCGTCGATCCAGATTGAAAGTACCGAGACTTTGCCCCCTGGGGAATATGTCGTCACCCTTGCGCACGCTGTAAACGCTGCCAGGGGTGGGGATGAAATTTGGGGTGCGGCGATTGGCCTGAACGGCGCACCCGCCGGAGACACCCCTGTAGACGGCCTCATGGCATCACTCGCCCGAGGGGAGTGGGGAGAGGGGCCGTCTTTTCCCAATGTGGACTTGGCTCATCTTGTTTCTAGGACAAAACGGGAAATTGAAAAGCGCCACAGAATCGTCCAGGCAAAGCGAGACTCCGAGGAGGAGGTTCTCTCAGAAACGCGGCGCGCAATTCTGGCGGATCAACATCAACGGCGAATGCGGGGCATCCAGAGACGCCTCGAAACAATTATCGAAAGGGAACGAGGGGAGAAGGTTGTGCGAATGGTCGATGGCCAAAGAAACCGTCAACAGAATAGATATGACCAACTTATTGCTGAGCTCGACGCGAGCCGACTCCCAGCTGTATCAATCAGTTACCTTGCCGTCTGCACATTGAGGGTCACGCAGTGACTGGGCAAGACGTCAAGTCTCTGGTCGCGAATGAAGTCGCTGCCGAAGAAAAATACCGCCGATCGCTTGCTGATCGTCACAGCCATTCAGAAGGGCAACGAAGACAAAACACTCGAAATACGTGGACAAGTAACCCCCCACCTGACTCCGCACAGGATGGAATCCTAATTGGCCGCGTCGCCTTGACCGAGGGCGATGAAAAGTTTTTGGGCGGGCACCGGGATTTCTACATTGGGACCACGCATTATGAAACGGATAGCTACAGAGTTTTTTCCTGGGCTGCGCCCGTCGCCTGCACTTACTTTAGAAAATCAAACGACCATCATGAATGGTGTGACCAAGTCGCTGCGGTACGCGTGCTCGCTCATCAGTTCGACAAGATCGTCGACCTCGAAGATGAGATTTTTGTGGAGGAAGAATCAACAGATTTGTTCCCTTTCTTGCCACTCCAAGTGCCCAAAGCGCCCCGCTTTCCCTCCACATCGACCAACGCATCTCCCCCTGCGGAGGCACCCCCGCCACGCACATTCCCGGCCCAGGCGGGACCGGTCACGCGATCTGACGCTGATGTTACCGAAGCACGTGCTGTCGAAAAGTTCGAGGAATCCAGCCCCACCACTGATGTACGAGCACCAGACTTGCTGCGGCGACAATTGGCAGCGCCCAAGGGTGTCTCCATGTCCAGCGTTCTCGCAACACTGCAGCCGGATCAATACGACGCCATCGTGAAACCTGCTTCTTGGAGCCAGGTGCTGCAAGGGCACCCAGGCACGGGAAAGACGGTTATCGGTGCGCATCGGGCGGCTTACCTCCTCAACTCGCGGGCGCCCAAAGAGTCACGACCCCGTGGGCATGTCCTTCTCCTGGGCCCTACAGCTGAGTACGTGAAGCACGTTGAGGGAGTTCTGCGAGACCTGGTAGACGACGCGACTCGGTACTCAGTCAGGTCGGTGCCGTCCCTGCTCGAAGAACTCGCTGGCCTCCCCCAATCAAATATCCCTACGCAATCAGTGTCACTTCAAAATGTCAGCGAGGAACTTGCGCGATTGATTGATAAGGCACTAGCGAACGCTAAAGAGAATTCACAGGGCGAAGCCCCCAGGGAAGCGGATGTCTATGCAAAGTTGCGGGGGTTCGTTTCCCAACCACCACAAGAAGGACTTGACGGCGAATGGTTTCAATACCTGCGCGCGCTTCCTGAGACTCTCGGTGCGCTGCGAAAAAAAAGGATCAGCTCCCATAGGAGCCTCTTGGCGTACATCGGGGTTCGCACCAATCGCACCGCGGACCCTGGCCACATCATTATTGACGAAGCGCAAGATATCCACCCCATCGAATGGGAGATTCTTGGTCGCCTCGGCAACCGGGGTGGATGGACCATCCTGGGAGATCTCAACCAAAGACGCACCGACCACACCTTCAGCTCTTGGAACAATGTCGCCGAATTGCTGGGAATCAAAGATGGCAGTGGCGAGGCTCCGTTATCGATTCTTGAAAACGGGTACCGGTCGACCGCACAGATCATCAAGTTCGCGAACCAACTGCTGCCCAGCCGTGAACGAAAACTCACCTCGTTTCAGCAAGACGGTGAAAGACCGCACGTCACAAAAGTTCCATCGAAAACGGGGGTTTATGCGGCCAGCATGGAGGCTGCCAGTGACTTAAGTGACGAGGTCGGTTCTGGAAGCATTGCCGTAATTACAGTCTCGCCTGGTGAGTTCAGGAAAGTGCTAGTCAAACGTGAATGGCAGAATGACCCGGCGGACCAGTCTTTCTGGACAAAGGGCCGTCAAAAATTAAGACTCCTCCCACCGGATCGGGCCCGGGGCCTTGAATTTGATGCCGTCGTTGTGATTGAACCTGCAGACTTTCCTGAAAATTTCGGCAGGCAAGGAACTTTGTACACGGCGCTGACCCGCGCTAACCGAAAACTCGCCGTGGTGCACAACAGAGCCTTGCCACAAGGAATGCGGGCGTGAGGAGAGAGATGTTGGGGGAAGCCAGTAACCGCGAGTTGCCCTCACATCATCGACAGTTCGCGAAATGTAGACCGAGAAAATCGCTGAGAACTCAACCGTTGAGTAGCTCACTGTAGGTTGACATGGTGAAAAGAACACCTCACGATCAAGCCCTTCTGCGCCTGCAAATCTTTGCGGCTCTGGAGCAACTCACGGATCGGCAAGGTGGTTTCCTCACCTGGGCTCAATTAACCGGCTTTGAGCTGGAGGGTGTGCGGCTGCCACTGATCAACCAGAGGGGCATTCACAACCCCTCATATCTGGATCACACACTATCCATCACAAGCGCGGTCGATGGGCCCTACGACGACAAAATTGGTCCCGGCGGCCTCCTTCATTACAAATTCGAAGACGGTGATCCCCTCGGGGGAGCTAACCGGAAGCTGCGAAAGGCGATGGAGGATCAGGTACCTTTCATTCTTCTCGAAAGACCAATCTCGAACGTATACGTCCCCATCGTTCCGGCATACGCCATTGACGAAGACCGATCTGAGAATATATTCCGAATCGCCGCGGGCAATGAAATACGGACCACAACTTTCGCAGGCAAACAGTCAGTTGACAAAGCATACGTCGAACGGCTTGTGAGGCAGCGTGTGCACCAACCAGTGTTTCGAGCCCGGGTAATTACTGCCTACCAATCCTCCTGCGCAATATGCCGTCTCAAGCACAAAGAGCTCCTCGACGCCGCCCACATCATTCCGGACTCCGAAACCCACGGTTCTGCAGAAGTAACGAACGGTCTCGCGCTGTGCAAGATTCACCACGCGGCCTATGACAGGAATCTTCTAGGCATTGACCCCAGCTACAGGGTTCACCTGAACAAGAAACTCCTCTACGAAATTGACGGACCAATGCTGAAACACGGACTTCAGGAAATGGGCGGCACGTTGTTGTCCCTTCCCCGCGCGCGGTCTCAATTCCCGAACAGGGAGGCGCTTGATGAGAGATTTAGAATTTTTTTAGGGGATCAGTAACCCTCTATCGGGTGTTTGTCGTCAACTGACCCTGGGGGGAATTCGAATCCCGTCCATTTGAGCCGAAGGGGTTTGTCTGCTGGAACGTTCTCCCAGACACTTGCCAGGACGGCAGCACTCGCAGACGTCCTGGTTTACTCGCCGGGGATGACAACCTCCCAATGGCGGGCGGCAACAGGGTCTAGCCTCTTGCGGCCCATTACGACGTCAGTCTCGAGAGGCCGGCGCCTCCATGGGGAGGATGTCTTGGAGGAGTTCGATGACAATGAACCTGATCTTTGGCGTAAGAAGATCCCCATAGATGTCGGCTGTGATGCCGAGGACTTCCTGGATGCTGCCTACTCCAATGCGGGTGCAGAGGCTGACAATGTCGTCTCGATCGCGGTCTGCCCTCGCGGCAAAGACCTTCATGGCGAGCAGTCGCCTGGGTGATGCCACTAAGAC
>Ga0307978_1001303_pt1 | contig 18983 bp, 16 predicted proteins | sample OrgLakmetage1056_FD_203151 | JGI IMG/M metagenome (GOLD analysis project Ga0307978, IMG submission 203151) | Saline water microbial communities from Organic Lake, Antarctica - #1056 | ecosystem: Environmental > Aquatic > Non-marine Saline and Alkaline > Saline | place: Antarctica: Organic Lake...
GTCGCTTTTTTTGTATCTGAGCCTATTAACTTTGGCCAGCTCAGGTTTCCAGCACATCGACCATCAGATCCGCAGACAAGTCTTCAAGGCCTTGAATAACCGCATCGAGTGATTGCTCATCAGTGAGACCCAGTTCCAGCTCGGCCCGAAACAGCACCCCGCCGCTCATCGAAGCCGGTTCGACATCAGTATGCACATCCACCAGATTGATGTTCATCACGGCAAGCTTGCGGGTGACTTCAGCGACAATACCAGTCCGGTCATTGCCGACCACGGCAATGCGATACGGGTGAAGGTTTTGAGCCTCGTTATCGCCGACCTCGATCTGTATGGACAAATCTTTGTCGGCCAACGCCTTAACGCGATCGCGCAACGGATCGAGCTGACTGGCGTCCAGATTCACCCGAACGATGCCTGCGAAGCGCCCGGCCATCGTTGATAACCGGCTTTCCTGCCAGCTGCCACCGGCATCGGCAACCACGGAAGCAACCTGTTCGACAATTCCGGGCCGGTCAGAAGCCATGATGCTGAGTATAATTTCCATTGATTGAGTGCTCCCAGTGTTTTGAGTCAACCACACATAGAGTGTCGGCCAGTCCTGCCTGATAGCCAGAATATTGCCCCGGCAACGTTGCAAACCTGAACACCGAAACATGAGGTTATAAATAGCTTTCCAGGCTCGGACAGGAACAGAACAAATTCCGGTCACCCCAGACATCATCCACCCGGTTTACGCTTGGCCAGTATTTAGCTTGCTTTACCCAGGGCAAAGGAAATACAGCGGTTTCCCGACTGTAGGGGTGGTCCCACGAACCGACCACATCGGCCTGGGTGTGTGGCGCATTAATCAGCGGGTTGTTGTCTGCTGGCCACTCGCCCTGGCCGACCTTGTTGATCTCGTTGCGAATGCAGATCATCGCGGCAATAAACCGGTCCAGCTCCTCCCGGGATTCGCTTTCTGTCGGTTCGACCATAAAGGTTCCTGGCACCGGGAAACTCATGGTCGGCGCGTGAAAACCGAAATCCATCAAACGCTTGGCAATGTCGACTTCAGTGATACCAGTGGCCGCTTTCAGTGGTCGCAAATCCAGAATGCATTCATGCGCCACCCGGTCATTGCGTCCGGAATACAAAATCGGGTAATGGGATTTAAGTTGCTGGGCCAGGTAATTGGCATTAAGCAGAGCCACCTGCGTGGCCTTACGCAAGCCCTGAGCGCCCAGCATTCGAATGTACATCCAGGAAATAGGCAGTATCGAACTGCTGCCAAAGGGGGCCGCAGATACTGCACCTTCGCTGGGCAGACCAGTTGACTCAGACATCACGCTGTGTCCTGGCAGGAAGTCCGCCAGATGCGCGCGTACGCCAATAGGTCCCATTCCAGGTCCGCCACCTCCGTGGGGGATGGCAAACGTCTTGTGTAAGTTCAAATGCGCTACGTCGGCGCCAATGTCCGCAGGACGCGTGACTCCTACCTGTGCATTGAGGTTGGCACCGTCCATATAGACCTGGCCTCCGGCCTGATGTACCGCCTCACACAACGTTCTGATTCCCTCTTCGTAGACACCATGAGTCGAGGGATAAGTGATCATCAGACAACTCAGGTCATCACCGGCGGTGTCGATCTTGAGTTGCAGATCGGCGGCATCGACATTGCCCGCTTCGTCGGTTTTAACCACCACCACGGTCATGCCCATCATCTGCGCTGACGCCGGGTTGGTACCGTGAGCCGATTGCGGGATCAGGCAGACATGGCGGTGGCTCTGGCCCTGTGCTTCCTGATAACGTCGAATGGCCAGCAAGCCGGCGTATTCACCCTGGGCGCCTGAATTGGGTTGCATACTGATGGCATCAAAACCAGTGATGGCACGCAGCATGGTGTCGAGCTCTTCCAGCAGGATGCGGTACCCCTTGGTCTGAGCGCGGGGTGCAAAGGGGTGAATCCGGGAAAATCCTGGCCAGGAGATGGGGATCATTTCGGCCGTGGCATTGAGCTTCATGGTACAGGATCCGAGCGCAATCATGCTGTGAGTCAGCGCCAGGTCACGGTTTTCCAGCCGTTTCAAGTAACGCAGCATCGCCGTTTCACTGTGATGGGTGTTAAATACCGGGTGCGTTAAATAGTCACTGTCGCGCTCCAGGTTTTCCGGCAAAAAGGTTGTACCCTGTTCGGTGATCTGGCCATCGATATCAGACACATTGAAGTCGTGGACACCCATCAGTACATCAAACAGATCTTCAACATCCTCGCGGCTGACACACTCATGCAGGCTTATTCCCAGGGTGCCACTGGCATCCTCGCGCAGATTAATCTGCTTGGCCGTTGCCCGTTGCAGAATAAGATCCCGGTTGCCCAGGGGATCGATGGTCAGTGTATCGAAGAAGTGGCTGTTGACGATGTGGATGCCTTTGGCTTCCAGACCCTCAGCCAGAATGCCGGTCAGGCGGTGAATGCTCCGGGCGATGCGTCTCAGGCCGTCGGGGCCGTGATAGACCGCGTAGAAACCAGCCATGTTGGCGAGCAGAACCTGGGCCGTGCATATGTTTGAGTTGGCTTTTTCCCGGCGAATGTGTTGCTCGCGGGTCTGCAGTGCCATGCGCAGGGCAGGCTTGCCATGGCTGTCCTTCGAGACACCGATCAGGCGCCCCGGGATGTTTCGTTTGAACTCGTCGCGGGTGGCGAAAAAAGCGGCATGGGGGCCCCCGTATCCAAGCGGTACGCCAAAGCGCTGAGAGTTGCCGAGCACAATGTCAGCTCCCATTTCGCCGGGCGACTTAAGCATAAGCAGCGCCATCAGATCGGTGGCTACAATGGCCAGCGCCCCGTTGGCATGCAGTGTTTCAATAACCGGCTGAGGATCGCGAATTTCACCATTCGCACCCGGGTACTGAAGCAAAGCGCCAAAAACGGAATGATCAGTGGCCTGTTCGGCGGGGCCGGTGATGACTTCAAAACCCATATAGCGTGCCCGTGTCCGCACAACAGCCAGGGTTTGAGGCAACACATTGTCATCAACAAAAAAAACATCTGAAGGCGGCTTGCGCAAGCAGCGATGAGCCATCGCCATGGCCTCGGCGGCGGCTGTCGCTTCATCAAGTAGGGAGGCATTGGCCAGGGGCATGCCCGTCAGGTCAATAATGGTTTGCTGATAGTTGATCAGTGCTTCGAGTCGCCCCTGGGCTATTTCTGGCTGATAAGGCGTATAGGCGGTATACCAGCCCGGGTTTTCGAGTACATTGCGAGCAATGACATTAGGCGTCAGTGTGTCGTGATACCCCAGGCCGATGTAGCTTTTAAACACCTTATTCTGACGAACCATGGCGTGCAGGTAGGCCAGCGCGTCCTGCTCGCTGGTAGCACGTTCAATGTTAAGTTCGCCGGTCAGGCGAATGGCCTCAGGCACAATTTGCTCGGTTAACTGATCCAGACTATGCACACCAATTGACGTGAGCATCGCCGCTTGCTCTGCGCAGCCGGGGCCAATGTGGCGGCGGATAAATTCGTCCGTGTTTTCCAGTTCATCAAGGGAATAGGGTGCGGTCATGGCGCTCGCTCTCAGCTCAAAAAGGATGGGGCGGCAAGGTGTACAGGGGTACACCGCATGCCGTCTTTGAATCAGTCTTCGGCGCACTGATCCTGATAAGACTCGGCATCCATCAGATCCTTGATCTCTCCCGGATCCTGCATTTTTACCTTGAAGAACCAGCCATTTTCATAAGGGTCTTCATTGACCTGTTCCGGTGCGTCTTCCAGCGATTCATTGACCGCGACAACCGTGCCCGTTACCGGCGTGTAGATATCAGAAGCCGCCTTGACCGACTCAACCACGGCGACCGGGTCACCTGCCACAATCTCGGCCCCGACTTCAGGTACTTCAACAAAAACTACATCACCCAGCTGTTGCTGGGCGAAGTCGGAAACGCCAATGGTGATGATATCGTCACCCTCTTCACGAATCCATTCATGGGAGGCAGCGTATTTCAGATCAGCAGGAATTGTGCTCATGGTTATACCCTTTGGTCTCGAATCGTAGTTATCGAATCGTAGTTAGCAGGCATGAGAAAAGCGGCTCAGGAGGATGCCTGACACCGTATTTCCGCAATGGTGCGTAATTTAGCAGCCTGAATGCAAAACAGCCACCGCTGCTTTGTGATACCCGCTGAAAGGAGTCTACTTGAAAGTCGGTGGTGTTGGGGCTTGGGGCGGGGTGCCAAGAGCGGGTTTATGGGAAATGTAGATGCGTTCGGCTTTCATGATCCTGATCAGCAACCATGAAGACAGGAGCGCCGCCTCGCTGGCTTGCGCATGCAATTGCCTTAAGGGAAGGTCATTGTGATTGCCTTCACTGAAGGCGAACTCAATAAGTTCGTCTTCAGTGATCAGGTTCTTGCCGAGGATGATGACGGCCATGTTGCTTGCTCTGTCATTAGTATCTGCAAAGAGTATCGGCGGCGGCCAGTCAATGTTTAACACGCATTCAGTGGTAGGTGCCAATTGCGTGAGACTCTCTAGCAGGTTGTTGAAAAAGGCCTCCTGCCTTCATTCAACACATGAAATCTACGACTTACCAGCCGCCTGCTAGGAGTCTTTTTTCCTGTGACGGCTTTGCCACAGTATCTCCGGGGCACCGTCTGCCCGAGCCAGTTGTCGAGCCAATACGAAAAACAGGTCCGACAAGCGATTCAGGTACTGTTGTGCAAGCAAATGGCCATCCGGTTCCTGGCGGTTGAAGGCAACCAGGGTTCGCTCGGCACGCCGACAAGCTGCGCGGGCCAGGTGGCAGCGACTGGCGGTCTCGTTGCCGCCAGGCAAAATGAAGTTTTTCAGCGGTGGCAGGTGTTCGTTGATGCGGTCTATATGGTCTTCAAGATCGCTTATAAGCGCTGTTTCCAGCAATTCATAGCCGGGCATGGCCAATTCGCCACCGAGATCAAACAGATCGTGTTGAATCTGGCCGAGCATGCCGTATTCACGGTGATGATCCCCCAGGGAAACCATCAGAAAACCCACTACGCTGTTCAGCTCATCAATGTCACCCATTGAAGCAATGCGGCCATTGTCTTTATTGACGCGGCCTTGCATACCCAGGCCAGTTTCACCGCTGTCTCCCGTGCGGGTATAGATTTTGGATAATCGGTTGCCCATGATGGTCAGTGTCCTTGTTGATGATTCGGTAAGTGATAGCGATCAGTATCACCACTGCGGAGCATTATTGGTATCCGGAATGTCTAGCATTGGCGTTTCATCCCAACTGCTGTTTGCCGGCCGAATTTCCGGATCCGTCAGTGGTAACGACAGTATAAAACGCGCCCCTTTGCCTACCGTCGATTCTACCTGAAGGCGGCCATGATGATGGGTGGTGATGATAAAGAAACTGACCGATAAACCAAGGCCAGTGCCTACACCCACATCCTTAGTGGTAAAAAAGGGTTCGAATATGCGTTTACGGGTGGGTTCATCCATGCCGATGCCGTTGTCGGAGACTTCAATAACGCAGCGACTGCCTTCAATATACTGGCGGATTTGAATGATGCCCTCGTCAATATCATTTAGGGTGTCGAACCGCTCCCGGATTGCCTGGGCTGCATTTTTCAGCAAGTTCAGCAGCACCTGTTCCAGCTCCGTCATAACACAGGGCACTTCGACCTCGGGCGCGCGAAAATCCTGATCGACAAACAGATGATGTTTACGATAACCGGATTTCAGGTTGAAGTCGTTTAGCGCAATATTAATCGCCTGTTCGAGGAGCTGGCCGATGGGATAAGGTTGCAGCAGTCGGTCACCGTCCCGGCTGAATTGCAGCATATTGGTCACAATACGCGACGCTCGCAGCCCGGACTCGGTGATGTTGATCAGGAACTTGGGAACATCCCTGGATACCAGATACTGTTGCATCAGCTCCAGGTCCAGACCTATCTCTGCTGCCTGTTCAAGGTTGCGCTTCAGGCCCGGATCCAGTCGGCGTTGTATGTTCTGGGCGTTTTGAACAATGGCGCCCAGTGGGTTGTTGATTTCATGGGCCATGCCAGCGGCAAGCCCGCCAACCGACATCATTTTTTCAGTTTGCACCATAACCTCTTCCAGTTTGAATTCTTCGGTCACGTCGTCCAGGCGTATCACCGCTCCCTGAGAGTCTGTCTGTTGCAAGGGGTACACGACCAGATCTATGCGGGTTGGCTGATCGGTACTGCTCAACTCGAGGTTGTGGCGGCTTTGCGCCTGGTGACGGGTCAGTGCCAGTAAAATAAGGTCCTGGTGCTGGCCGAGAAAGGGGAAGGCTTCCTGCAACGATAAACCGATTGCCTCTACCGGAGGAGTGCCACTGATCAGCGCCGCCTCGGTATTCCATTGAGTCACGATGAGCTTTTCATCAACCGCAATCAGCGCTGAAGGCATGGAATTGATAATTGCGTTCAGGTAATTCTGAAATTCCGTCAGTCTGCGTTCTACTCTGTGACGAACCTGGACTTCGAATTCAAGCTTGTGCATGGCTTTCTGTGCCGCTTCGGCCATGGCTTCAGATTCCTGACGTGCCAGTGTTGCGCGGTCACGCTCGGCTTTTAATTCTGCTTCACGTCGTGCCATCTGGTCGAGCATGGCATTAAACGCATCGACTACCTTGCCGAGCTCATCCTGATGGTGCTTTTTGGCACGCAAGGTAACGTTCGAGGTCGCCGTCACCTGGTTCGATACCAGCATCAGCTGATTCAAGGGGTTGAGAAAGTGCCGCCGGAAAATTTGTAACAGAACGGCCGAACCCAGTATGGAAATTACAACAATCAGGCACATGACGACCAATGGGTGCAAATGCTGACCCGAGAAAAAGACGAAACCAATGCTCAGGCTGCTGACCACGGTGATGCCGAGCAACCACCAAAGGATGCGTCCCAGCAAGGTGGGTGAGGCATAGATCATGCAAACTCCTCGGTGTTGGTGCAGCAAAGCGAATGAAACGGTGTCATCGGATGATTGGGTGTAGCCGAATAACAGCCTGATACCAGTATTGCAAAGAAGGCACCGACAGGCCATGCCGGTCTGCCTCAATGAGCAGAGGTCCGATGATGGTGTCTATCTCGGTGTGCCGCCCGGCCTCAATGTCGGTTAGCATGGATGAGCGATTATGGCGGGTCGCATCGGCCATGCCGAGCACTGCTGCTGCCAGGTCATCGGGCAAGGAGATCTGACTCGCCCTGGCGATACGCAGAATGTCATCGCTTAGTTGGGCAATATCTGCCTGCCAGCGCGGTTCGGTCAGTGCCCCGTTGAGACAACGATGAACAGCGGTTATTGGATTAATGATGGCGTTGATGGCCAGCTTGCGCCACAGCACTGTGGTCATGTCGGTTTCCCAACGCAGTGTCAGCGGCCCAGTCTGGCTGACCAGCCAGCGGCCCCACTGTTCAGTGCTGGCATTAACCGGATAATTCAGTGGACTGCCGAGCCGTGTTTCGCCGTGACCCCTGTGTCGGATTTCAGCGCCACAGCGCCCGGCGCCCTCGGTGGTCGACGCCCAAAGAACGTTGCCGGGTAATTGTTCGCTTAACCAGGCCTGGGGTCCCATGCCGTTGCAAAGCACCAGCCAGGGGCAATGCGCAAGGGTCGCCAGAAGCGGTTGGGCAGCTCGCTCAACTTGGGTCGCTTTGCAGCTGATGACGACAGCATCAATGTTGTCTAGCCGTTCAACCTGCGTCCAGTCTAGCGGGTGAGTGCCGGTGCCGGATACAACCGCTAATGGCAGCCGAAGATCATCCCGGTGGGGATAAACCGTAGTGATCGCAAAATGTTGCAGGTGCCAGGCTATTAAGCCGCCGATGGCACCGGGTCCAACCAGAAGTATCGCTGGCACTTGAGCCGACCTTATTCAAATGTCTGGCGGCCATAGTAACGCCGCATAGGTCGTAGAGGCGACCGCAACCGCTCGGCGTCATTAAAAACCAGGCTATTCAAGGTTTCCCGGCCGGTATATAGAGCATCCTCAGGCGCTCTGACCGTTTTGCCAGACGTGTATCCCATGGCGCTGTTCCACTGATATGTGTTGCAGCCGTAACAGAGCCTGATCGAGCATCCATTCAGCTGAGGCAGGCAGTGGCTGCGCCGCATCGGCCAGATCCAGCTGAATGCAACCAGTCAGCGATACAAACCCGGCAGAGGTTGAATAGGCTTTGGTAAACAGTGCATCGTACAGGCGGCGGATCAACTTTCGAGTAGAAACGCTGGACGCGGTTGAGTGCAGTAGCACGCCAATGATGTTTTCGCTCAGACGTGCTGTATCGTCCAGCGGCCGCGTATGCTCGGTCAGGCGCTGGCAGGCTTCGCGAATGACTTCGTTACGCAGCGATCGCCCACCACCCTTGGGAACCAGCTCATTGAGGTTATCCAGACGGCATAGAATCAGTCCCATTTGTCCGGTTCTTCCCTTAATGTGGATCAGAGTCCGGTCCAGTTGATGGCGTAAATGCTGGGCGTTTCCAAGGCCGGTAGTCGCGTCTAGTCGGTTCATTCGAGTCACCACGCGGAACTGATTTTTCAACTGCTGTTCACGCTGTAGCAGCGAGTTATGCAGTTTTGTTAGCCGCTGGGCAGCGTGAACTCGCGCCAGAAGTTGAGTTTTCAGGTGAGTCTTGCCAATAAAGTCGTCAACGCCCTTGGCGAAGGCTTCTTGCAGGGCCTCGTCGTTTTCCTTGGCAGTCAGCAACATCACGTAGGTGAAGCAGCCCCTGTGGCGATCAAGCTCGCGCACCAGCTGAGTCAGCTCCAGCCCATCCATGCCCGGCATAAGCCAGTCGGCCAGCATTATTTCAACCGGGCGTTGCTTCACAGCGTCCAGCGCATCAAGGGCGTTGTCGGTGATGCGAATGTCCGTGAAGCCAGCTTTGACCAGCATGCGTTGAATGATGGCACTGCTGAATTTGGTATCATCAACGATCATGATCGCAGTGTCAGCGGCGGTGTTCAGCGGGGGCTTGTCAGGTTCCATGGAATTGTGGGTCATATCCATCTATCCTTGGCGTCATTGCGCGTGGTGCGCAGGAGCTGACTGTTGTCTTCCCCGGCTGCGGGGTGACGGCTTCCTTTGTTTTTAACTAACATCCTTGAAATTCAATTATAAGGCCCGGCAACTGAGTTGGACAACCTTTGATTGAGTCGGCACCATGCACTTTACTGCTGGTGGCAAACGCATTGAAACAGGCCAGCAGGCGGGCTTGGTTGTCTTTTTGTTCATTCAGGGGGAGGAATGCATGGACGTTGAGCATCATGAAATACGCGATCAGCTAAAACGCTTCGCGCCCTTTGACCAGCTCACGGAAGAATGGCTGGACGTCCTGGGGAGCACAATTGAAATCGGCTATTTCAAGGCCGGTTCACAGATTATGACGGCCGGTGACACCGTCAGCCATCTGCACATTATCCGCAGTGGGGCAGTTGAACTTTATCGGCGTAATGGTGATCTGTATAACCGACTCGCCGAGGGCGATATCTTCGGGCAATGGGGATTGCTGATGAACCGGCCAGTGCGCTTTCCGGCAGTAGCGATCGAAGACACCCTCATTTATTTTATCGCCAGAAAGCAGTTCGACCAGTTGTGGGAAGCGGACGAAAACTTTGCGCAATATGTCGAAGTCGAGGATCATTCGCGCTTGCGGGCCGCCGTCACGCAGCAGCAAAATACCGACATGATGACGTCGCGAGTGCACAAGTTGCTGTCGCGTGATCCGGTCATGATGCCGCAAACAGCGACGCTGCAAGAAGCCGCTGTCACCATGTCCCGTGAAGGTGTCTCGTCACTGATCATTATCGACAACGATCATGCTGAACAGGCCGGGTATATGGTCGGCATCATAACTGACCGGGATCTGCGCAAACGCGCTCTGGCCGAGGGTCTGAGCTACGACACCGCGGTCAGCCAGATCATGTCGCCCCAACTGATAACCATTGCGGCCAGTGCATTCGTATTTGAAGCCATGCTCATCATGCTGCGCCATAATATCCACCACCTGCCGGTATTGCGCCAGCACCAGCCTGTGGGCGTGCTGGCGCTTTCAGACATTATTCGCTACGAATCTCAGAGCAGCCTGTATCTGGTCAGTCAGATCCATCGTCAGCAAACAGCACAGGAACTGAGCAACCTGACGCCGGATGTCAAAGCAACCTTTGTGCGTATGGTCAATGAAGGCGCCAACAGCCATATGATTGGCAGTGCCATTGCCGGCATCGGTCGCAGTTTTAGCCAACGCCTGCTGGAGCTGGGCGAAGAGAAACTGGGCCCACCGCCGGTGCCCTATTGCTTCCTGGCACTGGGGTCGATGGCGCGGGATGAACAATATCTGCTGACCGATCAGGATAACGCCATGATCCTCAGCGATGATTTCAATCCAGTCGAGCATGATGAGTATTTCGCCAAACTGGCTGCGTTTATCAGTGATGGCCTGGCCGGGTGTGGCTATGAGTACTGCAAGGGCGGCATCATGGCAACCAACCCACAGTGGCGTAAGCCGTTGTCCGTCTGGCGAGACTACTTCAAGGGCTGGATTGATAACCCCGACCCTCAAGCGCTGCTGAACAGTTCCATTTTCTTCGACCTGGATGGTATCTATGGCGATACCGCCCTGGCTGAAACGCTCAAAGTCGACATCGCCCGACGTGCCCAGCGCAGCCCGATGTTTTTGGCCTGCCTGGCTCGCAATGCCCTGAATCGGACGCCGCCGCTAGGATTCTTCAGAACGTTTGTGATGGAAAACGATGGCAAGCAAAACAAGTCGATTAACCTTAAGCGCCGGGGAACTGCTCCGCTGGGGGATGTCATCCGGGTGCATGCGCTGGCGGCGGGTTCCACAGCCCTGAACTCCTTTAACCGGCTAGACGCCATTGCCGAATCTCGCATTCTCGGACACAGCAACGGTGATGACCTGCGTGATGCCATGGAATACATTGCCATTGTTCGCGCCCGCCACCAGGCCCTCGATCTGGAGGCGCAGCGGGAACCGGACAACAATGTAGAGCCTGAAAACATGACAGTGTTCGAACGGCGCAACCTCAAAGACGCCTTTCAGGTGATCAGTAATGCTCAGAAGTACCTTCGTATGAGGTACCAGGTTAGCCGGGTGTGACTATTATCTTGCGCCGGGAAAATGAACGGGAAGCCCAGCCAGACTGGGCATCACGATTTGCGGCCTGGGCGGATCAGGTGAAGCAACCGGAACTGAAACGGTTTTATCAGGCCGGTGCCGTGGCTGCTGATTGCCCGCTAGAGGATGTGCCCTTTGTCGCCCTGGATTTTGAAACTACCGGTCTCAACCCGGAGCGCCACGCCATCATCAGTGTTGGTCTGGTGCCTTTCGGTCTGCAGCGCATCAGGGTAGCGGGCAGCCGCCACTGGATCGTCAAGCCGCGCTTGCCGCTAATACAACAGTCCATCCAGTTTCACAGCATTACCCATACCGATATCCACGAGGCACCGGATATGGCCGGGATTCTGCCAGAGGTGCTGGACTGTCTGGCCGGCAGAGTGGTGGTTGCGCACCACAGGTCTATCGAACGATCTTTTATGGATGTCGTGGTCAAAGCCCGGTGGAATGAGGGGCTGCAATTTCCGATGGTCGATACCATGGCCATTGAAGCGGCGCTGCATCGCAATAAACCCCTTGACCTGTGGGCGCGCTTGCTGAACCGGCGACCCATGTCTATCCGCATGGGAGATAGCCGCGCGCGCTACGGTTTGCCTCATTATCCGCCGCACCATGCCCTAACCGATGCTCTGGCCACCGCCGAGCTATTTCAGGCGCAATGCGCCTATCATTTTGAGCCATCAACCCCCATATCCGATCTCTGGTACTAGAAACCGTTCTGGTACTGGGAATTTTGCCGCAGCCGGAAAGGTCTGCTAACGGCAGGGTCTCCCTGGCTAGCAAGTTAACAAGCAGTGAAACATCAACCCAAGCGCACCAAAAAGCACCCTGTCGAAAAAAATTCATCACCGGGGTGTTGAAATGAAATTTTATAGGCCCCATTAACGGGGTGCATTGTTATTCCGGCGCCGTTCAGTATCGAACAGTGCCGAATTCACAACAAAAACTCCCACATGTGTTTTAGGAGATTGGATCCATGAAAATTCGTCCTTTGCATGATCGCGTCGTTGTACGCCGCAAGGATCAAGAGGAAAAGACAGCGGGCGGGATCGTTCTGCCTGGTTCTGCCAAAGAAAAGCCCTCACAGGGGGAAGTCCTGGCAATCGGCAACGGCCGTATCCTTGAAAATGGCGACGTCAAGTCGTTGGATGTGAAGGTTGGCGATACCGTCTTATTCGGTCAGTACGCAGGCAGCACCGTCAAAATCGAGGGTGAAGAACTGCTGATTATGACCGAAAGCGACATCTTCGGCGTTTTTGAGTAAACCGAGCTCGTTCAACGAATTGTAAGGAAGGTAAGCACATCATGGCAGTTAAAGACGTTAAATTTGGCGATTCCGCTCGCGGTAAAATGCAGAAAGGCGTGAACCTGCTGGCTGACGCCGTAAAAGTCACGCTAGGCCCGAAAGGCCGTAACGTGATTCTGGACAAATCATTTGGATCACCCACCATCACTAAAGACGGTGTGTCGGTCGCTAAAGAAATCGAACTGGAAGACAAGTTTGAAAACATGGGCGCTCAGATGGTCAAGGAAGTTGCTTCCAAGGCCAACGATGAAGCCGGTGACGGGACTACTACAGCCACTGTTTTGGCCCAGGCGCTGGTAAATGAAGGCCTGAAGTCCGTTGCAGCGGGCATGAACCCGATGGATCTCAAGCGTGGCATCGACAAGGCAACTCGTGCTGTTGTTGAGCAACTTGCCAAGCTGTCTGTGCCGTGTTCAGACAAAAAAGCCATCGCTCAGGTCGGTACCATTTCCGCCAACGCCGACGCCACCATTGGTGGTTTGATCGCCGATGCAATGGAGAAGGTCGGCAACGAAGGCGTTATCACCGTTGAAGAAGGCAGTGGTTTCACCGACGAACTGGAAGTTGTTGAAGGCATGCAGTTTGATCGCGGTTATCTGTCGCCGTACTTCATCACCAACCATGAAACGATGACGGCAGAACTTGAAAACCCGTACATCCTGTTGGTCGACAAGAAAATCAGCAATATCCGTGATCTGATCCCGGTACTGGAGTCTGTTTCCAAGGCAAGCCGTCCGTTGATGATCATCGCAGAAGACATCGAAGGCGAAGCGCTGGCTACTCTGGTGGTCAACAACATGCGCGGTACTGTTAAAGTATCGGCTGCCAAGGCACCGGGCTTCGGCGATCGTCGCAAAGCCATGCTGCAGGATCTGGCGATTCTGACCGGCGGCACCGTGATCTCCGAAGAAGTGGGCATGAGTCTGGAAACCGCAACCCTGGAACACCTGGGAAGCGCCAAGAAAGTCACTCTGTCCAAAGAAAACACCATCGTCGTTGACGGTGCCGGCGAACAAGCTGACATCAAAGGCCGTGTTGATCAGATCCGTGCCGAGATGGAGCAGTCCAGCTCTGATTACGACAAGGAAAAACTGCAGGAACGTGTAGCCAAGTTGGCTGGCGGTGTTGCGGTCATCAAGGTTGGCGCAGCCACCGAGATGGAAATGAAAGAGAAAAAGACCCGCGTTGACGACGCTCTGCACGCGACTCGCGCTGCGGTTGAAGAAGGCGTAGTGCCTGGTGGCGGTGTTGCTCTGGTGCGTGCGCTGATGAATATTGGCGAAGTTCAGGGTGACAATGAAGAACAGCGTACTGGTATTGCACTGGCGCTGCGCGCCATGGAATCACCGCTGCGTCAGATCGTGTTCAACGCCGGTGGCGAACCATCAGTTGTGCTGAACGAAGTCAAGAAAGGTACAGGTAACTTCGGTTACAACGCAGCAACCGGTGAATACGGTGACATGATGGAACTGGGTATTATCGACCCGACCAAAGTGACCCGTTCAGCGTTGCAGGCGGCGTCTTCCGTTGCAGGCCTGATGATCACCACCGAAGCGATGATCACCGACAAGCCAGAAGACAAGTCTTCTGGCGGCGGTGGCATGCCGGATATGGGCGGCATGGGTGGTATGGGCGGTATGGGCGGCATGATGTAAATCAGCCTCTAACGCTATACTTGAAAAGCCCGCCTTGAGTGGGCTTTTTTTTGTACTTTTCATGCGTAATGCCTTTTTGTTGAACCCTGCAGGCACTGTCATTGCCCTGTAAACCGATTGTCGTGATCTGGGGCCTTCTATACACTTGTTACCTGGATACCCAAGGATCTTGCAGACCGGAAGTCCATGAGAATTCGTCTAAAATTAGTGTTGCTGTTCGTTGCGGTGTACGTGATCGCTTTGGTAGTGACTGTGCCTCTCGGGTGGGTCATTCAGTATGCCAACCCGATGCTGCGTTCCCAGGGTATTAGCCTGGCTGATACACAGGGTAATATCTGGCAGGGAACCAGCCAGCTGAGTGTACCAAATAACCCGGCGTTTAATCTTGAGTGGCAGGCAAGACCGCTCAGTCTGCTGACGGCCAAGCTGCCGTATGACGTTCACGTGTCCAACAACGCTCTGGATGTTTCTGGGCGGGTGGTGTTGCGCCCAATGGGGTTCGGCATTGCAGGTGTATCAGGTTATGTCGACGACAGCGCCTTTGCCGGTGTGACCCGCTTATATCGAACCACTGTACAAGGCCGGCTGGTGATCTCGGATCTAACTGCGAATGCGGGTTGGCGTGGAGCCTTGGGCGATGCCTCTGGTGAATTGAGTTGGTCCGGTGGCCCGGTTGAGGTACCTATGGGGCGGTCAAATCAGCAATTTGATATTCCTCAGATGCAAGGCCAGGTAACCAGCGATGACACAGCCTGGCGCGTGGCTATTGATGCGCTGGATAACACCTCGCTCATCCAGGCTGAGCTTGGCCGAGACGGTCAGGGGCGAGTCGTTGTGCAACGAGCTCTCGCCGAGCGGCTGAATATACCTGTTCCAGCGGGTCGGCAAACGCTGATAGAAATATCGCAGAAGGTGTTTTAATGGACTGGATAAATCGATCCGGTCAACTCTGGCTGTTTTTGCAACGTTGGGTCGTTGTTGTAATGGTCGTTGTCAGTGCGGTATTCAGTGCCCAGCTTACCTGGCTTTGGATGCAACCAGTCACTGACGTGACCGCACCGCGCATTCAACCGGCCAGCTCCGTTAGCAGTCAGCGCTCTGCGAGTCCGGAACAGATGGCTTCAGCCTTGGCTAACCGCCACTTGTTTGGCCAGTTTGAACAAGTCGCCAGAGTGGAGACCGGACGACCGGTGGAAGCACCGGAAACGCAGCTGAGAATGACTCTGCAGGCGGTGTTGTCAAAAGGTGGCGAAGGGTCCGGATTTGCCATTATTGGCCAGCTCAGCGGTCAGTCCAGTGCTTTTTCAGTCGGTGATGATGTGTTCGGTCAGGCGTCATTGGCAGCGGTTTATAGTGATCGGGTTATTCTGGATCGAAATGGCCAGCTCGAAACCCTGCGTTATGAACGTGAATCAACAATGCAATTGCTGCAGGTTAACGATGAACCCATCGAACCCGATGCAAGTTTCACCCAGAGCATCGATCAGGCACAGCAACGCGTTGACCGGGGCGAAGATGTTCAAGCTCAAGTTGAACAGATGGTAACCTACGTTCAACAGCGCGCTAACTCTGACCCGCAAGGGTTGTTGGATGAAGTCGGTCTGGAAGCAACCGGAGCTGGCTATCAGGTCACCCAGAATGCGCGTCAGTTGGCGATGGCTGGGTTACGTCCGGGCGATGTCGTTACCGCTGTGAATGACCAGTCGGTCGGTAACATCGGTCAGGACCAGGCGTTGTTGAACCAGATTTTGCAAACCGGCGGCGAGTTAAAAATACAGATTCAGCGAGGCTCACGCTCGTTTACGATTTACCAATCCATACCTCGATTCTGACACACATGGAACGAATGATAAGAAAGGGCACTAAGATGCATGCTACAGGCTTTACTCGCTGGATTGCGGGGCCTCTGTTTCGGTCAATGATACTGGTGTTCGCTCTAGTGTTGTTTTGTCTGCCGGTTCGCGCCGAAGAGCCGACCTATCAGTTGAATATGCAGGGTGCTGATATCAAAGAAGTGATCGATCTGGTTGCCCGGGTCACTGGCAAGAGCTTTATTGTTGACCCCCGAGTTCGAGGGCAGGTAACCGTTATTTCCGAACGCGAGCTGACTGCAGCCGCTATTTATGAGATTTTTCTTGCGACCATCGAAGTGTATGGTTTTTCAGCGGTCGAAACTGATAACGCCGTCAAGATCATTGGTCAGGCCGATATCAAGTCCGCCGGATTACAAGTCGACACCGACGGCTCAATCACCGGTGAACAGATCATTACCCGGGTATTCCCGATTCAGAACACATCAGCTATGGAGTTGGTGCCAATTCTCAGGCCCCTGGTGGCCAAATATGGACACCTGGCTGGAGTAAGCACCGCCAATGCGCTGATTATCAGTGATCGTGCGACTAACATCGAACGCATTGCCGAGATCGTGGAATTGCTCGACAAGGCAGGCAGCGAAGAAATCGAAGTAATTGCACTCGAGTATTCCTGGGTTGGTAATGTCATCGCCTTGCTGGAACGAGTGTCGCCGGCGCCGATAAACGCAGCAGGCCAAAGTAATCAGGGTTCTGGTTCCCGGGGCGTTCAACTGGTGGGTGACGAACGCAGTAACCGGATTATCATCAAGGGTGAGGCCGAGGCTCGTGCGCAAATCATAGCCTTGATTCGCCAGCTTGATATCCCGGCCCAGGAAAACAGCTCCTCCAAGGTAATTTTTCTGAACAATGCCGATTCCGCGCGCATGGCTGAATTGCTGAAAGGGTTTACCGGTTCTGCTGCGGGTACGCAAGGAGGGGCTGAGAATGCTCCACCGGCGGGACCAGTCAATATCCTGGCCGATGAAGACCTGAACGCTCTGGTGGTTCGCGCTGAGCCTTCGGTCATGACTGAAATCGAAAGCATCATTCGCCAGCTGGATATTCGCCGCAAACAGGTGCTGATCGAAGCCGCCATTGTCGAGGTTAATGGCAATGTCAGCGATGCCTTAGGTATTCAGTGGGCTACCAATCCCTCACAAGTGGAAAATGGTGTTCCTTTCGGCAGTACCAACCTTGGCCTTGAAGGGGCGATATCGTCGTTGCCGAGCGTTGCAGTGGGAGCCGCAACTCAAAACATCGGTGCCTTGCCCAATGGCGCGTTTATCGGGTTGGTTGATCCAATCAGTGATACGCCCAATTTTGCTGCCATCATTCAGGCTATCGAATCACAATCGAATACCAACCTGCTGTCGACACCCAGTGTTATGACGCTCGACAACAGTGAAGCCTTTATTACTGTAGGCAGTTCAGTGCCCTTTAAAACCGGCGGCAATGGCACGGATGAAAACCCCTTTGTCATTCAACGTCAAGACGTAGGCACCACACTGACCGTAATCCCCCATGTTCAGCAAGACGGGTCGGTGCGTCTGGAAGTTGACCAGGTCGTGGAATCCATTTCCGGTAATAATACCTTTGGCGCAGTCGATATTATTACGGATAAGCGGCAGGTAAAAACAGAAGTGTTGATCGGTAATGGCCGTACCATTGTACTGGGCGGACTGATAGACGACACCCTAATAGAACGGGAATCCCGGGTGCCGGTTTTGGGTCGAATTCCAATACTGGGACATCTCTTCAAGAGTCGGTCTACCGAGCGTCAGAAGACCAATCTGATGATTATTTTACGACCAACCATCATTTTGGAAGGGGACGAAGATCTACGAACCCGCCGAATGAATGGTATCTGGGATGTGCGTATACAAACCATGAATGGTGTTAACGATGAGGTATTACCACCCACGGTTGATGACCTGTTCGAAGGCCGATTGGACAGTGGAATCACGCCTGCCGGGGAAGAAAACTGAGTACAGATTCTTGTACGGTCGACCGGTTTTGCCAACCGCGACATAGAAGGCGTTGTCGGTTTACTTTGGACCGCTGAAACGTAGGGTACGCGCCGTTTTTACTCTTTTGCATTTTTATGCATTTCAGCCTGGCGCGCTCAAAGTGCGCCGGTTTTTTTATGGGTGATTGAAGCACACAAATATGTGGCCCGGGTCAGACAAAGGGGCGTTTTATAAAGAGAGTATCTGGTCTGCTGGTCTTGCTATAAAAAGTCACGACGGTCCATGACTTCTAACACATGATGCGCCGGTTCCTCATAAGGGTGGGTTGCTACCAGTGCCTGGATAACGGCTTTAATGCGGGTCGTTTCAACCACCATCTCAATTCGGTACTCAGCCACGTGTTTCAGTTCACCGACGTCACCCAAAGTCGGATTCGCACCAGCCAGCGGCCGAAACTGGCCCTGGCCCAACACCGACCAGGCACACCGGTCATAGTCACCCATGCAACCGGCACCGGCGTCTGACAAGGCGTTGATAAGGTCGGATTTATGAGTTTCGGGAACATAGACAACCAATAAATACATATTCGTGCTCCAGTCAGAGAAAGGTGCTTTCTTGTTTAATTTCAGCAGGTTAGCAAATTTTAAGGTTGACACCCAAGCTGAGTTCGATAAGATACTTCCCGTTGTTAAGGAGAGTTGGCAGAGTCCGGTTGAATGCACCTGACTTGAAATCAGACGTAGGAGCGATCCTACCGGGGGTTCGAATCCCTCACTCTCCGCCATATTCAATAAAAAAGGGACCCAAACGGGTCCCTTTTTTATTGAACCTACGCAAAGCGTAGGGGACTTCGTTCGTAGCCCCCGCCGGGTTCGACTGAACGCCAGGAGCGTTCAGGCCCGCGCAAGCGCCCCGAAGGGGTTGCACGCAGGAAGCGTGCAAGGCAATCCCTCACTCTCCGCCATATTCATAAAAAAAGCCCGCATAATGCGGGCTTTTTTTATTCAAGGTACTGGTTTATCAGTCCTGTATCAGCATTGCTGACTCAAAGAGCGGCTAGAATCTTGTCACGAAT
>Ga0307978_1001306_pt1 | contig 18970 bp, 15 predicted proteins | sample OrgLakmetage1056_FD_203151 | JGI IMG/M metagenome (GOLD analysis project Ga0307978, IMG submission 203151) | Saline water microbial communities from Organic Lake, Antarctica - #1056 | ecosystem: Environmental > Aquatic > Non-marine Saline and Alkaline > Saline | place: Antarctica: Organic Lake...
TGACACAAACATGTTCGCCTCTGAATGATGTAGATGTCGATCGATACGGCGTTGATTCAAGGATTAGTCTCGAAATTTTACATACTGGAACTGTTTCAAACACCGAACGATCAAGAGTAAATCTAGCACGAACAGCTTTCCCGTATCCAAAAAATGAGTGGTCGGCTGTAATCAATTTGATGGTCGTCTCTCAGTCTTTGGTACTCACACCTATAGAGGTCCTTGCCCGCAGAATGTTTCGCACTACGCGCGGTTGCATTTTGTATACCGCGAGTGGTTCTCTGTTTGGAGGAAAAAGACGATTCGAAACGTTATGTCTGTCAAATACACCATTGTTACGACATGCGTTAGTCCAAGATGAGAGCAGCACTCATTGTTTGTTATTTATGTTTGCCAGTTTACGAAAATGGCAATGTCCATCTCAATTACAGAATTTTCATTTGCTTCTTCCGCCGGACAGTCGTATAAGATATGCCTGTACCGGTGATGCATGGCTTGATATTTTTCGTAGAACTCTTTGTTCCGTCGTGGTCAATCCTTCACCTTTACATCGATTACTACGTCGAATGTTTCGGACGGATAGTCACCGATTCTACCCCGCTGGAGGATGGTTGTTCGGTGGTCGACGCTCATTCGAATCAATGTGTTTAGAAAAGTGTGCTATATTACAATCCTCTCTAAATGACGACCAATACTATACTCATGTTCTACTATACTTATATGCGGGCCTCCGAAAATGGTTACGACCACTGGCAATACGAGACTTAGTTCTAAAGTATCCAACTAGGCCGTTTATTTGAGTACCATCTTGTGAATCATCCAACTGTTATAATACAAAAAAGCATCCGATAACAGTTTCTGAACGGATTGGCCTTTGTCAGGTCTGCCACGGAATGATCCACTAATGTACTCTTTGTCGTTTGGTACATTGTACTATTGGGAATTGTTGATACTGCTTGTGGAGAGCTGCCATTCTAGACAGGCTGGCCTGTACCGGGTGAAGTTTGATAGCTGCATGATGCTGTGCGTTTGGTACCATGTAAACAACTCGTTGTTTGGCTCTCGAGACCGCAGTATAGAGCCAATCTTTGGAAACGAAGTAGTCGTTGAAAGTATAAACATATGGGGAGTCGTATTCGCTACCCTGTGCTTTATGGGCGGTTAAAGAGTAGCCCAATTCCCACCATTTGCACAGAGTAGTCCAAGTTGTTCCATCTGCATATTGTATTTCCACGGAGTCATTCGCGCACAATCGCTGTACAATACCACGTGTCCCATTTGTTGCTTTTTTACAGTCGCTGGTTTTCTTACAGATAACGCGCGTACCTTTCACAAAACGAGCACTCGAAAAAGACGGGGCGGCAACAATTCGTGCCACCTGGTTTTGTTTGACATAGTTTTGTCTGACTAACATAGACAGATGTTTGTCATGCAATAACCTGTTCAGGAGTTTACGTGTTTCATTCTTGTGTACAATAATCACATCGGTGTTCAAATTGAATTCGTGCAGATAGCTTTGAAAGAACATTTTACAGATCTGATCATAGTTGGCAGCGGTGATGTTTGGCACGTCCCGGTGCCAAACGAAATCTGTGCCTGTTCGAATGTCGATTGCGCCGTCGCAGATGGATTGAATGTTATATCGTAAATTGGGTGCATTTGTTCGCATGTTCCTCGTTAAGCGGGTTGTCATCCCGGGGTAAAATCTTATAAATTCAGCAAACGGCTGACCCGCACCGATTGGTTTGAGTTGCTTGTCATCACCGACCATGACAATCGTGGTCGGTCCTTGTCTTACGCATTCTCCTGGTCTTTTGAGCACACGCTTGTAGATAGAAAACAGGTCCACCATAGTACACACACCTGCCTCCTCTATAATCAATAAATTCGGCGCGTGTACCGGTCCTGAATGCGGTGCTGTCGGCATTGTACACGTACAAAACAACGGTGAGTTTGTATATGCACTACTAGCAATTGTGGCAAACCTGTTCGGCATGGACAGGTCGGTACCTGTCATATTCGTCTGCAAGTTCTTCAACGGCTGATGATATGAGGACACAATGAGTACTTTACCTCCTGTTCGTTGTTGCCACGAGTCACACAAGCGCTGACTTAGCCATGTTTTGCCTCTTCCGGGTCCACCAGTGATGCATGAAATCCGATATTTGTATATGTTCTCGAAGGCTGTTTGTTGTTCTGTATTCAGGCTGGAGATGTCATATGGGGAATATTCGGCGGGTTTGTTTGTATCTATTGTACCAGTGTGTTTCCAATATTCGACCAGACCTATTTCCGCTTCTGCTACATCCAAATGTTGAACGTATCCATCTCGAATAACGATTGTGGGATCACGTACGTACTTGACTTTATTTTTTCGCAATTTTTCGTACTTATCATTCTCTTCAAGTACCAATAAATCGAAATCGAGTTGCTTGTGTTTCAGCCGCGCGGTCATATCACCCACAGACAAATAGGTGGTTCCATTTCGTTCGATGTCTTCAAGTATCCGGTGTGCCATATACCGAATCTGTTCCTGTTCTGTTGATGTACCCTTATGTTGTAACTGTCTACGTACAGTGTCGTCCACCCCCTGTAAATAAGGTGAATATGCTCTTGCTGTCCACTCCTTCGCCAGTATTCCAGGATCGATTCGATTGTCCGTCGTGTCGTCCCAGTCCAATAATTGTACTAGTTTCTTTGACACCTCACCCGGTAGACCCAAATTGACTATTTCCTTCTCGAAATTCTCAACGAAAATATTCATACAGATTATCTGTAACCGACTTAAAACATATAATAATCCAGGTGTAATCGAAGTGGTTCCACATGCAATCTGTTTATCGATGTACTTCATCCAGGCGTAGGCATATGGATCTCCTTCGATCAACACGTCTTGTTTGTTCTTGCACTCGAAATCTTGTAGAACGTGGTCTGCCTTCCAAAACAGACGTTCCTTCAATAGTTCCAGAATCAGCCTTCGATTTACAACCATTTTAAGTTTGTCTGCATTCCAATACTTGTTGCCGCTCTTCTTTGCTGTCGCCTTCGAAGTCACCATAATATCCAATGTGGTATGCTTCGGAATTTGGTGACACCCATTGATGTATACCACTGCACTCCATTCTTTGATTTTCGACTGAGTTGTAATTCGTGTGGTCTTTTTGTCTATTAGCGTCGTGCCATTACATATAACACGATGCCAAGAAGCACCGGAAAACAACATTATATATTCCGTCGTTGATGTTTTGTGTTCCAGTTGAAATTACAAAAGATCTATGGACACGGAATCAAAAACTACAACTAAAAAACTAGTTTAGAAAGTTTAGTTTAGATCTTGACTCATGGCCGCATACCAAATCACATCTTAGTATTATACAGACTCAAAAGATCGTACAACCTTGTACTCCCACCTCCTTTACGGCAGGTTCAATCGGATATTATGAATTTAGAAGTCAGTGAAATTCATGATGCACTTAGACGCCCGATAGGAAACCTTCCAGACTTCAAGTATTCGGAGTATGATACATCGATAATTGAGTTGTCAAAGAAAATTGGAATCAAGAGTGAAGTGACTATAGAAATTATGATCGCCATCAGGATAACACGTGATGAAAAATGTGAAATGTCTATTGAAAACATCGCTAAGAACTGTCTTAGTACCCGTGATTGCTCGTGCTTGGACGGTGTTCCTGTACCGAATCGAATTCGTGTTTTGTCGTACATTCTAGAACATCTACATTGTCCCACAGATTGTTATTTCTTAGTGGCTGTCAACGAGTATCTTGTACACTCAAGTGTTTTTCCCAATGACGAAGATCTCAGGGCGTATATTATGCATCGGAATATACTGACAATAGCTACAAGTATCGGAATCCGGTGCGAAATGTCTCAAAGTTTGATGCGAATGATACAAGATCTAATAGAACGTGGTTGTCAAATTACTATCGAACAAATTGCTCGACGGTGGTGTATGTCTGTTGAGTGTCCTTGTCTGAATCACATTCCGCCTTTTGATTGTTTTCGAATTGTATGCCATCTATTACACGAGCTGGGATGTATTCAATGTGATTCAATTGTTGCAACCTATGAATATTTCGTTCTCGAAAATGTCTTGCCAAATCGACAAGAATTCGAACGATTTATCGATCGTCGTAATCGACTCGAGCGTGGTCCGGATGCTTATTGTAATGATGAAAAAATGGACATACCAACACCTGGTCTGCAAAACATACAATCAAGTCGACTGACTGAAGCTGGTTTCGTGTGTTCGATCTGTACAGACGAGATGTCCGTTGGTACTTCTGTGTTTAAATTACCACAATGTGGTCACTACTTTCATGCAAGCGAAGAGTCTTGCCTGGGTAAAGACGCCTTCATCATAACATGGCTCAAGAAGTCACGATTATGTCCAAATTGTAACACAAATATTTCGATTGAAGGCCAGTAATAATTTTTTATCGATAGTGAAACGACTGTATACTACATATAATAATTCAAGATTTTATGTGATTAGCAGCGATTAATCATAGAGAGTGCACTAGTAGTACCTAATGCCGGGTAATCAAGGTACGTTCTATCTGTTGTCGCATTTCCTGGATAACTCGCATACAGTTCATCTCATTATGTTTAGCATTCTCATAAAGCGCATTCAGAAATGAACTCTTCTGGAATGAGCGTGCATGAAGAATTTTCTTCAATTCATCCCGTATCTGCCCATTAGTTGAAAGGTCGTGAATGTGCTTACACCGCTTTGTGGCATATTTACACTTAGAATTCACATGATCCTTGCAAATGTACAAATCGTTCCATTTGCGAACAATGCGTTCAACACCGTCGTCGGAACATATATCCTGGGTCCTTTTCCGTTTTTTTGTGTTATTTGTGTCCCTGTGATCATTCTTCGCATGTCCTCCAGAGATATCTCGTTGAGGTTGTCTATTCTGTTCTCTTTCTGTTGTCAATTTCTGCTGAAGTTTCTCTATTGTTTCTTTATGTTCAACAATTAGACCCTTTAATTCCGAGATATCAGCCGCATTTTGTAAAATAAACTGAAGATTTAGAATTGTCGGTATAGGAAGATGTGGTGCGATGTTTTTAGATGAACTCTTCGTCTGGTTGTTGATCGATTCGCTGAGGGTAATCCCAGTTGAGCAGGATTCGTTGAATTCGTTGAATTCGTTTGAGTCACTATCAGCAAATAATGCCGAACATTCGGATATTTTCAATTCTTCTTTTTCTTCTATTTGGTTCGCCAAAGCGTCATCCAGGTACTCTTGTCCATGTGTTTCCTGGAACTGTTTGTATATGAGGTATTCGTAGATAAAAAAGAGTAACAAATGACATGACAAGTTATGATTGAGGAGTGAGGAGTAGTACCTGTGATAGAACTGTTGCCAGGTCGTGCTCCATATTTTGTGAAGTTTGTTTATTCTCGATATACATTCGTGAGTACCCAAATTTTCATTCAAAAATTTTAGTTTCTGATATAAATTATTGAAAGAGTGTTTTTCTTTTACGGTAGTCGTTTTAAAAAATGAATCTGTCTAGCAGTATGTACTAGTTGCCCATTTGCACTTATGCCACCTACATAGGAAGACATCTCCTCCTGCATTTGTTCGGAACGAATCCAAATCGTTGAACAGTCCCAAACGATGCTCGTTGGAACCAACTGCCAGCGATATTTCCCGGGCAGATCCAAAACCTGTTGTAGCTGAGTGTTAGGAACATAGTAGTTACCACTTGGTAGCAGAATTCCAACTAATGCATGTAGAGACAAAAGGCCCAGTCCAGAACGATCGGCACTATCAGTTTTCTTACAGGGTAGATGCATAATGGAACTTTTCAGTTGTGCACGGCTTAGGGTATTTGTGTGTGAACCTATATAAACTACAAAGTTGTTGCCGTAGTCTGCATCGATATAGCTCTGAACAGTACTATTTTCCATGTAAATGTGATCGTGTATCTCGGCATGTTGATCCACTACAATTTTTGGCTGAGAGTCCGGGAATCGATAAATAGTGCACACGTTCGGAAACGGAACAAGTGTGCAAACCAGGTGTGTAATTCCAAGCCATCTGACAGTACGTGCATCCGGGTCTTCAACCAATTTCGGTAAACATGCATGACCGCCTAACAAATTTACTGAGTTCAAGTACATGGGTTCTTGGTTTTTTTCCAGTGGTAAGGACACAACACACGCATAAACATCCTTGAGAGTGTTACCGGGAGCCCGAACTGCGAGCGTTATAAATGGCGCTTGCTGAGACAGAGGCCATGATAGGACCGAACATACCTCGTTAAACTCACGAATGTACCCCTCATAGTTTAATTGATTTTGAAAGATACGCTGGACCTTGTCCCAATTTCGTTGAAACATGGCTGCTTTCGCCAAACTGTCAATGACGCTGCGCATCAATTGTCCCAATACAGAGGAATCAATAGTGTACCCACGGCTGTTATATTTGTACAAACGATTTAGTGTACGCGTCCACTCAGGAAATGTTTGGTTCATGATGGTAGATGATTCTGTATTCAAGCGTAACGTATTCTTTGTCATGGCCTCCATGGCTGCCGGTAACATCCAAACGTGTGAACCGTCATACCATTGTTGTACCACAGTCAGGTCAAAATTAGACACAATTTCCACTGGAGTTCGACCACCCTCTTTTTTTAAACACAATAATTGAATTTTTCTGCGCTGGGACTTTACGCCCTGGAACGTAATGATACGATCCATCACACTCTGAATACGTTTGTACGACAACGATTTGCGCCGATGTCCCGATGTGTATGTGTTCCGAGGTAGGTCATAGCCCTTAATAAGAAAAAACTTACACAGACAGGCAACAATCAATTGGGCAGCGTCGGAGTTATCGGAAAAGGGAATCCAGATGTCAATGTCAGGTATATGCTCAATCGATGCGGTATATCCGGGTAAAAGGTACGAACCAGACAAATATATTTTGTGTTCACTGAACAAATCCCACAGACCTGTCAAACCATCTTTCGTCAAACGAGCACGTACAAATTGATCATCCTTTCGAATAGGTAGTAATTTTAGAGATGCGCATTGCATGGTCATATTAGTGTTCGACCTGTTCTTTATATGTACAAATTCGAATGTGTCAGACAATGGGTATAATTACATCATGTAAGAATTTTTGTAACACAAAATTTTGTTTCATGTTGAAAATGATTTGTCAACAAAAAACGCTGACCTATAATTTGGATATACTGATCCAAATTTTGGATCAAAACTGTAGACTATATAATCTAACTTCGAAAATGGTTTGTCGGCAGCAAAATGTTTTTTTACAATCGCTGTCGACAAACTATACAATACACTAGATTTCAAAGAATATCACCTATAGTTTGGATATACTGATCAAAATTTTGGATCAGAACTTCAGATTATACAATCTAACTTTAAAAATGGTTTGTCGACAGCAAAATGTTTTTTTACAATCGCTGTCGACAAACTATATAATACACTAGATTTCATAATAATATGACCTATAGTTTGGATATACTGATCAAAATTTTGGATCAAGACTTCAGACTATACAATCTAACTTTGAAAATGGTTTGTCGACAGCAAAATGTTTTTTTACAATCGCTGTCGACAAACTATACAATACACTAGATTTCAAAGAATATCACCTATAGTTTGGATATACTGATCAAAATTTTGGATCAAAACTTCAGACTATACAATCTAACTTTGAAAATGGTTTGTCGACAGTAAAATGTTTTTTTACAATCGCTGTCGACAAACTATACAATACACTAGATTTCAAAGAATATCACCTATAGTTTGACTATATAATCTAACTTTGAAAATGGTTTGACGATTTGTAGAGTTCAAATAAACGGTAAGTAAGCTCCCACGTGCTTCAAGATCCGATGTAGCAATGATTTCTGGATGAAAAGTGGAGATTGATTTGGATGTTCCATTCTACGTTGGATTCTAACAAGCCGATTGTACTCCACATGTGCGCTGGGGCCAATCCGTTATAACAGATGGCTACAATTATAAAAGGAAATCGATGGACCAAAACGCACTTGAAGAGATAGTCAAGAGCTCACAAAATGTCGTGCTCATTCTGGGTATAACGGTACGCACGATGTACGAAGGATCAATAGAAGGCATCAGAGATCGAACAACAGACCTTCCTGAGTCATGTGATGTCGTCATCTGTCACGACCGAGCCAACAAAAAAAACAGTTTTGAAAAATGGGGCAATAGAACCCTAATTGGAATAGGTGGTTACTTTAATAAGATTATACAAGAGCACCCATATCTCGTGGGATGCTGTGACATCATATTGAATGACTATAGTACTTCTAAATTTTTTCCAGAACACTTTCCGGAAACTCTGCTTCAGCTGCTCCGCACCGAGACGGGATTCGCTCTCCTACAGGATCTGGCCCAGAAGCCGTTGATTGTACCATTTCGTTCGGAAGACATGACCTTTCAGACGTCCGATGACAATGTCGCCTGTGTCTACTTCATAGTGGTGTTGATGGATGGGCGGGAAATACGACTAGATGGGATATACCGGTTCCAGAAACAGTTCACGGTGGCACAATTACTCTTCCGTGTCCAGACCCTAACCCGGTCCGTCGTCTCGCGAGATGCACTAATGATCTACGCGGGAAAATTGTTCTCTACCGATGAAAATCTGATCGATCGAGAACCGGGCACTCGGTTTAATCTCGTACGTAAAATGGGTCTACATTTCGTTGAGCAGTATTCGACATATTTCCAGGTACTCCAATCGTATGCACCCTATCCTGTCAAACATTCAAAAAAGGACACCGCTGCCGATGTGTGGATGTTGCGACAACGGGCCATATAACCCTCCTAAAATTGATACCTTTTTGCTATTGACAAACCATGTTCAAAATTAGATTATTAATGGTTTGTCAACAGCAAAATGTTTTTTTTACAATCGCTGTTGCAATCGCTGTTGACGAATTATATAATACATTCTATTTCAGAATAATATCACCTATATTGATCCGAATTTTGGATCAAAACTTCAGACCATATACTCTAATTTTGAAAATGGGTTGTCAACAGCGAAATGTTTTTTTACAATCGCTGCTGACAAACCATATAATAATATCACCGTTTGTCGGCAGCAAAATGTTTTTTTACAATCGCTGTCGACAGACTATATAATACACTATATTTCATAAGAATATGACCTATAGTTTGGATATTTTGATCCAAATTTTGGATCAAGACCTTATACTATATAATCTAACTTTGAAAATGGTTTGTCGACAGCAGAATGTTTTTTTACAATCGCTTTCGACATACTATATGATACATTAGATTTCATAAGAATATTACCTATAGTTTGGATATACTGATCCAAATTTTGGGTCAGCAAAATGTTTTTTTACAATCGCTGTCGACATACTATACAATACATTAGATTTCATAAGAATATTACCTATAGTTTGGATATACTGATCCAAATTTTGGATCAAAACTTCAGACTATATAATCTAACTTTGAAAATGATTTGTCGACAGCAAAATGTTTTTTTACAATCGCTGTCGACAAACTATATAATACACTATATTTCATGAGAATATGACCTGTAGTTTTGATATACTTATCCAAATTTAGATCAAGAGTTCATACTATATAATCTAACTTTGAAAATGGTTTGTCGGCAGCAAAATGTTTTTAACAATCGCTGTCGACAAACTATACAATACATTAGATTTCATAATAATATGACCTATAGTTTGGATATACTGATTCGAATTTTGGATCAAGACCTCATACTATATAATCTAACTTTGAAAATGGTTTGTCGACAGCAAAATGTTTTTTTACAATCGCTGTCGACAACCTATACAATACACTAGATTTCATAATAATATGACCTATAGTTTAGATATACTGATCCAAATTTTGGATCAAGACCTCATACTATATAATCTAACTTTGAAAATGGTTTGTCGACAGCAAAATGTTTTTTTACAATCGCTGTCGACAAACTATACAATACACTAGATTTCATAATAATATGACCTATAGTTTGGATATACTGATCCAAATTTTGGATCAAGACCTCATACTATATAATCTAACTTTGAAAATGGTTTGTCGACAGCAAAATGTTTTTTTACAATCGCTGTCGACAAACTATACAATACACTAGATTTCATAAGAATATGACCTATAGTTTGGATATATTGATCCAAATTTTGGATCAAGACCTTATACTATATAATCTAACTTTGAAAATGGTTTGTCGACAGTAAAATGTTTTTTTACAATCGCTGTCGACAAACTATATAATACACTATATTTCATAAGAATATGAACTATAGTTAGGATATACTGATCCAAATTTTGGATCAAGACTTCATACTATATAATCTAACTTTGAAAATGGTTTGTCGACAGCAAAATGTTTTTTTACAATCGCTGTCGACAAACTATATAATACACTATATTTCATAAGAATACGAACCTATAGTTTGGATATACTGATACAGATTTTGGATCAAGACTTCATACTATATAATCTAACTTTGAAAATGGTTTGTCGACAGCAAAATGTTTTTTTACAATCGCTGTCTACAAACTATATAATACACTATATTTCATGAGAGTATGATCTGTAGTTTTGATATACTGATCCAAATTTTAGATCAAGAGTTCATACTATATAATAGTTTGGATATACTGATCCAAATTTTAGATCACAACTGTAGACTATATAATCTGACTTTGAAAATGGTTTGTCGACAGAAAAATGTTTTTTTACAATCGCTGTCGACAAACTATATAATACACTAGATTTCATAATAATACGACCTATATTTTGGATCAGAACTTCAGACTGTATAATCTGACTTTGAAAATGGTTTGTCGACAGCAAAATGTTTTTTCACGATCGCTGTCGACAGCAAAATGTTTTTTTACAATCGCTGTCGATAAACTATAATCGCTGTCGACAAACTATATAATACATTATACTCAGAATTATACCTATAGTTCAGATATACTGATCCAAATTTTGGATCAAAACTTCAGACTATATAATCTAATTTTGAAAATGGTTTGTCAACAGCAAAATGTTTTTTTAAAATCGCTGTCGACAAACTATGTAATTCACTATATTATTATAGAATATGGCCTATATTTTACAATCGTTGTCTACTAACTATATAATACACTATGTTGACAATAATATGACCTATAGACCGGATATACTGGTCTAGAATTTTGATCGAAACTGTTGACCATATAATCTAATTTTGAAAATGGTTTGTCAACAGCTAAATGTTTTTCTACAATCGCTGTCGACAAACTAGATGATGTTGTATGTTTCAGGACAATAGTACGTATACCTTGAATATGCGCTGTGATTACAAAATGTCTGACATGTTCGTACCATGGCTTTGCACGCGTCAAGTAGTCTTTATTAAAATTTATACTCAAGAAACAAACAAATGAGCTCACTAAGTATAAATACACAAGGCACAATGCGACACGAGTCTATTTCTGATCAGGTACAGATTCGTATTCGCGATGCACGTAAAAGATGTCTACCCAAAAACATGAGTGAGAAAGATAAATTGATTAATCTATTATACGCTGGAGATATTATTGCATTAACCACAGAAAAAATTGGTAGCAGTAATCGTCGTACCTTCATAAAACCCTCTCTTGTGAAACATGGCGGGTATGGTGTATTTGCTAACCGTCACATTACTCAAAATTCAATAGTTTGTTACTTTGTCGGAACAGCTCATGGTATAGATCTTAAAGTGCATGGTGATTATGCTATAACATTAGGTAATAACGATGTGGTTGACCCTGTAGTGTCGGAACAGAACGGTAAACATATTCTTCATGGTGTATTAAACGATGAAGTTGCGTCACATGACAACAAGAACAATTATGATGTCATGTGCCACGGCGCACTGATTAACGAGCCGCCGTCCAAAATTTCTAAACTACGGATGAACGATATGCAATTACAGTACAAAGGGGTTTATGCACATGGAAACAAAAAACAGACAAACATACTTACTGAAAACGAGAAAATAGCTTCAAATAATGTGATGTTATTTCCGAACGTGTACATAATCGGTGACGACAAAGCTATTTTCAAGAAAGATAATCTGATTTACGTTCCCGTGCGAGCTCTGCGTAGTCTAATTAGGCACGAAGAACTCTTTCTAATGTATGGTGACAATTATGACCGCAAAGGGTATTCTGTGGCTTCGACACAACTTTCAAACTTCGATTTCTATGGGACGACTCCTGTGACTGTAGATTTGGATAGAAACAACTTAAAAACTATTTCAACCGAAATGATTCGAAAGGACAAACGAGTAAAAAGGAGGCGTAATGCAGAATCTAGAAATCTGGATAGGGATTCACGTATGACACACCACATACGACAAAAGAAAAAAATCACATACGATAATGCTAGAAACGATTCTGACCAAAAACGAAGGCATACAGCTCTGAATATTAATTCGGATGATGATACAAAATCATCAGACGAGACAGAATCGGAAGTGGACATGGAAACATCGGAATCCGAGCAAACGGATGCCGAGAGTTTTGTTGTGTTGAAGATTACTGATTACCGGTACGATGGTCAGAACGAGTCATACCTTGTAAAATACAGAGACTATGTAGAACTGGAGTGGTTGCAGGTCAGGAATTTGGCTGGTTCATGGAAATTAATATATGATTATCGTAGAACGCAAGAAAATTTAATTCATGATGATTTCGAGTATCTGAAATCAGAACTGGGATACAATATCTTCGAGATCTTTGGAAAATTTACGGACTACGAGAATTTGTTGATAGAACACGCGCCGAATATGAGCAGTTTACGACGAAGGCATACATTGAAACTATTGCAAATCGTGGGACATCTCCAAAACGGTATCAGGATGAAACCGGTCCTGAAAAAATCTATACATGAACAAGTTCCATTCTACAGAACTCACTTCAAAAAAGGTATATCTGAGTTGATTTCGAGTGGTCTACTAGACTCTGGAAAATATGAAACTTGGAATCGTAAAAATTTGAAAGATAGTATCAATATTAACTTGTATGACAAACAGTTTTTGATCCAGAGCCTAATTTATATTGACAGTTGGCAAGAACTTGATGACACGGGGAAAAAAAAGATATTTCCTGCATATATTGTCGCGTCACCCTCATCATCCTCGTCATCCTCGTCATCCTCGTCATCCTCGTCATCCTCGTCATCCTCGTCACCCTCGTCACCCTCGTCACCCTCGTCATCTTCATCATCTTTATCATCCTCATCATCCTCATCATCCTCATCATCCTCATCATCCTCATCATCCTCATCACCTTCGTTTCCCTGGACACAAAATAGTAAAGAGTTTAATTTTGCTGCATCTTTTGATCAAGATGATCAACCGGTGAGCGATTCACAAAAGACCGCGGCATATGATTTGTTCCAGAAAAGTTTAGAACAACTGAATCGCCCCGAACATCGTTACAGAAGTATCACAAAAAGAATCCCTTAACCTAAAAATTTATCTACCATAAAGGAAAACTTTTGAAACAGGCTATAGGCTTCAAAGAATTGTCCTCTGCCGATGTAAATAAATGCACGTACAGACACAATGAATAACATAAACACTGGAGTATGTCGGCCAGGGTGTTTGATTTCAAGTAGAAGTTTTCTGAATTCTATCCGATTTGCACAGATAAACTTCCTGACGAATTTTGAAATGTCTTCTTGATATTCATTGTGCTGTAGGTTAGACGCGCAAGACAGTTTTTCACGAATATGTTCAAAGAAAATCGATTTTCGAGCACTTTTTCCTTCTTTGGAGTGTCGGATGAAATCGTCATCACCGACTCTATGCAAAGTATGCATCAAGATATCAGAATACTTTTGCAGCAGGATCAATCTTTGACTGTGAGTTTTTGCTTCATATTTAATATGTTCCTCGTTTTTACCACTACGGTAACCCCATTTTTGAGATAGTCCCGAGAATCTGAACAATATATCATATTCCTGATCAGTGATTTTATCTACGTTTTCTTGATATAGATGCAATGTCCATGCTTGTTGTTCGTGATTGGTCATGTGTTATCTTATGAACAATTGTCTAGCTTCCGAAATGCACCAGACTTATTTGTGTACAAGATATATAGTTTCATAGAGAAATCACGTCGCATACTTTGTGTATAAAACTCTCAAAGTATGCCAATGTATACAATAGAATAAATGACAGGTACGTGTACACTTCCACCATTATCTGATGAACAAAGTTGTATTTTGACAGCTCTGCAAGAATCGAATGTGATCACGGCATCGGTTGCCGGTTCGGGCAAGACGACGCTTGCTCTACATGCCGTGCAAAAGTATACGTCCTTAAATTTTTTGATAGTGACTTATAATCGGTCTTTGAGCCAAGATTGTAAGAAGAAAATTCGAGATTTAGATTTAGGCGATAGGGTCCAGTGTTACACATATCATGCCTTGATGGGTAAAATTTGTAAGTCACAATGTTTCAACGATGTCATGTTCTTAGATTTATTAGAGAACGTGTTACCTGGGACCGAACTCGGATTCAAATTCGATGTATTGATTGTGGACGAGATGCAAGATCAACGCTTACATCATTATCATTTCCTATCGACTCTAATGCAGCTAACAACGAAGGATTGTCGTTTCTTATTTGTAGGTGACCCAAGACAGTTGTTATATGATTTTTACAAACAGAATCCTGCCGACCGACGGTATTTGGAAATGTCCGATCGATTGTTCGCACGATTCTCTTCTGCGGGTTTCGTAAGGATTTGTTTATCGACATCTTTCCGGACGACTCCACGAATATGTGCATTTGTAAATCATGTCTGCGACAGTAACATGAAGGCGGGTAATTTCCGAGCTCCGGATGATCCTGTGCGGTTTATCTCTTGTGATCTGTACGATTATGCCATTATTGACTACTTATACAAAATCATTATACAGAATGGGGCTGAACATGTGATGTTTATATCAAACACTGTTTCGAAGTCGCGAACATTGTGTCAGATTACAAACCAATTACGAGAGAGAGGGGTCAATTTTTTTGTCTCCCGGAATGATTACGAACAAAATGCAAATGAAGAAATCAGGAAAGGCAAGGTGGTTGTAGAGACATATTGTGGAGTTAAGGGCCTTGAAAGAAAATGTATCGTTGTTTTTGGTCTGGACTACACGAAAGAAAATTATACAGATAAGAACAACCAAATTTATGTAGCTCTAACACGTTCAAATGGTGGCCAACTTTATATTATCCAGGACTATCAGAAATCAAGGTCATGGGTTGATGGACTGCCACCGGAGACGATGACTACAATTACCCTACAGAAATCGTCTTCTACCAGGTGTAAGGCACCATCTCGTACGATGCCATTTAAACGGTTTCATGTTTCGACTGTGTTGGACTTCATAGACACTGCTAGTTTGAACACAGCCCTGCAACAAGTATCTACAGAAGAGTTTATTGCTCCCTCTTTACAGTTAGAATTCCAGAGTCATGTCCGCTTTGGAAAATATGTCGAAGATGTACGAGCAATAGTAGCATGCGCGATACCAATGATATTGGAATATGAATACACTGGTCAGTGTCAAAAAGTCGAATGGTTGCTACAGCCAATTTTTGCGCACAATCAGATCGAATTGAAGAAAATGATCTCGTTACATGGCGAAAGGGCTGTTTTGAAAAGTCTATATAAACGTCAATTTCCTAGTGCAAAGATTGAAGAAATACGTCACGCATACATGACACAACATAAATCAAATCGAGAATGGGCCGTGATGGCAAATGCAGTTCTTTGTTACAAAAGTTATTCACATCTGTTATCACAAGTTCAGAACTATGAATGGTTTGAGAAATTTGATTTTCAACCTCTAAAACAAACATTACGTATTTTGAAGCCTGTAATCTTCAATGAGAAGCGAATGTTTTTCGGCTCTGATTACACTCTTGACGGTCGTGCCCATCTGGTAACAGAGTCCGGCGAACCTTGTACGTTTGAATTCTCTGCGATTGTTACAATCGAGCACATTCTGAGAGTAGCATTGTTGATGGCGATTTCTAAGCAAACCATAGGTTATGTCTGTAATCTCGAGACCGGACAGGTTATCAAGGTCGGGCTTCCTGTAACCAATACACTCTTAGAATTCATCATTTCTTGTAAAAATGGTGGTAGTAATACTGACCCTGTCGACGATGCCTGTTTCATTGAACAATGTTTTCTCTCGAAAAAGGAACAACAAGCTAAGGTCATATAATATGTATTTGTACCTCAGATAAACATGTCGAAGCTTCAGATTGCGCTGAAATCAGTTCTCGGTATCATCGTGTTAGTCGCCTTGATCATGATTGTCATCGATGACAGCATTCCGTCCAGTTATTTCCGAGCAGGAATTATTCTTTTTGTAACAGTCTCTTCACTAGCTGTCTATACTTCTTGTTGTGTAGATTATGGTAATTTTGGGCAAACGGGACCTAGTAGTATTAGTACTATTGACACCGATCGACCTGTTGACTTATCCAGTCGTTAACGGACTACGAAGTATTCAATTTATTATATTACGTATCCACTATAAATAAATCCATGCACAAATCGCCTACATCTGAAAATCAGATCTCGCCTTTTTCTATTGGTGATTCAGACAACAGTCAAAAAAATGCACCCCTCAGTGACCCATGGTCCAGAAAAATCTCGGAGTACGTGTATAGCATCAAGGCTGCCTCGCAAGCGCTTGACAAGGAGCATTCTCTCGCCGGGCATCATTATAGAAAATTAGAGATCAGATGGGGTTTACCTGGAGTGATTCTACCATCTTTTTTTGGACCATTTTCTCTCTTGCTTATGGCTGCGGAAACAGAAGATACCCGGACAGGATCTGTCAATTTATCGGATTACGTCTCATCTCTCGGATTTATCTTGACAGCAATATCCACATCCGTGTTCACGTTTTTCCAGTTTGGCATGCTCTCACAGAATCACCACCTGTACAGCGGTAAATACCTCGATATTGTCACTGATATTGACGCTGAAATGATCAAGAAACCACAATTTAGGACAAGCGCTGATGTTTTTATCACGATCATCAAAATGAAATTCGACCATTTGGGCGCCGGTGCGCCGACAATTCCCCTATGGATCCAAAATACATGTCGGGCCGAGGAAAAGATCCTTGAGGTGTAAATCTTTTCAGAATATGTGTTTACAATAAATTCACACAAAAAGCAGATGTGTTTATGCTCAACACTTTTGACTTACGCTCCCGTGTACTCTCTCATTCAAGAGTTGGATGTGCAAACTTCATCGATCTTCGTTCAATGGCTAAACACGAAAAAGGACAATTTAGGCTGTAATAAATGCACACATGTATCATTACACGATCTCCTACGTTTATTTCTGCATCCTATTGCACTTTGTTCCGTTCTATCTTCACTGAGATATACACAATGTGAGCATACGAAAAGCGTTCCGACTACATCCCCTGTGGGACAGTGTGCTATGTGGCGATGTGTCTCAAATATACTGGGTGTTGTACAACTAGCCGTTGACGAGTGTTACACACGGGAGAAAATCTGTTCGATTCGAACCAAGATTCAAGGTGCATTTGAACGATTGAATGTACACTTGAAAGATGATCTGCCAAGTTTCTGTAGTCGAATACGTTCAGTACCTCCTCCTACTACTCGATTGCAACGAATCTTACGCGCTAAAAAGCAGGGCCTCACTGGATGTTTGGAGAAATGTGTCAACTGTTCGACGGAAGACCCGACCGGGGGTCTCAAAATTGCAAAGAAATGGATTACCAAAAGAATTCAAGGACTGGTTTTTATATTATGTCGTCGATGTTACTGTGCAACAATCTCTTCTCGCGGTGGTGCAATCAAAGTGGTTGATGGTAGGCTACATATTTTGAAAAAGAAGCAAGAAATTTAACTAATTCAAAGATGAATTATTTGGAGTTTTCCAAATACCGCCTCTCTGTACGAACAATTTTTCTTCGTTATATGTCATCATCAATTTTGGATAGTCCTTCCACAATTCAACTTCGTGGTACGTAGACAAACGGTTCAGTACGTCCCATACGGCCATTCTGATAATATCTGGAACGGATCTTGTACCTTTTAATTCTTGCTTATAAACTGTATTGTATATTCTGTCGGCTAGTTGTTCTTTCGTCAATTTTTTTTCAGTTACGTCATCAATATTGAATATTGCTACGAGATCGGCTTTCAAAAGTCCTGTCAACATTGATTTCAAATTCTTTATGATTGGTGCATTTCTAGAGTACAGATCGGGAAGGTTGAGTTTGGTATCAAAACCCGTGTGACGCGCTTTTGGAACTGAGTTATTGTTGGAAAAAATATATCCAATATATGCACAATTCGTTGGTCTTGGTTCGAGTGATAATACGCGCTTGTCCTGTTTCTCTTTCTCTTGTCGGCGCTGTCTTTCTGTTTCGTCTCGTTCCTGTTGTAGTTTCTGTTGTCGTTCCCGTCTTTCTATCAAGACTTGTTCCTGTTTGCGCTGCTCATATTCTTGCCGTTCTTTTTCTTCTCTTTTCTGTTCTAGAATTCTTTGCATTTTCTCATGCTCTTGTCTTCGTTGCTGTTTTTTTCTTTCTTTTTTTTCTTGTTCCTGTTGTCGATCTCGTTCTAGGGTGTCTTCAATTTCTAATTCCTTTTCACGCTTCTTTTCTCGTTCACGTTCACGCTCACGTTCTTGCACCTCCCGTTCCAGTTGCTCTTGTCTGCGTTTGTGTTCAACTTTTCGTTCTCTCTCTTCTTCCATCAGTCTTTGTTGGATCCTTCGTAATTGTATAAGCCTTTCCTGTTCGCGTTCCTGTTCGCGTTGTCGAGTTCGCTCCCTCTCTGTCTTATTTCGTTCTCGTTCTCGTTCTCGTTCTCGTTCTCG
>Ga0307978_1001311_pt1 | contig 18937 bp, 20 predicted proteins | sample OrgLakmetage1056_FD_203151 | JGI IMG/M metagenome (GOLD analysis project Ga0307978, IMG submission 203151) | Saline water microbial communities from Organic Lake, Antarctica - #1056 | ecosystem: Environmental > Aquatic > Non-marine Saline and Alkaline > Saline | place: Antarctica: Organic Lake...
CACCACAGCTGAGAAACCGAGCTCGGCTTCGCTAGGCTCCCCCTGCAACAGTTGCTGAAGCACAAGCAGAATCAAGTCATCACCGGGACGACTCTCTTTCTGTTCCTGTTTGGACGAGGCGTAAAAGGAGAGAGTGTTAGATTCAGGCTGACGTCGTTTCGTTCTGTCGAGCATGTAAACGCAAGGCGACTAGCTAGCGAAGCGCTCGACCTACCTGGTCTTGACCCGATTTGGTTTCAAAATGCCGAAACTGACTCCACACTGTCAGTATATCTTTCCAGCTAGGCAGCATTTCTGTAAGGTCTGGGACCTTGGACACAACCTTGTAGATCATTTTCACCACATAAATGTAGACGCGAAGCTCTTGCCGCCTCTGTTTCGGGTCGTCACTCGTTGGATCAACAAGAAACTTGGACATGCGATCAACAAGAGAGCGCGCGTCCTCTGTGGAGCAAGTATCCACTACAAGGTCCATGTACGGAGAGAGATCCGAGAAAGTACACGAAGCTCTGGCAGAAAACTGGATGCCGTATTCGATTATACATTCAATGAGGGCCGCATTCCCTTCACTCGGTGTCTTGCAACGCTGCAAACGAACAGCCGCCAGTTCCACTCGCATCAAATGCGGACCCCTCAATGGGTATGATTGATCACTCATCTGGCTCTCACTCAAGACTTTGATGACTAACGTTTCGGTTTCAGCAAGCCCGCAATCCTCGTTGCTCGCCTCACCCAAAGAACAGTACAAGTGTTTCTTCCAATAAGACCAGTCGTCCGGGTACTCCTTTAAGAGTTCCGTTTCCAGCAAGACTCGTGCGGCAGTGTATGACTTTAACTTTTCCAATACCTGCAACTTTGAGTCAATCATAATCTGTCGTGACGGAGACATTCTCTCATTGTCTTGCAAGTCGGGCAATCTTTCGTTCAGGACCGACAACATTTCTTCCCATTTGGACTGCTGATCAAGAGTTCTGAGATGCAGTAAAAAGGCCTCAGGAGACACCAATCCTTCGTGTGGTGTCTTGTCTTCTTGCTGCACACACTTGGACGCCAACGACTCGCCCAATCGCGGCAACATGGCCAAGCGCTGCTCCTGCTTTGCATCGACGGTATCAGGATTTCCCTTGTATTGCATCTGCCAGAGAGCCGTCTGCGCTGCCCAAGCAGCAGCCGGTGCCATTCCATATAACTGCTGTTGCATGCGCGATAGCTGCAATGCAAATACTTGCATGTTCGCCAAGATTAATGGTATAATACGCTCGTATTGAGGTGCCACCAGCACGGGAAAGCCAGCGCAAAAGGCTTTGCGAACAGCCACCTCGTCAGCATCTGCCGCCGAAGCAGCCCAACTGCACAGCTGATAGTTTGATAAAGGAAGCTTGAGGTGACTCAATAGCGTCATGGATAGAGTGGACAAGAGTGTTGGATCCGTTAGAGCCTTAGTCTTGTCTGTTGTCGGCGGAAGCTCGACCCATGTGTCGGGCAAGACGGGTGGCGAATCCAGTTGATCGACAAGATCCCAGTCCTTCCAGTCGTCTGTAACAGTTTGACTTGCAGCTGGAGTTGAAGCTTGCATGGCTTTTTTCTTCCCCTTTTTACCTCCCTTCTTGCTGGACGATGCGCTCGGGGCTGGCTGTTGTTGCAGTTGGGCCTCTTGCTGGTCCATTCTTCTGTCCAACGAGTACTTGATTTCCAACTGGAGTTCAGGAAACCCCGTGGCGCCAAGAATAGACTCGATGGTTATCAAAGAATTGTAGCGTTCCCCTGATTTAACATAAGCGTGCGCCAACAGAGCTTGCGCTACCGTGTTACTGGCAGGTAGCGCGAGGCACAACTTGACGGCCTTGCTCCAGTTGTGGTTGTCGAGAGCCACGTAGATTGGGTGCAGCTTATTAGCATTCGAAGACATTGCTAAGTACAGACGCAGACTCTTCCGTCAAATACTCTCTACTCCTCGCAGCGTTTATGGAAGCCACCGTCTCTCTCGTCCTTTCTTTCTCTCTCTCTTGTGCCGATCCCTCTTTCGTCGTCTGTCGTCTCTTGTCTCCTTGGTCGTTGGTCGTCGTCGGATCAGGAGAGACCCGGAAAAAGCTAGCTCCGAAAGTTCCGAAACGCCGAAGCCTAAAGCCTACCAAACACCACCTGTCAGTTAGCCATTACACATTCCACACGAAAACTGTGGCAATTCGTGCCATACTGTAATACCAATGCTAGAGAAGATGGCAGGTCGTGCGGACTCGCAGCTTGAAAGCACACCCAAACGTCGCCAGGAGCACCGCCCACAGCAGCCAGCAGCCGCCCCGCCCACGTACGTATCTCCTCCGACTTGGGGTATAAGGACCATGCAATCTATGATTTCACACTAGCCGGTAGGGCTAGTTCCTTTGAAACCTACTATGGATATCATAGAAAGCATAGTTAGTTTAAAATCGCTTGATCGTGTCGTTTTCCAGTCTTCGAAAGGTATGATGAAATGCACTTGGTCATAACCTAATAGAGGAGCTTTCGCGGCCATCAAAGGAACACTCGGCGGCACACCACGCTACCATTTTGGGTATTAGGGACCAGGTAAGGGTAGATTCATTTGACAAGTGTAATGATTTAGAGACCTTACAGGATTTTGGCCGGATATTGCTTGGTCGTGGAGATAACGTCGATGGTCGTTGGGGAGACAAAGAGACCCGGAAACTACCAACAATGAAATTCTATGTTTGCGCTTGTAGACTTTAGACTAGCTACATCGTACATAGCTAGCTACCGGTAGAGTAGACTACTGCTTTGATCTCAAGACCTTTTTGCGGTTCCAGCGTACGGTACCGGTACGTATGTAGGAGATTGCTTTTGTTCCCAGCAAGGGGAACTTTAGCAACGAGAATCATAACAAGAATGGGTATACGTATACTACGTACCGATTGCGAGGACACCATGATGGAAAGCGATGACTACCGATTTGAGCAGCGTAGTAGTGTGATGCGTTAACAGGTCTCGTCGAGCTGGAGTAACTGAGGACTGTGATCTGCTTGGTGAATGCCGTCACCATGATAACTTTCGATGCATGCCTCATACGGATAACATTCATTGCGATGTATGCAGCCACACAATATGAAAGCGAATGCATTATCAAGCTTGGAGCAGGCTTCCACTACTGTGATAAGTGCAACACGTCGTTTTGCAGCAAGCCTTACGCAAGATTGCAAGGTACGCGAGGGAGTATAGTGCAAGACTTGCAAGAAGCCTGTCTTTTGCAATGGACGTGACGATGCTGTGGGGAATTTCCCCGAATACCGGAATGAGAGGCTGTTGGGGTTCTTTTCCAGAGTACTGTGATTTCCTCCCATATGCGTTTATGATTATGTGAGAGAGAGTTTTGTATCGAGTGCCAAGACAAGATGCTATTGTGCCAGGGGCTATTGCCGACCAAGTTCAAGTCCACCAGTGCAAGATGATTGAGTACAGTAAACTAGTAGACTTACGACTATACTTTAGGCATTATAGAAACGCGTTTGTTTTGTGTAGGGTCTATCTTCGCTAGCGAAACACTCCCGGCTTGCTTCTTTTCTACACGCTCTGCTGCTGTTGCTGCTCCATTTCCGCCACGGCTCGCTTCAAAGAAAATACTTTTTGTAAGAGTTCATGATACTGCGCCACCAATACCTCCAATTTCCGACCCATTTGCACCTGACTCTGTTGCCTATTGTGATTCAAGTCCTCCACGGCCAGCTGCTGTGCTTCCAGAGCTTGTTGCAATAGCCCTTGGCTTTGACCGAGCAGTTCATTGTACGCCTTCCAGCATGGTCCAGCCGATCCCAGTCCATCCTTTTCGACTTGCAAGATTAGCGAGCGAATCCGTTCCGTTTCGTACGCAATCTTGGCCTGTTGCACCGCTTGCCTCCACGCGGTCGCATCTTGCGCGGCCGTTCCGGTTGGAGGTGCCATCACTGCAACAGCAGCAGTAGCAGTAGTAGTGTGCAAGGCGGCTCGTTCGCCACTCGCTGCCACCAGTTCTTGGTAGTCGTGTTGCATCAATGGCGTACGAAAACGTACCGCTGGCACAGATTCGGCGACGGCGACGGGACGGGCTTTCATTTCGTCTTGAATGAGCGCAGCGGCGTACTGTTCGTACTCTTCGTGGACCGGGTCAATGTAGGGCAGCGCATCGAGCACGACTACGACTGCTCCTTCTTCTTTGGTTGCTGCTGTTTCAGTCATGCTGATCGATGGGAGCTTTATGAATGTCTTGTGTAGCGTATGTAGCGAGATGCGTGGGGCGCAGCAGGCGGAGTTATCGTCTACGGTAGACTAGCACCGTTTATGAGAGTGATATCATGGTCGGCTGTAGTCTACTGATGATATTTGCGCTCGATTGGAACAACACAGTAATGGCGCGGAGAAAAATGGCGGGAACGTTGGCGAGAACATGGGTACCGGGAAACGTCACGACTCACGACTCGGGCATATCTTTTCTTCTTTGCCACTTGTCCAACCAACCATAATTCGACCATGACTCGTGCCGCCCGTGGACGATTTCATTATTGAAAAGAAAAAGAGATAGCTGTACAGCGATGAGCGACGATCAAAAGGAACCGAACGATGGGGCCCGTAACGCTACCATAGAGGATCTACCGCCGCCGACGCAAGTCTCTACTAGAAGTAGTAGCAGTAGCGAGAAGACGGTTCTTGAAATGTTGGAGACAGCCGTAGAGCCGGAGGCAGCCGTAGCGGCCACAAGTACCGACACGAAGACCTCTCAAACGAACAAGGTAGACTTGAAACAACAACAAGAAGAAGAAGAAGATCCATTAACGACACCACCGCCGTCGTCCTTACAACGAAGTTCGGCGACGATAGCCTCTCGCCCTGGCGCCTTTGCCGTCCCTGGTATATCGTCTTCTGTAGTAACACCAGCAGCAGCAACAACAAACAATGCTAACGGATCAGAGACGTTTCCGTCACCACCGCCTCCCAACAATAGCAGAGTCAGTACCGAGTACTTGGTGAGCGCCGAACTCGTTGAGCCCGTGAATGCTGCTACTGCCAATGATGATGATGATGATGCGGCCGACGTGGAAGTGGGGCACAACAAGCTAGTGGTGGCGGTGGAAGCCAAGCCCTTTTGGGCGCTAGCCGAGGAAGAGCGTCCCTTGCGGCTCGTGGATCTCTGGAAGAACCGCACGGTGCGAATCATTGTGGTTGTTTCAATACTACTCATTGTCGGCTTGCTCGTGGGCCTCATTCTTGGTTTGCAGTCGGCCACGCGGTCGATCGAGAATGAAATCGAAATCAACGGTACCACCGACGACGGTGCTTCTACCGACGAAGATGCCTCTTCCGATGACGACTAACTAATGTGGTACTACCTGTAACAGTGTAGCATATTATCGTTTATAGAAAGTTATCTGGAACACACATTACAACATATACAGTAGTTTAACGCCGCGAAGAAAGATCGCAGTTGCAGGCGCAAGGACAGTCAATCAAGAAGCAGTCAATGGCAAGATCCAAGCCATTATCAACCAAATCGCAAAGCTCCGGAGGAACTTCGCCCGAAAGATCGTTGTCGTGCAAATGGAGTACCTCCAGGTTGCTCAAAAAGCCCAGAGAGCGGGGAATCGTTCCGGAGAAAAGGTTGGACTCCAGGTAGATTTCACGTGCCGCTGACAACCCGCCCAGCTGGAATGGTAGCTCGCCACTCAAAATATTGAAGTAAAGCTCTAGGATCTCAAGGTTGCTGAGCACTCCAATTGTCGGAGGGATATCTCCTTGCAGCACATTGTCCCCGAGATTGAGGTCGATCACATTGCCCCACCCTGCCAGGACTTGGGAAGGAATTTCTCCGGTCAAGAGATTCTGCTCGAGACCGATACTTTGTAGGTTGGAAAGGAACTGGTACGCCAATGGGATAGTACCGGAAATCTCATTGCCGAATGCTTGGAACGACTCCAATGGCAAACGCCCAATGCCCAATGGCAGCGTTCCCGACAGAAACTGTGAACCAGGTGAGTTTGCAAGAGAGCCAGCTCGTGAGATAAAATCGCAGTGCTTTGTTAAATCACATCAGCCAGTCAAGCACTAAAACTTACATTGCCAGACACAAACAACGACTCCAGATTCGTCAACAAACCAAGAGCGTTCGGGAGTTCACCGTCTAGCTGATTAAAGTCCAAATCGAGGCCTCGGAGCTCGGTCAAGCGGCCAATTCCATCAGGAATTGTTCCGCTCAAGAAATTATCGAACAAAATGAGACCTTGCAAGTTCGATAGGTTGCTTAGTCTCCCCGGGATAGTTCCAGTCAAGCCATTGTTTGAGAATTCAAGCAACACTAGGTTCGGGAGCAGCTCTAGCTCTAGCGGTACAGGACCTGCCAGGCCGTTGTCCTTTAAAGAAAGAGCCACAATCCGTCTATTGACGCATGCAGCGAACTCAACAATGTCCGAGCGCTGAAACCATTGGCATTCGTTCGTTTGTGTAACCCATCCACTATCGTTGCCCCAATTACCGCCCCTTGTAGCAAAGTAAAGGACTCCAAGAACAAATCGCTGCAAGAGCCGAAAGTCTGGGTAAGTTTCCACGAGAGGGTCTTGCGCCAGGAGGTTCAAGGATTCCTCTGCGGTGAAGAAGGATTCTGGAGTGCATCTCGAGAATACGCCGGCAACGCTGCGACCAATCGTTCTGCTGCGCTTGCACCATAAGTCGGAGATGGCGACGGCCGTCTGGTGGGCTGCCTTGTCGGTGCGCTTACAGGTGCTCGAGTCGGCTGTCGCGTCGGCGCCCTAGTCGGAAATTGAAATGGAACGCGTGTTGGTACTGGTGTAGGTGACCGGGTCGGCTGCTTGGTTGCAGTTGGCGGCAGGGTAAATACGAACGAAATTGGCCGAAAGGTAGGACGCGCCGTCGGTGCCAGCGTTGGCACTCTTGTCGGTGAGGATATGGGGTTGTTGGTTGGCTGCTTTGTCGGTCGCAATGTTGGTCGCAAGGTAGGACGAAAGATGGGAGTGATAGTGGCGACTGGAGCCTTGGACGGTCTCGGGGTGACCACTGGGGATATGGTTGGTGCAGCTGTCAGTTGAACGACCTGCCTAGTGGGAGCTTTCGTTGGGGAGCTCGTCGGCGTGGACGGTAGAGGCGGTAGAGGCGATACAGCTGGCGGGGTGTTGTTGGCGACTGATGGAGGCGCCGAGATGGAAGGAGCAGGAGTTGTGTCACGCGCAACACAGATGCAGCCACAGCTACACTCAACAAGGTCACAGTCGAGCCGTATACTCAAACTGTTCTTCTCCACTAAGTCACAGAGGGCCACAGGAACGGAACCAGACAGATTGTTGTAGAAGATATCGAGCTCTTTGAGCTTCGAGAGCTCGCCCAAGGCGGATGGAATCGTGCCGGAAAGCGTGTTCGAATCGAGGTAAAGTACCTCCAAGTCGGCAAGCAACCCGAACTCACTGGGAATCGTACCCTCCAATGCATTTTCAAAGAACTATGACAAGTGGGACAAAGCGTGTGAGTAAGGTGAATATGACACAATTCAATACACATTCAGGGTTGAAATACTCACCCCAAGCCGAGCTGCTTTCTTTAAAAGGCCCACCTCTGTCGGTATGAATCCGCCCAGTTCATTCACCGACACATCCAGCGATCGGATATCGGTCCACCCACGAATCAGCTCTTTCGGAATCTGAGAAGAAAGACGATTGCGAGACAGGTCGACGCTCTGAAGTGCTGTTAGGCGCCTCAGCTCCGACGGAATCGGACCCTCCAACAGGCCACCAAACAAAGACACGACCCGTAGATTCGTCAACGAACCGTATTCCGATGGGATGCTACCGAACAAGTCGTTTCTACCCAGTTGAAGGCTCAGTAGATCAGTAAGGATTGCCACGTCTGCGGGCAACGTCCCCAGCAGAGAGTTTTCATCCAGCTGCAGCGTCTGATATTTCCCGTCAAAACAGACAAACGTGGCTCCAAGGGTATCTGAGTACCAATCGCACTCTTCATCGTCCGAAAGCCAGCCGTTGTTGTCGGACCACCTCTCTCCGTCAGTGGCGTAAAACAAAGTGGCCAATGCAAAACGCTGCAGTCGCTTTACATTTGAATAATCACCCACACCAATGCTCTTTTCCAGCCAAGCGAGTGCTTCCGACTGCGACGACAAGGGATCCAAGAGTGCCTCTTGAGAGTACTCTGGCAAGAACTCTTCCTGAAATCTGTCAACCGTGAAAGCAGAAGGAGCAGCCGAAGGGAACATCGACGGTGCCGCCGATGGCGACTGTGTTGGACTTGCAGTTGTTGGCGAAGCCGTGGGAGCCACGGGTAAGTCTCTGGTAGAATCCTCAACATCCGAACCACCAGAGAGTAGCGCAAGGACAACGCCAGCTGTACCACCAGCAGCCAAGAGAAGGAGGAGTGGAATACCGTATTTGACCTTCTTTTGACTCCAGAAACCATTGTTAGCCTCCGGGACGGGGCTTGCCTCCACCAATTCGACGGCAGCGTCAAAACTAGTAGTGCCAGCAACAACAGGAGGCTCCTCTACCAAACTTGCTTCGATCAGGTACTCTTCACGTGGCTTGTCTTGCGGCAGAGGTGACTCCTCAAGGGGAAGAGGTGACAGAGTATGTTCCGACTGGTCAACATCTTCATCCATCGACAAGCTCATACGAAAGGCTCCTGGTCGAGAATAGTTTGCACTAGGCGCAAGGCCAGGTGGTGCGGTATCTTGAGGGTCTGGTGCTTCGCCGACGGTGCCGCCCTTTTCAGTGACATCTGCGTCGATTACAGCCGCGTCGACCTCGTCCTTCGTGAGGACCTTTGCACCTTCTTTTGGATCGGGCATGCCTGCTTCAGCTGCCACAACAGCCACTGCACCAGGTGTTGTAACAAGTATTGGTGATCGACTCTGACTCTTTCCGGTGCTACCATCAGTGTTTCCTACAGATTGAACTTCGGCAGAATCATTCGAAGACGCCCGAGCCCGCCTATACTTAGCCTTCTCGTCGTCGGTGGAACTGCGAGTAGACGCAGTCGAAGCTGAAGCAACATTCGCCGTAGACGACGGTTCCTGCAAATGGGTAGACGCAACGACTGCTGGAGAAAGTGCTGTCGCTCGTGCAGCGTTACGGGATCGCCTATACTGCGCCTTCTCGTCAAAAGCAGAGGATGAATTAGATGCAGCAACGCTCTGTGCACTCGTAGATTCTTGGGAAGTAATCGACGCGACACCCACTGAAGCAACTGATGTTGCTCGCGATGAGGCCTGTTCCTCTCGGTACCTTTCCTTTTCGTCAGAAGCAGACGAGGAAGCTGATCCAGCAACACTGCGAGTCGACAATGCAGGTGCCGTACTCGGCTCTTGCGCGGCGGCGTTAACTGGAGTAACTGGTGTAGCTCGTGCGTGCGCACGAACCTTCTTGTATTGTGCCTTCTCGTCAGTAAAAAAAGATGAACGTGCTGATCCTTGAGTAACACGCGTAGGGCTTGCAGGTGACGACCGCGGTCCAGCAGGTCTACTAGCTCTCGATGACTTGGAACAAGGAGGTCCAGAGCCAATGATGGCTTTCTGATTGGAATAGGACTTCAATCGGCTTGAAGCCTTTGCAGACCGCGAAGAGCCCCCTGCACTAGACGGGCTCGAGGAGGAGCTGCGAGGCATAGGGGTCACTGAGGGCGAAATAACATCGGTCTCCTCAACTTTTTCTCCTTTCGATTTCTGGGTCTCTTTCTTCTTGTCGCTTGGTTCAGACATGTCGGCTTCAATTATCAAAGATATCTCTGCAGTTGTTGGATTCAAGCAGCAATGGCACTGGTCACTGGCTTGGGTCTTCGAATTGTGACCTCAATCTCTATTGGCTCAACTCTCTCTACCAGGTATCACGTATCATCACCATTACCCTCATCCATCATGCGCAATCTCGGTCTTTGTTCCAGGTCATCTTTCAAATTCTTCTAGACTACGAAAAGAAAACAAGGCTACCGGTACCGACGACGCTCGCTGTGACCGGGTACTGGTTACCGGTACCAGTAAATATTCCTACTTACTGTACGTACCAGTATGTGTATGCACTGAACAACGTATTCTGTATTCTTCATCCAGATCTTAAAATTTGATGTGTACCAGTTGTCTACTGTAAAATAATATCAACGGGCAGACCTGACGCCTGACTCTCACTGGAGTCTGTCGTTACGACTAATGTCATACTGTAAACCGAGCGACGAGGTGAGCCTACCGCTGTGTAGCTCCAGTCTCTGGACTTGAAGGGGATAATATGAATGTTACGACAGTAGTACCGCTAGCTTAGACTAGTAATAGTGTAGTAGGAAGTAGGAACCACAAAGCTGCCACTCTGAAATGCAAAGCACACTCATATCAAACGGCAACATCGTCACTTTCAATCAATGAGCCCTATCAACTCAATGATGCCGACAACGAGGAGTGGAGGGATGAGGATTTCTTGGATCGGTGAGAAATATTCGAATCCTCGTGTCCCCCCCCGGCACTGGATAACAAGCGAAATCGATATATCTCATCCATGCTGTTCTTCAGTGATGGATGCAGTACCTGTGGGCTCTCTTCAAACAGCATCATGACAATGCCCCACACCACCGACGCGAGTATTGGATAGGTCTTCGGGTGTGGGTGCGGATTGTCTCGCCCTTTCAGTAGCAATCGTTTCCAAAGTCCAACTAGAACTCGACTAGCTAGATACAAGACAACTTGATTATTGACTGCGGTATAACGTCCCCAGACGAAAAAGCCACCGACGGCTCCCGCTATCAACGCATGATGCGCTCGCTCCGGATATCCTGCTGGTGTCGTGGCCCGTTGTAACAGCGTCGTCTCACCAGGGAAGGGCCCGTGAACTGTAAACAGAGATGAATTTCGTTAGACATAAACAATTCGATGGTGTTTCAAGAACAGCTCGACGATTGGCATACCTATTGTGGAGAGTAGTATTCGACCAAACGACCTTGACACGGCATCACTTTCTCCAACATACTTGGACAAAAGTTTCAAGGACGCAAGCATTACCTTATAAAGTGTTGCAAAGGCTGCCAAGCTAGACGCGTGTTCAAAGGAAAGCTGCAGTACACGCCTAAGCTTATCCGAGGCGCTTAAGTCGTGTCGGAACATGAAGGTCATCAAGAGGGCATGAGGAAGACGGATTTTGATGCCGTATTTTGCGCCACCAATCAAAGCGGAAAGGATCGAGTGCAGCTCCTTTGATATAACCGACAATATGGCAGCAGAGGAAGTATGGTTCGCCATCTTGAGCCCGCATGCAAAGGTTAATGTGGGATGTATATTACGTGGCAAGCTCGTTGTCTGGGCCAGTAGTGATGGTGCGGGCCTATACCTCTTCTAATTTCCATCGTGCTTTATTTCGCAATCGGCGACGGTCTTGCCTCTACCGGTATGTATTCTTTTCGTCATGAGAATCGGGAATCAGGGGTCAGTAAAGGCGTAAGGCAGAGAAAAGACCAACTTGAAGCCGACAAGATTTCCGGTCTGTCGCGCGCATGTTTGCGCAAGTCCCGACGTTTTTCAAAAGTGGGGCACAATTAGATAGTCTTAGAAAGAAACTGGCCAGCAAAGAAAACGCCTCTAAACGCCTCTAAACGCCTCTAAACGCTTCTGACGCAGCGCATAATCTGAGATTTTGCATTTTCTAGACTTCTCGAGTGTTCTCAAAATGAGACAGAGAACTTCTGCCACTTACTGAAAGAATTTATTCCCGCTGACGAAGTATTTTCTGCGTGAATATCAGTTTCGCAGTAGGTTCTCTTTCAATACTTCTGATATAAGTCTGGGTAAGTGAAACACGTTAAGTGTATAATAACTTCGAATCGTGAACACGTCATATTGACGTTATTGCACATGGAATTGGTTTGATTGGCCATGGTTACAAAACACATCGAAACTCGTTGACAATTCTACGCCTTCGCTGGTCAGGTTTTTTGTAGTTTTTTGATATTTGCTTCTTAGGAAAATGACAGAAGATACTAATTCGGGTCACAAAGAAGCAGCGAAATGCCGGCGGATGACCTCGACGATTAAGCGCCGCAGCCACCCGACGGCCAGCGAAGTCTGGTGTCAAGCAAGCAACGAGAGGCCCCCGATGCGAGAGATTCGCACTGCCCTTCGGCCTCTTTCATAATCCGTAACCGTACTTGTCAACAAACCTCCTCGCAAGGACAAGGCACTTTCAGTTACCACCCTTTCAAGTCCATTCATACCATCCACTCCATCCACCGCCATTATGGTTAAACGTACCTTAACAACTAAGCCTTCTACAGTCGAGCTGGAACGCGGAACAGGCTTTGCTCATCCTCGCTCCAAACGCCGTGCCGTGACTCAAGACTCGACAGATACGGCGGCAATGACTCTACTTGCATTCCGTTTGGAGTCATCATCCTCCATGCCTACCTCGGCTTGTCCATTGAAGAAGCCAGTGCTCGCCCTCAAGAAACTTCAGGTCAAGACATTGCACAGTCACGCATCCTCCATTACGGACGATGAAGACGAAAGCTCGCACTCAAAGATCAGCATGCGAACCTTTACCACCAAGAGATTCATCCAGTCACTCGTGCAGCCTACTCTATTCAAGCCGGTTCCATCTACCACACAGCCACGAAGAAGCCAATCAGTGGCAGCACCATCGAATCTTCCTACCGGGAAACCTCTCTCGGCTGCTCCAAAACTTCCGGCTTTCTTGGTATCTCCCAAGATTATGCCTTTGAGCTACAAGCTGTAATGCTATCCACCACCATCATCAAAAGCTATAGATCTACACAAGATAAAGTCATCGGACATCTCAATGCATATGCGCGCCGCAAGCAACCCAACCAAGCATTATGAAAAGCAAATGGAGCAGGATGGCTGCGCTTCACTTTCCTGATACAACAACGATAGAACACACCAACCATTATTATCACTTTTCTTAAAGACTCTAAATAGGACGTAGTAGTTTTCGGCGTACAAGCTTCGACTAGACTGATATCAATCACGGTGCCAGCCTCAGGAGCCAAATGTGAGGAATGAATTGTACATTTACTACTGAGAAATGTGTAGCCGATGCTGTGTCTTATTTGCTAAGCTGTACACAAGAGTTGTACTGTCACATGGAACGGGATCAAAACAGCCACCCGAGTCGTTGCAAGGAAAAGTACCGTATAAAGGATCCGCAGCGCATTGGCCTCTAGCGTAAGCTACGTCAAGCTAGATTAGAGCGTTGCCCGATGCGAAGCCCACGGCTAGGTGCAATTTCGCCGCCGCACAAGCTGCTGGAGCTTGATTGATTTTCATTCGTCCTGCACACCAATCAGAATACCGAAGAACAACGAAACCGCTCAGCCAATGAGAACTGGGGAACAAAGAGCAACCTTGCGAATTCCGAGAATATCAGAAGCGCTCAAAATCATGTGGTTGGTCTCCGATACGTTGTCGTATTTTTTTTGGTTTGCTTCCTTTTGCTTCCTGTTTTCGCACAGGAGAGAACGAACAAGGTCTCTCTTCCAACGACGTTTCGGGCATTTTGTTTGAAGTAAGTGCCACGTGGTTGGCCCGCCCTTCTCCTTCTCCCGGGGCCCGTTCGTGGGTACGTAAGAGGAACACGGCAACCATCCCTCTCGCTTTTTGTGATCCAACAGCGGCCTCCGGGTCACGGGCCCAGGGTGGTTGCAGGTTGAATGAAAACCCAAGAATTACTACAGTAGTATTAGACTACGGTGCTAGACTATTGCTGGCATATTGGCATGTCGGAAGAGAGAGGCTATACATGCATACAGTACGTATCGGGTACGGCGATGACAGGTCCTGTAGTCGCATGCATGCCACACGCCAGGGAGGCGTCACAAGCAAACAATTGGCTGCGATACTGTAGTAGCTACGTGTGTGCTACACTGATTTACTGTTAATTTTATTGTCTATGGCTGTTAGTCTAGTCTTATCTAATGTAGATTATTATCTATGATGGCTGCTCTGCAGTCGTCTTGTAGTCAACGAAGGACTAGTCGAAACAGTACGTACAGTGTCTCGAGAGATTCATTCCAGTGGTTGTGTTGTTGCGACCAAGAAGAGGTGAGTGTTGAGAAATGGTGAGACCCGGAAGTCTGGTAGAGATCCTTCCAGTAAAGAGATTGACGTGGTAGATAGACCACGTACTTACAGAGACGCGTTGGTCGGTGGAGAGTGAGGATGATCAGTGGATCATGGCCTCACTCTTTTCATTTTATTAGTGTTTGTTCTATCGCAACAGTCCGTAGAGTGCTAGTCTAGTTTATCATTAGCAGCATCCTACTGGATTCAACATAAAAGGAAAAGAGCTTTCTTATTACGCCTACTCAAAGTGATGGCGGAACAGCCACACCGGCGCAGTCAGCACCGGACCAGTCTGAGTCTGCCAGGAACCGAAGCCGAAATCGCCGTTGGGGAAACCGTCCCAACAATGTTCACGGGTCCACGGATCCCAAGTTTGAGGGTCGTGAGCCTACATTGAAAGGACACGTGAACGACTACACGGGCGAACGCAACGCTGAACAGTGGATCAAGACGATCAAGGAGATCGCAACGTATGTTGGCAGGACATACAAGAAGTACACAGCCAAGTTCACAGAAGCTGTTCGAACTCTTGATCTCGTTGACCCTGCTGTACCAGGCGCACCAAACCCAGCAGACGTCGCTGAATTTGAAAAATGGAAATTCGATATCAGAGACCATCGTGCCAAAGCCCAGGAGTATGAGAACTTCAGAGCAGGGCTTTACACGCTGGTACTTGGGCCCTGAAGCGATGGAAGATCGCCTCCGTTCACATGTCAATTTTGACAATTCCAATCTAGATGGGACATCCCTCTTAGTCATCATCACCTGTCTGCTGCACACGTTCGACGAGCGTCGCAAACTCGCGGACGCCATCTGCGACGTCAAGGAGAAGTTCTATGCGATGAGGCAAGGACAGCATATGTCTCTGCAGAAATACCATGAGCACTTCAATGCTCTGGCCCAAGTTCTCAAAGAAGTTGGTGTTAACATTGCCGATGAAGCCCTCATTGACAGCATCGCCACAGAGAACGGTAGAGCAGGTGCTCCCGAAGATGCCAATCAGAAAAAGGCCAAGCAACAGGCTTTGGCTGTCCGTTTCATACGCGGCACCAACTCCAAGCACAGTGGGTACCTGACGCATTTGCGCAACAGTTATCTGAATGGTCAAGATAACTACCCAGAGACATTGTACCGAGCATACCATGTCCTGCAGAGGCGTGAAGGAAATGACAATGCCTTTCAACTTAAGAGTGACTGTCAGGTTTCCAAGAGCGTCGGCGCTACTTTGGAGAACACTGGAAGAATGGATTGTGGATCGCTATGTGACACAATACAATCAACGATTAGATGAGTGGATGAACGCGCACACGCGGCAACAACGATAACAATGAAAGCGGTTGAGAGAAGAAAACACCAGATGCTCTTTGATCAATCCAAGCAAACGAATGCTCACGAACACGATGAAGACTATTTTGCAAAGTGGATAAATTAAATTGTGAGTGTGGTGCAAACCGAAGTTTGCATCTGACCACATTATTCTACAACTATGCTAATCCCGGACGTTTCTACTGCGGCTACAGAGCGCACGTTGGAATGGACGTTCGCATCCAGGACCTTGCTTTTTCTCATAATGTAAATAAAAGCCCCATTGACTGGGACTATCAAATGTAGACTTGGAGATGCTCTTGGCATCCTCTTGATGTAAAACGGGTAGTAGGTAAATAGATACCTCAAATAGAAAGATGAAATGAAATGTATAGATCCATTCGTGACAGGGTACGAGCGTGGAATGTTTGAGGAACGTTCCGCACGAACGGAGTCGTCGCCACGTCAGAGCATAAAGAACTCCGAAGATGATTCTCGCGCCAATAATAATATTCGCGAGACACTTGGAATCTTGTCAGTGACGGAGTGGCATTTGCCCAAAGTGGTGGTGCAGCACGTGACACAAGCAATGTGCGGTGCTACAACTGCCAAGAGATGGGTCACCTTGCCAACGAATGCCCTCTGCCCGACAGTCGAGAACAAGAACAGAGAACACTGGGATGCACCAGCGGAGTCGAGGAAGGTCAAGCCGGAGCGAGCGGGTTCTCCTTTTCACAGGCTTCAGCGTCCTCGTACAATGTTCCCAAGTCGTGGATTATCCTGGACAACGGGTCCACGACGATCGATATGTTCTGTAACAAGAACTTACTGAAGAACATTCGCATGTCGCCCACACGCATGAACGTTCACGGGAACGGTGGCAAGAGGCAAACCATCATGATCGGCGACCTCACAGGTTAGTCTATGGTAGGGTCTGGTACGACCCACAGGCCATCGCCAATATCCTGAGTTTCAAGCGAGTGAAAGAGAAATACCACATCAAGTTCGAACATGACGCGGTGTTTCATGTCACGAAGCCCGACGGAGAAACGTTCCAGTTTGTTGAGTCGGTCGAAGGTCTATACAACCTCGACACGGCAAAGCATGTCAAGACCACGGGTGTCGCACTGGTCAATACGGTAGCTCTTAACAAAAATAGCTACGGTGACTACTTGCGCGCCAAACGCGCTAGGGACTTACAAGTGAAGATAGGTCGACCTAGTACAAAAGACTTTGTGAAGATAGTCACATCAAACCAGTTGCCGAACTGTCCGGTAACCAAGGCGGATATCGCAGCCGCTGAGCACATATTCGGACCTGATGTCGGATCTCTCAAAGGGAAGACAACCCGGAGCAATCCTCCGAAAGTGCGTGACATCATTGTCCCACTGCCCGCTAAAGTGATGAGTCGATACCGCAATATCACTCTATGCGCTGATGTCATGTTTGTAAACAGTATCCCAATGCTGGTGACAGTTTCGAGACACTTACGCTTTGGAACGGTTGAGGAATTGCCCTCCCGTTCCGTTACTAACCTGGTGAAGGCTTTAACGCGAGTAACAAAGGTGTACAAGCGAGCCGGTTTCCGAGTTACGCTATCACTCATGGATGGCGAATTCGAGCCACTGCGTGGCAATTTGGCTGACGCCAACGTCACCCTGAACACGACCGGACAGGACGAGCACGTGGGCGACATCGAACGATTCATTCGTACGATCAAGGAACGCATGCGAGCAACATATAACATGTTGCACTTCGAGTGGATGCCGCATCGCATGATCGTAGAAATGCCAAGAGCGCCGTATTCTGGCTAAACTCTTTCCCGCGCAACAATGGGGTATCTCACACCATGAGTCCCAGAACAATTATCACGGGAAAGACCGTTGATTATAACCGTCACTGCAAACATGCGTTTGGTCAGTACGTGCAGACGCACGAACAGCATGACAACAGCATGGGCCCACAAACGATTGGTGCATTGGCGACGCGTCCCACTAGGAACGCCCAGGGGAATTTTTACTATTTCAGCCTATCCACCGGTAGAATCATCAACCGCACCAATGCCACAGCATTACCCATGCCTGACGACGTCATTGAACAAGTTCACAAGCTCGCACGCAGACAAAAGGCCAACCGCGGCCTCATTTATGCCGATCGCAACCAGGTTGTTAACAATGACGATGAGGATGAGTCAGACGATGACGAATCGTACCACCCAGATATGGATGCCAAATCCGACGACAAACCGGACCACAATAGCGACAGCGATGCCGACGACTCCGACTATGATCCATCTAGCTCGAAGCGCACTCGTCATATGAATATCAGATATTTCTTTGTCAAGGACCGAGTGGCGTCCAAGGAGCTCAGCATTGAGCACTATCCTACAGAAGATCTGGTTGCCAACTATTTCACGAAGCCCCTGCAAGGAAAACTGTTTTACAAGTTACGTGACCTCGTTATGAATATTGGTCCCAGTAGCAAATACAGCTCGGCCCAAAGGAGTGTGTTGAGAAATGGTGAGACCCGGAAGTCTGATAGAGATCCTTCCAGTAAAGAGATTGACGTGGTAGATAGACCACGTACTTACAGAGACGCGTTGGTCGGTGGAGAGTGAGGATGATCAGTGGATCATGGCCTCACTCTTTTCCTTTTATTAGTGTTTGTTCTATCGCAACAGTCCGTAGAGTGCTAGTCTAGTTTATCATTAGCAGCATCCTACTGGATTCAACAGTGAGGAGCGATACATGTGGCCATTGGTGACACCACAAGCATCTCACATGATACAAAGTTCGCATCAACAGTTTGCCCCTTCGTAGTGGTAGTGCTTGGCCAAGCGAACACGAACTGTGCAAGCGAAGAGTTCTCGACGTTCGCATCGACTTAGGTACTGATAGTCACTGTCGGATTGTAGAGAAATGTCAAACATGATACAACGCGAACACTATCTCAAACAAAACATGACCACCATCAGTGTGTTGCCTGAATCGATGCAAACATAAAACTAAAAAGACAAGCAACACCACAAGCATCTCACATGCTACGAAGTTCGCATCACCAGTTTGCCCCTTGGTAGTGGTAGTGCTTGGCCAAGCAAACACGAACTGTGCAAGCGAAGAGTTCTCGACGTTCGCATTGACTAAGGTACTGATAGTCACGGTCGGATTGTAGAGTAATGTCAAACACGATACAACGCGAACGCTATCTCAAACAAAACATGACCACCATCAGTGTGTTGCCTGAATCGATGCGAACATAAAACTAAAAAGAAAAGCAACACCACAAGCATCTCACATGCTACGAAGTTCGCATCACCAGTTTGCCCCTTGGTAGTGGTAGTGCTTGGCCAAGCGAACACGAACCGTGCAAGCGAAGAGTTCTCGACGTTCGCATCGACTTAGGTACTGATAGTAACTGTCGGATTGTAGAGAAATGTCAAACATGATACAACGCGAACGCTATCTCAAACAAAACATGACCACCATCAGTGTGTTGCCTGAATCGATGCGAACATAAAAACTAAAAAGACAAGCAAGAGAA
>Ga0307978_1001324_pt1 | contig 18870 bp, 8 predicted proteins | sample OrgLakmetage1056_FD_203151 | JGI IMG/M metagenome (GOLD analysis project Ga0307978, IMG submission 203151) | Saline water microbial communities from Organic Lake, Antarctica - #1056 | ecosystem: Environmental > Aquatic > Non-marine Saline and Alkaline > Saline | place: Antarctica: Organic Lake...
CTCGCTGTATCCTTCGATGGCCACGCGGCTCTCGGTGTTTGAAGGCGAAATTGAGCTCGAGTACCGGGGCGCAGCGGTGGACTTGCCTACGTTTGTCTTCACCGAAGCGAGGTGGATCAACGTCACCGCGGACAACCAGCACGGGAGCCGCGGCAACGATGAAATTCGGTTTACTGGCAGTGGGTTTAACCCCACTCTGGCGTCCATATACCATTGCGTGTTCCGCGACTTGACCAGTGGGAATATTGAGAACAGTTCCCACGTGACCGCGGAGTCCTCCACCCACGTGACCTGCGTGACCCCCCTCTGGGGTGACGATTTCGAGGCGACCACGGTGTCGGTGCAGCTCTACGAAGAAGGCGAGCTGGTGGAGCACCATAACAAAGATCGCATCAGCGTTGTGGACCGAGCCCGGCCGCGTGGCGTGGTGGAGATGCTCGAAGATGCCACCTTCAGCACCCTGGATTACGGTTTCACCTACGAATTCTACGAAGTCCTGGACAGCGTTCTGGTGTACCCCGACCCCAACCTTGGTGGGGGCTCGGCGTTCGGGAATGAATTCGTGGAACTCCGGGTCTGGGGCTTGAACGTGTCGCACACCTACGGCTTGCGGTGGCAGATGGGCAACTTAACGATGCTGTCCCACCCCGAGCAAGCCACGTCGACGAAAACAATTACTTTCATCACGCCGCCCTGGGGCTCCTTTTTCTCCTTCGGGGAAGTCACGCTGAACTTGTTAGCTCGACCAGACGACGCTTACAGTAATGTGGGGACCATGGACACTTTCCTCGAGCGGCGCAACGCCGGCATTGGGCGCATTGCGCGAGTGCCGTTGGACAACGGCGTGAAAGTGAAGTATCTCTTCATGCACCAGTTCAATCGCCTCAATGTGTCCGAGGGCACTGCGAACGGCGGCACTACCGTCGGGATTTACGGCAGCGGGTTTGGCTTCAGCCGCCCAGGCTCGGGTCTGGCCGAAAACAATTACCGGTACCAATGTCAATTTACGGGTTACAACCAGGAGCACGGGTACGCGGCCAATGCAACCTCGCTCGCGTACATTGTTGAAGAAGACGAAGAAGCGTTTTGCCGCCCCGGCCGGTTCTGGTTCCAGACGATTACTTCCTCCGGTGAATACATGAGCGCGGGGCGGTGCGAAGAAGAATACGACGAAGAAATCCACTCCAGCGACTGGACTCACAGCCCTACGCGCAAGCTGGCGTGTAAGTCTCCCGTGGGCGCCAAGCATTTCTCGCTCGAGAACACCCACGTGTCCCTGTGGTACGGCCCGTACAACGAGTCCAGGTCAAGTTTTACCCAACTCTTTCAAGTGAAACAGGTAGGCCGCCTGAACCCTCCAGCACCGGGCGACGAGTTTTACCGAGAATACGACCGCGTCTACGACGGCAGCGGCTTTGTGGCGATGGCGGGGAACACCTCCAGGTTCCGCTACGTGTGCTGCTACGCGGTGGGGATCACCCTGTCCGATGTCACGCCCGACCCAATGGTGCAACAGGTTACCACGGTGCTCACGGTGGCCAATTGGAACATCCCTCTCAACGGCCCGGCTGGCCCAGGGCAAGACGCCAAGGTCGACTGGTCCTCCAATTACAAGTACCCTCAGATCGACGTGATTTTGTGGGACGCCGCGTACAGCGAGCGCGAAGACCGTTGCCAAGACGTGGTGACCCTCTCGGAATTTCAGATTTCCTTTACCATGCCGATCGGCGTGGGGCGCGACCGGTTGTTCGTGATTCAGTTGCACAAGGAGTTCCCGCTCCTGGAGTTCACCTCGGAGAACGCCTTCAACTACACCCAACCCGTGATTCACGCGTACAAAGGGTCTGAACCGGGGGTTGAGCCAGTGTTCACCGACGGGGAGCAGCCTTGCGTGGGCGGTGGGAACCGGCTCATTTACGGCAAGCACTTCGGGATGTTCAACTTGATCCCGGACTACGTGTTGAACCCCGACGGGTTTGGGTCGCTGACTTTGGCGGACATTCAGGGCTACCCCATCAAGTACTACATGGGCATTGGGGACTACCGGTGCAAGGACACCATATACGTGAACGACACCATGCTTCGCTGCATTGGGGTGCCCATTGGGGCCGGTACCAAGCAAGATATCTGGTACGTCGCGGAGCGGATGAGATCCCTGCCGAATGGCTTGTATGATTACGACCCTCCGGTGGTGCGCGAGATCACTCCCCACAAACAGATCAACACCCGCGGCGGCGACGTAATTGCCATCAAGGGCAAAAACTTCGGCACTTATTCCCTGTATACCCGGGGCCGCAACGAGCCGTACCGGAACGCTTCAGTAGGCGGCATTTTCTGCAACGCCGTCTACAAAACCACCGACGCGACGTTGCTGTGCGCGACGCCCGAGTACGTTGGGAAGCAGCTCGAGGTCAAAGTGTTCATCGAGGACCAAAACAGTGGCACCTCGTCGATCGACTCTTATTCTGAAGGCCGCGAGTCCCTCATGAGGTACGACCCGCCAGAGCTGAACACAGTGACGCCTTCGGTGAACGCGGACCAAGGTGGAGGTGCGCAGCTCATCATTTTCGGCGACTATTTGGGCAAGAAAGGCTCAAGCCCTTACATTTGGATCGGGCCGCGGCACTTCGATCCGCTCATTGATGCGGAGTTCGCGGGCGAGTGCTCGGAAGTCCTGGTGCAAATTGCGCACGTGATGATGTACTGCATTTACCCCCCGGGCAAAGGGTTTGAATTGGACGTGATCGCCACGGTAGGCAACCAGTCGTCGGCGCCCAACGAAGAAGCCAAGCTGAGCTACGTGGATTTGTCCGGCGAGCGTACTGTGAACGCAACCATGGAAATTGTGGTCAACGAAACGGGGGGCTACTGCGTCATGGAAACGGAAACCTACGAAATTATCGACAAAAAAACGGGCTTGGGCACGGGCGAGTACGTCGAGCCGTACCCGATCAACATGAACCCTTCCGATGAGCCCAATTGTGGGTTGTACCACGGATCGGTGGCTCGGAATTTCGAGGTTGGGATTGGCAACTGGCTGAAGTCCACGGGCGAGTCGATTGGTTTGCAGGACGAAGACACCTACGTACTCCGCGACTCGATTGTCGTGTGCGACCCGGACCTGAGAACGTTGTACGACCTCGAGCTCACCAACGGCGAAGACCCCGACTCGAACAAGTACCGAGAAACGGAGCTGGGGACGGCGTACCGTCGTGCGCAAACCTACACCTGGGCCTCAGAGTCGTTCCAAGACTCGTTTCCCATGTTCGAGTCGTGCACCTACGACGACAGTTACATGCAGGTGACGGTCACGGTAAAGGCGTCGGGAATTTACGAGTCCAACAAAATCAAAGGCTACTGGGGCAACATTTCCCAAATCTACGACTCGGACGGCAACGAAGCGGTGGGCGCGGATGCGCTCGATTACGTCAACCAATTTACTTGCCCCGAAACGTGTACGTCTCGCAATGCCTATGACGACGAATGGCGCGAGTACTGCGAGCACTGCGCCCTCACTGGCCTGTACACGCTCCGGGTCACCGAGCGGCCTGAAATTTACTGCCCCGGTGGTCAGGAGCTCCTAGCAGGCGTGGGCGGCATTTACAGTTGCGGTGGTTGCGCGCAAGGGAAGTACAAGGTGAAAAAAGACCTCGAAAAGTGCATGGTGTGCCCCATTGGCTCCAACTGCCGAGCTTCATTTACGGTGGTCCCCACCACCGCCTACGGGTACTGGCGCAAAAACTTTGCTTCGGATTTCTCCAATTCCAATTACAACTTCCTCAAGAGCCCGTACGACAAGATCAAAATCCTCGACTTCGGCCCGACGGTCGAGCGCGACGGCACTGCCGACGGGTACGCGTTCTGGGGTTGCCCGAACGAAGAATCGTGCTTGGGTGGGGAGAACTCCACTTGTTTGACGGGCCACTTGCAAGGGTCGCCCGTGTGTGGGGTCTGCTGCAACGAGTTGTTGTGGCCGGTGCAGTGCAACGACAACATGTACTACGGCCAGCTCGACTTCGAGCTGATGGCAGAATTCGAATTCGCCACCGAAGAAGAACGCGAGCTGTACATTCAAATGAACGGCGGGAACGGCGGTTCTTGGTACATGATGGCCATGGGCTCGTGCACGCGGTGCGAAGCCACCGGCGAATCGGTGTTCCTCGTCATGGTGCTGGCGGTTGTGGGCGCGTTCATCTGCATGGTCGTGTTTACCATCTGGTTCATGAAAGTGGACTTGACCTCCGACATCAGCGACGACGGCGAAACCAACGCAGACGAACAAAAGGCGGCTAGCCGCGCTACCAAGCTAAAAATGCTCATGTCGTACATGGACGTGTTTGGAAGCAACGACTCGTTCGACATTCCGTGGCCGAAATCATTTACCGAGATGATGACCGCCGTGAAGTCGGTCATCGAAGCCAACCCTCTGTCGCTTCCTGTCCTGAACATCAATTGCGTCGGGAAACCTCAAGACTTCTACAACACCTACTACTTTACCATTTTGCTGCCGCCGTCCATGGTTTTCTACTTCATCACCTGTTACAAAATCGGGTACCGCATCTTGCACTACCAAGGCAAGAAAATCGGGGTCCTGCCGTGGCAGCTGCGACGTAAAATGGCCACGTTTACGGACACGGCCTACCAAATTACGTTCTGGATGCTTTTGATCGTGTACCCCAATGTGAGCCGCGTAGTGTTGCAAATGCTCAACTGCCGCCGGCTCGACGGCAGCGGGAACCCGGTGCCGGGCGATCCGTTGGAGTCGTACCTGGTCGCCGACCTGTCCATCGACTGCACGGACGTGAAGTACATTTCGCACTTGATTGTCATCATTTTGCCCACGGTGGCAGCGTACCCGCTTGGTATTCCCATTGGCTTTTTCTTGTTGCTGAACCAGGCCAAGCTGAGCGTGACCTGGACCAAGCGATTGAGTTTCATGTTTACCACCTACAAGGAGCAGTATTGGTGGTTTGAGTGCTACGATTTGCTTCGAAAACTCTTCGTGACGGGGGTCATCATCTTCATCATGCCCGGTTCGACAGTGCAAATTGCAGTGGCATGCATGATGCACTGCGTAGGGTGCATGGTGCATTTTTCCACATACCCGTACGAGTCGAAAGCCGACAACCTGCTGGGGTCGATTGCGCTCAGCCAAATTTTGCTCACTACCTTCTTGGGCTTGTTGCTGAAAGTCGACGTCGGCGGCGAAGCCGGCACGGACCCAGCCGCTGGCGAATTCTTGACGTACTTGCTAGTGGGGTCCAACATTTTCGTGCTGGCAATTTTGGGCCCGTTTGCGATGATGATCGTGATGCAAGACTTGCTTTCCGAGCAGCGGTGGTTCCGGAAAGCGGTGGTGAAGTGCGGCTGCACCGCAATCATCATGGTCGACATGGAAGACTCGGAAGAAGAAGAGGAAGAAATTGTGGAAGAAGACTTGACCGACAGCGACGACGACTACATCGTTGACCTCATGAAACTGTCGTCTTCGGAATCGTCGGAAGAAACTTCCACGGCGTCGGAGTCGACCCGAGCCGAGAGCGAAGGCGAAGCTTCGCAGTCGTCGTCGTCATCGTCCTCGTCAAGCTCCGAATGGTCGTCCGAGTCCTCCGACAGCAGCTTGATGTCCAAGTCCTCCGGCGCGTCCAACATGGGCAACGACCAGCGCGCAGTGATTCTCAAGTGGATGGGCAATTTGTACCGGGTCAATTTGGACACGTCCATGCAGCTCTTGTTGCGGCCGGGCCAGCGTGAGGAAGACCTCATTGACCCGGGCCTCGAGCTGCCGGGGTTCGATAAGCTTCGCAAGCCCGGCCTCGGTGGTGGCGGCGGTAGCGGGTGGCCCGGCGGAGTTCCAGTCAACCCTGAAGCCGAGGCCGAAGCAGCCGCGGCCAAGGCTGCTGCGGTGCTGGCCAACAAGGCAGCGCACGCAGGTGGCTTGCAGGCGTTCATCGGCAACAAACCGCGCAATGGCGGCTTAGCGCCAACTCTGCGCCCCCTGGGCACCACGGCTGCAGCCCGCGCTGCCGGAGGTCCAGGCCCTCACGACGACCCGCTGCTCGGCCCACCGCCCTCAGAAGCGGGCGGCAGTGGGGTTGGCAACGGAGGTAACGGCTCTGCCACGGCCGGCAGCAAGTTGGGGCTCGGGAACCGGTTCGGGATGCCGAAAGCCGCGGGGCCGCGGCACTTGAAGCCGACGGCTGCGGCCCTGGCAGCGTTCAACAGCGGCAAACCTTCGGCGCTGCACTCGGCTACCGCTGGGAGCAAGCTAGGCCGCGCTCCTCTGGGGTCGAGCATTGGCGCTTCCAAGAAGCCGCCAGCCGCTGCAGCAGGTGGGCCTCGGTTAGCAGCCGGTGCGCAAGGACGGCCGTCTCTGGCAGCTGCAACAGCCCGCCTGCGCAACGTTCAGCCGTCATCTGCGCCTCGCCCCAATGCGCTCATGGCAAGGCCTCCTAACGGTCGTGGTGGTGCACCAGGCATGCCTCAGCAGCCGCCACAGCAGCCTCTGCAGCAGCAGCAATTCCCAACGCTCGGCAACTCAAACCCGATGAGGGATCCGTCGGGCCGGCCGACGCAACCGCCGCCGAGAATGATGGGCTCACCCAATGGCATGATGCCGGGCCAAGCACCTTACAGCAACCCCATGGCGGGCGGTGTGCGCCAACCGCCAGGTGCACCAGGTGCGCCGCCGTTTCAAGGCATGCCGCCTCCGCTGAGGATCCCCAACCCCATGGCGCCTTCGTCTTCGGCGCCGCCTCTGGCCTTGCCTGCGGGGCCGTACCGTGTGTCGCTGTCGTCGAACTCCGTGAGTGGGGCCGGCAGCGCGCCTCGGCACAAAAGCGGCTCCAATCCTTCGGTGGGGACCCACAGCCGCACCCTCAGCGTGGCCAACAGCAGCTTGGCCGACCGCTTGAGCGCGAAGCTCCGCCCGCCTCCGTCTGGGGGTGATGGTGCCCCTGCTGCGGGTGCAGGCCCGGGCTCGGCGGCGGGCTCGTCCGCGTCCCGGCCGCCTCTGTCGGCCTTGTTGGGCGCTACCGGCTCTCCCGCCGCGTCGGTGCGCAGCCAGCTGGCGAAAGAGCGGGCTCTGGCGCAAGCGCGGCAGCACGAGCAAAAGTCCAGCAAGGGTGGCTCGTCCGTGGGTGGGGGGTCGGTAGGCAGTGGCATGCGCGGCATTGCTGGCATGCCTGCCCGCCCCCGTGCTCCGCAGCCACCGCAAGCAAAAGAAGGAGCAGAAGCAGAAAAGGAGCCGCCGAAAGAAGCCGTTGGGTTTGACATGACGCTCGCGGACGAATCGCTGGAGGCATTCGATGACGCCAAGAAAGCGACACTTGCAGCCACTACGGCGGCAACACTAGGAGTCTCGCCTGATCAAGTGGCCGTCGCTGGCGTGCGGCAAGGCTCAGTCGTGGTGGCCCTTGAAGTGCGCGGCTTAGAAGCCAGTGCTGCTAGCGCGGTGAAAACAGCCTTGCTGCATGACAAGAGCAAATTAACTGCAGCGGTGGCTGAAGCAGGATTGGGGCGTGCGGAGGTAAGCGACCCTGTGACGATACCAACCATGCAACAGCTGACAAGCACCACTGGAGGTGGTGGTGGAGGAGGAGCTACAACAGGGGCACCACCAACAGCGCTGAGAGCGATTCACCGAACCCCCCATTCTGGCATGTCCGTTCTCACGGACGGTAGTGGGCGGTCAGCAGGGGTGCACAGCCTCGCGAGCTCCTTTGGTCGCCCGCCACGGTCTCACAAGAATGTTCCATGGGAGCCGTCTGACTCGAGGCAGCCAATCAAGACGCCTCGTCTCACAGCGGAAGCACTCGCAGCGTTTGCGGGGGCACCTACCGCCGCAGCGCATAACACTCGAGGGGCACTGGCGGTGAAGCCAAATGACATGATGATGATGATGCCTCCGAATGACAAAGGCCGTAGAGTCACACAGCAGCCTGTGCCTCCGCCACAGCAGCCTTCAGGTGAGCAACAGCAGCAGCCTACAGCAGCACCGCGGGTCTCGAATGGTGGTGGCCTCTCCGGCATGTTTGGGCGGCCAGCGCCGAAGCTGCGAGGACCTCAAAACGGTGCTTCTTTAGGGAGCAACAATCCTTTGACAGCTGCTGCCGTGCCATCTTCAGCTGCGACTTCTCTCTCTGCAGCGGTGCCTGCTGAAGCAGTGCTGTCGAATGCCACTGGCACGGCTGCACGAGCGCCGTCCAGAGAAACAAAAGTCCTACCTGCATCAGGAGGGCTCTCCAACTTATTTGGGCAGCCAGCGCCGAAGTTGCGCCACCAGTCGCTGCCTGGTCAGCAGCCAGGTGCACCACCGCTTCCTGTAAGGCCTGCGCGTCTGTTTTTGTCCACTGAGCCTGTGACGCAACCAGCGACCACCAGCCAAGGGCCACCACCACCACAAGGACCAGTGTTGCCGGCTGGTGGGGGCCTTGCGAGTTCCTTTGGTCGAGGACCAATCAAAGCTCGCAAAGCTCAACCTGCAGCTGGTTCTCGCGATGCTGCGGCTCTTCTTGAAGAGCCCACACCGGTGGAAGCGCTGGAGCAAGAAACGACAGTACTGGCGCGCAATGCATCGACTTCAATTCACGAGACAGGCCAACCCCCACGTGCGTCGTCACTCGAGCCGCCGTTGTTGCGCAATCGTGCTACGGCACCTCCGGCCTCGAAGAATGATGCTGAGAACCGACCGCGAGCTGGCTTGACGCCGCAGTTGCGGAAACCGGGCGCTTTCTCACAGAGTGAATCACCGAAGGAAGTTGTAACAAGCGCAGAACAGCAGCAGCAGCAACAGCAACATCAGCCGCGACAAGAGCAGCGTGAGCTACGGCCACAGCAGCCTGCATCGCAGCAACAGCGCGCGCCCCAGCAACAGCAGCAGCCTACAGCAGCACCACGGGTATCGACTGGCGGTGGCCTCTCCGGCCTGTTCGGGCGGCCAGCGCCGAAGCTGCGAGGAGGACCTGCTCTCGCTGCCGCTCCCGCTGCTGCTCCAGCTTCACCTCAGCCACCAACTATGCCAGCGCTTCCAACGGGATTGCCGCCTACAGAGTCGCCTTTTGGCGTGCCGTTCCGCCCATCCGCAGATTCCGAAGGCAACGCGTCCAGCACGCAGCTGCCGCGAATGCCGCGCGCCGGCCGAGCGCCGAGGGCGGCACGAGCAGAGGAGCCTACAGCAACAACATCGAGGCCTCTGCCAGCAGCAAACGGCACTGCTTATGCCCCAACTCCTGGTGCTGCTTCTGCTCCTACGGCAGCAACTACTGGCTTCGGCAGCAGCAACGGTTCAGGCGGCGGGAGCAACAGCGGTGGCGCGAGCGGCGGAAGTATCGGTGGCGGCCTTATGGGCGTGTTTGGTCGACCAACGAACCGCGCTCCTCGCGCACCGCGCGTGCCACGCCCCGAAGCTCCGAACCCAAGAGCAGCGTCGACACCAACCCCAGTGGCGGCTGCGCCGGATAAGCCAACGGGGCAGGCAAGGGGGGCGTGGAGCACACGTCCACCGGGAGGAGGCGCTGCGCCAGGGGGCTTAATGGGTGCATTTGGGGCGTCGAATCGCGCTCCTCGAGCACCCAGGGCGCCTCGGTCAAAGCCGCCTTCCGATGGCACTGCACCTTAGAGAGGACGAAAGCGAATGAGAGAACAGAGATCTTCATATCCATATACATATCCATACTGACTTCATATATCAAACCTTACATTTTACATATCCCTACTTAATTCGGCTCTTAACTGAACCAGTTCCGTCTTCCAAGCGGCATAATAGCATAATAGCCTAATCGAGTTACTTCTAAATCAGATACGTATATCATATTCGTATTGGGATTGGATTAAATCAAATTAGATTAGAGTTTACTCTCGAATTACAAAGAAACAACAGCAAATTTTATAGAGCTATATCTACTAGTATTTATGTTGATGTGAGAACAGTGGGGTTTGTAATCCCCTTTAGCCTTTAGGAGCTGCAGGGCTATACAGGGAGGGTTCCTGTTGTTGGCGATGCTTTGCTCTTACCTCGTTAGCGATACTTGGTAACTTCCCAGTCTTTCCAGATCAACAGGTAATGGGCTCGTAGTTACGCATCCTGCGGTGGTGTTATACAAACAGTAGATTATAACGTATGTATATACCGCATGTACTATGAAGGATGCAGGCAACAGTATTCGAAATGCCGCCCACTTGGCACTTGGCTCTCGGTTGTGCTGTGGGTTGCGCTGATGTCTGATGTTTAACGCATGTTCAATCAGAAAAGGAGGTGTTCCTGGACATAGCAGGACATAGATTGGAGATACCAAGCCCAATATCAGTGCAGGATCCCAGTTACGACCCCTTGTGCTGACCCTATCACGCTTTATCCCTAAGAATATTCATAGCTCTTTTGATTCGCTGCTTCCTCCACTCAAAGTACGTAAGCTCGTTGTCTAATAGGGTCTCCGGTGTCACTCCTGTTTCCCTAGCCTCAGGATCAGTAACAAGGTCGCCGCTGGTGGTCGCAGCAACGTGGCGATCCTCTGTGAGACGTCTTGGGTCTACTGACGATTCTGGGTCAGGTGTCACGAAGAAAGCAAGTGATAGACGAGACACGCCCTCTTCCTGGCTAGGCGTGTGTGCCACGCGGTGAACCGTCGACGCAAATGCGCCACTGCTCCAATCAGAGAGACAGTCGCCGATGTTCACGATCAGGGCGCCGGGCTTTGCAGGTGCTGGGAGCCATACATCATCGCCGACGAGCACCTCAAGACCGGAGCTGGAGCGACAGCTGCCTACTTGCACTTGCTCTGCAACTATCGTGAATAAGCTTACGTCAGTGTGTGCAGCAATGTGCGTGGATGATGATAGGTCACCTGTAGGTGATGTCTCCGGAAAGTAATTGGCTGTTAAAATTGAAGTTGGATGCCGCATACGTTCCTTGAAATAGGAGATTGGTAAGCCTAGTGCGCTTGCGAGGCCCTCCGCGATACGGTCAGCAACGACGCTCACCGCAGCGTACAAAGACTCAACAGTGGGCCGTAGTCGCGCAGGCTGCTGTGGCCAAGTATTGGGAAAATAGAATTGAGCGTGTGCTTTAGTGCGTGGCGTTGGCGACTTGGAATGCGAAGCCAAGGGTCCAACACGAAACTTTTCGACGGAGTCGTTTGGCCGCTTTGTTCCTGCGAGCGAGGCGAAATTCTCGCTGCACGTTGGTGAGTAGCCTCGGAGAGCGCGATTTGTGGAGCAAGACTGCGTCTTTACGTCGACGCTAAGATCGAAGAACTCTCGCAACGTATCAAACGCCTCAGAGAACACACTGTCCATACTTTGGGCTTGAACGTAGACGAAGCCAACTGATGCCAGAGCTTCTCTAAACTCTCGGCCTATTTTGTCGAGCGGTTGTGAAAGGTCAATGACTCTAAGTCCTGAAACCGTCGGTGGTAAGAGCTCCGGTGACGCTAAGGCACTCATGGCTAGCCCTTGTGATGCAGTGCACGCAAAGCTAGCTGTTCCTAGCCAGGGAGCTAACTTAGAGATGTCTTGAGTTTTTTTTTTCAAGTTTTGAAATCCCGGCTAAATGATTGGGCCATTTGGGTGTAGTCGTGGACGTCGTTCGGGACTTCAAAAAAAGTGGTTGTGCTCATCGCCTTCCTTCCACGTGTTGGACCTGGACATCTTCTAGGGGCCGATGAGATAAACGAAGTTACCTCGGGCACAGGCTGACTAATATATATATGGTACCCTTGCTCATCTGAATATCTTGAAGGTGCCCTGTTCACTGCAGTCACCATGAACCCACGTTGAAGGGAGCAGCGTTGGAGATCCACGGGAACATGAGTACTCCAAGCTTTGCATCTATCCACAGACCGCCGCAGTCTTCGAAAACAGGCGATGCCACTTCTTTAGAGTCAGGAGACGTGGGTGACAATGACCTGCGCACTTCTTCTCTGGACCGCACGCCTCGAGCAGTGCCCCCTGACGGGATTGCGCCAGTTGGGCGTGACGAAATTATGGCTGCGCTACGTTTGGCGAGGCCCTCGTACCCTGTAGCGAAACTCAAGGTAGTTAGTATATATTTTTGTGTTTTATTCTAAGTTAGAGTTCCTACTGCAGAAGAGTTGATGGAATTGAATGAGTCGGTAATTCGGAGTGTTCTTGTTGAGAGGGCAATCTTCAGAAGTTGAATTGCGTAAATTACTTGCCTTCAGGTGATGTACGGCCTGGTAGATGCGGCCAACTCTGGGTTTGCTTCGCGCTCGCAGCTTCAACTGGTACTCGCTGCTCTCGACAAGCACTCAGCTGCCGTCCAAAGAGAGAGTGAAACTAATGGCGGAGATGCGCGTGAAGCCTTGGCAAGCAGCGAAAGCGGCACTGGGCACGACCCTAAGCTAAGCACTTTCGCAGAGGAAGTAGAAGAGGAGGAAAGCAACATCAGTTCTCAAGCTGGAGGCAGTCAGGCTGCTTCCCCAAACGTTTCTCAGGAGGTGACTCAGAATGTCTCCGAAGCACGCTCGTCTGATTCGAACTCGCCCACCCGCGCGTTTGATCCTTTATTCGGCGATAGTCTGGGCGACGATGCCACGTCCGACTTTACTCGCTTGTCACCTCTTGCACACGCAGTGCCCGTGGCCTACGAGGATGTGCAGGTGGCAGTGCCCTCGCCCATGCGTCCCAACCGCGCTAAAGGCGCCGTCTCAGGTGCCGACCGTGGGTCACCAGACAAATCAAGCGACCTTACCAGCAACCAACGAGAGCAAGCAACGACGCAGCCGTTGTCGCCGCAGCGCAAGAACGCTAGTCGCCGCAAAGGCACGCGTCGACTTCCTAGTGCCCCTGAAGCAGCCGCGAACCAGCTGGCTCGTAGCGATGCACACGGTACTCACAAAGTGGAGGAGCTTCCTTCGCAAGCTCCTGAACAAGCGTCACCTCCGTCACCGTGGTCGTCACCGCCGCCTTCTCCTGACAAAGTGCAATCTGAAGACGAGCTGGTGTATCCAACCCCGGGTCTTTCACCCTTTGACGTGTCAACCTTGTCGCCCATTACGGCGTCCTCGGCGGTGGAACATCACTATCTGCAACATTCAGAGAAAGCTTCCTCTGTCGACTACGCTCCTATTGGTACGAGGCCGTTGGTAGGCGTGGCGAGCGCGCTCATCATGGAAGTCTCCCTGGATGGGTTGCCCCTGGCGGAGGCAGGTAAACTGGCGTGGGCCCGCATGCGAGCGTGGGGCAGGGCGCACGGTGAAGCGAAATTGGCAGCGCTCTTGAGGCAACACGCGCATGAGTCTGAGCCTTCTTCCACTGTGGCCCTGTATCCAGACGGCCTCTGTGCTGCGCTTGACACCCTTAAGGTTCGCGCTATATGCTTACTACGCTTACTTCAAACTTTGCTCATTTTCGCATTTACCGATTAACCAGTAGTTCTCCTTCTATTGGGGGCTTGACATCTGGACAGGTGCTGGGCGCCACGTCGGCGCACGCAACCTCCATGGTAGGCGCTATGGGCGCAGGCGCGGATGTGGTGGCTTTCGGTGGCCCTTCTGGGTTGAGCCCAGACTGGTTGGCGTCGCGCGCTTGTGCGTTACCGTCAGCCAAGGACGACAAAGCGTTCAGCGCATCTGTGGAGAAGAGCACCAACCATGGTAGCTCTCCGCAGCAGCAGCAGCACTGGTCTTCATCATCTGCTTCGTCGTCATCATCACCCGGGGAATCTTCTTCTTCGTCTTCAAGTAGGGGCCAGTCTGTTCAGAAACGCGGTGCTAAGCGTGTAAACAGTAGTGGGAACCTGCCATTGCGTGCAGCCACTGAATCGATTCTTGAGACTGTAGCGTCTCCAAATTATTCTTCCTCATCTCCGTCTTCCTCATTGAAGCCGTTCCGTGCCCATGGGGTTCGTGCTGCAAGCCTCGATGCCGTGCAGGTACTATATCAGGATGATTGTTACTTGCTTGAACTCCCTCAACCAAAATCCATCAAATATGATTATTGGCATATTCTTGATTCTGCTTTCTCTTTATCTTTATTCTTGGTACCTCTCTCACTTCCCTTCTTCTGCCTCTCTCACTTTGTGAATAGGTGGCACGAGCGGCCCTCGAGGCGGAGTCCGCGGAGCTCCAGCGCTTTTGGCAACTCCGCGAGGAAGCAGCCGCCTTAGGGCTGAACATGTCGTCCGGTGATGCGTCCCTGTCGCGCGACCTCGAAGTGGAAGTGCACGAGCTGCAGTCGGAACTGGTGCAAGAAGCACGGATTCTGGAAACGTCAGCTGCGCGGTTAACCCTCGCGCACACCCTGCAGACGCAAGGGTCTCCTTCACCGGCAAGGCAACTGCGAGGCCCCTCTCTAGAAGCCGCGCCGCGATGGACTCCAAACAACAACAACAACCGTGACTACGCTAATAGCCCTGGTGGTGGTGGCGTTGTTGTAGTAGACGACCGTGCAGCTGAGAAGGGCGAAGAGCTTTCCGCGGACATAAGCCAGGACAGCAGCAGCTATGACAGGGCCAATAGCACCACAGACTCTCCAGTCAACGACATCGGGTGGCCGTTGCCGAAGACAGCACCGTCTGTGTCACCCGCTGTAAGCTCCACCACCATAATGCCGCCTAGTGCGAGTCGGTCGTCCCGCTTTGGTGCCAAGGGCGCTGCCCCGCGCAGCCTCGGGCGGGTATTCGAAGACGGGGATCAGGACAATGCTGACGTCATGGATGGTAAGGCTGCTCCGGCGGAAGCCAAGGAGAGTACGCACAAGCCTTCTTCGCAGCGTGGCGAAGGGAACGGCGACACAGGAGCTGGTGACAAAGAGGCTCTTGCCACTGCTGGAGACCAGCCTCCTTCACCGCGAGAAAGGGAGTCGCCTCTTTCCCCCTTAGGGGGCTTGAAACTGGCGGCGGGGGCCACAGCCCGTGGTGGGGCGGGCGCGTCGCCTGCCTGGGCTAGAGCGCGCCATTCGCTGCGGGCCGTGCCACCTCGTTCGCGCACGCCTACTTCGACGACCAAAAAGAGTCCCAGCGGCGAGAATAATCACCAGACCGGCAACCATGCCCACAAGAGTAACGAAAACAAAAATAGCAGCGGCTATGGCGATCCTGCCCCCTCAACAGCAGACACGCATTCGAGCCATCACAAGAAGGAAGTTCAAGGTCTGCAATCATCGTTAGCGGCCGCTCAGGAGACCTTGGCGCAAGCTCGAGCAGATGCAGCCGCCCTAGTGGCAAAACACCGCAACCAAGAAGTTGTGAAGGCCTCAGAAAGCTCTGCATCGGACCTTAGAATAGCACCTGACGATGTTTATGTTGCAACGCAAGAATCTGCTGGAGTTTCTTCCGCATTGCCCGCTGCAAGCCATGAAGACACGAGCTCCCCAATGGAGAAGAAGAAGGAGAAGACTCCAGTGGTACAATTTGAAGTGACACTGGCGGAGCAATCCATCGAGAGTGTCACCGAGGACCTTCGGGCTACTTTTGCGAGTGCCACTGCGACTTGCCTTGGTGTAGCTCAAGCTCAGGTCCAAGTGGGCACGGCTCGAGCAGGGAGTGTGGTGTTGCCTACTTCTGTCCACCTCCAGGGCGCATCATCTAAGTCGCCCAACGCCGCATCATCATCATCATCAGCAGCAGCAGCAGCCATTGTGGCGAAGGCGTCTGACCCAGCAGGCCTCGCCGCTAGCCTCTCAAAAGCAGGGCTCGGTGCTGCCACAGTGTCTACGCCTACCATTGTCCACCAAGGTGATAACAACGACGGTCACCAGGTAGGACCCATGAGCCGCACCAGCAGCACCAGCAGCAATATCGACGCTATCGATGTGGAAAAGTTGCGAGCAGCCTTGGAACAATCCGAAACTGCTGCCAAAGCGTATGAAGCAGACGCTGTAGCTGCGGAGCGCAAAGCATCGAATGCGAGGGCGGAAGCAGCCGCGGCGAAGTCCGCAGCGGCTCTGGCAGCAGCGCAACGAACCAGCGACGAAAAGCGAGACCGGCAAGCCCTTGCTCAGGTAGAAGGGGTGGAAATGGGGGGGTGGTAGTCGTGGGAAGATAATCTCTTGAGGCATCAATTTTTGTAATCTATTATATTTTATGCATTTTGCAGCTTTGAGTTCTTTTCGTTTGTACACTAAGGTGACTTGTGCCCTATTCATTTTGCGTGTGTTGAATTCATCACCGCTCATCTCTGCCCTGATCTTGCTCCGCTCTCGACAGGCCTCGGAAGCTGTCAACGCAGCCACCCAGTCTGCGCAGAGCTTGAAGGCCGAATTAGCGGCTGCGGTAAACAAGGCCGCGGAAGCCGAGGCAGCCGCTGAGGTGGCAGCGCAGAAGGGGGCATCGGAGCACGCGCGCGCTCTAAGCGTGGGAGCTGAACTGGCTGTGGCGAAAGCCACCCTCACGAAGTTTCGCAACGACTTGGCGCAAGCGAAGGTGAGGATATCGCATGCACAAGTAGGGAATGCTAAGCCTCCATTCATCGGTGTGCATTTTATGATGCATGCAGGCTCTCTCTTTTCGGCTCTCACCCTCTCCTCACGAGTAATGTCGTCGTAATTCTTCATAAACAGGTGAAGAACGACGAGGCTCGCGATGCTTTCCGCGAAGCTCAGCGCTCCATTCGAGTGGCTGAAAGTGGGCGTGCGGCCGCCGAAGACGCGGCGTCTTCTCTGGAAGCGCGAGCATCGGCGGCTGCAGCAGCCCACGTCGAGGCCATGCGCCAAGCAACCGGTGAAGCCGATGCGTTGAGGCTAAACTTGTCTGAAAGTGAAGCCAAGGTTCGAGAAATGGAGCAGGACGCCGCTGCGAGTACCCAGCACGTGAAAAACCTCCAAGAATCCTTGACCGCGCTCCGAAGTGGTGCGAGTGCGGCCGAGTCCCGCGTGCTGCAGCTGCAGCAAGAGCTGGATTCGGCGCAGGCGACAGCGTCGTCAGCGGAGGCCGAAGTAGAGGGCCTGAAGGAAGCCCTAGCGAGCTCCGAGCAGCAACGGTGGCTGTCGGAAGAGCGCTGCCTAGAAGCCAAGGCCGATGCTGCGTCTCGGCAATCCGAGGCAGAAGGTCTACAGGCTCAACTCTGCGACACTCAAGAAGCCCTGAGCACAGCGCAAGACGAGCTCACCAGCGCAAAAGCTGCCGACAAGGCCACTCAGCAAGAGTTGCAATGGACTCGAGAAAACGCCTTGGCCGCAGAAGAAACCGCGAGTTGGGCCGAGCAGAAAGCTGCGGAAGCCAAGAGCAGCGCGCAGGCTCAGGCCGAAGCCCACCAGGAAGAGGCAACTCGTTTACGGCTCACCCTGAAGAGTGCCAAACGGGACACCACTGACGCGCTGCAAAAAGTGGCGGCCGCCGAAGACAGCACTCGCTTCGCCCAGGCGTCAGCCGCCCACGCGGCCAGAGCGGCCGAGCACGAGCAAGAACAGCTCTTTCAGCGCTGCGCGGATGCGGAGGCTCAAGTGCATGCGTTGCAAGATGCAATGGCGACAGCAGAGAAGTCTGCGGCAGCGCTGCAAACGTCTGCGGTGGACCGAGAAAAGAGGCTGGTCTCAGAGCTGGTGGCGACAGCAGCAGCCCGGAAGGACTCGGACGCCAAGCACGCGGACGAAAAAGCTTCCGCCGAAGTACGCTTCACCACTGCTGAGAGCGCGTGGGAAGCCCGGTTAGAAGCGGCTTCACAGGCGGCGGTGCAGGCAGCGGTGGCGGCTGCGGAGGCTCGAGCGAAGGCAGCGGTGGAGCATCAAGAGGCGCTTCGGGCGGTGGAAGCTAAACATGCCGACACCTGCGCCGAGCTGGAGTCCAGAGTGGCAGCAGCTTCCCGTCGAGCGACGGCTGCAGAGGAGGCTGCTCAGGTGGCGGCAGAAGCGTCGGCGCAACATGCTGCTGAGCGCATCTCCGCGATTTCAGCGGAACACGCTGAAGTGAGTGGGCAACAAAAAAAGTACTAATGGTGAACCGATTCCTTGCCTTGAAGCGTTTAGACCTCTCTTCTTCTTTTTTAAGCAATATGGTTAAGGCCACCTCTCAATGATTTACTTTATGGTTACCTTTTCAAAACACTCCTCGACTCTTTCCAGGAATTGGCGTCTGCTCAAGCACACGTGAACCGTTTGGAGCTGGAGATGGCAGAAGCCTCGGTTGCAGCCAAGACTACATTAGCGCGTGCCATTGAAGAGCTTGAAGACGCGCGTCGCTCGGCGCGAGCAGACCAAGAAGTGGCGAACCAAAACGCACAAGTTGCCAATCAGCGCCTCCAGGATGTGGAAGCCAAAGCGGCCAAGCACGCCGCTTCTCTGTCTGCAGAGCTGCAGCGTGAAACCTCCCTCGTAGCCCACGAGCGCCGCCAGGTCCAGGAGCTCGAGGCCCAGGTGGCCCACTTGCAACACCGGCTGGAACACGCCAACGCCGCAGTGGCCGCCGCGCAAGCCGCCATGCTGAGACGCGACCACGACTTCAACGAAGCTCTCGAGCAAGCTGACGCCAGTCAGGGCATGAATGCCGATTCCTTGGCGGCGCTCTCCGCAGCCGTACAGGACCGCACTTTACTCTTGACCGAACAACAGCGTCTGGAAGCGGAACTTCAGCAAGTGCGCGATGGCGCCATCCGAGAGGCCACCGCAGCGCGCACCGCTGCCCAAGAGGAGAAGCAGAGGAGCGAGGCCGCTGCTGCCGACGCGGCCACACAGGCAGCCCAAGACGTCACCACCCGCGAGCTGGCCGCGTGCCGTGCGGAAGCCGAATCCATGGCCCTGGCTCTGAGGCTCGACCTCGAGGCGGCGCGGCAGGAAGTGGCCCACCTCCGAGAAATGGGCATTGCCGACAAGGCAGTGGCGTGGTGGCGAGGTGCTGAACCGCAATCGGGCACGAATGCTACTAGCAACGCCAGTGACGATAGCAGCAGCAGCAGCAGCAAGGTCAGTGGCAACCTG
>Ga0307978_1001328_pt1 | contig 18855 bp, 5 predicted proteins | sample OrgLakmetage1056_FD_203151 | JGI IMG/M metagenome (GOLD analysis project Ga0307978, IMG submission 203151) | Saline water microbial communities from Organic Lake, Antarctica - #1056 | ecosystem: Environmental > Aquatic > Non-marine Saline and Alkaline > Saline | place: Antarctica: Organic Lake...
GCCACAGCCGTTTGCGGCTCGCGTGCTGCCCTCGAGCGGCGCCTACAAGGGGGGTACGATGGTGCGGGTGATAGGCGCGCACTTCGACAGCGGCCACAGTGCAGCTCTCTCGTGTTGGTTCGGTGGGGTGGCTTCGCCTGTGGTGCATGCTGTGAACGCCACGGAAGTTGGGTGCCTGAGCCCGCCCCGCGATACTCCTGGTCGTGTGGCGGTGGTAGTCACCAGCGATGGCCTCCCACCTCCGTTCTCACCTTTCAGTGTCGCAGCCAGCGGATCGGCGCACTTTACTTACTTGCCAATGCGCCAATTCGCAGGCTTCACACCAAGCGCCAGTACTACATTGGGGAGAACGCCGGTCACGGTCACGGGCAGCGGCTTCGTGTTTTCGTCCACGCTTGCGTGCTGTTTCGGTGGGCAAGAGGTAGTGCCAGCCACTCTGCTCAAACCTGACGCCCTCACCTGCTTGAGCCCTCGCCGCGCACGGCCTGACCACAATGTGTCTGTTGAGGTGACTTTCAACGGCGTGGACTTCGAGGCTGTCCCAGGAGGCCCTTTCGCCATTGTGGCACCTCCGCACGTGTCCATGGTGGAGCCGCTCAGTGGGCCTAGTGCTGGTGGCCTCTCAGTTGAGGTGCACGGCGATCACTTGTTTGGTGACCTCGAGTGCTGGTTTGGCACCATTGCTGTGCCTGCCCTTGGTGTCGTTCCTTCGGCCGAAGAGAGCGGAGACACTCAGCGCACATGCGTACAGCCTGCTGCTGCCCCGGGTGACGTGTCGCTGTGCCTCGTGTTCAACGGCACTTTTACCACGTGCCCCGTCAACTTCACCACTACGCTGCCCCTTCAAGTGCTCAGCGTGACGCCTGCTTTAGGCCCCTGGGCAGGAGGCAACACCATCAAAGTGCGCGGCGCGAACTTTCCAAACAGCGCTCGTCTCACCTGCCGAGTCGGTGGAGAGGCTGGTGCAATTTCACCCGCTGTTTGGCTTTCCTCTGAAGAAGTGCTTTGCGTGGACTTACCTCCGAGCGAAGGCCCGAATGTGGCTTCAGTCGCTATTTCCGTTGATGGCACTTCCTTTTCCGAGTTACTGGCCGCCTACACCTACGTGCCCGACGTTCGATTGTTGGCTGCGACGCCAAGCTTCGGTCCTAGCAGCGGCGGCACATCTGTTACAGTGACCGGCGCGGGCTTTGAGAACACGGGCACTTTGCTTTGTTCGTTCGGAAGCGACCAAGTGGTGGTGGCCTCGTATATGAACAGCAGTGCCATCGCTTGCACCTCACCAGAAGCTACGCTTACTTCCAATCGCGGCGAAGAGGTCATGCTCGCTGTCTCGCTCAATGGAGTGGACTTTTCACCGCTCGGAGTTCCCTTTCTCTTCACTCCATCGGCGGATCGCTCGGCAGGCCTCGGGATGACTCCGCGGTCTGGCCCTACGCTAGGAGGCACAAAAGTACAAATAGCAGGCAGCGGGTTGGCCTCAGGCGACAAGTGCTTTTTGGGGGAGGTTGAGGCTGCATCGGTGACTGTAAGCTCAGGTGGAAGCAGCTTAACTTGCGTGTCCCCACCTACGCGAGCTGAACCATCGGTTGTATCTGTGCGCGTGGTAACAGTTGAGGGACTCGCCTATAGCGCTCTCCCGTTTAGCTACTACCGGCAACCGCGAGTGGCAGCGGTGTCGCCTACGATGGGCTCTGAGCTAGGTGGGCAAACAATCATCGTAAAAGGTGAAGGCTTTGTGAATGCTCTAGGCCTTGCTTGCCGCTTCACGCCGTCTGACGTTGAACAAGACTCAGTTGCTGCTGCTGCTTCCAACGCCGACATCATGGTGAGGGCTCGCTGGATCTCATCCGAGGCAATTGCGTGTGAAGCCCCAAGGAGGCTACCTGGCATCTCCTCTGTTAGCGTGTCGCTAAATGGCGTTGACTTTACCGCATCGTCATCGTCAGCAAGTGGGAAAAACGGCCTACACTACCAGCACTACGCGGCGCCTGTGCTCTTTCCGCAGTTGACTCCCAACCACGGTCCTTCGACTGGGGGCACTACAGTTACACTCCGTGGGGCCAACCTGTTTTACTCCCCTGCGCTTACATGTGCTTTTGGGGCTCGCCGCGTACCCGCGCTGCTAGTGGCACCTGGAGTGGTGGAGTGTGAGACGCCGCGGCCTTCGGCGGGGTCATTCATGAGTGGCAGTGTGGCAATGTCCTTGAGCTTAAACGGCCAAGATTTCGAACCTTTGACCCCGCGCTTTACCTACGCGCTTCGGCCAATGGTGCTAGAGGCTCAGCCTTCGTGGGGCAATCTCGGCGGCAACACGGCAGTCACTGTGTCTGGGCGCCATTTCGTGAATTCATCCGACCTCACTTGCCGCTTTGGCGATGACGCATTGGTCGATGCAGTGTTCATCTCCTCTGAAGCAGTCCTCTGCATGAGCCCGCCTCACGTTGAAGCGACGGTGGCCTTAGCGGTCTCCACCAATGGAGTTGACTTTTCCGACGGCGGTGGCGCCACTTTTCGGTTTCGGTCTGCTCTCGCAGTGTCCCATGTGCTGCCCCTCTCAGGCCCTCATCGCGGCGGGACGCCCGTCACAGTCTTTGGTGCGAACTTTGCCAACACGCCTCTCTTAGTTTGTCGCTTCGGCGGCGGCGGGCAAGGTTATTCCAGGAGAACCACCAGCAGTGCCACCTCGTCGTCTGCTGCAGTCGTGCCTGCGCGTTGGATATCTGACAGCGAAATCACGTGCGTGGCTCCAGGTGGTGCGCCTGGTGCTGCTACTGTGGAGGTGGCGAACAATGGCGCAGACTTTACCACCGACGGTGCCTTGTTCCAACGGATCGGTCCAGCCATGCTCCTTGCTGCGACCCCCCTCTTTGGCCCGCGGACTGGCGGCACTGTGGTGCGAATTAATGGCCGCAATTTAGCCTTTGGCGACAAACTCGTGTGCCGCTTTGGAGATGCAGACGCAGCGCTTGACGGAGTAGTCGAGGCCACGTCACTTTCGAGTGACACTGTAGAGTGCTCTGCGCCCCCTAATATCAAGGGTGGCATGGTCACGCTAGCTGTCTCGGCCAACGGGCTTGATTTTTCAAAAGAGCACTTCACGTACACCTATGTCGATGTGCCAGTCATCCACCGTGTGAGCCCTCCTTCCGGCAGTAGCCTTGGTGGCGATGTGCTCACAATTACAGGCAGTGGGTTCAGAAGTGCACCTAGTAGCCTAGCAAGCAGCTATGACAGTGACAACGAGCCCTTATTACAGTGCCGCTTCACCGATAGCGAGGGCGTTCAAGTTGAAGCTCCTGCCTCTCTCTTGTCGAGCTCGTCAGTATCATGTGTGGCGCCGCCGCTGCAGCAAGGAGGCTCCACATTGGTGGATGTCACCCTCAACGGACAAGACTACTCGGCGAGTGCCACCTCCTTTGTGTATTTGCCCCCGCCTGTAGTGGCTGCGCTGCGACCGCCTCACGGCCCGAGCAGTGGCAACACGGTGGTGGCAGTGATGGGGCGCCATTTCGTGGACTCGGCGCTATTGCTCTGCAAGTTCGGGGCAGCCTCCACTCCAGCGCGCTTCGTCTCAACCGAGCAAGTGCTTTGCACCTCGCCACCTTTGTCGTCGTCGCGGGTCGGGCCGGGGCCTGTGCCAGTTGAAGTCTCCACCAACGGTGCCACTTTTACGAGCAGCGGCGTGTCATTCTTGTACCAGCTTCCGACTGACGTGCTTGCGCTGTCTCCGGCCTCAGGCCCCTCGGAAGGAGGCACTCGAATCATGGTGTCGGGGAAAGGGTTTGCGCCTTCGGCACTTTTAAGCTGCCGTTTTGGAGCTCTAGCCTCACATGTAGTGCCTGCGCGCTTCGAGTCGCCTTATGCGGTGTCCTGCGCGTCGCCGCCACATGCGCCCGGCCTGGCACGCCTCAGTGTAGCGCTCAACGGACAAAACTTTGCCGACACTGACGTGTTCTATCGCTACACGCTTGCTTCTGCCGTTGTGGCCACTTCACCGGTCTCCGGAACCGAGAACACCCGCGTGATGGTGTCTGGCAGCGGCTTTGTGAACGGATCAAAACTCGCGTGTCGCTTTGGCCGCACGCCTGCCCTAGAAGTGCAGTTCTTGAATGCGTCTATGATCATGTGCGTGGCCCCAAAACCTGATGCCTTGGGCTCGGCCCGTGTGGCCGTCTCGAACAATGGTGCCGACTTTACGACCGACCCCGTCACCTTTCGTTTCGCGCAAGCAGCACAAGTGGTGTCGATCGCACCCTCAGAAGTGCCTGAGAACAGCGCCGCGTACCTCCTCGTCAGCGGTGCGCATTTCTTTGATTCTGACGCACTTCTTTGCATGCTGGGCAATCGCACTGCTGTGGTGTCCGCGCGCTGGCTCTCGTCTACCCTCTTGCGCTGCGCCTTTCCCCCTGTGGTGGCACCTGCCGGCGTCTCATCCCTCCCTGTGACTGTGAGCAACAATGGTGTGGACTTCAGCGCTCCATCGGTGTACTTGAGCGTGGCAGCGGAGACCGCTACTTTGGACCTCTCACCGTCGCATGGCAGCACGGCAGGGGGCACGCCCGTTACCGTCTACGTGCGCCGCCTCACTCGGAGCGGGCAAGCGTTATGCCGCTTCGACGGTATTACATTAGTGTCAGCGGTTGTGGACGAGGCCAACGGTGCAATGCAGTGCCAATCGCCTCCGCACGCATCAGGCAATGTGACAGTAGAAGTCGCCAGCGACGGCCTCTCGTTCGTGTCAGCCGGTTCCTTTGCCTTTTTGCCGCCGCCTGCCGTCACAGCGTTGCACCCTAGCCTTGGCACTGTGGCTGGCGGCACCTCGGTTACCCTCACGGGCTCTGGCTTCGTGGCTCCGTCTGGAGGGGTGCTGGCGTGTGATTTTGGTGGTCAGGTAGCGCCTGCACATGTAGTGAGCGATTTCGAGGCTTCTTGCGTTGCGCCACCCTTAGAGGGGAAGCCTGGAAGCGTGAGCGTGCGAGTCTCCACCAATGGAGAGGACTTCACAACGAGCGGCACCTCGTTTGAGTACGTGGCTGCCCCGAGAATCACTGCTGCGTGGCCGGGGTCAGGGCCCGAGCACGGAGGCACTCTCTTGTCGCTCTTTGGGGCGCACTTCACAAACACGGGGGCCCTCGCATGCCAGTTCAGTGCACTGTCTTCGTCGTCCTCCAATGTAGTAGCAGTGCCAGCAACCTGGCTAGCGGTGCACACCATCCGATGCAGCACGCCTCAACTGCCACCTGGCCGTGTGACCGTAAGTGTGACCGTAAACGGCCAAGACTACCCTTCATCCTCTGTAGAGGGTGGAAGCGCGATGTTTATGGCCGAAGCGTCAAGCGCCATTGCAGAGGTTCAGCCTTCTCGGGGCCCCGTCAGTGGCGGCACTTGGGTGAGGCTCATAGTCCCCAACGCGGCGTTTTCACCCCACCTCAAGTGCCGTTTTGGGGCCCTCGCCGTGCCTGCTACTCGCATCAACGGCAGCCTGCTTGAGTGCGTGTCTCCATCTCACGGCGCTGGCCCTGTGCCCTTGAGTGTCTCTAAAAATGGCATGGACTTCGAGGCATCGCCTAACGCCGTCTTCACCTTCGTGGCACCCCCAGCTCTCACTCTTACGTCGCTCGCCTATGGGTCTAATTCGGGCGGTGGCATTGTTCGAGTGCGCGCATCTAAACTTCACTATTATGCCAATGACGCCCTTTCGCTGCGCTGCGTTTTTGATGACGTCACTGTGCCTGCGCGCTGGAATGCGTCCACCGAAGAGGCTACATGTGCGGTGCCGGCCCGGTCCATGAGTGCCGGCTCCGACTTCTTGCGCGTGCCGCTCAGCCTGGCCACCCCCGATGCCTCGTACCTCATCTCAGCCTTCACCTTCCAGCGGCCTTTGACGGTAGTGAGCGCGCAGCCGCCCAGCGGGTCCGAGCAAGGCGGCACCTGGGTCACGGTCTCGGGGGAGCATTTCGTGGACTCAGCGGCGCTCATGTGCACCTTCGGCGAGTCTGTTGAGCCTACTGCTACGGGCACCACCGCTCCTGCTCTCTTCGTGTCCTCAACAGAGCTGAAATGCCAAGTGCCCTCGGGTCTGTCCCTTGGAGCACATGTGCTCGGCGTGTCCCTAAACGGAGTGCCTGCGGTGCGCACATCTGCGTCATTCACGGTCACGCCACGGGTTTCAGTATATGGCATGGCCCCTTCTTCAGGTAGCACCCGAGGCAGCACTCGGGTTTTGATACAGGGAGACTTCTTTGCACCGTCCAGCGCGCTTGCTTGCCGCTTCGGATCTCTCAACCCCACGCCAGCCACCTTCCTCAGCGCGCGATCCCTCGAGTGTGACGCGCCCGCTGCCAGCCCTGGCCGAGTGCCCGTGCACGTCACCATCAATGGAGAGGATTGGGTGTATGCCGGGATGTTTGATTACATGGTGGCGGCAGAGGTGCTCGCCGTGCAGCCGACTTGGGGCCCAGCGGGTACACCCGTACATGTGTTCGTCCAAGGCTTCGACGATGACAGCGAGGATGAAAACGCAGCTCCCTTGCGTTGTCATTTTGGGCCTCGGTGGGTGGCGGCGACGGTGCTCATTCCTGGCCGCATGTTGCGGTGCATTGCTCCTGCCGCTAATTCTACCTCTGAATCGTCTTTCGTGGCCAGTTACGGTCTTCGAGTCAACATCGAAGTGTCAGGTGGTAATGTCTCAACGACGGCGAGTGGTCATGGCTTTGAGTACGTGCAAGAGCCAATCGTGTCCTCGATGCAACCGATTCACGGCCCTCTCTACGGTGGCACTCGAGTTACAGCTATGGGTATGCACTTCGAGAATGCGCCTGACTTGCACTGCCGCTTTGGAGACGTTATGAGCGCAGCCACCTTTGTTTCCAATACCCTGGTCGAGTGTGAGACACCACCGGTGAGCGCCTCCTTGCTGTCCAATGATGATGCGTCGGAGCTTCAAGTGCCTTTTCATGTAGCGACTCATAACGGTTCCCTAGGTGGACCATCGGGCATTTATTTCACCTATGAAGCACCTCTTGTGGTGCTGGAAGTGCAGCCCACCGTGCTCCCCACTCTCGGTGGCACTCTCGTGACAATCACCGGACGTCACTTCCGCCCATTGTCTGCGATGTGCCGATTTGGCCCCTCCCACGCGGTGCCTGCCGTCTCGGCCTCGTCCAATGAGATCGTGTGCGTCTCGCCCGTGCATTCGCCATCGGATGCGGTACCTCTCGAAGTCACGAGCAATGGCGTGGACTACAGCCACACCGGTGCCTCTGTTGCCTTTCGGTCTCCACCCTCGGTGCTAGGAGTGAGCCCATCTTTGACTTCACGCTTCGGCGGCGGTAAATTGAACGTGTCCTTGGCGAGCCATTTACAGCCTTCTGCCAACTCACACGGAGCTGCATGCTCGTTTAGCGGAGGTGGGTATGGGAATCTGAACCTCGCGACAGGCGCATGCGAAGTGCCGCCCTCGGAAAGTGGCACACGGCTAGTAGGTGCGACTTTTGACGGTTTGTCTTGGAGCAATGACGCAGCGGGCTTCGTTGAATTCGTGGATGAAGTGATCTTGCATGCAGTGGAACCTCCTTTCGCAGAGACTTCCGGTGGGACCATTGTAACGATCACGGGCGAACATTTCCGGAACACGCCCGAGCTCGCGTGCCTCTTCGGTGGGGTTGCGACCACTGCCATATTCTATTCGGATACCGAAGTCCGTTGCATGACGCCTCGCCACCCACCTGCAATGTTTGCCCTGCGGCTCACTCTCAATGGACAAGAAGCTTCCCTGAGCGTGCTCCCCTTCGAGACTCGGCTCAATCCGTCTATCTTATCCATAAACCCTACGCACGGTCCTCGAGAGGGCGGCACCGCCATCACCATTACGGGCACTCATTTCATTGAAAGCCCGAGGTTTAGGTGTCGCTTTGGTACCATCATTGTGCAACCGCTGACGTTTCTTCCGAGCGCGGAAGTGGTGTGCGTCGCACCGGAACATGTAGGAGGGTACACGACGGGTGCAGGCAATGTGGCCGTCGAAATCAGCAACAACAACGCGGTCTTCACTGAAAGCCTAGCACGGTACGCGTACGAGGAAAGGGCTGAAGTGCGTTTACTCAGCCCTGGCTCAGCGGCAGCGGGGGAAGAGGTTGAGGTGCTAGTGCAAGGATTGGGTTTCGCCAACACCTCTGAGCTTGCTTGCCGGTTTGAAGATGCCACGGTCTCAGCCACGTACCTCAACCCTAACCATATGCTGTGCCGCGCGCCAGCTCGTGCTGCTGGTGAGGTGCCGGTGGAAGTGACGCTCAACGGAGTGGATTACTCCTTTTCGGGGGCAACCTTCGCCTTCACCCGGCCGGTGGAGGTCACCTCCCTGTGGCCGAGCCTCGGAGGCGGCATGCGCGGGGGCACTGTGGTGACCGTGCATGGCAAGCACTTCCCGTCCTCCGTGGACCTCGCTTGTCGCTTTGGCATGTACCCTACTAGCGCGACTTGGATCGACGCTTCCACCTTGCTCTGCGCCGCGCCCCCTCACCACCCAGGTCTGGTGTCCCTGGAGGTCACCGCCAATGGCGTCACCCAATCCTCGTCCGGCCTGCAGTTCCTTTATGTGCGCGAAGCCTCGGTGCACGCCTTGATGCCTCCTCGCGGCCTCGCCACTGGGCAATATCCAGTCTTCGTCACGGGCAGCAACTTTGTCAACACTACTGCGCTGCGCTGCAAGTTCGATCGAATGGAAGTGCGCGCTACTTTTATTACGCCTAATCTTTTGGCGTGTGTAGCACCGAGCCGTGCTTCTGGGAGCCTCGAGATTGGCACGGTGGCAACGGTAGAAGTCTCTTTGAACGGTTTTGATTGGTCGGAATCCCGTGTGCCCTTCGAGTACTACACCCAGTGCGACCAAGGCTACTATTGCCCGGGCCTTGTGCCTTTGCTGTGCCCTAACGGTACCATGTGCCCTCACACCAACGCCCACAACTTCACACGGTGCTTCCCCGGCACCTTTCAGCCGCGCGGTGGCCAGCTCAGCTGCTTGCCCTGCCCAGTGGGTTACATGTGCCCGGACCACGGCCTCTCTAAGCCGGTGCTGTGCCCTGCAGGCTTCGTGTGCGACGTGCGAGGGCTGCGGACACCTCTGACGCCTTGCCCAGCTGGCCACTACTGCCTCGAGGGCACGAAGACCGCTGACGTCATGGACTTCCACCGCAATGACCGACGCGTGAACCAATCGCCGTGGAGTGAGGACTTGTGGGTGCGCACACCCGAGTCAGGCGTGGTCTCCTTCAACCGCACCGCGCGCCTCTGGCCCTTCTACCAGAGAGCAGCTCCGGCCACTGGCATAGGGCGCAGCGAGTACCCGCCGGACTTGCACTCTTGCCAGGGGCGGCGCTGCGTGCGTGGGTCCGTTGATTTAGTCGCAGAGCAGCCCTTTCCGTGCCCCCTCGGCCATTACTGCCGCCCCGGTGCCTCTACGGATGTGGCCATTCCCAAAAACTTCTCGTCGCCGCAGCGCTGTTTCGACGGCTTCTTCTGTCCTCGGGGCTCGTCTACAGCCGAGGGCAGCGGGCCTTGCCCTACCGGCCACTATTGCCCTTCTCAAACCCTCGCAGTGGAGTGTCCTGTGGGCATGTACTGCCCAGGAGTCGGCAACGTGAAACCTCAAGAGTGCTACCCGGGCACCTATAACCCAGTCATGACGCAGAGCAACTGCACGCTGTGTCCCACGGGCCACATATGCCCTGGTTGGGGTCGCACGGTACCGGAGATATGCCCTGCTGGCTTCGTGTGCATTAGCCTGGGGATCTCAACACCGGTGCTGCTGTGTCCTGAGGGCTATTTCTGCCCCGAAGGGACTTTAACTTTGGACCCCAGTGACCCAACCGAGTTGCGACCGCTGCCGTGCCCGCCTGGCACTTTCTGCTTGGGAGGCGTCGCGCACAACGTGACCATAGATTGGGTGCCTGTGCGGGAGGGCGGGATTAGCGCTCCACAAACATGCACAGAGGGGGTCTTCTGCCGGAGCGGTACCCCGAGCCCTGAGGGCAGTGACGTGTGCTACCCTGGCCATTTCTGCCCGCCGGGATCCCAGTACCCTACGGAAGCGCCACGTGGCAGTTACGCGGCGAAAGAAGGTGCGGTGGTGTCTACCCTGTGCATTCCGGGTACTTATGCGCCGCTAGAAGCCTCGACACAGTGCCGGAATTGTCCTTCCGGCCACAGTTGCAGTGGGTATGGCACGTATTTGCCCCAAATCTGTCAGGCTGGCACTTACCGGTCGCGCGCAGACAGCATCACCTGCCGGCTCTGCCCTACGGGTACATTTGCGCCATACGAAGGTTCCACCGATGTGTCCCAGTGCTTGCCGTGCCCCGAAGGGCGGGTGTGTGGCGTGCAAGGGATGTCCAATCTGGACCAGAGCACGGGCTGCCCTGCTGGTTACTCGTGTGGCATTGGCACAGACCGCAGCACCATGCTCAACCACCAGTGCCCTGCAGGCTACTTCTGTGGCGCAGACACCAAGCCCTCGGAACAATACGACAAAATGTGCCCTGCGGGGTTCTATTGCTTACACGGCACGCAGGAGGCGTTGGCGCTGCGCAATAAGTGCAACAGTGGTTACTTCTGTCCCAAAGGTACTTCGTCGGTGGAGGAAGTTGAGACTCGCTGCCCTCGCCTCACGACCTCGAGCAACGGTGCGAGCCGCCTCGTGCAATGCGACATCAACGAGGTCGATCTATGCGACAAGAGGATTCGGTCACCCCGCAATCCTTTCGAAGACGCGAGTTACTACAGCTTCCACCAATACGAACCTCTGGACAAAGTCGCGACTTCGTTGACTGTGTTGAACTCGCTCGACTTGCGAGCGCCCACCGGTGAGATCATGGTCGCAGCGAAGGTCATTCCCATCAACGAAATCTCCTCCGACCCGTTCTGGAAGAACGATACCATCGAAGTGTTTCGTACTTGCCCCGAGTACAGCGACGCCGCTGGCTACGAAGAAGGGGACCTGCAGCCAGGTATCGTGGTGATGGGGCGCAACTTCAGGAAGTCCCCACTCTTGCAGTGCCGCTTCACGCCTTGCCTCGGAGATGCCGAGATGGGCGCAGATGCTGCTGACGTGTTTGGTCTGGTGCGCCGCTGCCGCGACTCGAGCAACGGCGAGTACTTCCGAGACTACGGTGATGGCTCCTACGCGGACTCGGCAGTGGGTATCGTTTCTAGAGCTGAGTACATCAGCCCCACGCGAGTGCGCTGCAAGCACCCGGGTTACCGTTTCTTTTCCAAGGACGCTGTGATTGCCGAAGGCCGGAACACGTCTGCGTGCTACAACGTCGATGGCAGAGTGGGGTTCATAAGTTCGTGTGGCACATTAGCAGGTCCCTGCCCGGACGTGCCCCTTGTAGGCTATCAGCTCATTTATGACCTCGTGGTGCCTTGCAACGCCCAAGAGATCGCTGCAGGCACCTGCGCAAAGATGCCCGACCCTTCCCAAAACACCAAATTCAACCCATGCATCACGGGAGAGGTGAAAGTGGACGTAACCAACGACGGGCGGCACTGGTCAGGGGAAGGTCTCACCGTGAATCATTCGTCGGTGATTGAAATGCCCAGCACCTTCGCGGATTACAATGTTGCGCCCTCTTGGGCGGTGTTCACGTATGTGATGGCGGAGCCGTTTGTGGAGCACGAGCGGAAGTATCCCATGACGCGCCAGTCGTGCAATCGCTCCAAATACAGCGAAGAAGGACCGCGGGATCGGGAGCGGGGCTGGTATGCTTTGCGGTCTATGGAGATCGCACAAGTGAGTTTGGACCTCAAGCATCTCCCCAGAGACTTCAAATACCCCGACCACTGGAAGATTGCGATTTATGTGACCCCAAGCCGATGCCTCGACGAGCGGTGCAACTCCAACCGTGTTCGGATTGCGGCACATGACTTAACGCCATGCCGGCAGCCCGTAGACCTCACGCCGTGGTTTTTAGACCCATCCGTGCCCAAGCAGCAGGTGCTCAATTTCACAGTCTTTGCTCTTGAAGATGTGCTCATGAAGGTGGAGATTCATTTGCTGCACGGTCTCTATGCACCGCTCGTGCCATTTCTGATGAATTCCACCACCATTCAAATCAAGAGCCCTGAGAGAGCGAACGTCACCAAGGGCACTATGTACCGCGGCGGGGACAACGAGGACTTCGAACTAGTGGTTGGGCGAGACTTGCCGACTGGCAATCGGGACAGAACCAGTGCGGCCACTTGGCATTGGCGGAAGCTCAGCCCTTACATCAGCTATGAGGAAGCCATTGTGCAAGATCAGTACTTTTTTGGGATTCGCTACGACCGTGAGTACGCGGATGACATCTCTCCACCCTACAACATGCCTCCCCTTTACTCCGATTACGCGAAAGGCCGTGTGCTGCTCAGCTTCAACACAACCAAAGATTCAGTTCAAACGCCAACGGTACGCGACAACGCTGACTTCCGAAACGACGATGGTTCCAAGAACCCGTACACTTCAGGAGCCTTAAGGAACGGGTGGTGGGATCAGGTGGATCCGTCTTACCTGAAAACCAAGGAACTCATCGACACCTACTTCGAAACTTTCCATGGCTACGAGCTGGAGCCAAAATTTGAACTCATTGAGAAAGGCCCTTTGAGTCGTGTACGCAACAATCAAACTATTCTCGCAGATGACATTTCGCCCTCCTCAACCTCGTCTTTCGAACGTGTGCTATTGCCGTACATGCCTTTCTTCTCGAATTGCCGAGAGTTTGACAGTTACATTCCATTTCATCACTTGGTTGAAGACAGCGCTTGTGAACTGCCAGATTTCGATGAAGATTTTGCCAACTTTGTGGGCGAAGAAGAGGGCACTTTCAGAGAGACCTGGCCTATTCGCACTTTGTTCCCACCTTACCCGCACCCGGATGACATTTACTCCGTAGGACCGTGGCAAATTTACGAGCAGCCTATCGCAGACTGGTGCGAACGGAGCATCATGTGTGACTACGAAGAGGACTTGAAGCAACAAGACATTGCACCAAGGTGGATGGAAGCATCCACGGGTGATGCGCTTTTCTACTTCTTGCGCATGCCTTTACGGTACCAAGACTATGTCGGGCGAAAATTCGTAGAGCTGAACCCAATGACGAAGCGAAGCTCGGTGTCGAGAACGCACCCAATGGACATTGGGGGTGGCCGGGTGGTGCAAAACCTCGAAGACAAATTTGGAGACGACTACTTTATTCCGCTCTCAGTAAACCGAGATGCAGCTGCTGATTCCGATGACATTGAATGCGCTACCACTGCTACTGGTTGCTTCCCTCACGCGATGGATCTTTACGTGTACTACTACCAAATGTCCCCGAACGTGAAGAGGCTGGTGAAAGCAGAGATTGAATACGACGACTTCGATTTAGATGTTTCGCGTTTCGAGTACAGTGTAGATTTGCACTACTCAGCAATGTCCTGGGAAGATTTGCTCATTGCATTTGCTTTCGACCCAGAAGTGTACATCTTTTTGTTCATAATCATTGGGGTCGTCACTATTGCATGGGCGTTCGCGTTGTACTTGACCATGCGAGCCACGACCTTGCTCGAGCATCCACCCGATTTGAAAATGCTCAGTATGCTCGGCTTGCTCTTTCCGCCAGGCCTTAGCGGCTTCTTGATTGGGATTTTGCCCATCTCTTTGGTCATGCTTCTGTTTCACTTGCTTCTCAAGGGCTACGACGACAAGTTCATTTACAAAACCACGGGCGGTCAGTTTGGCCTTCAGGCCATTTACACCGATTATACTTGGACTCTCATTGATGTCACCAAGATTCATTACATGGACCCGAGCTATGACGCATCGATGCTGGGCCAGTCTCGAGCAGGGCGTCTGGGCCTGGCGTTTTGCACTCTTGGGATGGTTTGCTTGTTGATTGGTGTGCAAATTTTCATTCCGAAGCGTGAATCGAAGCGCGAAAAGGACATGGAACAAAAGCGTGAAAAAGATGCTTCCAAGGAAGACATCTGGATGCCTAACACTTGGAAACGCAGCAACTTGCTGTTTTGCTCCTTCTTAGCTGTGCTTTACGGCGTACTCTTCATCGAGTTCAGTTTTTGGTCGGAGTTCGGGGATTATGTTTGGTTCATTATCGCGGCCACCATGTTGCTTGACATTCTGCTCGGGAATTTGATCGATGGCCAAATGCGAGAAACCTTGCTTGGTAATCCTGTCAACACAGGGTTGGTAGTGGTTCAAGGTTTGAGTGGCTTGGCCTCAGACGATTTGGTTGATTTCTTGGTGGGGCATTTCGTGGGATTTGGCATGACGATGTTGGTGCGCATTTACGTGGACCCGCTGTTTGGCGATTTATTAGACATGGCCATTGAGACAGTAGGGAACAGCATCAGTTGGGTCAAGTCCAAAATGCCGAAAGCACTAGTGGGCAAACAGGAGGTCAAAGCCGACGCCGGCGAAGAAGCGAAGAAAGAGGAGCCACTGAAAGAAGGCGAAGCAGGAGAGGCGCCTGCGGAATCGTCGGACACGGTGGAGCCTTTGTTAGACTCCTTTGGGTCATACAGTTGCGATGTGGTCACCTACTGGTACACGCCCTTCTCGACTTTCCTCATGATTCTGTATCGCGAAGAGTCTGGCCTGCCCATTATTTATGAGATCAAAGAAGCAGACATGGCCTACTATGTGTACTTCGGCATCATCATCATTCCCTTCTTGATGGTCGCTGACATCTTGCTGCACTCGTGCCTGGAGCTGTACCACGGCTGGAAGTTGCACGATTACTTGGTGTATACGCGTTACCGCTTCTTGCAGCGAGAGTGCCGTTGGAAAGGCCTGGAAGACTCGTTGGACGAATGCATCGACGAAAGTTTGCGCACCCTGGACCAAATGTGCTTCTCGTCGCAGTACTACATGATGATGACCATTCACGTTAACGGAATTTTCATGTTTGGCCTCGGGATTGAAATGATGCTTCGAGCGCAGTACAACTTTTTGGGAGATCAGGCCATGCTGGTGATTGTGCCCTTCGTGGTGTGGTCCAGCATTTTTGTGCGCAAGGTGCTTCTGTACCTCGCCATTTACTTCAAGTTGTGGAAGATCAAGCACGAGAACACGGCGTGGCATAGCGCCATTCCTGAAGAGGACGAGTTCGACATTCCGGGATGGGAAGATTTGAATGGGGCTTCTCACGATGCCTTCATCATGAACCAGCGCATCACACAAGAAACTTTCCGCTTCAAGTTTCTCAACTACAACCGCACTTGGCTGATCAACCAGCTTCCGTCCATTCTCACGCCACGAACGTTGCGGCGGTCTCGCCCTTACCTCATCAACCAGTTCACACGCATTCTAAACTCTTTGAATCAAGAAATCAGCAGTGACGATGAAGAGGAGGCTGGGCCTGAATTTGGGCCGGTCACGCTCAGCGCGCCTAGCCGCCAGCTCATTCGCTGGTGGCTAGCTCAGGCTCGGCGACGAATGCGGCTGCGAGAAGTAGTGCAGCCCCTCATCAACAAAGCCCGAGGCACTCAGTGTGAAATTTGTCTGAGCCGGAAGCAGCTCAACGTGGAGTGCATCGTGCAGCTGGAGGTGCTGGCAGAGAAGTTTGATTTAGAGCACCCAGAAGACGAATTCGACCAAGTCGCGTGGAAGACCTTCTGGATTCGTCACCAGCGCTACAAAACCATTTGCCTCGCGTGCGTCAGTTCCGAGAAAGAAAAAGCCAAAAAGAACGCTATGAAAGGAGGTGGCGGAGGCGGCGGTGGAGGCGGGGCTGATGACGACGACGAGGAAGATGACACGGGTGCAGGAGGCGGTGAATGGGATGCTGTCTATTTGTCGCCCGCTGCCCGCGCCATCATGCTCAACTGGTATGCGCAAGCTCAATCCCGCGTGTTCGGGAAAGGCGGGCGCAAACGGAAGCAAGTGGTGGTGGACGTGTCGGACGATGAAGGCGACGAAATGCCGTCACGATGGGCGCAAGAAGCAGTGGAGCTGACGGAAGCGTCGAAGGCACTCGCGGTGCGGTGGCTTCGCACTGCGAGAAACCGCCTCCAAAAGAACAAGAAAGAAGGACCTGCCGGCAAGAAGAGGCCTGGCGACAAGGCAAAGCGCAAGTAAAGACAGAGCAGGCCACTGAGCGAGGTAGTTACGAGATTCGCTTATGAGGCGAGTCGCGCTAGTTCATGGGCATAATTCCTGTTCTTGGAATTGCCGTAAGAACGAGAGAAAGAGAGATAAAGAGAAGAAAAAACAGAGAAAGACAGTGTTCTTTTTACTTGTATAATCAGCCGAAGTTGCGCTTGCACTTGGTCCTAAGTTCATGTTGCTAGGTCGTATGTCGTGCCCCTCGTGTTATTTGGAAAGTGCCTTTGTGGAACTATATTCCCCTTTCCGGGGTAGATACCATGAACGTCTTGGATGAGGTGTTTCTAAAACCATTTAGTAACTATAGATATAGATAACCATATAATCATAAATTAACGCGCAACGCAAAGGAAAACGTGCGTGATCAGAATCGAACTTGAGGCACCCCAGCGCCGCCCCGAAGGACAAGTGCAATGCGCGGGGTGTGAAGTGCCGAAGTGCAAAAAGAGAGAGGGAGCATGCAATGAAGCGCCGTTTCTCTAGATGTCCTCAGGCAGCAGTGCCTCAACCCGCTCTATCGCTTGGCGTAAGTCAGCGTCATCGCATCTGTGGGAGTGAGCCGGAAGCCGTTGAGAGCTTGCATCGCAGTCGACGCGCGCGTTTCCTCGTCGAACTCAATGAAAGCAATACCGGGCTTCCCTGGAATCATCCGCACCTCCTTGAATCCCACATGTACGGTGAAGAGCATCGACAGCGCAGCAGCAGTGCAGTCGGCGGGCAAGTTTTGCGCAAACAAGATGTTGCTTGGCGGAGCACTAGCATCAGGCGCAGCGATCCGTTGAGGCGCAGCAGTGGTTTCCATAGGGGCGGGAGCAGGAGCCGCTGCGTAAGCATTCTTTTCTCGGGGGCGGTATGAGCCGTCCTTTTTCGCTACGATGTCAGACTTTGCCTTGGCGTAGGACACGCGCATAGGCTTGTCAAAGAACGGGTGGCCTGAGAGTTCGGAGAGTAGGAGAGACACTAGTGAATTTACAAGCAAAAATGCCGCGGTAGAATTATTTTTTTCGCTGTTACCTTGAAATTTGGCCATTGCATTCGTCGCAGCCTCAACCGACTCGAAACAAATCCACGCCTGCCCTCGCATCTTTTCGCCGCGCGTAGTAACTATCTCTAGGATCCGGCCAAATTGAGAGAAAGCTTCGTACAAAGCCTTCTTCAATGGCGCTTTCTTAATCTTCTCATTAAGATTGTTGATGTACAGAGTTTGGCACGGAGGGATGTCCGACATCGATGCCATTTTTAGTGGCTGTAGACCACGGATCGGATCGATACGGTGCAGTTTGGCTACTCTCGACGTGCATATTTTGTACTATGCTATATTAGAAGTACTGCAAAAGCGGACCTTCTTCTTCCTTCTCGTGTCTTTCTCCTTTCTCCACATCGGATTCTCCGAGTGGTGGATCGACATTATTTACACCAATAAGCTAATCGTAGCCCTCGCGACAACCTACAGCAGAGTAGGATGAGCGACTTCGGAGAGCTCGTGCTTGTCGTAGGGGACAGCCATATTCCTCACCGGGCTGCCGGAATTCCGGAGCAGTTCAAAAGAATGCTTGTCCCAAACAAGATGGTGATTTTTCATTCGGTGTCGCGAAGATATACCTGTTGTAGACTAAACTCATCGCAAAAGCCATGGCCAATCCACGACTCACAATATCATCAATCTTTTCTACCTGTCTTTTAGCAACACGTGCTCTGCACCGGGAACCTCGTCAGCAAGGAGCAGGTACGAGAAATATTGTAGCATATCTAGGGCACGCATGTCACAAATTGCAGACGGGACCATAGCTTAGTCTCACTGACACGATTTATTCTTCGCTGCTGCTTTTCTGTTGTCTAGTACGACGAATTCCGGGCATTAGCCCCAAACTTCCATTTGGTGCGAGGCGACTTCGACGAGAACGCGAATTTCCCAGAGACGAAAGTGGTGCAAGTGGGTCAGTTCAAGATCGGACTCGTGCACGGCCACCAGGTATGCGCCTCGCAGCATTGATAACTCTTTGCGTCCTTTATTTCTTTGAAGTAGAAGGTGTATGCGTGCATAAGTGCTCATCTTCTGGAGGGGCTGTTCTTACTTTGTTTGTGTGGTGGTACAGGTGGTGCCTTGGGGAGATCAGATGGCTTTGGCTCAGATGCAGCGGCAGCTTGATGTGGACATCCTAGTGACGGGCCACACGCACAAAAACGAAGTAAACGAGTACGAGGGGAAATGGTTCATCAATCCGGGGTCAGTGACGGGCTCCTACTCGTCGCTGGATAGCGATGTGACTCCGAGCTTTATTCTCCTCGCCGTACAAGGCAACAAAGTGGTGACGTACGTTTACGAGCTCAAAAACGACAAAGTCGAGGTTTCCAAGAGCGAGTTTCAAAAGAAATGAGTAGCAAGCGGGGTTTGATCTAAGAGCCGAAATCATATGTGGTTGTCTCTCCAGGGTACCATACGAGTAAAGGTCAGAAATTTCAAGAGGGAAAACGAAAAACAAGTTGAAGGATCAGGGTCACCCACCAGTTTTATAACCTTACATCCTCCTATCTATATGCCAATAAAGAAAATAAGGAACAACGAACGCACCATGTTGATTACAAGGCCGCCTGGATTATAGAGTCCATCGAAGTCCAGATCTATATCCACGTATATACCAGATATCTGCTGACTTCTGTCTTGCTATTTCAAGGACGAATTTTGCTTTTTGGTTTCTGGCCTACTTTCCCCTTCC
>Ga0307978_1001331_pt1 | contig 18852 bp, 13 predicted proteins | sample OrgLakmetage1056_FD_203151 | JGI IMG/M metagenome (GOLD analysis project Ga0307978, IMG submission 203151) | Saline water microbial communities from Organic Lake, Antarctica - #1056 | ecosystem: Environmental > Aquatic > Non-marine Saline and Alkaline > Saline | place: Antarctica: Organic Lake...
CGAGTACAATAAAAACCCTCAAACGTCTGACGTTTGAGGGTTTTAAAATTAAAAAGTAAACTTAATTTACTTGAGTTTCTTTTTCTCTTCTTGTTGCACTTGTGCTTGCTCCATGATAGAAGACATCTTACTTGCAAAACGACCTTTCTTCTTCTTAGGTTTTGCTTTTGCTTTCTCGATTTTTGCAAGAACCTTATCCTTATCAATAATCACGTGCTTGATCACTAACATGATACCTATGGTAATTAAGTTAGACACAAAGTAATACAGTGATAATCCACTCGCATAATTATTAAAGAATACCAACATAAACACTGGTGATAGGTACATGATAAACTTCATGTTAGGCATACCAGGTTGTTGCGCTGCCTGCATGTTCTGACCCGTAGTCATTTGCATATAGAAAAATATCGAAATCGATGCTAGTATGGGAAATAAACTTACATGATCTCCGTAGAAAGGCACCTTGAAGGGTAATGCAAAAATTTCATCATAACTGGATAAATCATCTGCCCAAAGGAAGCTTTTTTGTCGCAATTCAAATGCCGTTGGGAAAAACTTGAATAGCGCAAAGAAAACGGGCATTTGAAGTAATGCAGGTAAACAACCACTAAGAGGGCTGGCACCTGCTTCATTTTGAACCTTCATGGATTCCTGCTGCTTTTTCATGGCATTATCCTTATGCTTTTCTGCAATCTTATTCAGTTCAGGACGTAGGATCTTCATTTTGGCCTGAGTCAGATAACTCTTATACAATATTGGAGATAATACCAATCTTACACAAATGGTCAAAAGAATAATAGCGATTCCATAAGGGATACCCAATCCATTCAAAGGATCACTTAAAAAAGAAAATAAAGGTCTAATCGCCCATTCATTAACAAATCCGAATATCCCCCAACCTAAATCTACCACCTCATCCAGGTTGCGATCGTATGTAACCAGAATATCATAATCTGTAGGACCAAAATACCAGTCCATATTATAAGCCAGCTCACCGCCATTGTATTCTAACTGTACTTTAGAAGTAAACTTCTTAGTCAGTACATTTTGCTCATCATTTGCTGAATAATTATTAAAAGACTCTATCAACCCACTTTTAAATGGAGTATCTGTCAAAAGGATAGAAGAGAAAAAGTGTTGCTTGTAGGCGATATAGGTGATATTCTCCGCTTCTTCTTCGGCAGTTTCTCCTTGACCTGTATAGTCGTCGCTACCATCATCATACTCAAACTTAACTTCTGTATAACGACTTTCATTATCCATACCTTTAGAACGGCGGTATCCTTGTAATACCCAATTCAAGGCTACTTCTTCAGAGGTGTTTGCTACTTGAGCAAGCCCTTCAGAACGAATGTTGAAATCCATCATGTAATCATCAGGCTTCAGCTCGTAACGAAACTCAATAGAGCCTCCGTTCCCTACATCAGTTTTAAGACTTAAGACTTTATTTTTACCATTTTGAGAAGTAGTAGGAGTAAAAATCAAATCTTCTGTATGCAGCTTACGCCCATCTTTAGTCATGAATTCCAGATCAAACTGGTGATCTCCACCTTTTACTAGATAAACTGGCAGTGAATCGTAGGTTTTAAAACTTTTTAACAAGGCTTCGTTGATCAATGCGCCTTTTGTATTGATCTTAAAGTCTATTAGATTATTATTAAATTCAATAACCTCGCCTTTTGATGCCACTGGAGTTGCCGCAACATCATTCTGTACTGCTGCTGGAGATGAAGTTTCAGCGGCTATCTCTGTAGCTGGTGTACTTTCTTCAACTTGCTTCTTCTCTTCTTGGTTTCTAAAAAGCATAAATGCTACTATAGCAAATATGATTGCTAATCCTAGCATACTTTTCCAGTCCGTCTTTTTCTCTTCCATACTTTTGCCCAATGGGGCTATTAATTTACTTGGTATATTTTTTATTGATCTCGTTTTCGCCCTGAGCTAACTCAGGATAAACTTCCATTTTCTAAAAAGAAAATGGAAAGCCTAACTTATGTGGTATTCCTTTTTAATTTATAAGCTGCTGCCGCTTCCACAAAAGATGTAAATAAAGGATGTGGTGCTGCAACGGTGCTTTTATATTCTGGATGGTATTGCACCCCTATAAACCAAGGGTGATCTTCTACCTCAATAGTTTCAACAAGGTTGGATTTGGGATTGACACCTGTGGTTTTTAACCCTGCTTTTTCTAGTTGCTCTCGGTACTCATTATTATACTCATAACGGTGTCTGTGACGCTCACTAATTAGGTCACTACCGTATATTTCTCTAATCTTTCCACCTAAAAGCTCACAATCCCAAGCTCCAAGACGCATGGTTCCACCCATGTTCAAAATATTTTTCTGATCTTCCATCAAAGAAATTACAGGATTTGCTGTTTTCTCATCCATCTCTATAGAATTAGAGTCCTGAATTCCTAAAACGTTACGAGCGTATTCAATTACTGCCATCTGCATTCCCAAACAAATACCAAAAAACGGCAGTTTATGCTCTCTAGCATAACGCACAGCTTCAATCTTTCCTTCAATACCTCGCTCCCCAAAACCTGGTGCAACTAGAACAGCATCCAAATGAGAAAGTTTTTTCTGCACATTTTCAACTTCTAAATATTCACTGTGTATGGATTCGATCTTTACTTTAACTTCATTAGCAGCTCCTGCATGAATAAATGCTTCCAAAATAGATTTATAAGAGTCTTGTAACTCTACATATTTCCCTATTAGCCCTATAGTTACTGTACTCTTGGGGTTTTTATGTCTCTGTACAAATTCATTCCAGCTTCTTAAGTCCGGTTGATCCTTCGTGTCTATTTTAAGATTTTTAATCACTACTCTATCAAGTCCTTCCAGTAACATTTTGTTAGGAACATCGTAGATAGTCTCCACGTCAATAGACTGAATAACTGCTTCTTGCTTTACATTACAAAAACGAGCCAGCTTTGTGCGTATCTCATCTGAAAGCTCGTGTTCTGTACGGCATACCAAAATATCTGCCTGTACCCCACTTTCCATAAGTGTTTTCACACTATGCTGTGTAGGCTTGGTTTTCAACTCTGCTGCTGCTCTCAAATAAGGTATCAATGTCAAGTGAATCACTAAAGAATTGTGCTCACCAAGTTCCCATTGCAGCTGTCTAACACTTTCTATATACGGTAAGGACTCAATATCTCCTACTGTTCCTCCTATCTCTGTTATAACGACATCATAATCTCCAGATTTACCTAATATCTGAATTCGCTCTTTGATTTCGTCGGTAATATGAGGGATTACCTGTACTGTTTTACCTAAAAACTCACCACGTCTTTCCTTATTTATGACACTTTGATAGATTCTACCAGTAGTGACATTATTGGCTTGAGAGGTGTTTACGTTAAGAAAACGCTCGTAATGACCTAGATCAAGATCTGTTTCTGCTCCATCTTCTGTTACATAACACTCTCCATGCTCATAAGGATTGAGCGTTCCTGGATCTACATTTATATAGGGATCAAGCTTCTGAATAGTTACTCTTAAACCTCTAGCCTGCAGTAGTTTTGCCAGGGAGGCAGCGACAATTCCCTTTCCTAAAGAAGAGGTTACCCCACCGGTTACAAATATGTACTTTGCATGTGCCATAGTTCTGTTTTAAGAGTTTTAAAAACAGATGCAAAAATAGGTGTTTTGGATAAGAGAAACGAGAACTTTGAGTCTAAAAAAGAAATGCTTGAAAGCACAAAAGCCAGTAAGGAATTACTGGCTTTTTATAATTTAAATTAAAGGGATATTTATTCGATAATGATCTTTTTAGTAATGGTCTTGTTTCCATCTTTAATTTGAACAAGATACATACCTGAAGAAACCCCATTTAAATTAATGTTTTGATGAAAGCTAGAATAAGTTTCATAAGACCTTTTGAACACTGATCTACCGCTTAAGTCAAAAATATCGAGTTCCACTAGATTACTAGAAGCATTATCAAATAGAATATTAAAGCTACCGCTGCTAGGATTCGGATAAATGGATAAATTATCTAATTCAAATGTCTCATTACTCAATGGAGTAACCACTGAGGTACATACTTCTAAAGACCAACTATTGAGTGTGCCTAAATCTTGAGCTGTATTATCGATAATACTTAAAGTCCAATCACCATTTGCAGGCAGGTTGTCAAAAACTGAAAAGGTGCTTGATGGGTCAAAGTTACCTACGGTAGGCTGTCTACAAAATACGGCAGCAGCTCCATCTTCAAATGTAGCATTCAAATCATCTTGATTTGCACATTCTCTATTCCACACCAAAGCGAGGTTATTACTGGAAGGGTCAGAAATACCTATAGTCATATCAGAAATATAGGTATGTGAAATATCTACACCTACTTTGATACTCGCCACATTTTCTGTAGCTGGTACATTTATCGTAGAAGTAATTCCATTGCTATTATTATCTGGTATAGCGGTATTTAATGCTCCGGATTGATAAGTGGTGCAAACCGTTTGAACACTTGCATTTATATTAAACTCCACATTATTAATGGCAAAGAAAATATTTCCAGCTCCTTCTACCAGGAGTCTACAGCTAGGAGCAACGATACCGGCTGGAACTAAGAGATCATAAGAGCCCGTGTTAGGCACATTACTAGCGAGAACGGTATCAAATGTTCTTCCACCATCAGTAGACAGTATGATATTTACATTGGAAGTATTAATTCCGTTAGCATTAGTTCCCGCTACATTCCAAGTAATTGTTTCTATAGTGTTAGGACGCCATACCGTTCCACTATTACCAGGAGAGGTGACACGAAATGGACCTGCATTGGCATCAACTTGAATGATCATTTGGTCTGCATCGGTTTGCCCACCTCTAGAATCGTTATCTCGTACAGTTAGTACAAAATTCATAGGTCTTGTAGCAAAAGGAAGTTTTTCCCATTGTGTAGAATTACCGCCAAAAGCAACAATAGCTTCTAATTTAGGAATAATTCTAACACTTTGATTTGTCCCTTCAAATGACCTTACTAATGGACCATTAATATTATTTTCAAGAGGGGTCCCTGCAGGTCCTAAATCAAATTGCTCCCAGGTGTAAGTATGTGTTGATGTCCCATCAGGATCTGTAGAATTACCTACTAATCTATATGGAGTTCCTCTAGGAATAGTATAGTCCGCATCTGCAATTGCAATAGGTGCAGTATTTCCTGTTAGGTTTGGTTGCGCACAAGTACTAAGACCACTAAAAACATTATTAAAAATACTTAGCAAGCTCGTTTGATGAAAGTATGCATCACTATTATTTTGAATGTTTTGAGGAGGACATATTCCTGCATAAGCCATAATAGTAGTTCCACTACCTGGTTCATAAGCACTGTTTGCCGATCTATTACCTCCAGCACAATTTGCAGCATCTCCATTAAACGTATGCGGTGCTCCCATTTGATGTCCTATTTCATGAGCTACAAAATCAATATCAAAGGGATCACCAACAGGCGCTCCCCTTCCAGTAACTCCTTGGGCCTTTCTATTGGTGCAAGGTGACGCTAAAGAAGCTAGACCGCCACCACCGGTGGAAAATATATGACCTATATCATAATTAGCAAAACCTATGGTATTATCAATAGCAGTTTGATTCTCTCCGAGAATGGCACCTGGATTCGTATTTGAAAAATTATCAAATCCTATAGAGATCAGAAGGTCATTATTTGCTACAAAAGTCATCGTAATACTCAAATCACGCTCATAAATAAAGTTATTTCTAGTCATGGTAACAACCATAGCGGCCATGACTGCCATTCTCTTATCAGTATCTGTTGCACTTGCAGCTATTCCTGCTCTCATCCAGTGAAAATCTGAATATTCTACGGTGGTAGAAATAGCTAATCTGAAATTTCTCAAAATACCATCATTAGCGTTCTTTAAATCAATAGGTAATTCTGAATCTGCAAACCGTTGGTTCAACCCTAAATCATCATCTACATGACATTCCCATCGTTCACCTAAATCAATGAGATCCTTTTTCCTATAAACGACAACAGAAGAGTTATCCATGGTATAAGAATCAACAAATTGTGTCCCCAATTTAGGGGAAAACATCATCCCATGAAATCCTTGAGATGTAATTGAGAATCTAATTTGGTTTGTTGGCTCACTAATACTCTGACCTACATAAGATCTAAAATCGGAATATGTTGCCTGTAACTCGGGAGCCATAACGCTGGCTTCTTTTACTTTAAAAAACTCGATTCCATCAGAAGTAGGATATCCAATGATACTATTTGATGGGTTAGAGCTAGCACCTCTTTGCGGAGTATTTGCCAACTTATTTTTTAAGGCTCCCATATCAATCCTATAGTATGAAGCTATAGTAGGTTCCGATTTTCTGGACCATTGGGACTCATTTTGTAATTGAGAAACACTAACCGAAGACCAAGAAGACTTCATATTTTGTGCTGTACCTGGTAAGACAATACTAATGCTAAATAAAAGTATTGTCACCCATAACCGATAATTTTGAAACATATTATAATTTTTGAACAACAATGATAAGAGAAAATGATCACATTTTAATGCCATTTGCAATGCTAAGCTTACTTTAACACTTTAAATCGCCTATAAAAGTCCTGTTACTTTATCCCGCTTTCGTAACAAATCAAATACGGCAAGGACTTCATTTAAAAAAATCAGAAAGCGGCAATAAAGGAAACATTCAAAACCTAAATTTGAAATTCATGAGTAATATCTGGCAAATCTTATTTGTATTGGTCTTACTGACTTCGTGCAAAACCAAGACAGTAACAAATGACAAATCAATAGAACTGCAAAAATGCCCCATGGACGGCAGTTGCTCTTTTGAAGTATTTAAAGACACCGAGCTTCTGATTCTGGAAGATGAGTTTAAAAATAGCTATCACCGACTACAGGCTGCTAAAGGAAGAGTGGTGTTAAAATTTGAATACAAGAGAAATCAAGATCCTGATCTGGCAGATGATTCTTATTCTGAAATGATATTTATAGAAATCGATGAAGAGGTGACTGATTTGGAACTGAACAATGAGTTATTAAGTAAGGCAAAAGTGAGTTTTAGAAGGATGTGCTTTTGTCGTGGTGCAACTGGACTCTATAAAATCAGAAAGGGCCGTTTACATATTTCTGATCACCGCAAAGGTTTTCAAGTAACACTAAATTTTGAAATAGATGAAGTGCCACAAGTAATCTCTTCTTTTATTGAATATTTTGAGATTTAATGCGCTAAGCTTCTAAGCTGGTTTTAAAAAGTTCTTCTCTGATTTTATCAGACCATTTTTCTTGGGCGTCTTTTAACAGCCCATGCTTGGTTTCGAGATCATAGGCTTTTTGAGTTTGCTGGCGCTCTTTTTCAAATTTTCTAAAGATATAATCCACTTCTTTCTTAGGATTCTTTTGTGGGATATACTTTTTGTAGGCAGCCCTTAGTTTACGAGCGTATAATTCCGAAATATCCCAATGCAACTGTTCGTGTGTTAGAAGACCTTGATTATTTTCATTACTATTCTTTTTCCAACTCAGTTGAGGATAAAAATAGGTTTTCACATCAACATCTATAGTTAACTTTCCATCTATATTTTTACTGGTAAAACGATACCCCATTCCACTATTGACACTTGCAAAATGCGTCGCGTTTTTAGGTGGCACCCCTTTAAAATCATTCCAAGTTAACTGCGGGCGTTCCTTATAAGTGAATTTTTCTACTGGATCTGTATAGAAGAGTAATAAGGATGAAAAGAGAAAAAGAACAACTTTCATTTATTCCCAATTAAATATAATATTTTTCACCAGTTCGGGATGTAAACTACGCAGAACTGGACAAGTATTTGCCACACGTTCTAATATCAATTGTGTTCTTTGATCACTTTTTCCTTTCATATCGAGTTCCACATCTATTTGAGAAATACGACGTGGATTTGCCGACATGGTTTTAGTCACTTTTGCTATACTACCTAAAAGGTCCACTTCCATTTCTTCAGCTTTGATACCCATCATAGTAAGCATACAACTTGCTAGGGCAGTAGCTACAGTATCTGTAGGGGAAAAAGCTTCTCCTTTGCCATTATTATCTACTGGAGCATCTGTGGTGAACGAATTGCTGCTTTTTAAATGTGTTGATTCACATCTTAGATTGCCTTTGTATTCTACAATTGAAGTCATTGCTTATAATTCTTTTGTAATCGCATTAATATCCAACTCTTTAATACTCAAATCTTCTTGGTATTGTAAAATATAAATAGCGTCGTTATAGAATCCAGAAAAGAACTTTTTTGAATAATCAAATTTGTTCTCGGTCATAACCGTTTTACCATTTCTCAGGGCACTTTCATATAAATCAGAAGCACTCGCTTGTCTGAAGATAATGTCTAGAGCCACATCAAAACCTCTTGTAGCATAAGCATTAGGCGTAATATTATAAATGGAATAATACTTCTCAATAAAGGAGTTACGATCGTCGCTTTCTTTAAACATGCGTGGAAATATGTAATGAAGCCTCGCTAGCTTTGTATTTGATAATTCCATCCCTTCATAATTCTCTAAACCAAACATGGTAATTTGGTGGGTAGTTGTTTTTGCGGAGTAATTTGTAACTGCGTCTGTAATAAACCCTACATTATCTACCGCTAGAACCACTACATTTTCTACATCAGCTTTTAATTTTTTGATATAGTCCATACTGTAAATATAATTCTTCTCAGCGTTGGGAACTAAAACGGTGGCACCAGGTAAGATGGAGCTAAACTCATTTTTAAGTTCGGGATTAGCATTATCTGTTACAATAATCACATTTTTACCAGCGGCATATTTTACCAAGTAATCTTTAAGCTTTCTCTTGAGCACATCATCACCAGGTCGCGCTTGAAACAAATTGCGATACAACCGCACATCTGTATTGGTTAAAGGAGAAACGACTGGTATATTCATTCCTTTAAGCTCTTTGGCCGTTTCGACAACATTCGTAGACATCAAAGGACCTATCACCGTGCTGTATTGGGTAAAGTCAGTTCCTTTCAAAATATTCTTAGTAGCCTGAAGATTTTTCTGCGTATCAAAAATATCATAAGCTACTGGAATTCCCAATGTATTGGCACTGTCTATTGCGATCTTCATACCGCTATAGAAATCTAATGCAATACGCATCGTGCGATCACTCTTTAAGTTATCACGGTCGGTAGTGGTCTCGTTTATTTTTTGAAGAGAGAAGGGAAGCATAATAGCAAGACGTTGTTTTTTAAAGTTTCTCAAACTATCTACTAAACTAGCAATACCAGAAGTTTCTAATTTCAAATCTATTAGTTTTCCATAATTAGGATTTGGGATAGTAACGCTCATTCCTTCTTTGAGTCCTTCTTTTAATTGTGGGTTCAAAGAAATCAAAGAATCTTCACTTATACCGGCTAACTTTTTAAGCGAATACATACCCATTTTCTTAGGTATTAGGTATTCCATCATTTGATTTTCATCTAAAGCTGCTGCTATAGGCGCTTCATCATCCTTATCGTTTAAGGTGATCAGAGATACATTCTTCGGTACATTTAATATCATCCCTGGTCTTAACGCATCTACCTCTGGATTGAGTTTTTGAAGGGAATCTGTTTTGATACCATATTTAGTAGCGATGCGGTACATTCCCTCGCTAGGCATTACAAGATACTTACCGTCTGGCAAATTAGTAGGATCTAATACAATTTCTTTAATTTTAGGAACTGTCATCTCTACATCTTCAAAAACAGGTATTTGAATACGGTCTCCTTTCCTTAACGGATTAGAATACAGTTCTTTATTTGCTTCTTTAATATCTAACTCTGTAATATCATATTCTTTAGAAAGACTGTAAAGGGTCTCTTTACGACGTACCCGGTGTTTTTTATACTTTTTAATTCTTCGTTGTGTAAGAACTTTATTCTCAGCTGGAATCAAAAGTACTTGACCGTATTTTAGCCCAGACTTTAAATCTGGATTGAGCTCTAACAGCTCTTGAGAGGTCACCTTATACTTTTTTGTAAGTGTATAAATCGTTTCCCCTTGCTCTACGGTGTGTTGCTTGTAATTTTGCAGAATTGCGGCATCCGCTTTCGCGAAAGCGAAACACATACAAACTATAACTATTATATTTTTCATATTATTGTTATTCCCATTCTATGGTTGCTGGTGGTTTTGAACTGATGTCATACACCACTCTATTAACGCCTTTAACCTTATTTATTATTTCATTACTGGTAGCCTGTAAAAATTCATAAGGTAAATTCACCCAATCTGCAGTCATCCCATCTGTACTTTCTACTGCTCTAAGAGCTACACATTTTTCATAGGTGCGCTCATCTCCCATCACTCCAACGCTATTTACAGGCAAGAGAATTGCTCCTGCTTGCCATACCTTATCGTATAGATCCCATTTTTTTAGGTTGTTGATAAACACCGCATCTACTTCTTGAAGGATGCTTACTTTTTCTGGTGTAATATCTCCCAAAATTCTAATGGCAAGGCCTGGACCAGGAAAAGGATGTCTTCCTAACAGCTCTGCTGCCATCCCCAATGACTTCCCTACTCGCCTAACTTCATCTTTAAACAATTCTTTTAGTGGTTCTACGATTTTAAGCTTCATAAAATCAGGTAATCCACCTACGTTATGGTGTGATTTGATCGTAGCACTAGGCCCACCAGTGGCACTGACACTTTCTATGACATCTGGATAAATAGTACCTTGAGCAAGCCAGGTTACATTTTTAACTTCATGTGCCTCATCATCAAAAACTTCAATAAAGACACGTCCTATTGCTTTGCGTTTTAATTCGGGATCACTTTCTCCAGCCAGAGCTTCCATAAATCGTGCCGAAGCATCAACTCCCTTTACATTCAAGCCCATACCTTCATACTGTTGAAGTACTTGAGTAAATTCATCCTTACGCAACAAACCATTGTTCACAAATATGCAGTATAGGTTTTTACCTATTGCTTTGTGCAGCAACATAGCTGCCACTGAAGAATCTACACCTCCTGAGAGTCCTAAAACAACCCGGTCTTCGCCGATCTGCTTTTGTAATTTAGCTACCGTTTCTTCTACAAAACTATCAGGTGTCCAGTCTGCAGTTACTTGAGCAATATTAATAAGGAAATTTTCCAATAACCTCTTCCCATCAGTAGAGTGATACACTTCTGGATGGAACTGTATCGCATAAGTCATTTCACCTTCTATTTTGTAAGCTGCATTTTGAACATCATGCGTACTGGCAAGCAGGATACTATTGCCTGGTAACTTTTTAATGGTATCACTATGACTCATCCATACCTGACTTCCTACGTGTATTCCTTCTAAAAAAGGATCTTCTTTGATAAAGGAAAGGTTTGCACGTCCATATTCTCTAGTGCTAGAAGCACCTACTTCTCCACCGTGAAAATGAGCTAGATATTGAGCTCCATAACAAACCCCTAATAGTGGTTTTTTACCTCTTATCTCCTTTAAATCTATATGAAAAGCAGCTTCAGACCTAACTGACATAGGGCTTCCAGAGAGAATTATTGCTTTATAGCCATCTAGGTTAGATGGAACTTTATTGAAAGGATGGATTTCAGAATAGATGTTTAATTCTCTTACTCTGCGCGCGATGAGCTGCGTGTATTGTGATCCAAAATCAAGTATTAATATCTTGTCGTGTTGCATGGGCAAATTTACTTTTTTAAAAACTAAACTTTAGAGATATAAAAGACTTTTGTTAACGCGTTTTCAAAAGAATTCTAACACGTAAAACAAGGATAAATAAGTTCTAAAATTAGAGTTCAATAATGGTAAATCTCAAATCCAATGGATCTAGATTTTCTTTAATGTTATCAATAAGCCCTTTCCCATATTCTTGATAGAAGACAGAAAAATTAGTTTGCCTTTCTTGCAAACTATCGTTAGGGAAAAGTTCTTTTTTAAGTTTTAAAACTCTTTCTAGATGATCTTCTAACTGTCGCTTTTGGGCTTTTAATAGCCTTTTTTCCAGGTGTTCTAATCCTTTTATTTGCTTGTGTTCCTGAGCTTTTACTGCATTTTCAAATGAAGGATCTGTTTGAGTTGCTAGTTGATGAAGTGCTACAAATTGTTGCTTCAAATGCTCTTTCTGATCCGAAAAATCTATTTCTATACCACTAATTTGATGTGTAAGTTGAGTAGTAAGCTTATGATCTTTTTCAAATAGATCCCAGACCTCTAACTGCATTTTTTCCAGCTTATACAGTTGCTTTTTAGTCACTAACAGTGCCGAGTTGCGCAATAATAGCATGGGGAAAGTTACTTGTTGTGAATCAAAATAATCTTTCAATTCTAACCAATATGCCATCTCCCCTCCACCACCTATATAGCATAAATTAGGTAATATCACCTCTTGATAAAGCGGTCTCATAATCACATTAGGCGAGAAACGCTCTGGATGGCTTTCTAGTTCTTTAAGTATTTCTTCTTGGGTAAAGGATGTTTCTGTCTCGTCTATATGATAGATTCCTTCCTTTTCTATAATGCGTTTGCGATAGTCATCCGTCAGATAAAATAAATTGATCTCTCGGGGATTTACCTGAATTTTATATGACGCTGGCCAAGTTTCTAGCGTTTTACTAACTGCCTTAAAGCTAGCTTTTGAAACCAATTCTTCTTTAAAATAAGGTATCGCCAAGGACTTCAATCGCTCATTATCAGCATCTATAATAACCAAACCTTGCGCCTTAAACAATTCATGAGCAATGACTCTAGTGGCATCTGCAAGGTTTTTATTTTCTAAATATCCTTTTTCAAAAAGGCTCAACACTTCTAAGGCATGATCATGTTTCCCTAAAAGATCTTTAAAGACAGAAAACACATCATCTAATCCATCTGTTGATAGCCTTCCGACTCCACCACTAGCCTCTCGATTGTAAACTACTTTTTTATCACTGTAATTGAAATATTGAATCTCTTCAAAATCATGATCTTCTGTGGCCATCCAGTAGACAGGTACAAAATTGCTGTTAGGATGCTTCTGTTGAAGTTGTTGACACAAATTAATGGTCGAAATAATCTTGTATAAAAAATACAATGGCCCGGTAAACAAGTTAAGCTGATGGCCCGTAGTGACCGTAAACGTACCTTGCTCCTCAAGTAACTTAATGTTTTGAACACTCTGCTCCTTGTCTTCAATAGACTCGTATTGATGTAGTAATACTTCAGATAATACTGCTCTCTTTGCTTGAGCATCGGCCCATTCAGATTGTTTTTCTAAAATCTGCTCCTCAAAGTTTTCCATTTTTGGAAACCTGTGATACAGTGATTTCATTAGATCTTTTTCATCAAGGTAATCTGACATTAATGCAGAGAAATGTCTAATAGACTGATAAGATTTATGGTTCAAACTCATTGATTTTGGATCTGTTCAAAGATAGGAGTTGCATTGTGAAGTATTTCTTAAGACTTAACTAGATGTGGTCCTTCTTTTTGTCTCGCTTTCGCGAAAGCAGAACAACTATTCTAATTGTAAGTTAACCTATTTAAAATCTGTTTTATCTTCAACTTAAGGTCTTCTCCGGTATCGTAAACCATTTGTTCATCTGGTGGAAAGTTAACCGACTGCGGATTCAACGTCTCTAGGTAATTAGCCTCCAAAGCCCTTCTATCCCCGTATATAGAGCCATAGATATAGGTAAACACAAAACTACTGTTCACTGGAAAACGGTCGACAACTTGAAGCGTTCTTTTATCTTTTAATTGAACTATTGCATTGACATTAGATTCCTTTAATTGGGTGTTTTGAATCACATTTGCTTTGATCGTAATGAATTTATCTTTTTTAATGTCATTGCCAAGACTATCTTTTTTTACATTACCGTTAGTATCATACTCATAAATAAAACCGTCTTTGATTTGTTTTTCCTTTATCAATTCCTTTTGTAGTACTTGCTCTGGAGAAATGACTATTCTATCGATGATAATGTCCAGATCATAATCATAATCTAGCGCATTGATCTTGTTATTGTGGTATTGAGTCCATTGATCATTAATACCATAAGTAGAAAAATTGAGTAACTCTTCTTCTAGCCTTTCTGGTAATACCGTCTGTGATTGATTTTGCAAACCGACAAGTATGTAATGTGTTCCTTATTCTAAAGCTTGTTGCATCAAAGCACGTGTATCTCTAAAGTTAGGATTTATCTTATCCAAATACCTAAGGTCATTATAGACCTCTCTAAACTCCATGATAGTAGCAACCGCTATAGCTTCTTTAGAATTATCCAATAAATAATCGCTAAGAATAGTTCTAGAAGCTAGGATTTCAGAATGATAATCTTGAAATTCAAATTGAGCTAATCGATTATTTTTCAATGATTTAAGCGGCAATAAGGGACGTATCCTATTCTGACGTCTATCCATTCTTAGATAGGTTTCATAAATAGGTTCTAGCACCGCAGGATTAGGATCTAATTGCCACCTTTGCAGCTGCATTTGATCTTGTTCTGTTGCTTTTTTAAAAGCTCTCTCAAGAAGTGGAATATACTCCTGGTTTCTTTTAGAGTTCTTACCATCTACTAAATTCTCTACAGCAATGTTAATAGCTTGATCGAAATCACCCTCATTGATAGCTGTTTCTGTTTTTTTAACACTACTACAAGAAGCTAGCAAGACTAGGGCTGTTACCACAATTAATAATCTTTTCATTTATTTAGATTTAGGCTGATAAATAGGTAGAATCTTGTTAGAAACCTCTCCAAATCCGATCCTTAAATCTCCTTTATGGCAGTAGCCTCTCATCGTTACTGTATCGTAATCTTCAATAAACTTGCGTTCTGTACCATCGTTAAGTTTTACAGGTTTTTCTCCTCTCCAACTCAACTCTAACATCGAGCCATAAGAATCTGGTGTCGGACCTGAAATGGTACCACTACCCATCAAATCACCGCTATTTACTGGACAACCGTTCACTGTATGATGTGCTAACTGCTGGGAGATATTCCAGTAAAGATGCTTGAAATTGGATTTACATACCGTAGTTGGTCTGCCTTGTTGTGGTGTGATGTCCACCTCTAAGTTGATATCAAAACTACTATTCTTTTTAGAATCTAGATAATCCAGTACTGGCTTTTCTCTTTTAGGGCTTTCTGTTCTGAAAGGCTCTAAAGCTTCCAAGGTTACTATCCATGGAGATATAGAACTCGCAAAACTTTTTGCAAGGAAAGGCCCGAGCGGTACGTATTCCCATTTTTGAATATCTCTTGCACTCCAGTCATTAAGCATCACCATACCAAAAATATAATCTTCGGCTTCGTTTACAGGAATAGGATGTCCTAAGTTATTAGCGTCTGTTGTAATAAAAGCCATTTCTAACTCAAAATCTACCAGCTTAGAAGGTCCAAAAACAGGCTGATCTGAACCAGGAGGAATGGTTTGTCCCTGAGGTCTATGAATAGGAATATTTGATGGAATGATGGAGCTAGATCTGCCGTGATAAGCTACAGGCATGTGCAACCAGTTAGGTAATAGCGCATTATCTGGATCTCTAAACATAGTACCTACATTTGTTGCATGCTCTTTACTGCTGTAGAAGTCTGTATAATCACCTATGAGTACAGGTAATTGCATCTCCACTTCATCCATAGCAAAAATAATTCTATCTCTATGCTCTTTATGATCTCTTAATTCTGGATTGTTTTTATCAAAGATATCGCCTATTCTATTCCTAACAAGCCTCCAAGTTTTTTTACCATCTGATATGAAATCATTTAGGGTATCCTGCATGAACATATCATCTGTTAGTGGTACCATATCAAAATAGCCCATTTCTTGCAGTGCTCCTAAATCAATAGCATAATCTCCGATTCGTGTACCGATGGTAATGACGTTATCTCTAGTAAGGAAAACACCGAATGGTATGTTTTGAATAGGGAAATGGGTATCTCTATTATATCCTATCCAGGAGCTTCTTTTAGGATCGTTAGTTTTATTAGCCATGTTATCTTGATTTCTTGTTAAAATATATTCAAATATATTGTATATGAATTGGATGATAGCATATGTACCTTATTTTTGTCATCTAAAAATTTTTTTAAAATGGCTCATAAAGATCAAGAAATTTTCAATCTCATTGAGAAAGAAAGAATTCGTCAAACACAAGGTATCGAATTAATTGCTAGTGAAAATTACGTAAGTGATGATGTACTTGCAGCAGCTGGTTCTATTTTAACTAACAAATACGCTGAAGGCTATCCTGGTAAAAGGTATTATGGTGGGTGTGAAGTAGTAGATGAAATTGAAAACATTGCCATTGAAAGAGCAAAAAAGCTATTTAATGCTGAATATGCTAATGTACAGCCTCATTCCGGCAGTCAAGCCAATACAGCAGTTTATCATGCCTGCCTGAATCCAGGAGACAAAATATTAGGTTTTGACCTTTCTCATGGAGGGCATCTAACACATGGATCTCCTGTAAATTTTTCTGGAAAAATTTATAAAAATTCTTTTTATGGTGTTGAAAAAGAAACTGGCTTATTAAATTACGATAAAATTGAGGAAATTGCCATAAGAGAGCAACCAAAATTGATTATCGCAGGAGCGTCAGCCTACAGCCGTGCAATTGATTACAAGAGATTTAGAGAAATTGCAGATAAAGTAAATGCTATCTTATTGGCAGATATTGCTCATCCTGCTGGTCTTATAGCAAAAGGAGTTATCATGGATGCTGTACCACATGCTCATGTTTGTACGACTACCACTCATAAAACCCTTAGAGGTCCTAGAGGAGGACTGATCATAATGGGGAAAGACTTTGACAATCCATTTGGACAAAAATTAAAAAATGGAAACCTTAAAAAAATGTCTAGTTTACTAAATAGTGGCGTATTCCCTGGTAATCAAGGTGGACCGTTAGAGCATATCATTGCAGCAAAAGCAATAGCATTTAAAGAAGCTTTAACCGAGGACTTTCTACAATACATTCTTCAAGTTAACAAGAATGCTCAAGTAATGGCTCAAGAATTTGTCAAAAAAGATTTTCATATCATTTCAGGAGGAACTGATAATCACATGATGTTGATCGACTTGAGAAATAAAAACATTACTGGAAAAGAAGCAGAAGAACTATTGGGTAAAATTCATGTTACTGTAAACAAAAACATGGTTCCCTTTGACACAGAGTCTCCATTTGTGACTAGTGGTATAAGAGTTGGAACAGCAGCAGTAACTACGAGAGGATTCCTGGAAGATGACATGGTTAAGATTGTCGACATTATCGACAGATGTATAAGCAATAAAGAAAACTCACAATTGGAAGAACTTGGTAAAGAAGTGAACCTATTAACCAAAGGCTTCCCTCTATTTAAGTAAGTATAAAAATTATTGTCAAGAAGTTGGTGTTTCGTTTTGAAACGAGTTCACCAACTTCACTGGCAAATTTTCCTGCTCTCGAGATATTACTGCCCAAAGGTGTAAGATTAATAACCTCCGTCAATTATTAAAGTTGCTCACTACATGACCAAAACAATAAGTTACAAGCAATCAAAAACTCCTGAGTAGTGAGTAGCTCATTGCTTAAAAATTTAAAATAAACTACTGATGTAACTTTTACAAGGGATCAAATGAATTATAAAACAACCATTTTATTTCTGACTTTTACTTCGTTTTTGTACTCAGAAGAAATTAAAACAATTCAAGCAATTCAAGGAAAAGATTCTGATTTTTTTGATTTCGAAGATTACGATGAAAATAAAAAGCCAATTGGCGATTTGATATTTTTAAAAGGTTGTAGCTGATATTGTGGTGCAAGTGTGAAAAAAATAAAAGCTTCATCAGAATTAAAAGAAACTAATGAAATAAATTACTCTCCCACAAACGCTCATGATTTTAATAAAAACACCGCATGGATTGAGGGAAATTCTGATTACGGAATTGGGGAATTTATTGAATATTCGTTTAAGTTCATTGCAATAGAAGGATATAAGGGAGAATTAGACATCACCCAAATATTATTAGTAAATGCTTATAAAAAGAACCAGAAAATTTGGCAGAACAATTCAAGAGTCAAACAACTGAAAATTTACATCAATGACCAAGTATATGCAGTTATAAACCTTATAGACTCCTACGAAATTCAAACAATCGAAATAGGTGAAATAAGTTTTCCTAGTAAAGAAACTACTAAAATAAAATTTAAAATAACAGAAGTTTACAAAGGGGCAAAATTTACCGACACAGCAATAAGCCTATTGATGTTTAACGGTATAGGTGCGCATTAGGAAAGTTTTAGATTTATCCTAATAAGCAATCTAAAGAATTGGTTAAGATAAGCACCTCCTTTTTAAGAACTCCATTAATACTCCAAAGTAAACAACTTTAATAATCGCCAGTTCCAAACCAAATCAGACAACAGCTTGTCTGCTTACTATCATTACTATTAAACGATTATATAAGGACCATTTCATCTCCTAAATATTCCCATCATCCTGTAAGCTTCCCCTTAAACCGTATTTATTGAAAAGAATCTTTTTCTAGCTTCTTTCTATACTGATTTACTATTGAATGTATGTTGTAATGGCTACAAACCTTATAATCAATTTAGATACTGAACTATCACTCAAATCTTATAGCCGTATAGTTGGGCAACATAAAACTTGAGTACTACAACTTTTATAAAATTATTAGGACCTCATATATTTTAAATGGAGCTATAGTCATCTCTTGTTGACATGGACCCCCCTCGTATTTTATGACTTCAGAAGCTGTAATGTGTATTTTAATCCAGATCATGGGTACCATAAAGGCACTATACCCATGACCTACTCTATATGATTAGCTATCCACTTGCCTAAATAGGTTAAGCAAAGCGTACTAGGAAGTGGCGCTGGTCATTAAAAGT
>Ga0307978_1001332_pt1 | contig 18841 bp, 18 predicted proteins | sample OrgLakmetage1056_FD_203151 | JGI IMG/M metagenome (GOLD analysis project Ga0307978, IMG submission 203151) | Saline water microbial communities from Organic Lake, Antarctica - #1056 | ecosystem: Environmental > Aquatic > Non-marine Saline and Alkaline > Saline | place: Antarctica: Organic Lake...
CCAGATCGTTGAAAACGCCCGATGCGCAATTCGGGCGCCGATCACCTATGGGCATCCAAAAGCAAAGGGCCTTCAAACATCGCCCCACGCGCCAAAACAGGGGCTTCATGAATAATTGCGGTTAACTCGCGTCTGGCAAGGTCGCGTGGTTCCGGTCAAGGAGGACGCTCATGTTTCTGCGCAAGGTCAATGGCCCCCGGTCGGTCACGCTGCCCGATGGCACCGTCATGACGCGCGCCGACCTGCCGCCGCCCACGACACGCCGCTGGGTCGCGTCGCGCAAGGCCGCCGTCGTGCAGGCCGTGGCTGTGGGCCTGATCCCCCGCGATGCCGCACTCGAAACCTATTCCCTGTCCGAGGAAGAGTTTTCCGAATGGGAAAAGGCGGTGCGCGATCATGGAATCGAAGCCCTGAAAACAACGGCTCTGCAACGCTATAGACAACCTTGACGTGTTTCTGACATTATTTTGTCAACCTTGTAACTTGGTGTTAACGATTGCGCGGATAATCTGGTCTGGCCATCTGAAGGAGAAACCGAATGCGCGTATTGCTCGTCGAAGACGATCCGACCACCGCCAAAAGCATCGAACTGATGCTGGTTCATGCGAACCTGAACGTCTATGCGACGGATACGGGTGAAGAAGGGGTCGAACTTGCCAAACTCTATGACTACGACCTGATGCTGCTGGACCTGAATCTGCCCGATATGAATGGCCACGACGTTTTGCGGCAATTGCGCATGGCCCGCATCGATACGCCGATCCTGATTCTCTCGGGCGAGGATGATACCGAAAACAAGCTCAAGGGTTTCGGTTTCGGGGCGGACGACTACCTGACAAAGCCCTTTCATCGCGAGGAACTTGTCGCGCGCATCCTTGCCATCATCCGCCGGTCCAAAGGGCATGCGCAATCGATCATCAAGACCGGTACGATCAGCGTCAATCTCGATGCAAAGACGGTCGAGGTTGACGGTCACTCCGTGCATCTGACGGGAAAGGAATACCAGATGCTGGAACTGCTGAGTCTGCGAAAGGGCACAACCCTGACCAAGGAAATGTTTCTGAACCATCTTTATGGCGGCATGGACGAACCTGAACTCAAGATCATCGATGTCTTCATCTGCAAGCTGCGCAAGAAACTGTCCGAGGCGACGGGCGGCAGTAATCTCATCGAAACCGTCTGGGGTCGTGGTTATGTCTTGCGCGACCCAGAACCCACCACCGCCAGCGCACGCATCGCCATTGGCGCGTAAACCAGACCGGCCGGGACCCCACCGCTCACGTAAACACTCCCACCCGACGTCTGGACCTGCCCGGGGTCGCGCCCTATCACTCCTCTAGGACGCGACCCCGGAAACGGGCTGACGGAGGCAAGAGTGACCGCATGACATGCACCGGCGAAATTGGAACGGCTCGGGCTTTGGCCGACCGGAAAGGTGGCAGGAATGTCTGACGCGGGCCCATGGGCTGATCCGGGCACTGAGCCTGATCTGACAGGTGTGGCAAAACTGGCCGTGAAAGACCTAACCGCAGAGCAGGCGCAGCGGGAACTGGCGCGTCTAGCCTTGGCCATCGAGGCCGCGAACCGCGCCTACCACACCGAGGACGCCCCGGTCGTGGATGATGCCGTCTACGACCAGTTGAAACAGCGCAACGCGGACATCGAAGACCGTTTTCCCGACCTCAAGCGCAGCGATTCTCCGTCAGAACAGGTGGGCGGTCCGGTGGCCGAAGGGTTTGGCAAGGTGACCCATGCCGTGCGGATGATGTCGCTGGCCAATGCCTTCGACCGCGAGGATGTCACCGATTTCGATACGTCGATCCGCAAATATCTCGGCCTTTCCGCTGCCGCCTCACTTGCCTACACCGCCGAACCCAAGATCGACGGGTTGTCGCTGTCGCTGCGCTATGAAGACGGCCGCCTTACGACCGCTGCCACGCGGGGCGACGGCGCTGTAGGTGAGAACGTCACGGCCAATGCCCGCACGATCGAAACGATCCCCTCAACGATAAATGGGGTAATCGGTGTTCTTGAAGTCCGCGGCGAGGTCTACATGTCACATGCCGATTTTGCGGACCTGAATGCCCGGCAGGAAGCAGCGGGGCAGAAAACCTTTGCCAACCCGCGCAATGCCGCGGCGGGATCGCTCAGGCAGCTTGACACCAAAGTCACCGCCGCGCGCCCTCTCAAGTTTTTCGCCTATGCATGGGGCGAAGTGTCGGAACCTCTCGCGGACACGCAGTCGGGGGCAATCGAACGGTTGGCTGCACTCGGTTTTGCCACGAATCCCCTGACGCGCAGGTGCGACGGCCCGCAGGATCTGATGGCGCATTACGACCGGATCGCGGCGGATCGTGCGACGCTGGGTTATGATATCGACGGCGTGGTCTACAAGGTGGACGACCTTGATCTGCAGCGCAGGCTTGGCTTCCGCTCGACCACGCCACGATGGGCAATCGCGCATAAGTTTCCGGCAGAGCTGGCCTGGACGCAGCTCAGGGGCATCGACATTCAGGTCGGTCGCACGGGTGCGCTTTCGCCCGTCGCAAGGTTAGAGCCGATCACCGTCGGCGGCGTCGTCGTGTCGAACGCCACGCTTCACAACGAGGATTACATCGCCGGTATCGGCGGCGATGGCAGCCCGATCCGAGAGGGTAAGGACATCCGCGCCGGTGACTTGGTGCAGGTCTATCGTGCGGGCGACGTGATTCCGAAGATCGCAAATGTCGATCTGGCACGACGGCCCGATGATGCGGTTCCCTACAGCTTTCCCGTGGTCTGCCCCGAATGTGGCTCTGACGCGCTGCGCGAAGACGGCGACGCGGTGCGGCGCTGCACCGGCGGGTTGATCTGTCCCGCGCAGGCGGTCGAACAGCTCAAGCATTTCGTGTCGCGTCAGGCCTTCGATATTGACGGATTGGGCGCGAAACAGGTTGAAGCCTTCTATCATGACGACCAGCTTCCGGTGCGCGAGCCTGCGGATATCTTCACGCTGGCCAAGCGCGACGCCGAGAATGTGGCCAAACTGAAAAACCGCGATGGCTGGGGCGAGACAAGCGTCAGGAACCTCTTTCAAGCGATTGAGGATAAGCGACGAATTCCCCTGAACAGGCTTATCTTTTCGCTTGGCTTCCGGCATGTGGGGGAAACGGCGGCCATGACCTTTGCGCGCCATTTCGGGTCATGGGATGCATTTTGTGACACGCTCCGCGCTGCCGTCGACGAACCGCTGACGGCGCAGGGGGGGCCCACCGGAACGTCGGTCAGCCGCTTTGACGGCAACCCGCACTGGGCGCAACTGGATGCGATCGACGGGGTGGGCACCGTGACCATCGCCTCTCTGATCGAAACTTTCGCCAACGACGCCGAACGCGCGGCGATCGACCGGCTGGTGGCAGAACTGGACGTGCAGGACGTGGCTGCACCTGCATCGGCGGGTAGCCCCGTTGCAGGCAAGACGGTGGTTTTCACCGGCTCATTGGAAAAGATGACACGGGCCGAAGCCAAGGCGCGGGCCGAAGGTCTGGGCGCCAAGGTCGCGGGGTCGGTCAGCGCCAGGACAGACCTTCTGGTGGCCGGACCCGGAGCGGGATCGAAGGCCAGCAAAGCAGCCGAACTGGGCATCGAAACGTTGGACGAGGACGGCTGGCTGGCGCTGATCGGCGACGCATGACAGGGCGGCCCGAGGTCCTGTTTCCGCTGTTCGGCAGCCTGACCAAGCTGGACGGGATCGGCCCCAAGACAGCAACCGCGCTGCAGGCGCTGCACATCGAAAAGCCGCGCGATCTGCTGTTCATGCTGCCCCATGCGGGTGTGGACCGCCGCTTTCGCGCCAGCATCCGCGAGATCGTCCCGCCGTCGGTCTGCACGGTCGAGGTGACGGTGCAGGAGCATTTCCCGCCGGCAACGCGGGGGCGCCCCTACCGGATCAACGTCGTGGACGAACAGACGTCGTTTCAGCTCGTTTTCTTTCATGCGCGCGGTGACTACCTTCAAAAGCTGCTGCCGACGGGGCAGCGTCGCGTCGTCTCGGGCCGGATCGAGACTTTCGATGGCATTGCGCAGATGGTGCATCCCGACCATGTGGTGACCCGACCCGAGGCCGAGGCGATCCCGGCCTTCGAGCCGGTCTATCCGCTGGTTGCCGGGGTCACGCAAAAGGTGATCTGGAAGGCCACACGGGATCTGCTGGACGGGCTGCCGGAGCTTGCCGACTGGATCGACCCGGCGTTGAGACTTCGTGAAGGCTGGCCCGACTGGCGCGAGGCGATGCGGCAGGCGCACAGCCCGCAGGCGCAGACCGATCTGGCACCTCAGGCCGTGGCGCGGGCGCGGCTGGCCTATGACGAATTCTTCGCGCACCAGATGACGCTTGCCTTGGCGCGCGCCAAGGCGAGGCGCAAGAAGGGACGGGTGACGCAGGGTGACGGACGCTTGCGCGACAAGGTGCGTGCAGCATTGCCCTATGCGCCGACGGGCGCGCAGGCCCGTGCCGTCGAGGAGATCGCCGCAGACCTTGCCAGCCCGCAGCGGATGAACCGGCTGCTGCAGGGCGATGTGGGCGCGGGCAAGACGTTCGTTGCGCTGATGGCTTTGCTGACGGCGGTCGAGGCAGGCGGGCAGGGTGTGCTGATGGCCCCGACCGAGATTCTGGCGCGACAGCACCTGCAGGGATTGCAGCCACTGGCCGCTGCGGCAGGCGTGGTGCTGGAGATCCTGACGGGCCGCGACAAGGGCCCCGAGCGCGAGGCCAAGCTGGCGGCCCTTGCGCGCGGTAACATCCACATTCTGGTCGGGACGCATGCGGTCTTTCAGCCCGGTGTGAGTTTCGCTGACCTGCGGCTGGCGGTGATCGATGAACAGCACCGCTTTGGCGTCGCCCAGCGGATGCAACTGGGCGCCAAGGGCGACGCCGTGGACGTGCTGGTGATGACGGCGACGCCGATTCCGCGGTCGCTGGCGCTGGCACAATATGGCGACATGGACGTGAGCCTTCTGGACGAAAAGCCCCCTGGTCGGACGCCGGTCACGACCGCTTTGGTCGCGACAGAGCGGTTCGACGCGGTCGTGGACCGTCTGCGCCGCGCGGTCACCGAAGGCAGGCAGGCCTATTGGGTCTGTCCCCTGGTGAACGAAAGCGAGGTCAGCGACATGATCGCCGCCGAAGAGCGGTTCCGCATTCTGCGTGCCGCTCTGGGGGAGGGCGTGGTCGGTTTGGTCCATGGCCAGATGCCACCGGCAGAGAAGGATGCGGCCATGGCGGCTTTCGTGGCCGCGCGCACCAAGGTGCTGGTCTCGACCACGGTGATCGAGGTGGGCGTCGATGTGCCGAACGCATCGATCATGGTGATTGAGCGGGCGGAAAGTTTCGGGCTGGCGCAACTGCACCAGCTGCGCGGACGGGTGGGACGCGGCGCGGCTGCCTCGACCTGCCTTTTGATGTATCAGCCGCCACTGACGCAGGGTGGACAGCGGCGGCTGGAGATCATGCGTGAGACCGAGGATGGATTTCGCATCTCGGAAGAAGACCTTGCCCTGCGGGGGGCAGGGGATGTCATCGGCACGGCACAATCGGGTCTGCCCCGGTTCCGCATCGCGGACATGGAGCGTCAGGCAAGCCTGATGCAGCTGGCGCAACAGGATGCCCGTAAGGTGCTGGTAGACGATCCTGACCTGACCGGCGACCGGGGGACAGCCGCGCGGGTCATGCTGTGGCTGATGGAGCAGGACCGTGCGATTCGTTTGATTTCAGTTGGTTAATTCCTCCAAACCTGTTTTGTTCGCTTTTGTTCTCACAAAGTTCTTTACAAAGTGTGAACAGCATGAGAACAAAGTGGCAACGAAAGCGAGACGAGAGGGAGAAACCAGATGGCCAAGGAACTGAAAGACGTGATGACCCGCAGCAGCGGCACGATTTTGTCCGATGCCCTGGGCGCTGCCTCTTTGATCGTGATGTTGTTTGTCGGACTGTCCCTGCCTGCGATTGTCTGACCTGCCCGGTGCCTTGCGGGCGTTTTCGGTCTTGCCCTGTCCCACTTCAGCAAGACCTGAAACACGACCCGCCCGTCCCATGTCGATCCGGGGTGTTGCCTCGCCCTGATCGGTTATGCGTCCGCAAGGCCCATGACTGCACCGCCGCCATCCTGTCCCGGATGCGCGGCGGTTTTTTTTGTCAGGCGTCGGTCTCTAGCTCTGCGAGGGCTGCAAGCGTGGCGTCGAAGGCCAGCATGATCGAGGCGTGGCGGTTCTTGTAGTCGCGGGCGGGGCGCAGCACTTCGAGCGCGTCGAACGGCGCGTCGGGCACAGCACCCCCGTCTTTCAGCATGGCATGCAACTGATCACGGCCTTTGCGAATCTGATCGGGTGTGAGGCCTATGATCTGTGCACCGATGACCGCAGCGGCCGCCTGACCCAGAACACAGGCTTTCACGTCCTGCCCATAGTCGCTGACCTTGCCCTCGGACAGCATCACATCGACCGTCACGGTCGAACCGCAGAGCGGAGACCGCTTGCGCGCCGTGGCCTGGGGCGCGGAGAGGCGGGCCGTGCGGGGCATGTCCGTCGCCATCGCGAGAATGCGCCCGGAGTAGAGATCGATCATATCGGTATCGGACATGACTGGTCCTTTGCTGTGTCTGAAGGATAGATAGGGCGCAATACCACTGGACGCAAAGGGTGATGCCATGACTTTCGACCCCGCCAGCCTGAGCTACAACGCCGCAGGACTGATCCCCGCCATCGCGCAGGACGCGCAATCAGGCGAGGTTCTGATGATGGCCTGGATGAATGCCGAAGCGGTGCGGCGCACGCTGGACAGCGGCGACGTCACCTATTGGAGCCGGTCGCGGCAGGTTTTCTGGGTCAAGGGTGCGACCTCTGGTCACACCCAAAGGCTGGTCGATTTCAGGGTCGATTGTGACAGGGATTGTCTTCTGGTGACGGTCCGGCAGGTGGGTCCGGCCTGTCACACCGGGCGTCGGACCTGTTTCTACACGGCCGTGCGGAAGGGGGATGAGGTCGAGATCGTCGCGGTGCCGGACAAGGATTAGGCGTCGGACCGGGGTCCAGCCCCCGGACCCCCGGGATATTTCAGGCAAGATGATGGGGGCCTACAGGCCAACCATGGTTTTGATGTACTCGGGGGTCGCGCCTGCGGCGCGGTAGCTGGCGAGACTTTTGGATTTGTCGATCTTGGCGAGGCGCTTGCCTGTGGCGTCGCGGATCAGATCGTGGTGGTGGTAGACAGGAGTTGGCCAGTTCATCAGGGTTTGCAGCACGAGCTGGACGGGCGTCTGGTGCCACAGGTCGATGCCACGCACGACATGGGTGATCTTCTGGGTCGCATCGTCGTGGGTGCAGGCCAGCAGGTAGGCGATATCGCCGTTTCCGGGACGGCGCAGGACAGGATCGCCGATCATCGTGATCATGTCGTCTGCATAGCAGGCGTGCCGGCCGGGGCGCAGCGTGCCCGTCTCGGAAAAGGACGGCAGGCCTGCGCGGTCCAGCGCACGGCGCAGGTCAAGACGCAGGGCGTCGGTGGGTGTAGCCTCGGTCAGCGGGCGGTGACGGCAGGTACCCGGGTAGACCAGCCCTTCGTGTCCCGCCCTTGCACCGGCCTGCTTGATCTGGCGGCGGGTGCAGGAGCAGGGGTAGAGGAGATCGTCCAGAGCCTTGAGTGATGCGATATGGTCGGGCAGGTGCTGCGACTGGATACGGACGGGGGTGGGCCATGTCAGGCCCAGCCAGGCGAGGTCTTCGGTGATGGCTGCGACATGTTCGGGGCGTCGCCGCGTGCTGTCATTGTCTTCGATCCGCAGGAGTGCGTTGCCGTCGTGAGCCGCCGCCTGCTGCCAGACCGTCAACGCCGAAAATGCATGCCCCAAATGCAGCGGCCCCGTAGGCGATGGGGCAAAACGGGTGATCATGCCGCTGTTGCGGCATCCTGCCCGAGCCAGCCCAGCCAGTCCGCCTTGGCCCGGTCGGTATAGGCCTTGTAGCGGTCCTTGCGGCCACGGCGCCCGCCTCGGACGCCATCAAGCGGCGGGAAGAGGCCGAAGTTGACGTTCATCGGCTGGAATGTCTTGGCCTCGGCGCCGCGGGTGATGTGGGTCATCAGCGCCCCCATCGCCGTGGTGTCGGGCACGGGCGGCAGGGCCTTGCCTGTCATCTCGGCCACGGCAAGGCGGGCGGCCAGAAGACCCATGGCAGCGGATTCGACGTAGCCTTCGACACCGGTGATTTGGCCCGCGAAGCGGATGTTCGGGCGGGATTTCAGACGCATCCGGTCATCGAGCAGCGTCGGCGAATTGATGAACGTGTTGCGGTGGATGCCGCCAAGGCGGGCGAATTCGGCGTTCTCCAACCCTGGAATGCGTTTGAAAACATCCTTTTGCGCGCCATACTTCATCTTGGTCTGAAAGCCGACCATGTTGAGGAGTGTCCCCAGCGCGTTATCGCGGCGCAGTTGCACCACGGCATAGGCTTTGGTCGCCGGATCATGGGCGTTGGTCAGGCCGACGGGCTTCATCGGGCCGAAACGCAAGGTTTCGCGGCCGCGTTCCGCCATGACCTCGATCGGCAGGCACCCGTCGAAGTAGCCGGCCGTCTCGCCCTCCTTGAAGGCGGTCTTGTCGGCCGCGAGCAGCGCGTCGATAAAGTCCTCGTACTGCTGCTTGGTCATCGGGCAATTGAGGTAGGCGGTGCGTTCCGCCTCTGTCTCGCCCTTGTCGTAGCGCGACTGCATCCAGGCCACGTCCATGTCGATGGTGTCGGCGTAGACGATGGGCGCGATGGCGTCGAAGAAGGCCAGTGCATCGGCCCCGGTTTCCGCGCGGATCGATTCGGCGAGCGGGCCCGAGGTCAGCGGGCCGGTGGCGACGATCCACTGTCCATCGGTCGGCAGTTCCGGGATTTCGGCGTAGGAGACGCTGATATTGGGATGCGCGGTCAGGGCGGCTGTCACGCTTTCGGCGAAAGGGTCACGGTCGACCGCAAGGGCGCCACCGGCGGGCAGGCGGTGCTTGTAGGCGGTGGACATGATCAGCCCCTGCGCCTGCATCATTTCCCAATGCAGAAGGCCCACGGCGTTCTGTTCGTGATCGTCCGACCGGAAGGAGTTGGAGCAGACCATCTCGCCCAGATGCCCGGTGCGATGGGCGAAGGTTTCGACGGTCGGGCGCATTTCGTGGATGACGACCTGCAGGCCCCCGTTGGCGGCCTGCCAGGCCGCTTCGGACCCGGCCATGCCGCCACCGATGATATTCAATGTTTTATTCATGCCCGCGATATAAGTGGGATCGCGAGCATGTGCAAAGGGTCAGAACTGGGGAAGGATTTCGAACAGGCTCCGCTGATCGAAGGTAGTGCCTCTTGCGACGCCGAAATTGATGCGTGCGCCAAGGCCGATGTAGGTATCGTCGTCCTTTACGCCGTTGTCCGTATGGGACACCTTGCCGATCTCTGCGTAAAGCTCGGGTCCGGCCTGCAACGTGTATCCTGCGCCCACGGCGAACTTGCTTACGTCTCCATCATCGTAAGTGGCGCGGGCGGCATCACCGGTCAGGGCAAAGCCGTTTTGCAGCGCATAGGCGCCGCTGGCTCCGAAAAGGTTGCCGGTCTCGGCCCCTTCATCGATGCGACCGGCATAGGCTTCGACATAGCCGCCCTGAAACTCGGTTCCGAATTCAAGACCCAGCAGGTTTGAGTCGTCGCCATCGAAGCGGTCAAAGCCAACGAAAAGACCCGCCGACGCGGTGGTCGAGAGGTGGTAGATCCCGTGAAGGGTTGCGGAAGACGCGTCCTGCCCGATGTTGTCGAACCGATAGCTCGACGCATCGGCCCCGATCGAGAACTGGCGGGTGACTGCGTATTCACCGCCAAGGAAATAGGTCGTTCCGCCGAAATCGTCGAAATCGGTGGGTGCGTTCACCTCGACACCCAACGTTCCGCCGGTAAAGCCCTGTGCAAGGGCGGGAGTTGCTAGGGCCGACACAAAGGTGGCCGCAAGTGCTGCTTTCTGGATCATGATACTCGCCTCGATATAGGTGAGGCGTTGATCGCCTCCTGGCGTCAGTCATAATCCGAGACAAAAAACCGGGCAAGCGTACCATGCCCGGTTTGCAGTTTACTGTGTTGTCTTTGCCAGTGACTAGAAGCCGAGCAGGGCGTCCGACAGACCCCGCGACTCGAATGTGGCACCCCGTTCTGCACCAAATGTGTAGCTGGCCGAAACGTTGGCATAGGTTTCATCCTCGGAAAATCCGACGACCTCGCCAGTCAGTTTACCGACTTCTGCAGAGACGCCAAACTGCGACGTGAGCGCATAGTTGACGCCGAATCCAACACGATTTGCGCTGACAAGGTCGCTGAAGGCCACATCATCGTAGCGCCCCATAAGGGTGAAGGCCGGGGTCAGATCATAGGTGGCCAAGACCCCGAAGCGATTGAGGTCCAGTTCTCCAATGTCCAAACCTTCAACTGTCCCGATTTCGATCTGTGACACGCCGAAATAGCCTTCGAGATTGAAGTTGTCACCTTCGTACCCGCCTTCGACCCCGTAAAAATCAGATTTCTCGCCCTCTGACCGGTCTTGACCGAAGAAGTAACCGAAAGACGCCTGTTCGTTTGCATGGTAAATGGCGTGCAAGCCGAGCGATGTTTCATCACCGTCAAAACCGATGACCTCTCCATCGAGATAGGAAACGTCGCCTTGCAGAGCAAACTCACGACTCAGAGCTATCTCTGCACTGATCCCAAGTTGCGTCCCTGACGTTTCGAGGTCCTCGTCCGTTAGCGCCGAGTAACCAAGCGAGATTTCACCACCAGTGAGAGATTGTGCCATGCCCGGAGAGGCCGCTGTAGCCATCACCACGAAAAGGGCTGCCTTGTTCAATTTATTCATGCTCTTACTCTGCTTTTGCGCGAAACAACAATGCTCGCTTAGCGCTTGGGTAGAGCAAGGTACGCCCCCATGACAGACGATCCCGGCTGGCCGGTCACCCAGGAACGATTTGTGTCTCTCCTGCACTTATCTGTAGCAAGTTTACCCTGCAGCACGATAGATCAAGATCGGACAGATCTGTGTCAGAGGCTATTGTTCTGTCCCGATATCGCCTTGCATGACCTCTTCTTCGTCGGATTCCGCGATCCACGCGACCGAGACGACTTCTTCGCCCTTGCCTGTGTTGAAGACCTTGACGCCACCGGCAGAGCGGCTGCGGAAGCTGATGCCTTCGACCGGCACGCGGATGGACTGTCCGGTCGAGGTGACGAGCATGATCTGGTCGGACAGATCGACCGGGAAGGACGTGACGATCTCACCGCCGCGCATGGCCTTGTCCATCGCCATGACGCCCATGCCGCCACGGCCGCGGACGGGGTAATCGTGGCTGGATGAGAGCTTGCCGGAACCTTGCGACGAGATGGTCAGGATCAGGTTTTCGGCGGCGGACATGTCGGCGTATCGCTCGGTCGAAAGATCGCCTGCGGGCACGCCTTCGTCGTCCTCGTTTTCGGCTTCGTCCGTCAGGCCAGCCATCGCGCGGCGCATCTTGAGGTAGGCCGCACGTTCGGCGGGGTCGGCCTCGAAGTGGCGGATGATGGACATGGAGACAACGCGGTCGTCGCCATTGAGCCGGATGCCGCGCACGCCCACGGAGTTGCGCGAGTTGAAAACCCGGACGTCCGTGGCCGGAAACCGGATCGCCCGACCGGAGTCGGTGACCAGCATGACGTCGTCGTCGTTCGAGGCGATGCGCGCGTTTATCAGTTTGAAATCAGCAGTTTCGCCTTCGAACTTCATCGCGATCTTGCCGTTGCGCATGACGTTGGTGAAATCCGACAGCTTGTTGCGGCGCACGGTGCCTGCGTCGGTGGCGAAGACCACCTGCAAGTCATCCCAGTCAGTTTCGTCACGGTCTACCGGCATGATCGCGGCGATGGAAACGCCCGTCGGGATCGGCAGGATATTGACGATCGCCTTGCCCTTGGCCGTGCGGCTGCCCAGCGGAAGACGCCAGGTCTTGAGCTTGTAGACCATGCCGTCGGTTGTGAAGAACAACAGCTGCGTGTGGGTGTTCGCGACGAAGAGTGTCGTGACGACATCCTCTTCCTTGGTAGCCATCGACGACAGACCCTTGCCACCGCGCCGCTGTGCGCGGAAGTCGGCCAATGCCGTGCGCTTGATGTAGCCGCCCGACGTGACGGTCACGACCATCTCTTCGCGCTCGATCAGGTCCTCGTCCTCCATGTCGCCGGACCAGTCCACGATCTCGGTGCGGCGGGGCACGGCGAAGAGGTCTTTGACCTCTTGCAGCTCGTTGCGGATGATCGTCATGATCCGGTCGCGCGAGCCGAGGATTTCGAGGTATTCGCGGATCTTCTTGGCCAGTTCCTGAAGCTCGTCGGTGACTTCCTTGACGCCGATCTGGGTCAGGCGCTGCAGGCGCAGTTCGAGGATTGCGCGGGCCTGCGTTTCGGACAGGTTGTAGGTGCCGTCTTCGTTGGCGGTATGGGTCGGATCGTCGATCAACTGGATATATTCGAGGATGTCGTGGGCCGGCCATTTGCGGGTCATCAGCTTCTCGCGCGCCTGCGCGGCGTCGGCGGATTGGCGGATGGTGTTGACGACCTCGTCGATGTTGGTGACCGCGACGGCCAGACCACACAGGATATGGGACCGGTCGCGGGCCTTGTTCAGCTCGAACGCGGTGCGCCGGGCGACCACGTCTTCGCGGAAATCCACGAAGTAGGTCAGGAACTTGCGCAGCGTCAACTGTTCAGGGCGGCCACCGTTCAGCGCCAGCATGTTGCAGCCGAAGTACGTCTGCATCGGGGTAAAGCGGAACAGCTGGTTCAGCACGACCTCGGCCGTTGCGTCCTTTTTCAGCTCGACCACGACGCGCACGCCGTTGCGGTCGGATTCGTCCTGCACGTGGGCGATCCCTTCGATCCGCTTGTCACGGGCAGCTTCGGCGATCCGGTCGATCATCGTCGCCTTGTTCACCTGATAGGGGATCTCGTGGACGATGATGGCGTAGCGGTCCTTGCGGATTTCCTCGACACTGGTCTTCGAGCGGATGATCACGCTGCCGCGGCCTTCAAGATAGGCCTTGCGGGCACCGGACCGGCCCAGCATCAACCCGCCGGTCGGAAAGTCGGGGCCGGGCACGTATTCGATCAGCTGTTCGGAGCTGAGGTCCGGTTCGTCAATGAGCGCAAGGCAGGCATCGATCACCTCGCCCAGATTGTGCGGCGGGATGTTGGTGGCCATGCCGACGGCAATGCCGCCAGCACCATTGACCAGCATGTTTGGAAAGCGGGCAGGCAGGACCGAGGGTTCGCGGTCCTTGCCGTCGTAGTTGTCCTGAAAATCGACGGTGTCCTTGTCGATATCAGCGAGAATATAGGCGGAAGGCTTGTCCATCCGCACTTCGGTATAGCGCATGGCCGCAGGGCTGTCGCCGTCCATCGAGCCAAAGTTGCCCTGACCGTCGAGCAGCGGCAGGGACATGGAAAAGTCCTGCGCCATCCGGGCAAGGGCTTCGTAGATCGCGCTGTCGCCGTGCGGGTGGTATTTGCCCATCACGTCGCCTACGGGGCGGGCCGACTTGCGGTAAGGCTTGTCATGCGTGTTGCCGACCTCGTTCATCGCATAGAGAATACGGCGATGGACCGGCTTGAGCCCGTCGCGCAGGTCGGGGATTGCACGGCTGACGATGACCGACATGGCGTAGTCGAGATAAGATGTCCGCATCTCGTCCACGATCGAGATCGTCGGGCCCGTAGGCCGGGGGCGCTCGGGCGGGGTTTCGTCTTGGTTATCAGGGAGTTCCGGATCGTCGCTCACGTGGGCCGCCTGTCACTTGCTGCGCTGCTAGATTTTGTTGTGCAATATGTAGCAGACACGAGGGATGGGGTGCAATGGCCCAGACCGGTCGCGTTTGTCAGCCGGTCAACAGGATTGCCAACAAACTGTTTTTGTTGACAGAAAAACAGAAATTGGCTGATCTGTAAGGGCAGAGCAAAGGAACAGGCAATGACCGAGACTGAATTGATGCTGAAGGGCTACGGGCTGACCACGGCCGAGATGTACTATCACATGCCGGACCATCCCCATGTTTTGAATACCTTTATCTGGCAGGACTACGATCTGGCCCCGGATCACGACCGGCTGCTGTCCTTCATCAGCTACTGGAAAGACCAGATCGAAGGCCCGCTGCATTCCGTGCGGTTCGTGCACCGCAAGCTGATCGGCCCCGGTGAATGGCGCAATGTCACGGGCGAATTTACCGTCCACTAGCGCGGCACCGGCGGAGGGGGGCGCTGCCCCCCGTCCTGCGGACTCCCCCCGGAGTTTTTGGCCGAGATGAAGGGGAGCCCGGCCTTAGACCGGCTTGGCGCGGTCGAGCATGCCGAAAAGGTCTCGGGGATCGTCAGGGTCAGCGATCATGTCGAGATCGACATAGTAGGGGGTGTCCTTGACGCGGTCGTGGACGTAGCGCAGGGCCGAGAAATCCTCGATCGCGAAGCCGACACCGTCGAAAAGGGTGAGGTCTGCGGCGCCCGTTCGGCCCGACTTTGCGCCGGTGATGACTTGCCAAAGCTCCGTGACCGGGTGGTCGGGGTCCATCTGCTGGATTTCGCCTTCGATACGGGTCTGGGGCGGGTATTCCACGAAGATCTGTGACCGGGCGACGATGTCGCGGTGCAGTTCCGTCTTGCCGGGGCAATCGCCGCCGATGGCGTTGATGTGTACGCCCGCGCCGACAAGGTTGTCGGTCAGGATCTGCTGATTGGCCTTGTCCGCCGTGGCGGTGGTGATAATTTGCGCGCCTTCCACCGCATCTTCGACCGACGAACAGCGGACAAGGGTCAGGCCACGGCCTTCAAGGTTGCGGATGGCCTTGTCGGTGGCGGCGGGATCCACATCATAGAGACGCACGGTATCTATGCCGCAGACGGCCTTGATCGCCAGCGACTGGAACTCGGACTGTGCGCCGTTGCCGATCATCGCCATTGTGGTGGCGCCCTTGGGGGCGAGGTGCCTGGTGGCGACCGCCGACATGGCGGCCGTGCGCAGGGCGGTGAGGACCGTCATTTCCGACAGAAGCTTGGGGTAGCCGGACTGCACGTCGGCCAGAAGGCCGAAGGCGGTGACCGTCTGCAGCCCCTGCCGTGTGTTCGACGGGTGGCCGTTGACGTATTTGAAGCCATACATTGTGCCGTCCGAGGTGGGCATCAGTTCGATCACGCCCAAGTCGGAGTGCGATCCCACGCGCGGCGTCTTGTCGAAAAGCTCCCATCGGCGGAAATCATCCTCGATGGCTTTTGCGAGGCCCGTCAGCATGGTCTCGAGCCCGATGTGGTGGACCAGCTTCATCATGTTCTCGACGCTGACGAAGGGCACCATGGCAAGGCGGGACGGGGCGATGATGTGGTTTTCCATATTCATGTGTAACTCCGTGTGGGTCTGTCGAAGACGCGGCGGCCCAAGAGCGAAGCCGTGAGGTCCACCATCAGGTTGGCGGTTTTGCCGCGGTCGTCGAGAAAGGGGTTGAGTTCGACGACGTCGAGCGAATGGACGACGCCTGCGTCCGACAGCATCTCCATCACCAGATGCGCCTCGCGGACGGTGGCACCGCCCGGAACGGTGGTGCCGACGGCCGGTGCGACGGACGGGTCGAGGAAGTCCACATCGAGGCTCACGTGCAGGATTCCGCCCGCCGCCTTGATCCGGTCGAGAAAGGCCACAAGGGGTGCGCGGATGCCGGTTTCGTCCACCATCCGCATGTCGACCACATCGACACCAAGATCCTGCAGGACGTCGTGTTCAGGACCGTCGACCGACCGCAGGCCGATCATGCAGATGTTTTGCGGATCGACCTTGGCGGCCAGATGCGGGTAGCCGGTGAAGCCTTCGCGGCCCGTGACATAGCCGATGGGCGTTCCATGCAGGTTGCCTGAACCTGTCGTGTCAGGGGTGTGGATGTCCGGGTGCGCGTCGAGCCAGAGCGTGAAGAAGGGCTTGCCGATGTCCTGGGCGTGCGCGGCCATGCCTGCGACGGTCCCTGCGGCCAGCGCATGATCGCCGCCAAGGAAGATCGGCATCGCATCTTTGGCCTCGGTGCGCGCCGCTTCGGTCAGGGTGCGGGTCCAGCCGATGTTCTCGGCCAGCGCATGCACGGCGGGGTTGGCGTGTTGGATATCGTCGACCGGTGCGGGTGAAAGGTTGCCGCGGTCGGCGACGGTGTGGCCCAACCCCTGCAGCGCTTCGGCGAGGCCGGCGGTGCGATAGGCGTCAGGGCCCATGAGGCAGCCGCGCCGGCGCTTGCCGCAGTCCACGGGGGCGCCGATGAGTGTGATGTTTTTCTGTGTCATGGTGTCCCTTATTGCTGGCTATGGCGCTTGCCAGAAGCCACCTAATTGCTCAAAAGGGTCAGGTAATGACCGAAACGGACAGCAGTTATGGACGATCTGGACAATCGGCTGATCGCGGCCCTCAGGCGGGATGCCCGCGCGTCGTTGTCGCAGCTTGCGCTGGACCTTGCCGTGACGCGGGCGACGGTGCGGGCGCGGATGCAGCGGCTGGAGGCGTCGGGCGCGATTGCGGGCTACACGGTGCTGACGCGCGAGGATGTGGCAGATCATGCGGTGCGCGGCTTGATGATGCTGGCGATCGGCGGACACGGCACCGAAAAGGTGGAACGCTACCTGCGCGGGCTGCCCGAGGTGCAGGCGGTCCATTCCACCAATGGCACATGGGACCTTATCGCCGAGATCGGGGTGGGGTCCCTGGAGGATTTCGACCGCGTGCTGACGCGTATCCGCAAGCTGGACAGCGTCACGCGGTCGGAGACTTCGCTCCTGCTTTCGACGCGGCGATAAGCCAGACGGCGCAGAGCGCGAAGGAAAAGACGGCGTTCCACGACGCCATCGACAGGGACAGGAAGGACCAGCTGACCTGATCACACATCACCAGCATCGGCGCATCGGTCGACAACAGGTCGGCGCCCGAAAGGCCACCAAGTCCCGCGCCGCCGGTGCAAGAGGTGGGCCCCTCCCACCAGTCACGCTCGACCCCGGTGTGGTAGATGCCGATCCCGCCGGTCACTGCCGTCGCTACCGCTCCGGTCCAGGCGACCTGACGGGCAGGCACGAGGGCCGCAGCGCAGCCGATCAGGATCGCCACGGCATGGGGCCAGCGCTGCCACAGACACATGGAGCAGGGCGGGTAGCCGATAGCCTGAAAGACAAAGGCACCTGCCAGAAGGGCAGCAGAACCTGCGGCGGCGAAAAGCATGAGTTGGCGTGCGGTCATACGACTTTCAGTACCGCAAAACCGCCGACGAGCAACACGCAAAACAGCGTGAACATCAGGCCAAGGCGGCGTTCGATAAAATCGCGTATGGGCGTTCCATAGCGCCACAACAGGGCAGCGATCAGGAAGAACCGCAACGCGCGGGCAATGATGGCAGAGAAGACGAAGACGGGCAGGGACAGGGCGGTGACCCCTGACATGATGGTGATCACCTTGAACGGAAAGGGTGTGACCCCCGCGACCAGCACGGCCCAGGCACCATAGGCGTTGAACCGCTCCGAGAAGGCTGCGACGGCGTCGGCCTTGCCATAGAAGTCGAAGATCGGCTGGCCGATCAGTTCGAAAAGGGCATAGCCGATGAAATACCCGAAGAGCCCGCCCAGCACGGATGCCGTGGTGGCGACCAGAGCGATGCGGAAGGCGCGATGCGGCGTGGCGATGATCATCGGGATCATCAGCACGTCGGGCGGGATCGGAAAGAAAGAGCTTTCGATAAAGGCCACGACAGCCAGCGCCCACATCGCGTGCGGGGTTTGAGCAAGACCCATCGTCCAGTCGTAAAGTCGTCGGATCATGCGATCGCCCTGTCTCGAAGATTGATCGCTTAGGCCATGCGTGGACCGGAGCGTCAAGATGCGTTGGCCCGGCCTCGTTTTCTGCCAGGGGTCAGGGGAGGGGGTTTTCGTGAGGCGGCGTGGCCGACGGGGCAGGTGGGCCTCACTTACAATGTGTCCACAGCGGCAAACCGGAGATGAGCGGCACCTTTTCCGTGAACCGTCTATAGACCGTTGACCCCGGTTGCGGGTGCGGGTAGAGCGCTCTCGCGTGCCGGTGTGGCGGAATGGTAGACGCAGGGGACTCAAAATCCCCCGATGGCAACATCGTGTCGGTTCGAATCCGACCACCGGTACCACGCAAAACAAGGGCTTTGCGGCCCAAAACGCAAAGCCCTTTCATTTCCCGAGTTTTTGCGGTTCCCAGATCGGTTCCCAGTTTCACCATTTGAGTATGGTTTGTTCTTGTCGTCCATCACAGCAATCAGAACGCCCAACATAGCTGCCGCCGTAACGGTGTCGTAGGTCGCCTGAGCGGCGAGAGTGTCAGCTGCTATGCCCGCCCTGGTTCGCGCCGGGGCGGGCCTTTTGTGTTCTGTAGGGGTGATTGGGAAGACAGTAAGACCACACCAGCGACGTTGACATGCTACATATGGGCTGGAAAAGCTCATCAGAATGTTTATGTTCCCTTCGAACGCGGTTACATACCGTGACAGAGAGGCCTGCGCTAAACCCGTTTAGTTTCAGGAGATTGGTAAGATAAAGTCCAAGTAAGCTTGTTGGACTATTATAGGATGATCTGATTTGCCGTATAGGTGCCAGCACTTCCAGATTTCATGGTTTCACCCTAGTGTTCTGCACCTAACATAGGATTCCCGACGGTCCCCATCTGTGGCATGGTCTGCAGATGAGACGCTCCGACATCTGCCTTTATCTTGGCCCCGCTGACCGCGCTGAGCTTCAAGCCTTG
>Ga0307978_1001338_pt1 | contig 18797 bp, 13 predicted proteins | sample OrgLakmetage1056_FD_203151 | JGI IMG/M metagenome (GOLD analysis project Ga0307978, IMG submission 203151) | Saline water microbial communities from Organic Lake, Antarctica - #1056 | ecosystem: Environmental > Aquatic > Non-marine Saline and Alkaline > Saline | place: Antarctica: Organic Lake...
ACAGATACTTCCACATGCTGTCTTGAGTGGCAGAGGTAAAGCCTCAAGTTCTGGGATTGAATCTAAAAGCGCCAAAATGCCAACATTTGCCGCCTGCAGAACGTCGAACGATTTAGAAGAATCATTTTATACAATATAAATTCCCAGTGCACGTTGTAAGATAAAGTTTGAACTTACCGTATCACCAAATCGAGTCAGCGGTCCTTGAATCAGCGCAAACGGTAAACCTTGATACAATCTTCCAACACCACCTTCTTCATATAAACTACTCAAGGAAGATTTCAACGTCCCTCCATAGCGATACTGGTAATTCATGGATGTACGAAGCCACATGAGGGACAGTACTTGGAATATAGATGCAGTGGCTCCTGCCTTTCCGCCTGATACTGCTTTTTTCGCAGACTGTCGTAATATTTGTTTGGCAGATGGGGGTTGTTTTGCTGATGCAGCAATAGTTTCTGCGTTTGCTGGTTCATTGGATAACACGACAGAAGAAACTACGATTGCCGCAGTTGTCATGAAGATTCTACGAGATGATTCTACATCTAGTTCAGCTAAAATGCTGTTGAGCGGTTGGTCGTCATTTTCAATTTCAACTATGGCTGGGTCTGCTGGGAGAAGAGATGATCCTAGAGAAGAACATGTTTTAAACTGTGATGGAAGAACGAATGCCTCTGAAATTGCAATTTGACATGCAAATGCAAAGATAAGAAGAATTTTAGTCGTCGCTGTCATGTCTAGTGTGGTTATCTTCTGACTGCAGTTTAATGGGAGCGCGTGCCTCTTCTATCTTCAAATTACGTTCTTTTGTAGTTCTAGATGAAGAATTAAAAATTGAACAACTCATCACTGACAGTCATCAGTCATCACTCATCATTCATCATCACTCACAGCAGCTCATCATCACTCACACACAGCTCACAGCCACAACATGACTTTTGATTATTTCACAAACCACGGATGATCGATCGAAGATCGAAGAACATTAAAAATGCGACGAAGGAAAAGAGTTCGAAGGAGACAAAATGAGCCATAAAATAGCCTAAAATAAATTGTAAATAATTGCGCCCTTTCTGACCACGTAGTAACCGCCCAAAATTGGTGGCGCTCCAATGCTCTCACCAAATGCTTCTGGCAGTCCCTTGTGCCTTTCGAATTCGATTGGACTCTACTCACATACTCAAATCACTACCTACACTTGATCAATAGATATTATGTTTTTCGGCGGAGACCCTTTTGAACACTTTGCTCATGCAGGAATGGGAGGCGGCGGAGGACGTGGTGGTGGCGGCAGAGCTCCATCCAAAGCTGTTGATACGACCAAACTTTACGAGACTCTCGGAGTAAGTAGTTCTTTGTTGTTGTTAGGTGCAACCGCTGCACCTTGCTCCTTTGCATTCTTATCTACATTTCCATCATTTAAGTATCCAATGAACTTGGTAGGAAGGTGTGGAAATGCTGACGATATCGCATTCAGATCATCTACATGTAGTCACCTAGTCACCTAGTTTACACGATTCTTTCATCATTCATGAAATTGCAAATTCAAGAGATGGACGTCACGTCATCCGGGAAATGTCCCTCCGAAGTCCATTTCCATTTGTATTATCGTAAACTAACGATCACCTTCACTGCACCCATTCAACTCTACTCTCAGATTGAAAAATCAGCAGACGCAAAAGAAATCAAAAAGGCTTACAGAAAGCTCGCCGTAAAACATCACCCCGATAAAGGCGGAGACGAACAAAAATTCAAAGAAATATCTGCCGCATACGAAGTCCTCTCTGATGAAGAGGTACGTGCCAAATACGATAAATACGGCCTCGAAGGGCTAGAATCAGAGGGTGGACCCGGCGGTGGTGGAGGCCACGATGATATCTTTAATATGTTCTTTGGTGGCGGCGGAAGATCAAGAAGATCAGGACCAAGGAAGGGTGAGAGTGTCAATCATCCAATCAAGGTATCACTGGAAGATTTGTACAACAGCAAGACTGTCAAATTGGCGATTAATCGTCAGGTCATTGTTGGAGAGGCTACCATGTGCGATTCATGTGATGGCCAAGGTGCAGTCATGGAATTGAGGCAGATTGCCCTTGGAATGGTTCAGCAGGTTCAGCGTAAATGTCCCAATTGTACTGATGGATATAGGTGCAAGACTAAAAAAGAGCGCAAGGTATTAGAGGTACATGTTGAAAAGGGAATGAAGAATGGAGAAAAGATCACCTTCCGGGGAATGGCGGATGAAAAGCCGAATGTGGAAGCCGGTGACATTAATTTTGTCGTTCAGGAGAAAGAACATGAGTTGTTCAAGCGCAAGGGTGCAGATCTCCTCATTACAAAGACCTTGAGCCTGAACGAAGCATTGTGCGGTTTTGAGTGGTCTGTCAAACATTTGGATGAGAGGGAGATTGTCATCAAGTCAAGACCTGGTGAAATCATCAAGCCTGAGTCTGTCGGTGGACAGCCTTTCGTCAAGATTGTTAGCAACGAGGGTATGCCTTCAAAAGGAAATCCTTTTGTGAAGGGTAACCTGTACGTACTCTTCCGAGTAGACTTTCCATCTGACGGTGATCTAAATGAAAATACTATCAGTATCCTGAAGAAGACCATGCCAAATCCTTCAATGGACTTGGATTATGACGAAGAAGTAGTGGAGATCTGCCATCTTGATGGTGCAGATGTCAAAAACTTTGGAAAAGGAGGGGCTGCAAATCATAGTGATGCTTACGATTCTGACGGCGGCGACGATGGTCAACAAAATGTTGAGTGCCGTCAGTCATAATTTAGGGCATTCTACTATTTACATCATAAAAATAGCAACACTCCAATGTCATTCAATTTTATATCATGGTATGCGATCTACTACTGTAATATCTAGATTCCTTTTGCGTCACATATTGACCACTGTCCACTGGAAGGCAGATTTCACTATCATGTAAGTTCCGTCAGGTGAACCCCATTGGCTTGCATCTTCCATCCGAGAATTGGAATTTTGATTCTTCTTCGGCCTCTTGCCTTTTGCCTTTCGTGTAAAATTGTGCGGGACTGTGCGGGATGCCACGTGAACGTAAATACGGCGCGCAAAACTAAACAAGCTTTGTGTTCGTGCTAGAAGCTCTAGTATGGTATGGTATGGTAGGATTCTGACGATCGATGTCATCAAAAGTGTGCGGATTCGCTTATATGCACTCAATAGGTATCACTACTCACCACAAGCCTAACTCGAATAAAGCTTCTCATTTTCACCTTCACCATTGTGCCGGTGGGGAATGAGCCTTCACCTTCACAAATGTACATGGACGTAGCCGATAAAACAGCAGCGCCTACTGCTGCGGCGGTGGAAGGTATCAGTAGCCGCCGTGACAGTAGTGGTTGCAATAATAAACTCACAGCAATGACATTTACTAACATGAAGACACCTCGACAACCACCACCATACAGTAGTGCAACCAGCAATCCGATAATATCCCCTACTAACATCACTGCTACAAAGTCGAAGTTCATTGCTACTAATAATGATGAAACTACTCCAATTACAGAAGAATCTGCGGCTAGAGTAATAACGAAACCAAACAATAACAATTCAAATACTATCAACAAGAATACACAAATTACAATCAAATGTCCCGATGAAAAGATGGTGCACCTAAACCTAAATCTTCCTGATAACAGCAGTAGCAGTAGCAGTAGTAGCAACAACAGCTTTGCTAACTCAGCACCCTCATTTATAATATTCGGAAGGGGTAAACATGGAATTCCCACATCTGCTCAAACTGTTAGTATGCAAGCATGCGTGCTTCGAATTGTTGCCATGCATCAGAATAATCAAGGGGGGGCTAATGAAAAGCAGCAGTATGCACTTGAACTGGGTGTTCTTGGATCCCAACCATGCAGAGTCAATCGACGTTTAGCAGTCAACAACAGCAGCAAAACCATCATCAATGACAATGATGGCGGTGTTATTTATGTGAAGAGTTTATCTCAGATAGTAACCAGTTCTTCCAATAATACAAATGATCTATCATGGGTTGCAATTGAACATGGAGACATAATAGAACCATACGAACGTCCAATCGATGTGAGTGTGGATCAAGCTAGGGGTCAGGGTGCGTACCATCCATTCCAAGTGAGTATTATTAATACTACCACTGCCACTGCTGCTACTCCTGAGGATGTCAACCAAAATATAGATATAGTGGACGGGTTATCATTTCTGGAGGCATCACGAAAGATTAATAACGCTGCTACTGATCATACTAATGATAGATATTCATCTAACAAGATTACTGGTGTGGATATGGATATGGATATGGATATGCAGATGGAAGATACTGAAGGTACATCAGATGGTAATACAGACAGACTATTGCTATTGAGCAATAATAGTGCTACTACCACTGTGGACGAGACACCATTATTTTCGGAGGCATCAGGAAGGATTAATAAAGCTGCTACTGATCATACTAAGGACGGGGATTCAATTAACGAGATTACTGCTTTGGGTATGGATATGCAGATGGAAGATACTGAAGGTATAGATGGTAATAAAGACAATGACAGACTATTGAGTAATAATAGTGCTGACCAGAAGATGGATGAAACACAAGATCTTCATATTTCTGGCCAAGCATGTCGTGTACAGGCTGGGAAGAATGAAACGAGTTTGACTGTTACGTCCAATGATGCTGTTGCTACTGCTGCTGCTGTTGGGGGAGTTGTTAAATCAAAAGATTGTGCACCCACAAATAATGTCGAAAAGGGGCATGTAACAATATCGGATACAAGTCAAGGTCAATTGAGCAATATTACTGAGCAGATGGATGAGATACAAAAAAATGCCCAAAACGAAATGACGAGGCTATTGAATAGGTCCAATGATGCTGTTGAAGTGGAAGTACTTAACGTGCAACCACCCAAAGAGGGGGGAATAGTGAAACAGTTGGTATTTAAGCTGAGTGGGAATGATGAAGGAGAGGTTGTGCCTTACAATGTTGCAGTGGAACTGAGCAAACAGACTCCCAATGGTTCAAGCAATACCGCTGCGAACGAGAAAGAAACAGCTGAACCAACTATTAAACACCCAAAAAGTCAGCAGCCAAAAAATGCAACTTCCAATTCCGAGGAACAAACAGAATCTACCAACACGATAGAAAAGCCGGATACATTATCTTCAGAAGAATCATCAGTAGTAGAAATATTTGATATGGATTTGGATGATCCACGTCAAACAATTATTGAACTGCTGGAAGAAGTAAATCTTACAGCTGGAACGTTTGCTACTGGTGGATCGTGTGATAATGGCAAACTCAGCATGCCAGGTCTCGTGGTCAATGGAGTTGGTTCGATTGGTCTACCTCTTGCTACTACACAAGCCAAGGAGTTGGCAAAGAGATGTGAGCAGAACACAATCGTTGATAAGACAGCTCGGAATACCTATCAACTTGGCCCTGATAGTTTCATGATCACCAATCCTACCTGGAACAAGGAAATAGAGTTTCTTACCAAGAAGGTATGTGATTCTTTGGAAGTTCAGGCGCACTTGAAAATAGAAGCACGGCTGGATAAACTCGTTCTGTATGGGGAGGGATCATTCTCTGCCCCTCATCGTGAGTCTAAAAAGGAAGAGCAGGGATCGTTTGGTACCCTGGTGGTTGTATTACCCTCGAATTTCACTGGTGGGGAAATAGTGGTTGCGCACAAACTTCAAACTGAAACGTTCGATCAATCAGCATCATCTACTTTCCAATCTCAATATGCTGCCTTTTATGCAAATTGTAAACATAAATTGAAGAACGTTGCATCAGGGCACTGCTTGTGTGTGGTATATAACTTGGTAAAAGTTGGTGGATATGGGTCTCTCCCCAAGGTTCTTGACAACAACTTAACGCTGAAGAGCCTCAATGCGGCTGCTAAAGCGTGGGGGGCTGATTGCTTAGTCTCCACTGGTTCCAGCACCTGCTGCAAAAAAATTGTGCTGATGACTACTCATATTTACACTCCTGCAGGTATTCGTAATGAAGGTGGTATCAGTGCAGCGTACAAAGGGGAGGATGCTGCCATTGTAAAGTTGCTTGACTTGGCAATTCAGAATGGCGCTGATATTGACTACGTCCACGGCACGGTTTCTTTTTCTGAGACAGGATATGCTGAGAGAATAAGAGTTGGTAATCGCCGCTACTTGTACACCTGGGAGGAAACAACTGACAGTGAGTTGTCACTAGTGCTCTCTAATTGGGGGAGCTCAGATATTAATGGTGAAGTAGAAATGGTCCCTCCAGCCGAAGATTATTTTGAGGACAAAGATTCAAATGAAACTTTCTCTGGCAACGATATGGACGGTCCCCTGGGGTCCAGACAATATTCAGACGCATCTGCAATTGTCATCTTTCCTCGATCACAGCGGTGGGCAATAGCTACCAATAACAATGCTTCAAGAATGTGTGATTATCTTATGAAAGCTGTTGCAGAAGGCGCAGCAAAGGAAACGAATGAAGAATGTATAAAGAAAGCAGAGTCGTTAATATCTTGTGTCAGCAGTTCAAATACACCAAAACTGATAAAATGTATCTTGACTGTGACGGACACACTCAAAGATGCACCACTATCAAAGAAATTCTTGACATCGTGTCTGTCCCATCTCTCAACAAATGTTGCAAACCCACTTTGCAGTAATACCATTGATTTAGTGATACAACTTTGCGAACAGATTGGGTGGAATGTTGCTGAGAGTGTGCTTATCACAGCTATCGAATCGATGAGCCAGAATGCTGATGCTACAATCACATTAATTGAAAGAATTTCTCCAACTGACCCAAAAGATTCTTGTGATCGAGCTCGTATTAGTACACAGTTAGCAGCTCTTGCAAGCGAGAAGATAATCACCACGTCTCGTTTCACTAGTGATGCTACCGGAACTGCTAACTTTTTCATCAAGTCCTGCAAAACCAAAGGGGCAAATGCAGCCCTGATTGCGATCAAATTTGTTGATACAATGTTTTTAGCGTGTAACACCACGGATATAGTACTGCCAAAGAGCATAGATGCGTTTCCATTAAAGGGAATTCTTGACGTTGTGATGGATTGCAAACAAACTGCTCAGGAGGCATTGGTGACACGCATCCTGAGCAGTTATTTGTGGTTATCCTGTCAAAAGTCAAAAGGACCAGCCCCTCGCTATTCATATCAATCCCAATCAGCTCAAGTCAGAGCTCCAAACGGTCCAAATCTACTGATCTCCGCCGCCACTACTCTCATCCGCATCTTCAATTCATTTGGATGGGATAGTCAAGAAGACTTCCTTGTTAAATCGATTGAGAAACTATTCGAGTACTCTGGAAATAGCGCCACTTGCATGACTTTGGTCGAAACATTGTTTACACCAATATCCTTTACTGCCACAACAACAGAAGTCCATGGTCGGTCTCGCGTCTGTACTCAAATGGCATCTATGACATTCGACCGTATTTTAGCTACAAGCCATCAGTTGCAGTCTCCCACTCCCACTTTATACAAGAGGCTGGCAAAATTCATTGGCCAGTACTGCCCTTCTTGTGCTCCCAGATTTGTTACATTAGCCAAGACGCAAGACATAAATAATATTCTTTACCCTCTAGTCACCGATAGAGCGTTTATGTTATCGACAACTCCTGCAATGAAGGACGCTCTTGGCTTGATTGCATATCACGTTGCACTCAGCCTCCCCCCCCGAACTTCTCTAGCATTAGTCGGTACTATAAGGGTGTGGAGCCTTCCAAACGCACACCTTTCAAGGCCCTTCTGCGATATAGGTTTCCTAACAGATCCCTGTCAGCAAGTAAAAGACTGGAAGGTGAGGAAATCAGATCGCGCAGGCTTTTGTTATGAATTGATGCCTTTGGTTCGTTCAAAGGAGGTAAAATATGAGAGCTACCAGCCAGGAGGACGTGGCCCATATCACTTTCGAATCACCAAGCTGAAGAGCTTCGAAGTCCAGGTTTCAAGCTTGGCTAGGCTCTCATGCACTTGTAGGACAAACTGTTTGCTGAAGCAGCACGAAACAACTCTTGCTAAGTGCACAGAAGCCAATTTGAAGCTAGCGAAAGTGAAAGAGTTACTCACGCCTGTGCAACTGTGTGAGCTCGCAAGTCAATTTTTAACTACCACAACCGCAAGCAACTGCCCTCCAGCCACTAGATCAAGAGCAACCCCTCGTGCTAACCGCCCAATAGCTGCATCCAGAGTGATAAATCTTTATGCAAGAAGTAGCCCATTAGCTGCATCAAGAGTGATAAATCCATATGCAAGAAGTAGGGCAGCTGGTAGTACATTCACGCAGGTAGCTGCCAAGAAGCAAAAGACATCTGGTATTATTGATCTAATGGATGATGACGACGATATTCAGATTGAACGATCTCTCACTGTGGCCCAGGCCGTCCACAAGAGAGTGGAGGCAGCAGAAAAGAATGGCGAGGTGGTGGAGATAGACTAAAGAAGACAGTGACAATATTGAAAATATTGTCTTCGCTTTATCTTTTGCGTTGTGTAAAACTAGATATGTTGGTACAGAAAATACATAAGTATTATTCCAGCTACATAATTTGTTTTTTATCATTTACCATGTTCAGTAATCAACAACATCAAACTCATCATGAAATGTTGACAAATTCTGCGATGCAGCCAATGACATCAAGTCCCACTTCTCATCACAAGTCAACGCAATTCTCAAATAACTCCAAACATGTGTCTACAAATAACACCGTGCTGCCTCTTCACAAGTATGCACATTCGACTGTGAAATTGCTATATTCAACCATCCCCGTGCATACTTTGGTTTCAATTGCAATGCTGTATTGTATTCTGGCAGAGCCTCGTCGTACCTGTTTCCATTGGCAGGCAAGCGTCGCGCCTAGTTTGTTGCGGAGTTGGTAATCATTGGGAAATGCGTTTATTGCCAATCGGAAGGAATTTATGGCCGCATCGTAATCACGATTTACGTTGTATACCTCGCCTAATGCCTCATACACGTCGGTGGCAGCATCGTTGGTACGATCGTAGTCTAATGCACGTAATAACAATCGTTTTATATCACGCATTCAGCCATGGTCTGTGCACGTATTGTACTTCTACTACTACCTCCCATTTAATCATCATTATCGCCTTCGGAAGCACTTCCATACAAGTCCTCTTCCTCATTTACATTACCACCTCCGCCACAACTAGTAACACCTGTATCATCAACCATTCCAGCATACAACGGATGGTTTCGCAACCCACCCTCTCAACGTGTCCACAGCCCTCTCATGATCCAATTTGTTTACACACGCAACACCCATTGCCAATATCGTTGTAGGGCTGAATGGATCACGTTCCAAAATACGCCACCAACATGTTATTGCTTTTTGATAACATGACGACTCCTCCTCTTCTGAAGTTGAACTTGTGACCGTTTCAGAGATGATGATGGTGATGAGTGATGATGATTCAAATGTTTTAAATAGTCTCTACATAAATAGTTAAAAGTTATTTAAAACTGTTTTTTTTATAATCTTTCAATTTCATTTTCTGGAGGCGCGCGGAAAATTAAAACGGCGAGAAGGAAGAAAGACACGAACGTATCTGTGTGGTGGAAGGGAGAGCGCAGAGCGCCACAAGCCACAGGCCTACTTACCTGTGGAGTGGAGTGTACAGTAGTGTACTTAGTACTTACATGCCACATATCGTACCACTAAGAACTGATCAGTCGGTTAGTTTCACTCACCACTCTCTACCCACCATAAAATCATAACATATGCGATAATAGGGATTTCGAAATTCAATCGACACCCTTGGAAAGGCAGGCAATCAATGTGCAAATTGAACAAGAACCAATTAGGCAAAAAAGACTTGTCTGATCAATCTAAATCCGTTACGAATACTGAGATGCCGTTGAAAGCGAGAAGAGGAAAGCGTGTAAAACAAGTATCTCTAGCACTAGAGACTGACCAGACTACAACTTTTTCCAGAGTTAGCTCCAGTCTATCGAAGAAGCATGCAGGCAATGGAAAGTCAGGAGGGATTGAGGCAATATTGCCTTCTCTTGGCATCGTAATTGTTTTGGCTTTTGCTTTCATTGCCAAGAGCGGCTTCAGAGGACGTGCATCAGTCGCTGGGATAGACCTTGGTACTACAAATAGTGTAATTTGTGTACAACATCAGGCAAAGGGCGGTGAGCAAATTCAATGGCATGAACATTTTGCTCATCAAATGAATGACTCATCTTATTTTTTTACTTTTCTTGACTTGTCCAGTTGGTGAAATTGAATGCATCCCTGATCCTTTCAACGGTTCTCCTATCGTGCCTTCTGTTGTCTCATTTTTAGATCCCCACCATGCATACGTGAGAAAGAATAAAGATGAAGTCAGTGATTTATATCCTCATCCTGTTCATGCACAGGTAGGAGCCGCTGCGAAACAAAGGATCAACTCTCATCCCCACCACACATTATATCACGCAAAACGCATCATAGGTAAATCATTTGATGATGAATCAGTCAAAGAGTTGATTCACGAATCTGAACTTGACATAATTCAAAACAGCACTAGTGCAGCATTTCGTGTACCTTTCCATGTTGACACGAAGGAGGGAGCATCTACAAACTCAATCACAGTCTCTCCTCACGGGGTAGGTTCTTATGTTGTGCATCATTTGATTCACATGACAAAAGAATACCTTGGGTATGACAGTATAACCAGTGCAGTTATTGCTGTTCCCGCCAAGTTCGATGAAAGGCAAATAGAAGAAACAGCACAAGCATTCAAAGATGCGGGTATCAGAGTTGCAAGAATATTAGAGGAGCCAGTTGCGGCAGCATTGGCATACGGATTACAAAAGAAGGAGAATGTAGACTACATTCTTGTCTACGATTTCGGTGGAGGGACGTTGGATGTTAGCTTGTTGCAAGTGTTTGCCGGGGGAAACGTAGAGGTTGTGGGCAACGACGGAGACAATCATTTAGGTGGTGCAGACTTTGATGCAGCTGTTGCTCACTCGCTACTTGAAGTTAACAATAGCCTTGGTAGAAAAGTTGTAGATAAAGTGAGTGAGGCGTTGCAGCATATCCAAAAAGTAATGGAGAAACATGATGAATTTGGTGAAGAAGACATGGAGGAATTACTTGCTATACAGTGCCATAGGTTAGAAGAGATCCCATTATGTACCATTTCTTCATTTCACACTATTGGAGAAAAAATGAAGATCGCCTTATCATCCCAAACGAACGGCAACGCTCAATCTACATGTTTAGGATTGCCATCTGATCATGGACAGTTGCCAAACTCAATCAGCAAGTTTTGCAAAATGTTGGAACCTATCAAATTATCTCTGTCCATCTCTGAATATGACTCTGCATGCAAACCATTATTCGAAAGATCCCTGGTTCCAATTAGTCGACTTCTCAAAGACCTTGACCTTGAAGCGGATGAAATTGACGAAGTTGTCATGGTTGGAGGAACAACACGAATGCCTCAGATTCGCAAATTAGTGAAGGGCGAGCTAGGTATAGAAAATTTAAACATATCCATCGATCCAGACTTAACAGTTGCTTATGGGGCAGCATCAGTAATTGATTAAAGAGCAAATTTTCATACCGCACTAAATGATTAGGAAACAGTTCTCATCACTCCATTGCCATCAACGATAACTCCAATGCATCGAATATGGATATCACTTTTCCCACCCCTTGCTGCTTTCTTATATTGCAGTCATCCAATACAATCCAATACAATCCAATACAATCCATGTATCACCAGAATAAGGCTGACCCCCAGACAACATTTTTTACGCCGACTCTACTAGGCTTGCCACAATATTAATCTCTTAATATCAGCAATGTATCTTTAGAAGCATCAGTATTAATGGCATTTTCTTTTCAGAAATGAAGCTTTGGAGTCTTCGGAATTGTGAGATTTAATTCTTGTTTGCAATAAGAGGGCTAACGCAACCAGCCGGTGGTGGGACCAGTCAAAGTTATCCAACGGAGGGAAAGGCCTATTCATCTTTGATTTGATAAATTGAACCTATAAAATATGAGCAAAATAGCCAATTGAATTTGTGACTGAGTTTTCAACGACTGTTTTCAATTTCGGACCAAAACATTATAAAAAGCACTCTAGCTAGAGAGCTAGTAATTAGTAATTAGGTATGTCATTCATCTTCATTACATACTCTGATTTCTGATAGATAAGTGAAGTCTCCATCAACTATCAATCTATTTCCTACCATGTTTTCTACATCAAACCTCGAGACATACCTCGACGATTTAATGTTGATTTCTAAGATACAAAACAAATCCGAATCCAGAAAAAGAGAAAACAATGGCATCTCCCGTTCTTCAACAAGAAGAAGGACGAATGATCTCTCGCATAGGCTCTTCTTATTACATCGTCAAGGAACCTGTCAAATGAGCTCATCACGGCTGCATGATAGATTACCAAGCGATGCTATCAGCGTAAAACCTGAAGATCTCACAAAGACACAGCTTGACATATACTTCCATGGAACGGCGAAGGTTCCTCACCAGGATGAACTTCGGACAAGCAAGAATCGAAGCAAGAACTGCGTTTCTCCTAAAAGTGCTACTAAAAGGCAGCTTTCTATGTACAGAAACGGAGTTTCAAAACTACGCAATGACCTAGCAAAAAAAAATGCCTCTGACATGCGCAATATAATGGTTCCGAGCAGTAGGCATTATTCATCGCCTGCCAACAATGATTTTTCTCAAAAGCACTTTCAGGAGCTTCATTGTACACCTGTACAGAATACCTCACAGAAAATGCTCTGCGGAAAAAACAAGGAGATTTCAAAGACGATCACTTTTAAAAAAGGACGAAGTACAAATTTGTTGACTCAGAGATACAACAGTAGTGGAAGTCAACATCCCCGTGCGCTTGAGGAGCTTGAAGAAGAATTATGGAAAGCTCACAGGCCAAAGAGGGCGCAGCCCTTATCCGAATTTGAGCTCTCAGAAATAGGGCTTACGACAGAACAAAGCCACAATATCATAAATCATGAAGAATTGATGGCTTCAAAACAAGTTGATATATTCTGTGATCGAGAAATAATTGAAGTTGCCATGGATCAGACAGAAATTTGTGATGCATTGTGATGTCATTGATTGGATTCATGCAGTACAGAAAGAAGAGTTTTAGACTTTATACGCCTTACATTTACATAAAAAGTTTTTAGTTACAGCAAAATTACAGGGCCTTTTAAACAGGAACAGTATTAGGCTGTCTAGTGGTTGCGAGAACTCTTTCCCAAGTTCGACCCGTAGTTCTCATCATGCGAGGAGATGTGGCAACCAAGTTAGGAATTGGAAGCAACACCAACTTATTATTGTAAAGACCGACAGAAAACCCAGTGAAACCAGCCATCGCTCCGTGGACAGCATTCTGCGCTAGCTGGGTGCAATACAGACTATCAGCCGCATTAGCAGGCACACTCCTCACCATGTAACTAGGATCAATGTATTTCACAGTAGCTGTCTCTCCCATTTTGTTGAAATATTCCTCTGTAGCCTTCTTCATAAATTCTCCAATTGCTGGCAGTTTTTTATTACCGCTAGCATCTGTCTCGGTCGATTCACCCAAAATATCTTCTCCTGCTCCTTCTGCAACTACGATGACTGCAAATCCCTTCTGCTTAACACACTTGTAAATATGAGGTAAGCACCCGAAGTCTCCCTCCAAAACAGTAGGAACTTCAGGAACTAGACACAGGTCAACATCTCCACTTCCAAGAGTAGCAAATGCAGCAATGAAACCAGAAGATCTTCCCATTAGCTTCACGATTCCAATACCGTTTGGAAGGTTGCAAGAAGCCTCAACCTTTGCACAGCGAATGGCCTCCTGGGCAGCCTCTACAGCTGATTGAAATCCAAAACTACGATCAATATAATCCACGTCGTTATCAATCGTTTTGGGGATTCCTGCAACTGACACATTAAGGCCCTGCAAAAGTAAAAAGCAGTGGATGAGCGGGTGTGTTTCAATCGAAAATTGTAGTTGTCCATTTATTAAAAACAAATCTTCTTACCTTGGCCAAGCATCCTTCATGAATTCTAAAGGCACCGCGGTGTGTACCATCTCCTCCAATGACGTACAGCTGTTTGATATTCAATTTCTCGATGAAACCCACAATCTTGTCCAAGTCAAATCCACCTCTGGAGCTGCTTAACATAGTTCCTCCTTTGTGATGAATGTCCTCAACAAGTTCAGGAGTCAACACAATAGGTTGATACGCTGGATCATAGAAACCTTTGTATCCACCACGAATACCATATACCTTTCCCTTGATGCCATACATTAAAATAAGAGAATTCGTAATCTCTCTAATGACATTGTTCAGACCAGGGCACAATCCTCCACACGTGACAATAGCTGCATTCACAGTCTGTGGGTTAAAGTGCAGGTTCTCACGAGGCCCAGCGCGAATGAATGCCTTAGTGTGCCCGCTTTGACCTGGTTTTCGGACGATATTCGCAATAATGCACTCGTGTGTACTAATAAGCTTGTTGTACGATGTGCCAACTTTTTTGTCGTCATCGAGATGATGACTGCTTTCGTCGCGAAAACTAAAAGATGGAAGAAAACCAGGAGGAGCATTTGGCGCAGGGTTCGAGTTGTAGTCAATATCTTGCATAACATTCACGAAGCCGTTGGGTAACTCCGATTTGAAATTTTTGCTCAAGTGTTCAACTTCCCATAGATAGATCTGGTCGATCTTCACATCACTTAACAAAATTCCCATAGGAGTATTCTCGCTTAGGGGGACAACGTCCTTCTTCTCGGCGGATCGCTGGGTGCGTTGAAGTTTATCAAAAGCAATTTGTCTTGCTTTCTTCATCTCTGTCAGTCTCTCTACTTCTTTTGAACGAAAACGAGATGCGAGAGCTGCCGTGGCAGCAATTCCTGTAAAGAGAGCGATGCCAGTGAGAGAGGCCGTCTCTTCCTTGCAGCAGGAGTGTACCATCTTTGTGTTATGTTACAGTCGATTTGCGAAGGCACAGAAATTGACGAGGAAATCTGCCACTTCCAACAACTATTTGGACCTGGATGTGCTAGTGGAAGGATTGTGCAGAACAAATTGAAAAGAAGGGATCGCAGATCACGATGATTCACAGAGATTCACAATAGTAGTGGTACTTCTGCTGTTGTGAAACTGCGAAAAGATTCCCAGCAGCCAGCAGAGAGAGGGCAGAGGATACGAATTAGGATATGAGAGATAGTGAGAAATTTAGAAATTTAGCTGAATTCACCTTTCAAAGTTCAACAGTGTGACTAAAATAACTATCGACATTATTTAACATCTAACATCACAAAACTAGATATGTGAACTTATAAAATAAACCACCTACAGTGTATATCGAAGGGACTACGGGACTGCGGTTTCGTTTTGCGCATAGCAGCATTATCAGATTCACGTACCCTCAAGTAACCAGAACATTAGAATGAGTGCAACACACGTGTCATATTATATCTTAATCTTGTATCAATATGATACTTACTTTTGATGTTGAGAATTCAAACGTAGTAGAATGCGTGAAGTCATGTAATGTCATAACCAATTGAAGAAAAGCGAATGCAGAGATGAGTCATGAGGCGTGTTTTATTTTGGGAACCACTCTAGCTAGCGGATCGGCAGTGCGGGACGACAAAGCTAGAGTTAATCATTGTCATAAAATCATATGATTTTCTGCAATGAGATTTCGAAAACTAACAATAACTCAAGGATTACATAAAAGTAGAACTAATAATTGCCACAACTTAAATATGTTATTCACGATCCTGTGAAATTCATGTGATTTACCCGATTGTTTACTAATTGCAATATCCTTTCTAGTGAGATGGATCTTGGCCACCGTAATTGTTACTTCGGTAATACGAAGAAGGCTCCGATGGAAGCGATGGTATGTTTGATAGCATTGAGTCGCCAAAATTCACAGTGCCCATTGATGTAGAACTATAATGCTCTTGCTCATTGTGAGGTATATGACTGCTTGAATTTTGATGTTGCTGTTGGTAAGAATACTGAGGCTGGTCGTACAGAGGATGATCATACTGAGATATTTTGTTTTGAGCATTCAAATTAGAATGTTCATCTTCACGTTGTTGTACATGTTGATCGTTAGAGGAATGTGTCACTGAATCTTCATACTGCATCTTTTCTGGAGAATTTTGATCATAAGTCAAAGAATCTGTTGGCTGCTGTTGAGTATATGAAGATTCATTGGAATCATCCGCGACTGTCAAATCAAGAGAAGCGCTGTGTTGCTTTCGTTCCATATCTTCTGCCTCCTTGCGTAAATGTGCTTCTTCTTTTTCCATTTTCAATTTCAGTTTCTTCTCATTTCGCCGTCGTTCTGCAACTTTCCGCTTTTCGGTTTGTAGCTGTTTTTTTTTCGTTTCTTCTTCTTCCTTTATTTCAAGCTCGGCCTTTGCTATGGCATCATAATCAATTGGATGAGCTCGCTTTCCACAGGCATGTGTGACGAATCTACCTTGACAAGCAGGGCAATCCTTTTCTTTACGTTTTCCATCATTTTTGGAATCAGATGAAGTCATAGAACTTGAACCATCTCGATTTTTCCTACTTATTTGTAAACTACTGCCACTGCCGTCAGATCGGCCCATCTTTTCCAACAATATGACAGCCAGTTTCTTGTCCACACATGCACTGATGACAAAGTCAATGTTTCCTTGTTTTCTTCGAGGAATCTTGATTGGTTCATCATTTACTTTTAACTTGGCTGCTTCAATCAAAGACTGTCGGCGATCAGCAACCTCTATTTCGGCCGACAGCTCTTTCTTCACTGCCTCATAAGATGGTAATAACTTCATGAGATCAAAAAAGGTGTTTAGCCTTGGACTATCAATGGTTTCTTCACCCTGTTTCTTATCCTTTTCTGTAACCGCTTTGACTGTAAGATGAACTTGAGGACGACACGGAGCAACATTAACGACGGAGCTACGCCAATTCTCATCATCATCAGTGCCAATCACATCAACTATTTCGTCTTGCATACTCATTTGTAAGGCCAGTTTTAGCTCCACTTCATCTTGTTTACCAATTTTTTTTGTACTCGAGCCTGTGCTTTGGCAGAAGTCACCTTGCTCAAAATTATTGTCTACAACTTGATCTAATTCATCTTCGTCTTCAATATACGCAATGTTATTATCAATAACAAGGTATCCAGTTGGATACATTTGTCCTGCCCAATCTGTAGCTAGTGTAGGCGTCATTTCAAAGCAATCACCAGCGTGCGTAGACATGAGAAACCTTCCAGAATTCGAAGTCATGATGCTATCATCAAAAATTAAGGTGCATATTCCCTCTGATTTTTTTGGAGCAAGCAATTCAAATGAAGGCAGTTTGTTCCCTCCGTCAAATTCTATTTTCGAAACATCCCAAAATTGAATGTGTTCCATCATATCAACTGGCTCTCGAAAGGCACTTGGTACAGATACAATGTACAGTTCGTTTAACACATCGGTCTTTTTGTATTTTTCTTTTCGCTTTGTTTCATAATTCCCACGATGTGTCAATTCATCTTGGCGCTCTAGTATTTGTCCCCATTGTTCTTGTTTTCCTTTGTCATCATCGTCATTTTGTGCACTATCAATTCGTATGAAAAATATATCCTGCCAAACAATGGAATGACCGTGCAAACTAACACCTTCCCCATATGCTCCAAGTAATTGTAACCCATTTGTTGCATAGACCCTGACACCCCCTTTGGCGTTAGCAGCTATTGTGAAATCACCGTGCGGACTTTGATTGATAGCTTCGACTGAAACAATCTTTGATCCAGATGATTTTGTGGGAACAACAGTTCTATGGAGAATATGATTATCTTCATCTAGAACCATTAGCTCCTGTATTACTTTTGGAGCCGTCTCAACGGATGTCGTTGAGCCTGCACAAGGTGGACCATGCGTAAGAAACACACCAATAATACGTTCACAATGCAGCTTATCGTATATGGCCATGGCTCTATCCCCAATTATGCATTCTTTCCATTCCGTTGCATCCATAGCTTTTGCTGCTTCCTTGTCCTCCTGAAGAGGCACGACATTTGTAAATTTTCCCGTGATGACATCAATCTTTAAAATAGGAGAATGCAGCTCTGGTCGTTGGTCATGTTGCTCTTCTTGGACCTGGTCATCATGATAGTTCCCATCGTTCTCATCGTCACTTTTGTCAGTTGGGTTGGATTTCAAATGGTCTCTCGTCCCATCCTTGATCCGAAAGAATGCAAAACTAGCAAGGACAAAATCATCGCCACGATTCGCATGTAATCTCATCGGAATCCCCCTGATCATATTCTTCTTTTTAAACCCATCCCATCCTAGCATTCTATCCACATCTCCATCCTCCCCATCCAAGTGCCACGGCCAAGTCATTGTCCACTGGATCTCATTATCAAACGAAATACATTCAATCTCCATCCTTGTACCAACCAACACTCGTCCAGTATGCGGCAATATCACCATCGTCTCAATAGCATTAGATCTATCAATTGAACTTCCCACAATCGCCTGACTCCTCCCAATCCTCTTCTTTTTCTTTTGGCGGCCCTTGGGATGTAACTCCGCAAACCGTTGTGACGCTGACGAATCCAATTTATTGATCGGAAGAAATACAGGTAATGTAGCACAGAGAGTGATGTGCCCCCCTGTATCACCAACGGCAATTTGCCCAGAAGATGAATGTGAGTTATTGATGACGGTAGGGCATGTCAATCCTGACATGAGTATATATTCATCGTTATTATAGTCTGGGT
>Ga0307978_1001358_pt1 | contig 18576 bp, 18 predicted proteins | sample OrgLakmetage1056_FD_203151 | JGI IMG/M metagenome (GOLD analysis project Ga0307978, IMG submission 203151) | Saline water microbial communities from Organic Lake, Antarctica - #1056 | ecosystem: Environmental > Aquatic > Non-marine Saline and Alkaline > Saline | place: Antarctica: Organic Lake...
CATGGCTCTCTCCTGATTGTTGTTTCCCTGCACCCCTTGGGTCACGTGCACCGATCCGGGGTCAGTGATCCTTGCGGCCGCTCAGGTAATCCTCGGTGGTGCGCACCCGCGGCTTGTCGGCGGCGGCAAAGGGGTTGTCCGTGGACTTGAACTGCGCATTGATGCGGCAATCCTCGCACATCTGGATGGTGCGCGCGGCATCGGATGTCGTGAACATCGAATGCTTGCCGGCCAGCTTTTCGGTGATCCGTTCGATGGTCGATTTCGACCCGAAAAGCGCGCCGCAGTCGATGCAGGCGAAAGGCTCCTCCTCATGCAGCACGACCTGGCTCAGCGCGCTGTCGGCCAGCGTCATGCGCGGCTCCAGCGTGATCGCATGCTCGGGACAGATCGTGGCGCAGATCCCGCATTGCAGGCAGGCATCCTCCTGAAAGCGCAGTTGCGGCAGATCCTCGTTATCCAGCAGCGCGCCTGACGGGCACAGCGACACGCAGGACAGGCACAGCGTGCAGGCCTCGGTATCGACATGCACCGCACCGTAGGGCGCACCCTTGGGCAGCGGCAGCGTCGCGTCCCCGGGGGTCAGCGCCTTCGCGGCAAGGCGTGTCACCTGACGCCGGCTGCCCATCGGCAGGACCGGATCGGCAAGCGCCATCCCTGCATCCGCGCCGTAAAGCGCATCGCAGAGCGCATCCGGCTCGACCGGCTCAAGCAGCTCGATCCGCGCACCACCCGCCATCGCTTGGGCCAGCGGCACCTCGGTGTCCAGCGCATCGCGTTCGGTGCGCGGCGACAGCAGGATGGACACCGCCCCGAACCCCGAGGCGAGCGCGGCGAGGATCTCGGCATGGCCGAAGCCCGACAATGCGGCAACCTCCAGCGGGATCACGTCGGCGGGCAGGCCCGCGCCGTGCCGCGCGGCAAGGCGGATCATCTCGGCGCCAAAATCGGCGTCATGCACCAGCAGCCGCGGTGCCGTGCCGCCCGCCCGCAGATAGGCCGAGGCCAGCGTCTGGATGCGGCGGAAGGTCATGTCGGGGGACGGCGCGTCATAGGTGATCGCCCCCGAGGGACAGACCGCGGCGCAGGCCCCGCAGCCCGCGCAGACCATCGGGTCGATGCCGACATGATCGCCGTCGGGGGTGATCGCGCCCGTGGGACAGATGTCGAGGCACTTGCTGCAACCGGTCTGCCCGGCCCGCGAATGCGCGCAGATCAGCGGCTCCAGCGCCACGTAAAGCGGCTTTTCGAAGGTGCCGATCAGTTGCGCCGCCTCGAACACGGCATCCGCCACCGCCGGCAGGCTGCCCGGATCGGCGCGCAGGTAGCCCTCGCGTTTCTGCGGCGCGGGAAACATCGGCGTGCCGCCCGACAGATCGAGTATGATATCGCACGCGGTCCGCCCGCCATCGCGCGCGGCGGTCCAGCGCAGCGGGCCGCGCCCGCCGGGATTGACCTGTTGCAACGCATCGATGCGCAACTCGAACTGCCCGAGCGCGCCACTGGCCTGCATGATCCGTCCGCGGATCGCATCGAAGGCGCGGCTTTCGGGCGGCTCGGTCCCGTCCGTCAACAACACCGTGACGCCCAGGGTGGGGCTGAGTTTTTCGGCGGCGGGCAGCGCCACATCCGCCGCCCCGATGATCAGGCACAGCCCCTCGGATACGACATCCCGCGTCTTTTCGGGCGGGACGGGCAGGCTGGCCTCGGCCAGCAGCGCGGCCATCTTGGGGTGTTTCGATGCCGGGTCGTCCGACCATCCGGCGCGGTCGCGCAGGTCGATGCAGGCGGGATCGCCCGCGCCCAGTTCCGCCGCCAGATCCTCGAAGGTGCGGGCCTCCTGCGCGCAGCAGATGATCGCCTCGCCCTCTTGCATGGCCTTTGCCGCCGCGCCGATCTCGTCGGTGCAAAGCGCGCTGTGCAGCCGCGAACAGGTCAGGCCGGTGGCCGCCTCCAGCCCTTCGGTGTCGAGGGTCTGGGACGCGGCGCAGTCGCACAACATCAGGTGTCTTGGCATATGTCTCCCCCGGGAGTGCTTCGCCATCGGGCGCAGGCAGGCTCCCCATCACTGCGGCGCAACATTAGACCCGATTGCAGGGCCCCGTAAACAGCCATTCGATACGATGGCGTCGCCGGGACATGGCCTCTGCGGTCGAGGTTAATCTTGATTGATTCTGTTTGAATTCAGCGGCCTGCGTTGCTGCGTTGCAGCATCGACTCAGGGGGCGGCAGGGATTTCCTTTTCCGGCGCCACTTCGCCCTTGATTGCAGGCGCAAGCGGCCTGTCCGACCACGCTGCCGGACCCGGAAACGTAAAAAGGGCTTTGTTTGGTCAGAAAAATGGACCAGACTGGGGGGACGCAGATCAGGATGACACATCGCTTGACCGATCGACCCATCAAGGAACTGACGATGCCGGTAGGCGTCGTGATCCGCAAGGCGCCGGGCGTGACCCGGTGGGCGGCATGGACATGGCGGGCCGTCGCGGTTCTGCCGGGTGCCCCGGACGCATGCTGGCAGGTGTTGCGCCGCGAAGGTGACGCGGTGGAATATCACGCCGCCACCGTTCCCCTGCAATTGCACCACACCCAGACCGAAGCCTATCTGCAGGGCCTCTCGACGAGGGCCCCGGCGGTCTACGTGGTGATGCGTGACGCGGGTGCGGCCAACAGGACCGGAAGCCCGCTCGATATCGTGCTGGCCACGGCCTCGCCCTTCGAGGCGCAGGATTACGCCGATACCGGCGAGGAGATCGTCGAGAAGGTGCCGATGCCCGGCGGGCTGATCGCCTGGGTCCGCGACTTCGTCGAGGCGCATCACGCGCACGAGGATTTCAAGAAACGCCGCCGTGACACGCGCACCACCGGCGACACGCAGGACGGCATCGGCGATCCGCGCATCCCGCAGATGCGCGATGTCTATCGCGCCCCGGTGCCGGCGCGACGGGGGCGGGTGCAATGAGCCGGGGCATTGATTTCTGGTCGCGCCGCCGCGCGCAGGTCGCGGCCGAAGATCAGGCGCAGGCCCGCGCCGCCGAGGCCGAGGCGCGCGAGGCCGATCTCGCGGAGCGGACCGATGCCGAGCTTTGCGAGGATCTCGGCCTGCCCGACCCGGATACGATGCAGACCGGTGACGATTTCAGCGCCTTCATGAGCCGCGCCGTGCCGGACCGCCTGCGCCGCCGGGCCTTGCGGCGTCTGTGGCGCAGCAATCCGGTGCTGGCCAATGTGGACGGGCTGGTCGATTACGGCGGGGACTTCACCGATAGCGCCACCGTGATCGAGAATCTGCAGACCGCCTATCAGGTGGGCCGCGGCATGACCGCGCATATCGAGGAACTGGCGCGGCAGGCCGAGGCCGAGGCGCAGACCCCCGAGACCGAAGAGCCGATCCCCGAGGAGGCAGAGACCGAGCTGGCGCAGGCCGAAGACACCGCCCCCGAGACATCGGCCCCCTATGTCTGGACCCACGCGGATCAGTCCGACACAGGGACAGGCACCGACCTGCCGCCGCGCCGGCGCATGCAGTTCGCCTTCGACGATGCCGCCCGCAGCGATACCGGAGTTTCGGCATGACACAGGATGCGTTGATGGATCAGACCTCCGCCACGCCCGAAATCACAGAGGAAGACGCGCTGCGCGCCGATCTCTACGATTTCCTCGCCGCCCTTCTGGCGCGCCCGCCGGGGCGGGACCTGCTTGATAAAACCGCCGCCCTGCACGGCGACGCGTCCGATCTGGGACAGGCGATCGCCACGCTCGCACGGGTCGCGCATGTGAGCACGCCCGCCGCGGTCGAGGCCGAGTTCAACGCGCTTTTCATCGGGCTGGGGCGGGGCGAATTGCTGCCCTATGCCAGCTATTACCTGACCGGGTTCCTGAATGAAAAACCGCTGGCCGGGCTGCGCCGCGACATGGCGGCGCGCGGCATGACCCGCGCCGAAACCGTGCACGAGCCCGAGGACAACATCGCCTCGTGCATGGAGATGATGGCCGGGCTGATCCGCGGGCGGTTCGGCGCGCCGGCGGGCCTTGAGGATCAGAAACACTTCTTCGGCAAGCATATCGGCCCGTGGGCCGGGCATTTCTTCACGGATCTGGAGGCCGCGCGCAATTCGGTTCTCTATGCCTCGGTCGGCGCGGTCGGCCGGGTGTTCATGGAGATCGAGACGCAGGGCTTTCGCATGAGCGCGGGATGATCCCGCAAAACGACCGGCGGGGCATCGCCCGCCACCACAGGGGGAGGGATACCTTCATGACACACAAACCCGAGGACGGCAGCAGCCGCCGCGATTTCCTTCGGCTCGCCGCCACCGGCGCGCCCGTCATGGCCGTGGCGAGCGCCGTGACCGGACGGGCCGCCGAGGCCGCCGAACCGGATCTGACATCCGACCGGATGCAGGACACCGCGCATACCCGCGCCTATCTCGACAGCGCCCGGTTCTAGACCCGGACGATGCAAACACCGCTGACGACGGCCGCTTGACGCCCGACGATTGGTGGAAACATCAGTACCCACCCCGCGAGCCGGGCCCAGGGAGGAGACAGACACATGCTTAGGAAAAAGACCAACGGGGTTGCGCGACGCCCCCAGCGGACCGGTATCCTGTCCGAGGCGGGCGGCGCATCCGTCGACCGGCGCGCGTTCCTGCGCGGCAGCGGGCTTGCCATCGGCGGGCTTGCCGCGATGGGGGCCATGGGCGGCACCGTCACCCGCGCCACCGCCCAGAGCGCCGCCGGCGAGGCGGTGCAGACGATCAAGTCCGTCTGCACGCATTGCTCGGTCGGCTGCACGGTCGTGGCCGAGGTGGAGAACGGCGTGTGGACGGGTCAGGAGCCCGGCTGGGACAGCCCGTTCAACCTCGGGGCGCATTGCGCCAAGGGCGCCTCGGTGCGCGAACATGCGCATGGCGAACGCCGCCTCAAATACCCGATGAAGAAAGAGGGCGGCGAGTGGAAGCGTATCAGCTGGGAACAGGCGATCGACGAGATCGGCGACGGCATGATGAAGATCCGCGAGGAGTCGGGCCCGGATTCGGTCTACTGGCTGGGATCGGCCAAGCACAATAACGAACAGGCCTATCTCTTCCGCAAGTTCGCCGCCTATTGGGGCACCAACAATGTCGACCATCAGGCGCGGATCTGCCATTCGACCACCGTGGCGGGTGTTGCCAATACATGGGGCTACGGCGCCATGACCAACAGCTACAACGACATTCACAATTCCAAGGCCATCATCATCATCGGCGGCAACCCCGCCGAGGCGCATCCCGTCTCGCTGCTGCATCTGCTGAAGGCCAAGGAACAGAACAACGCGCCGCTGATCGTCTGCGACCCGCGCTTCACCCGCACCGCCGCGCATGCCGACGAGTTCGTGCGCCTGCGCCCGGGCACCGACGTGGCGCTGGTCTGGGGCATCCTGTGGCACATCTTCGAGAATGGCTGGGAGGACAAGCAGTTCATCCGCACGCGCGTCTGGGGCATGGACCAGATCCGCGACGAGGTGAAGAAATGGACCCCCGAAGAGGTCGAGCGCGTGACCGGCGCCCCCGGCAGCCAGTTGCGCCGTGTGGCGCGCACGCTGGCCAACAACCGCCCCGGCACGATGATCTGGTGCATGGGCGGCACCCAGCACACCAACGGCAACAACAACACCCGCGCCTATTGCATCCTGCAACTGGCGCTCGGCAACATGGGTGTCGCCGGCGGCGGCACCAACATCTTCCGCGGTCATGACAACGTGCAGGGCGCGACCGATCTCGGCGTGCTCAGCCATACGCTGCCGGGCTATTACGGCCTGTCGAAAGGCGCGTGGGATCACTGGGCGCGGGTCTGGGGCGAAGACCCGGACTGGCTTGCCGACCGGTTTGCCACGGGCAAGGACAGGGACGGCGCGGATCAGCCGCTGCAGGAGCTGAGCGGCATCCCGGTCAGCCGCTGGATCGACGGCGTCCTCGAAGACCCCGAGAACATGGACAACCCCAACAAGGTGCGGGCCATGGTGCTCTGGGGGCATGCGCCCAACAGCCAGACGCGCGGCAAGGAGATGAAGACGGCGATGGAGGCGCTCGACATGCTGGTCGTGGTCGATCCCTATCCGACCGTCTCGGCCGTCATGCAGGATCGCACCGATGGCGTGTATCTGCTGCCGGCCTGCACCCAGTTCGAGACGCGCGGCTCGGTCACCGCCTCGAACCGCTCGCTGCAATGGCGCGACCGCGTGGTCGAACCGCTGTTCGAGAGCATTCCCGACGAGGTCATCATCGCCAAGTTCGCGAACAAGTTCGGCTTTGCCGATCGTCTGTTCCGCAACATCGATATGGACGATGCCGAGACCCCGAATGTCGAAAGCATCACCCGCGAGTTCAATCGCGGCATGTGGACCATCGGCTATACCGGGCAAAGCCCTGAGCGGATGAAGCTGCACATGGCCAATCAGCACACCTTCGATCGCACGACGCTGCGCGCCAATGGCGGGCCGGCGGATGGCGACACCTACGGTCTGCCCTGGCCCTGCTGGGGCACGCCCGAGATGAACCATCCCGGCACGCATATCCTTTACGACATGTCGCGGCCCGTCTCCGAGGGTGGTCTGACGTTCCGCGCGCGCTTCGGCGTGGAGCGCGACGGCGACAACCTTCTGGCCGAGGGCGTCTATTCCGCCGGCTCGGATATCGAGGATGGCTATCCGGAATTCACCATGCAGATGCTGATGGATCTGGGCTGGGACGGCGAGCTGACCGACGAGGAACGCGGCGTGATCGACGGCATCGCCGGGGCCGACACCAACTGGAAGACCGACCTCTCGGGCGGGATTCAGCGGGTCGCGATCGCGCATGAATGCGCGCCCTTCGGCAATGCCAAGGCCCGCGCCGTGGTGTGGACCTTCCCCGATCCGGTGCCGATTCACCGCGAGCCGCTCTATACCAACCGGCGCGATCTGGTGGCGGATTACCCGACCTACGAGGACCGGCACGCCTACCGCCTGCCGACCATGTATGCCTCGATCCAGAAGAACGACTTCTCCAAGGATTATCCGATCATCCTCACCTCGGGGCGTCTGGTCGAATACGAGGGCGGCGGTGACGAGACCCGGTCGAACCCGTGGCTGGCCGAGCTTCAGCAGGACATGTTCGTCGAGATCAATCCGCGCGACGCCAACAATATCGGCATCCGCGACGGGGCGCAGGTCTGGGTCGAAGGACCCGAAGGCGGGCGCGTCAAGGTCATGGCGATGGTGACCGAACGGGTGGGCGCGGGCGTGGCCTTCATGCCCTTCCACTTCGGCGGCCATTTCGAGGGGCGCGACCTGCGCGAGAACTACCCCGACGGGGCCGATCCGTATGTCCTGGGCGAGGCGAGCAACACCGCCCAGACCTATGGCTATGACAGCGTGACCCAGATGCAGGAAACCAAGGCGACTCTGTGCAAGATCGTTGCGGCATAAGGAGAAAGAGAAATGGCAAGAGCAAAGTTTCTGTGCGACGCCGAACGCTGCATCGAATGCAACGCCTGCGTCACGGCCTGCAAGAACGAACACGAGGTGCCATGGGGGATCAACCGCCGCCGCGTGGTGACGATCAACGATGGCAGCCCCGGGGAACGCTCGATCTCGGTGGCCTGCATGCACTGTTCGGACGCGCCCTGCATGGCGGTGTGCCCGACCGATTGCTTCTACCAGGACGAGGAAGGCGTGGTCCTGCACTCCAAGGACCTGTGCATCGGCTGCGGCTATTGCTTCTACGCGTGCCCGTTCGGCGCGCCGCAATTCCCGCAGGCGGGTAATTTCGGATCGCGCGGCAAGATGGACAAGTGCACCTTCTGCAAGGGCGGCCCCGAGGAAAACCACAGCCAGGCCGAATTCCAGAAATACGGCCGCAACCGGATCGCCGAGGGCAAGCTGCCGATCTGCGCCGAGATGTGCTCGACCAAGGCGCTTCTGGCCGGTGATGGCGACACCGTCTCGGATATCTACCGTGAACGTGTCGTGGCGCGCGGCTTCGGCTCGGGTGCGTGGGGCTGGGGCAGCGCCTACGGCCAGCAAAGCGGCGGCTGAGATACCGATGCCGATGCCGGGCGCGCCGATGGACACCCGGCATCGGAAACTTGCAAAGTTTCCGATCCGATTTCCGTCAAGGAAATCGGTCCCGACCCCGGACGCGGGTCACAGCAATCGAGGACATCATGCGCGCATTACTCAGCATGGCTTTGTGTTTCCTGCTCGCTCTGCCCGCCATGGCGCAGGAGACGCCCGGGGCATCCGGCCCTGATCGTGCCGCCACCGGCGGGGCGCAGACGCTCGAAGACATCATGGCCCGGCAACGGGGCGAAAAGGTGGATGACAGCTTTCGCCGCGACGCCACCGGCAACCCCGATGACGCGGCGGGCATGGCCGGGCAGTTGGGCACGCTTGGCGGGGCCTCCGATTCGGACGTCTGGCGCGCACTGCGCTACGGTCTGGCCGATGTGACGGTGTCCTCGGGCGGTCCCGAGGCGCGGGTGCTGATCCAGGATGCGGGCATGGGCTGGCTGGAGTTCCGCAAGGGGCCGCTGGCCACCTACGGTGCCTGGCTTCTCGGGGGCACCGTGGCGCTGCTGGCGCTGTTTTTCCTGCTCAGGGGCCGGATCCGCATCGACGGCGAACTTACGGGCCGCACCGTGACCCGGTTTCAGGCCGTCGAACGGTTCGGGCACTGGCTGATGGCGGGCTCTTTCGTGGTGCTGGCGATCACGGGACTGATCGTGCTGTTCGGTCGCATGGTGGTGATTCCCCTTCTGGGCCACGAGGCGTTCTCGACCGTCGCGGTGGCCTCGAAATGGGTGCACAACAATATCGCGTGGGCCTTCATGCTGGGCCTCGTGATGGTGTTTTTCATGTGGGTGCTGCACAACATCCCCAACCGCACGGATCTGAAATGGCTGGCCGTGGGGGGTGGCATGTTCTCCAAGGGCGTCCATCCGCCAGCGAAAAAGTTCAATGCCGGGCAGAAGATGATCTTCTGGGCGACGATCATCTTCGGCGCGTCGATATCGGCCTCGGGCCTGTCGCTGCTGTTTCCATTCGACCTGCCGATGTTCGCCAAGACGTTTGCCGCGCTCAACGCCACCGGCCTGCCGCAGCTCGTGGGCTACGGCGCGCTGCCCGAGGTGCTCGCCCCGCATGAGGAAATGCAGCTCGCGACGCTCTGGCACTCGATCATGGCCTTCGTGCTGACCGCGATCATCATCGCGCATATCTATATCGGCTCGGTCGGGATGGAGGGCGCGTTCGATGCCATGGGCTCGGGCGAGGTCGAGGAACAATGGGCGCGCGAACATCACGGCCTGTGGCTTGAAGAGCTTCAGGAAAAGGGGCACGCGCCGGACCCTGCCAAGGCGGGCACGCCTGCGGAATAGCCATGAGGGAACCGAACGAATGAAAGCGATGATTGCGGCCTTCCTCGCCTGCGGCCTGATCGCGGCCGCCGCCCCGAGCGTGCTGCACGAAATGGGCTACACCACGGACGCGAAACGCGCCGGTGCCGCCGTGCGACTGGGGGATGCGACACGGTGATCTCATGCCGCGGTACCGTCCGCTGCGTGATATGTCGGAAAATCCGTCCCTGCGCCCGTATCTGCGGGCAGATGGCGATTGAGTCCGGGCGGCAGGCATCAGATAAACGCGCGGCACGGGCTGAAAACGCATGACGACCCGCAGGCGGCACGGTATACCGGGCCTTGCCACGCTGGCACGGTGCCGCACACCCGCGTGCCGGAATTCCGGTTGATCCCGCGGGACCCCCGGCGACGTAAATGATCGATGGGAGAGGCCCGGATCCTGTCTGTCCCGTCCCGACCCGAGCCTCGGAGGTTGTGATGCGCTCAATCCGTTTTCTTTTTGCCGCTCTACTGGCCGGCGCGCTCGGCCTGCCGGCCGCCGCGTTCGAGACAAGCGCCAGTGCGGCCTATGTGCTGGACACGACCACGGGCACGGTGCTTCTGGACAAGAACGCCGACATGCCGCTGCCGCCGGCCTCGATGTCCAAGCTCATGACGCTGTACGTCGCGTTCGAGGCGGTGCGCGCGGGGCAGCTTTCGCTCGACGAGCGTCTGCCGGTCTCCGAGCACGCGATGAGCTATGGTGGCTCGACCATGTTTCTCGACACAACCGACCGGGTCCGGGTCGAGGATCTGTTGCGCGGCATCGTGGTGCTCAGCGGCAACGACGCCTGCGCCGTCATCGCCGAGGCGCTCAGCCCCGATGGCACCGAGGCCGGATTTTCCCGCTTCATGACCGAGCGCGGGCAGCGGATGGGCCTGACCAATTCGGTGTTCAAGAATGCCAGCGGCTGGCCCGCCGAGGGCCATGTCATGAGCATGCATGATCTCGCGATCCTGTCGCAGCGGATCATCGAGGATTTCCCGGAATTCTACGACATGTTCGCCGAACGGGAATACCGGTTCGACGGTCGCGCGCCGAGCAACATCTACAACCGCAATCCGCTTCTGGCCCTCGATATCGGCGTCGACGGGCTCAAGACCGGGCACACGCAGGAGGCGGGCTATGGGCTGACCGCGTCGGCCAAACAGGGCGACCGGCGCGTGGTCTTCGCGTATACCGGCCTCGACAGCGCGTCGGCGCGCGCCCGCGAAGGCGAGGCGATCATCAACTGGGCCTTCCGGCAATTCACGCAGCGATCCGTGGTCAAGGCCGGCGAGGAGGTGGCGCGCGTGCCGGTCTGGATGGGGGCCGCGCGAACCATCGGGCTGACCCCGGCAAAGGATCTCGACACGCTGCTGCCGGCCCTCGGCGGGACGACCGTCGAGGTCGAGGTTGTCTATTCCGGTCCGGTCCACGCGCCGGTGACGCAAGGCGACCCGCTGGCTGAGCTGGTGCTGAAACCCGAGGGTCTGCCCGAGACGCGCGTGCCGCTTTTCGCCGCCGAGAGCGTGGCGCAGGGTGGCTTCCTGCAGCGTCTGGGGGTCGTCTCGGGGCAACTGGCGCAGCGTCTCTGGAGCAATATCGAGGGGACGCTTTGAGCGGTCGCGGCCTGTTCATCAGTTTCGAAGGCATCGACGGATCGGGCAAGTCCACGCAGGCAGCGCACCTTGCTGCAGCCCTGCGTGACGCGGGCCACACGGTCGTGCTGACCCGAGAGCCGGGCGGCAGCGCCGGGGCCGAGGAGATTCGCGCCCTCGTGCTGGAAGGCGACACCGATCGCTGGTCGCCCGAGACCGAGCTTCTCCTGTTCACCGCCGCGCGGCGCGACCATCTGGAGCGTGTGATCGCCCCCGCGCTCGCGGCCGGCGAGGTGGTGATCTGCGACCGGTTCGCCGACAGCACGCGCATCTATCAGGGTCTCGGGCGCGCCGATCTGCGCGCGCTTGTCGACCGCTTGCACGACCTGATGATCGGATGCGAGCCGGACCTCACATTGCTGATCGACATCGCGCCGGATGTCGGGCTGGACCGGGCACTGTCACGCGCTGGTGGCGAGGCGCGGTTCGAGGCGTTCGGAGAGGATCTTCAGACGCGGATGCGCGCCGGCTTCCTCGCCCTCGCCGAGGAAGCCCGCCACCGCTTCGTCGTCATCGATGGCGGGCGCGCGGTGGACGCGGTCGCGGCCGATGTCGCGCGGGCCGTCGAGGCGCGTCTGCCATGACCGACGAGACCCTGCCGGATCCCGACCGCGTCGAAGGCGCGCCGCATCCGCGCGAGACCGCGCGGCTGATCGGGCAGGGCGCGGCCGAGGCCGATTTCATCGACGCGCTGACCACCGGGCGTCTGCATCACGCGTGGCTCATCACCGGGCCGCGCGGCGTGGGCAAGGCGACGCTGGCCTGGCGCATCGCGCGGCATCTTCTGGCGCATCAGGCGGACGCCGCGCCCCCGCAAACGCTGGATGTGGACCCCGCGCATGCGGTTGCGCGCCGCGTCATGGCGCTGTCGGATCCGGGGTTGTTCGTGCTGCGGCGCGGGGCCAATGACAAGGGCGACAGGCTGGCCGCCGAGATCCGCGTCACCGAGGTGCGCAAACTCGGCGGTTTCCTGGCCCTTTCGTCGGCCGATGGCGGGCGGCGCGTGGTGATCGTCGACAGCGCCGATGACCTCAACATGCAGGCCGCCAACGCGCTTTTGAAGATGCTCGAAGAGCCGCCCGTGCGCACCGTGATGCTGCTTGTCTCGCACCAGCCCTCGGGCCTGTTGCCGACCATCCGCTCGCGCTGTCGCGTGCTGCGGCTGACCCCCCTCGGGGCCGAGGACATGGCGGCGGCGCTCGATCAGGCCGGTGTCATGCCCGAAGGCGATCCGGTGGCGCTGGCGGAACTGTCGGCCGGATCGGTCGGGGCGGCGGTGCGGCTTTTGAACCTTGGCGGTCTCAAGACCTATGCCGAACTGGTCGCGCTGTTCGAGACCCTGCCGCGCCTCGATCAGGCCCGTGCGCTGAGACTGGCCGAAAGCGCAGCACAGCGTGGGGCCGAGGAGCGCCGCGATCTGCTGTTTTCGCTGACCGATCTCTTCATGACGCGGCTGGCGCGCACCGGTGCCCTCGGGGGACCGCCAGGCGTCGAGGCCGCGCCGGGCGAGGCGGCGCTGCTCGCCCGTCTGGCCCCCGATCCGGGCCGCGCGCGGGCCTGGGCCGATTGCGCGCAGGCGATCGGCGCACGGGCGCGGCATGGCCGGGCGGTCAACCTTGACCCTGCCAGCCTCGTCCTAGATACGGTGTTCAGGATTCAGCAGACCGCAAGGGGGTAGGCCCCGGCGAGGGAGAGGCCGAGGGAGAGGTATGGACACCGATATTCGCATCACCGACAGCCATTGCCATCTCGACTTTCCCGATTTTGACGACGACCGCGCGGAGATTCTGGATCGCGCCCGCGCGGCGGGTGTGAAACGGATGGTCACGATCTGCACCAAACTCCGGCAGGAACCACAGGTGCGCGCCATCGCCGAAGGACACCCGGACGTCTTCTATGCCGCCGGCACGCATCCGATGTCCGCCGCCGCCGAGCCGATGGTCACGGTGGAGGATCTGGTGAGGCTGGCCGCGCATCCGAAATTCGTCGGCATCGGCGAGAGCGGTCTGGATTATCACTACACCTCTGACAGCGCCGAGGTGCAGAAAGACAGCCTTCGGGTGCATATCGCCGCCGCACAGGAAACCGGGCTGCCGCTGATCATCCATGCCCGCGACGCCGACGCGGATATGGCCCGCATCCTGACCGAAGGCTATCGCGCCGCGCCCTTTGCTTGCGTGATGCACTGCTTTTCGTCGGGACCGGAGCTGGCGCGCGCCGCGCTCGACATGGGGTTCTACCTGTCGATGTCGGGCATCGCGGCCTTCCCCAAAAGCCAAGCCTTGCGCGACATCTTCGCATCCGCGCCGGTGGACCGCATCCTTGTCGAGACCGACGCGCCCTATCTCGCGCCGCCCCCCTATCGCGGCAAGCGCAACGAGCCGGCCCATACCGTGCATACCGCCCGCAAGGGGGCGGAGATCTTCGGCATGGACTGGCCCGACTTCGCCGCCCAGCTTGAGACCAATTTCGAGCGACTGTTCACAAAGGCGGTGCTGTGATGGCCGAGCTGCGCTTCACCATTCTGGGCTGCGGCTCGTCGGGCGGGGTGCCGCGGCTCGGCAATCTCTGGGGCGATTGCGACCCCGACGATCCGCGCAACAACCGGCGGCGCTGCTCGATGCTGATCGAGCGCGAGACGCAAGACGGCGTCACCCGCGTGCTGATCGACACCTCGCCCGATCTGCGTGCGCAGCTTCTGGATGCGGGCATCGGCGCGCTCGATGCGGTGGTCTACACGCATTCGCATGCCGATCACGTGCACGGCATCGACGATCTGCGGATGATCGTGTTCAACATGCGCGCCCGCCTGCCGGTCTGGGCCGATGGCGACACGCAGAACGCGCTTTATGCGCGCTTCGGCTATGCCTTCATGCAGCCCGATGACAGCCCCTATCCTCCGATCCTCGACATGCACACGATCCATGGCCCGTTCGAGATAGAGGGCGCGGGCGGCGCGATCGGCCTGACGCCGTTCAAGGTCGCGCATGGCTCGATCGACGCGCTCGGTTTCCGGATCGGGGATCTGGCCTATCTCCCGGATGTCAACGAGATCCCCGAGGATGCGTGGGCAAGGCTGCAGGGTCTGGATTGCTGGGTGCTCGATGCGCTGCGCCGCACGCCGCATCCCACCCATGCCCATCTCGATCTGTCGCTCGAATGGATCGCCCGCGCCGCCCCGCGCCGTGCGGTGCTGACCAACATGCATATCGACCTCGATTACCGGACGGTGGCCGAGGAGACGCCGGATCACATCACCCCGGCTTATGACGGGATGATCCTGCGCTACACGGTCTGAGCCCGTGCAGGCGCTGGTCGAGGTGATCCTGCCGGTCTTTCTGGTGATCGGGTTCGGATATCTCGCCGTCTGGCGCGGCTGGTTCAGCGATGCCGGGGTCGAGGGTCTGATGACCTTCACCCAGAAATTCGCCATTCCCTGCCTGCTGTTCGCGGCCATCGCGCGGCTCGATCTCGGGCAGAGCTTCGAGTGGCGGGTGCTGCTGAGCTTCTACGCAGGGGCCGTGGCAGGCTTTGCGCTCGGACTGATCGGCGGGCGGTTTCTGTTCGCCCGATCTTGGGAGGATGCGGTCGCGATCGGCTTTTGCGGGCTCTTTTCCAACTCCGTCCTCCTGGGCCTGCCGATCATGGAGCGGGCCTATGGCGCGGGCGCGCTTTCGGCCAATTTCGCCATCATCGCGATCCATTCGCCGGTCTGCTACGGCATCGGCATCACCGCGATGGAGGTCGCGCGCGCCCGCGGGCAGGCGGGGTCGCAGCTTGTCGGCAAGGTCGCCCGGGCGATGTTTTCCAACACGCTGATCATGGGCATCGCCGCCGGTTTTGCGGTCAACCTGTCGGGATTGCCGCTGCCGGGGGCATTCAACGACGCGGTGGACCTGATGGTGCGCGCGGCGCTTCCCGCGGCGCTGTTCGGGCTGGGCGGGGTTCTCGTGCGCTACCGCCCCGAGGGCGACATGCGCGTGATCCTCTATGTCTGCGCGCTGTCGCTGGTCGCCCATCCGCTGATCACCTACGGGCTGGGGCGCGGCCTCGGGCTGTCGGTCGAGGCGTTGCGCGGGGCGGTGGTCACCGCGGCGATGGCACCGGGGATCAACGCCTATATCTTCGCGAGCATGTACGGCCATGCGATGCGCGTCGCCGCCTCCAGCGTGCTGATCGCCACGGGGCTGACGGTGATCTCGGCCTGGCTCTGGTTGCAGGTGCTGCCGTAACGCCCGGCACATACCGCCATCAGACGCCCAGATACCGATCCGCGATCCGGCGATCGTCGCGCAGCGCGTCAGCCGTCATCACCGGGCCGTTGCGGCCGTTTTCCAGAAACGCCACCCGATCGGCGACCGACAGCACCGCGTCGAGCCGCTGTTCCACCAGCAGGACCGCCACGCCGCGCGTCCGCATCGCAAGCGTCACCTCGCGGATCGCGGCGATCATCGACGGCTGCAACCCCTCGGTCGGCTCGTCCAGCAGCAGAACGCGGGGGCCGAGACACAAGGCCCGCGCCATGGCGAGCATCTGCTGCTCGCCGCCCGACAGGCTTTGCGCGCGTTGCGACAGCCGGTCGCGCAGACGCGGGAACAGATCGAGCACCGTGTCGCGCGGCGGCGCGTCCGTCCCGCCGGCCATGCGCCCCACCTCGAGGTTCTGCGCGACGCTGAGATCGGCAAAAAGCCTGCGCCCCTGCGGCACATAGCCGACGCCCGCCCGCGGGACGCGGTGCGCGGGCAGATCGCTCAAGGTTATGTCGCCTAGCCGCACCTTGCCCGACATCAGAGGCAACAGCCCCATGACCGTGCGCATCAGCGTCGTCTTGCCCGCGCCGTTGCGGCCCATCAGGCACAGGACTTCGCCCGCGCCCACGTCGAGCGACACGTCGCGCAGCACCTGCGCGCGACCGTAGCCCGCGCCGACGCTATCGATCCGCAGCATCGCGCGATCCTCCCAGATAGGCGGCCTGCACGTCCGAATTCGCGTGGATCTCGTCAGGTGTGCCCTCGGCCAGAACGCGCCCCGCATCGAGCACGGTGATCCGCTGCGCAAGCGCCATGACCACGCGCATGTTGTGTTCGATCAGCAGGATCGTGGTGGTCCGTGCCAGATCGCGGATCAGCGCCTCGAACCCCGCGATTTCGCCTTCGGACAGACCTTGTGTCGGCTCGTCGAGGATCAGCAGGCGCGGGCGCTGCACGATCCCCATGGCCAGTTCCAGCAGCCGCTGATGACCGTAGGCCAGATCGCCGGCCTCGGCCCCGGCCTGTGCGGCCAGCCCCACGCGGTCCAGCGCGTCGGTCACGGCGTCCCGCGCCTCGGCGCCGCGTCGATGGCGGCGCGCGGCAAGGCCCACATTCTCGGCCACGCTCAGCCGCGCGAAGACCGAGGTGATCTGGAACGTGTAGGCCATCCCTTGCGCGATGCGCCGATGCGCGGGCAGCCGCGTGACGTCCCGTGCGTCGAAGATCACCCGACCGTCCGAGGGCGCGATGCGCCCGGCGATCATGCCGACCAGCGTGGTCTTGCCTGCGCCGTTGGGGCCGATCAGGGCGCGGATCTCGCCCTCGGGCAGGTCGAGATCGACGCCCTGCACCGCGTGCAGCCCTTCGAACCGCTTGGCAAGCCCGCGCGCCTGCAACAGCATCACGGTAACCCTTTCCACAGCCGGCGTCGCACTTCGCCCATGATCCCCTGCGGCGCGAACAGCGTCAAAAGCACCAGCGCGATCCCCGCGATCAGCATATGCGCGGTGGTGATGTCCGAACTCAGGTCGATCAGGTAGAACATGAACAGCGTGCCGATGAACGGCCCCAGCACCGTGCCCGCGCCGCCCAGCAATACGTAAAGCAGCGGCAGGATGGAATACTGCACCTCGGCGAAGGTCGCGCCGACATAGCCGAACAGCACGCCATAAGCGGCCCCCGCCGCCGCCGCCATCGTGCCCGAGATCACCATCGCCGCGAATTTATGCGCGAACGGGTCATAACCCAGCATCCGCGCGCGGTCCTCGTTCTCGCGAATGGCGATCAGCACCCGGCCGAACGGCGTGCGCACCAGCCACAGGCACAGCATCAGGCAGACCGCGAACAGCACGAACGCCGCCAGATAGCGCGTGCCCGCGTCGCTCAGGTCCAGCCCCCAGAGCATGCGCCCGGCCTGCGGCAGCACGAACCCCTCATCCCCGCCGGTGATTTCGGAGAAATGCAGGATCGTCAGCGCCCCGGCCTGCGCGAACATAAGCGTCACGATCATGAAGGCCACGCCGCTGGTGCGGAGCGCCAGCAGCGCCAGCATGCCCGACACCACGGCCCCCGCCGCGATCCCTGCCACCAGCGCCGGTCCGGCCCCCCAGCCGAGATGCTGCACGGCAAGGCCGGTGCCATACATCCCCGCCGCGAAGAACAGCGCATGCCCGAGGCTCAGAAGGCCCGTATAGCCGAACAGGATATTGTACCCCATGGCGAACGCGGCCAGCACCATCACCCGCGCGAGATTGCCGTGATGATAGTCCGGCAGCACGAAATGCAGCCCGAAAAGCAGCGCCAGAAGCCCCAGATGCAGGGCCACGGCCCTCATGGCGCGTGCTTTCCGAACAGGCCCTGCGGGCGAAAGACCAGCACGAGCGCGACCAGCAGCGTGGCGAGAATCTTGGCCAGCGTGGGCGAGAAGAAGACCGAGATGATGCCGTCCGACAGCCCGATCAGCACCGCCGCCAGCACCGTGCCGGGCAGGCTACCGAGGCCGCCGATGATCACCACGATGAACGACAACAGCAGCGGATCCGCCCCCATCAGGTAATGCGCCTGCTGGATGGGCACGATCAGCACCCCCGCGAGCGCCGCGAGCCCCGCGCCGAGCCCGAAGGTCAGCGCATAGACCCGCGCGACGGGGATGCCGAACGCCGTGGCCATCTCGCGATCGGCCTGTGTGGCGCGCATCACCAGACCGAAGCGCGTGCGCGCCATCACCGCCCAGACCGCGCACAGGATCAGGACGGCCGCCGCGATCACCGCCAGCTTGTAGGATGTGGTGCCAAGCCCCCACGGCCAGACCATCTGCCAGCCGTCGGTGCCGTGCTCGGGCCACGGGATCGCGAGGCGGGTGTCGAACGGCGCCTGCACCGGGCGCGCCTCGGGTCCGAAACCCATGAGCGTGAGTTGCTGCAGGATGTAGAGCAACCCGATCGTGGCGACGATGGTGCGCTCGGGGTCATAGCCGACACGTTTCAGGATCGTCACATCGGCGGCCATCGCCAGTGCCCCCACGATCAGCGGCGCGCCGATGACAGCGGCGGCAAAGCCCCATGCGGGCGCGCCGCCCACCATCTGTGCGATCCACCACGCAAGCACCGCGCCCAGCATGAAGAACTCGCCATGCGCGATGTTGACCACGCGCATGACCCCGAAGACGAGGCTGAGCCCCACGGCGGTCAGCGCCAGCACCGCCGCCGTCACCGCCCCTTCGATCGTGGCGAGCATCAGGTAGGGGCCAAGGTCCATCAGGCTGCCTC
>Ga0307978_1001360_pt1 | contig 18559 bp, 17 predicted proteins | sample OrgLakmetage1056_FD_203151 | JGI IMG/M metagenome (GOLD analysis project Ga0307978, IMG submission 203151) | Saline water microbial communities from Organic Lake, Antarctica - #1056 | ecosystem: Environmental > Aquatic > Non-marine Saline and Alkaline > Saline | place: Antarctica: Organic Lake...
GTTGTGTGTTCTGAGCGTATCAACTACATGATGACGTACTCTGAGAATAGTTGACTGTAGAACAACGTTGTTTTTGTTTGACTCTCTCTTGTGGAAGCAGTCTTTCACGTTGAGATTGTTAATGATAAAGCTTGCAATCTGCGTGCATGTAGCTGACTCTTTACTCGCACAAGCGCATGCAAGCGCTGATTCAACAATACTCGTTTTGCTTATGACGTCATGATAAAGCGTGCGTGTAACTTCTAATGCTTCTGAAAAATCAGCAGATACAGTTTTGACTTCGATAGTCTTCATAACTCTCTCTCTTTGCTCGTTTGAGCGTAGATGTTGCGTTGAGCTTATGCTCGTGAGATGTGCGGTATGCACTCGACTTTTTTTCTTGCTTGTCTCTCTCAGTAATGCAAAAGAGTACCAACCACAGTCCCCTGACCAGATTTTGAAAAGGTTGATTCCCATTATAAATATCACCCCCAGTCTCCGTCCCCAGTCACAACCATCCGTCCCCAGTCTCCGTCCCCCGTCCCCTCCTTTTCACATCCCGGATAAACTTCCAATTTTTATTTGGCAGGAAAATTTTACAAAAGGTCAATCCCCGAAGGTCAATCCCCGATAATATACTATACACTACACTAAAAGCTTGACTCCTCTCCAAATTCAGTATAAAATCTCTTTAAAAGCTTTGTTTTGACCCGTTTTCAGCCCGTTTTCAATCTTTTTAAGAGGAAAATAAAAGGAAAACCATGAAAGATTTAGGTAGTATGACCCTATATAAAGGCAAATTAGGAGATGTTCAGTTAATAATGTGGGACGCTTTGCCCAATTGCACCGCAGAATGCTCTATTTACACCGAATGTCCTTACGACAAAAGTAGGCTTAAATGCGAAATGAGAAGGAGATATTTAGAGAGTGTCATGGAGTCTTTGGAAGCAGGGGTTAAGAAAAAAGATGAAATATCTTCCCTTACCATAGGACTTATGGTAGCTCCTTTATTTCAAAGTCTTATTTCATTTAAGATCTTTGCTCATTCATTAGATCATGGGGTAATGTTGAAAAATAAAGTCCATCCTATTTATAGAGAAATCAGACAAACCATTAAAGAAATAAGTTCTTTGTTGAAGGATCTTGGGCTTACAACCGATGATAAACAAAAGAATTACTTGGATGGGAATTCTGAATTTTATGATGAAATGATTAAAAACGGACGGACAGTATCATGAGTACCTCCGGTCTTATTCGACGTAAGAAATCTGAGATTTCTTATCTCTCCGGAGGGGATGGTTTTATTAAATGGTGTGAAGAGAATGTCAGGATAAAGATTTATATTGATGGAATGGCTGTTTGGTGCCCCATCTCTGATCTTCCTACAAAAGTTAATCCAGAAACTGGCAGGTGTTCCAAAGATATGTGGGACTTCCAATGTGGAGTTGCTCGGGATGCTTTAAGAATGCATGATGGTAAATTTCTTAAAAGACTCATTGTTCTTTGTTGGATGCGTGGTGAAGGTAAATCACTTTTTGTCTGTCTTATTCAGCTTTGGAAGTTCTTTAATTTCCCTGCCCAACAAATTATGCTTGGTGCTAACTCCAAAGATCAGGTTAAGTTCGTTCATTATGATATCATGCGAGATATTATTCTTAACTCCCCAAGACTTATTAGAATTGTTGGTGAGAGGAATGTTCAAGAGAAAGAGATCCGTTTAAAGAATGCCAAAGGTCATATTGTCAGCATTATTAGAAGTATTTCCAGTTTTAGTGGCATTGTATCTAATATTACTGGGTATACGTTCTCTGAAATCTTTGATATGAATAATCCAAAGTTTTTTACTCAGCTTGATGGTAGTATCAGGAATATTCCCAATGCTCTTGGTGTTATTGATAGTACCGTCTCAGCAAAGAACCACATCCTTTACCGTCTTTATGATACTTGGAAGAAAGGTCTTGATCGGACCTTGTTCTTTTCCCATAGAGATTCACCTAAAGCTTCTCATAAAGATTTTACCAATCCAGAAATGACCCAAGTCCAGCTTAACTCTTATAAAGCAAAATTTCCATCAAGAGAATTTGCTATGTACTTCAGGAATACTTGGGATGCTGGAAGTAAAAAGATGTTTACTGAGGAAGTATTCTTGGCCACTCAATATATTGGTTTTAGGAATTCTCTTGGTGAATATAATAAAGTTCTTGGTACGATTCAAGCATATCTTACAGCCAGAGAAGAAAATAAAGTCCCTGAAGATGAAATATTTGAGGACGGTACTTATTCTCAAATGCAAGCGGATTTGTTACCTTTATCCAGTATTTATGAGTTAAAGACTTCCTTCAATCAACCAAGAAGTATTACGATGGATGAATTAGAAAAACTTGGTGATGTTTATAATACGGATTTTGCCCTTTGTGTAGGTGTTGATAGAGCCGATCCTATGAAAGCAAATATTCTTCAAGGGGCAAAAACAATGGTTTGTTTGATTGCTAAAGGATTACCAGGGAGTAGAAATAATCCAGCAATCCTACTTCAACAAGATACCACAGTCCTAAAATATATGTATTTTGTGATTGATCTTAAACATATTCAACACAGTGATATAAATTCAATCAAGTCCGTCATTGAAGAATACTCAAATAAATATGATGGTGTTGATTCCCTTTGTACTGAGCGATGGGGAATGTGGGATATTGGTGATTGGTGTGAAGAGCTTGAAATTGAATTCCTTGCTTTGACTGCTTCTTATCCAATACAGAAAGATGGTTTTTCAGAAGTATACAGTATTTTAAATGAAGGGCGATTAAAATGTCCTGAAATTGTTGTAAGAGGAAACAAGAAAGATAATATATTGGAAGAAGAGTTCCTTCTTTTTGATCATGATCCTATTAGAAAGTTTTATGGTACACCGGAAAAGAAAGAAAAGATGGGGGTTCAAGATGATTGCATTTTTGCTATTAACTGGGCAATTTACGGAGGTCGATTTATTGGAGCAGAAGATTTTAAATCAAGGCATGTTGTTACATCTTTAGGTGAATTTTATGAAGATAGGAAATCTTTAGTTGGGAATTACAAATAAAAGGAGTTAAAATGAAAGAGTTAACCCAAGAAGAATTTGATGCCGCCATTGAAGATATGCCGGATGATGTCTTACAGTATGCGGCACAATCATTCGCACCATGGCAAAGTCCTGTACGAGAGAATAATACTACATTAGATGAAGATGGTTTTTCTCTTAATGGTGTTTCTACTTCTGATTTTAAAAAATTCCCAGAACTACAAAAGAGTTGTTGGGAAAAATTTAATACAAACCCACATTTGAATTCACATGTCCGGGATATTATGGGAAGTATCGCTGGATACGGTTGGGATATTGCTTCTGAAATACCAGAGATTGACGAAGTAATTTATGAAGAGCTTTATGATATTAGGAATGAGCTTTATAAAAATATTCCTAAGTATGTTGCCAGAAGTGAAATTGAAGGTGAATTGTTCCTTTCTTTAACAATTCACACGGACGGTTTTGTTGAGATTGATTTTATGGATCCTTCTTCTTTGAAAGGTGGTGGTGATTATGATTCTGGAATTTATTTTCATCCACAAAAACAGACAATGCCTATTTTTTATAGTTTCAATATTAGGAATAATGCTGGAAAAGTAGAAACTCAACTTTTCCCATCTATTTATGTTGCTCATTATCCTGAATTTGGTACTTTAGTTAAGAATCTTTCAAAACTATCAGAAAGTCAGTTTAAATTTGCTAAAGGAGTTGGTAAAAAATATGAAAATGTTGGTGGGTATAAAACTTTTATAGTTGCTTGGGATCGTGGTTTTCTTACTCCTAGGAATCTTTCTCATATTTCTACAACTCTTGAGTGGATTAACCATTATGTAAACCTTAAGAAATGGGAAATTGATCATAAAAAATCTGCTGGTTCGTATTTATGGGTTGTTAAACTTACAGATACAAAAGCTTTTCGGACTTGGTTGAAGATGACTCCTGAACAAAAGAGAGATACCGGGTTAACTGCAAAGAAAACTCCTGGAGGAACTTTGATTCTTCCTCCTGGGATTGAAATTGATGTTAAAAATCCAAAGCTTCCCAGTATTTCCGAACAAGATACAGATATTATGCATATGATTACTTCAGGATTGAATAAACCAGAAGATATGGTAACTGGACAAACAAGAGGGGATACTTTTTCTGGTGTTAATGCTTCTCGTGGACCGCAAACAGATCGTATTTACCATGAGATTTCATTTTTTGAAAGATTTCAAAGGTATGATTTATGGAGAAGCATCTTTGTTTTAAAGAATAAGATGGTTAATTTCCCTTTAAAGTATAAGGTTAAAAAAGCATTTGAATTTAAAGATAAGAAACCCGTATTTAAAAATATAATTTTTCCTCCTTGGGAATTGATGGATTTTGATTTTCCAACATCAGAAATAGGAGATGTTGAAGGGAAAGCAAGAGCTTATCTTGGAGTTAAACATCCAAGTGTTGTAGAATCTCTTGGTATCCCTCGTTCTATCATTGCAAAGAAGCTTGGTTTTGCAAAATATTTTAAAAATCGCCTTCAATATGAAACCGAAGAGGAGGTAATGCCAGATCTTCCTTTGACTGCGGCACTTGATTCAATTCAAGAAGGTGCTGATGGTGACGGTACACAAGAGCCTACTCTTCCGGATAAAAATAAAGACTCTGATAAAAATAAAGACTCTGATAAAAATAAAGACTCTGATAAAAATAAAGACTCTGATAAAAATAAAACTAAAAGTATTTTAAAAAGGAGAAAGTAATGGTTTTTTCTCGGAATTATATTTTAAGGAAAGGTAGTACTTTCGCTTACTCGGTTGTACTTGCTGACATATATGTTGATCTTGATCCTCTCTCTATTTATACAATTGAAGGGGGATTATCTTCTGTATCTGATAGTACAGAACGCTATCCCTTATCTGGAGTTTTGTCTGAGGGTAATACTATTTTAACTTTTTCAATGAGTTCTGAGGAAACAAGTTCAATAATTAATTTGGGGGAATATGATTATGCACTTGACATTACAGTTGGCGGTGTAGTACAAACTATATTAGAAGGGTATATAACTGTGAAAGGGGATGTATCCAAACAGATTGTTGAAGAAACACCGGAAGAACCGGAAGAAGAAACACCGTAATTTCAAAATAATTAAAGGAGGACTCATGTGAAAAAGTTTTTAGCTTCTCTATTAAATGAACCTTGGTTGATAGAAGAGGCCTGGCTTGAAATGATGGTTCAAAGTTTTTTGGGTAGTGAGGTAGCAACTGACCCTAAAATGTTAGAGATTTTAAAATCTGACCGTTTGATGGGTACTCGTTCAGCCAAGATTAGAGGATCTAAAGCAGTTGTCCCTATTCATGGTCCTATTTTTTCCAGGCCAAACATTTTAACTGAATGGTTGGGAATTGGTATGGTATTAGGGAATATTACTGGAGATATTCAAAGTCTCTTGGAAAATCCTGATATTGAATCAATTATACTCGACATTGATAGCCCCGGTGGTACTGTGACCGGGATTAATGAAGCTTCTAATTTTATTAAAGTGGCTTCTGAAAAAAAACCAATTACAGCTTACGTGGGTGGTGTAGGAGCTTCGGCGGCATACTGGCTTGCTTCCGCGGCAAATGAAATTGTACTTGATGCCACTTCAAGAGTTGGAAGTATCGGAGTCGTTGTTGCTTACCCAAGTCCCCAAGCAGACAATGATGGATATATTGAAATTGTGAATACTGCAAGTCCTAATAAACGTCCTGACATTTCTACAAAAGAAGGTAAAAAAGTTATTACGGCTGAATTGGATGATCTTGCAGAAGTATTTATTAGTACAGTGGCTACAAATCGAAAGGTTTCGGAAGATACTGTACTGAGTAAATTTGGTAAGGGCGGAATTTTAGTTGGTCAAAAGGCGATATCTGCTGGAATGGCAGATAGATTAGGTTCTTTTGAAGAACTTATGACAGAAAATAATGAAGAAGGAGATTTCACGATGAAATTGACTGTTGATATGCTAAAAGCTGATCATAAGGATGTATATGATCAGGTTGTGGCCTCTATAACTCCAGATACTTCTGGAGATACAGCTTTGTTGGCTGCTCAGGAAGCTTTAGCTGTTGCTAATACAGAGAAGAAAGAATTGGAAGATAAGCTGGCCGCTTCCCAGACAAATGAGCAAGGTCTTTCAGAAAGAGTTGTTGCCCTTGAAAAAAGGGATATTCTTCGGGACGAGGAAGCAACCAAGGCTAAAGCCAATAGTATTATGGATGGCGCTTTGAGGGCAAGTTCTCTTCCTGAACGTGTTCAGGCAAAGGTTACGAAGGTTGACTATAATAAATATATGACAGAAGGGAAATTGGATGTTACCGCTTTTACGGATGCAGTTAATGCCGAAGTAAAAGATTGGGAGGATACAATTGTATCAACTTCTCCTATTCAGAGTAATTCTACTCCTCCGAAAGCTAATGATACTGATGGGGATGATGAAGTTGTTTCCCGTCTACTCGGTCATATTCAGACTACAAAGGAGGCTTAATAATGGCTATTAGATCTGATGCTCGTTTGGGTGGAAGTATTCCTCAAATGAATAGAAGTCCGGAAGGTCGAGGGATTAAACCCTTATTTCACAGTGTCCGGGATATCGCTTTGATTCTTGATAAAACTGTTAAACCGGGTTACGGAGTTATTCGTTCTGGAACGGTTATGTCAGTTTGTTCCGTAACTGGTATGCTTTATCCGTACCCAGTTGCAGATGCCGGTCAAAATCCAACAAATGCTAAGGCTTACCTTGTTCAGGCTCCTGGTTCTTCTGCGGAGATTCTGTACACCAATATTCAAGATTCGTACAAGTTTGCTGTGGATGATGAATTGATTATTGACGGTGGTTCTGCTGGTAATGTTGAAATTCAAAGTATGGCAAACACTGCACCCGCTGATGGGGATGTGTACACTTTGACTTATGCAGGAGTAACTCTTACAGGTACAGCACTTGAAGAGGGATCGCTTGCAACCGCTGATTTAGTGGCTTCACTTATTGCCGGTACTAATTATTCAATTATGCCATTTACATTATCTGCTGGTTCTTCTGCTGTCACAATCACTTTTAAAGAAGTTGGTAATGTGGATACTGTAGTTGCTGGTAAATCTATTGGTTCTGGTACACCGGCTGTTTCTGTAAGTACCCCTGGCCTTGCCGCGGATGCTACAACTACTACCGCAGAAAATCTTGGACCAATCAAGTCAATTGATAGAACTGCTGTTAATGGTACTCAGGCGGCAATAACAACGACAACTGCTGTTACCACCCATGCTAATTTTACAGCCGCTCTTTTTGGTAATGTTTATGTCAAGAGTGCTGATGAAGCATCAACACCTTTTGCAAAAGCAAAATTCATCATTGATGCGGATGTTGATTCAGGAGAAGGTGAGTTCGCCGTTGGGGCACTTACTTCGGTTGTCATATCTAATGCTGTTCTGTATACTACTTCCTTGATTGGTTGTGATGCCGCGGCAAAGACGGATATGGGTACAGTTGATGATGGACGTTTTACAATACTGAAATAAGGAGGGCACAAATATGAAAGGTTCTGAAGGTATCCCTTCTCTGAAACTGGAGACTTTGAATAAGCTTATCTCTAAGATGGATAAAGCACCAGATATGTTCTTCTCCAATTTGTTTCCGACGGTTCAATATGATTCGGATACAATACGATGGGAAATTGAGTATGGTTCTGCTGGCATGACGCCATTTGTTGCTCCCGGTACAGTAGCTCCTGCAGTTGGAGTTGATGGTACTGGAGAGGCGAGTGCTAAAGCGGCATTTTATAAAGAAAAAATGTATTTTGATGAGGAATTCCTGAATAACATGCGGGAACCTGGTTCATGGGCAACTTATCAAGCGGCAGAAAGAAAGCTTGCCAGGGGTACAAAGAAGTTGGATTATCGTATCCAGCGTAGGCGTGAGTGGATGATGGCTCAGATGTTCATTGAAGGTGGTTTTACTTATATGCAGAAAGGTGGTGCTAAATTTACAGTGAATTATGGTATCCCTGCCACACATAAAGTGACATTGACTGGAAATGATCGTTGGGACGTGGTTCATGCGGATAGTGATCCTGTTGAGGATATTTTTGATGCAAAGAGAATCCTGTCTGATGATGCTGGGGTATCCGGCCTTATTGCAATGTGCAATAGTGAAGTCTTGAAGGTTCTTATGTTTAAGAAATCTGTTCAGGATCTTCTTTCTAAATCTGCTTTCGGTAATGGTGATCTCTTTGCTCAGCCGGCTCAGGTTATAGGAAATCTACTCGGTGTTGGACCTCTTGCAATTTATGATGACCTTTATGAGGTTCCTGCATATCTTACCGGTAATGTAATTGGAGGGGTTACAACTGCAATACTTGTTGATGATGCTTCCGACTTTGGTGTTGGTGGGACTCTCCGTTTCTATGATATGAGTAAAGTCAACTCTTGGGAAGATTGTGTAATTGCTGGCGTTGCTGTTGAAACTGGCACGGTAACTGTTGCTACTGCTCCTACATTTTCTTATATTGCTGGAGAAGATAAAGTAACCATGAAGAAAAAGTTTATCGGTGATGATAAATTCTTTATGTTCAGTACTTCACAAGATGGTGAAAAAGTTGCTGAATTCATGGAAGCTCCATACGGTAATACAAGACGGTGGGGAAAATTTGCGGATACCAAGGACGAATGGGATCCTGAGGGAATGTGGCTTCGGATTCAGGATAAGGGACTTCCGGTTCTTTATCATCCTGATACTACTTTTACCTACACTGTTAAATAAAGTTGGTTTATTGATTTGATTAAAGCGGGGTAGCTTAAAGTTGCCCCGCTTTTTTGTAAAAGGAGATCCAATCATGATAGTTGTGAAAACTCAAGAAACTTTAAGGGTTCGTAGTAATGGTAGAAAAATTCTTATTCCAATAGGCTCTGTTTTTAAAGGCGGAACTATTGAAGATCTTCCTGAATGGCTCCAAGAGCATATTCCGTACTTTAAAAAGACAGGGGGATGTACGACATTGATTATTAATGAAACAGCGGAAATAGTGCAACCAATCGCTTCCAAAGGCAATGAAATAGATGAAAAAGATGTTGTAAATGATATTGATACAAAAGAAGTTGAAGAAGTTGAAGAACCAAAAAAAGAAGTTGTAGTTAAATTGAAAAAATTGAAAAAATCTAAAATTACGAAAACTCCTTTGAAAAAACGAACAGTTAAGAAATAGAGGTTTAAAATGGCCCTTGCAAATGAAGAGGAATTAGTCAGCTTTGTTAAAGATGTTATGGGTGCCTCATATGAAAAAGTGGCTCATGATGGTTTTAAACGGGCTGTTGCACAAGCAAAAGCAGAATTACATTGGGATTTTCCAATTGTTGATTCTTTTAAAGAATATTGGTTGGTAGAAAGAACCAAAAGATTTATAACGTATATCCTACTTTTTGAATCTGCTCATAAATTTCAGTATAAAAAAATTAGTCTCCAACACCGATTTTCACATTACATGCAATTGTTAACCATGATGGATGAACAGTTTAAAGAAGCTTTAGAAAATAATCCAGATATTTTTGATACTGGTGTTTGGCCAAATCTCACTTTTTATCTTACCAATGGTTTTCAATACGATACTGATGGTGAAGATTTAACATACTTTTAATCGGAGAAAATAATGGCTGGTATTGGTTCAGATATAAAAGATGTTCTTCAAGAATTAGCAACTCCATTTACTATTTTTAAATTAGATGGATCTGTTATTAATGGGGAATATCTTGATTATGAGATGTATTATGAACAATCCACCGAGTTCATACGCCAATTTGCTTATTCTGGTGATTTTCAATACGATTCTAAAGTACAAGGTGGTGATTTAATTTCATTTGATAATAAATATTTTTTAATGATGAATGTTAAAAAAACCATGTTTGAAAATGAAGCTGTTGATTATTCCAATTTTTTTATTGAATGTAATTCAATTGGTAGAATTTCGTATCCTGTAGAAACCAGAGATATAGATACAAAAAAGAAAACGATTGTTTGGACTACTTTATTTGATACTATTCATGCTACTATGACTCCAAATGCTTCAAAGGATGAAGAAATAGGATCTACCAGAAATTTATTAGATAGATTTACTTTATTTATACAAGGTTATTCTGGTGTTCTTCCTGGTTATAGATATTATCCAAATATTAATGATTTGACTGAGTATTACCATATTTCTTCAATTGATAAGTATAGATTTTCTGGTTTATTATCTATAAAATTAATAGAGGACTCAAGAGAATAATGGCTGCCAATTCTCCTACAAGTATGCTTTTTTCCCTTAATGGGAAAGATTTTATGGCTTCTTATAAAAAATTAGAGGCTTCTTATAGGTATTATAAAGGCACCATGCAGACACTTGCACAATGGTCTGATACAGACGGTGGTGGGCGGTTTACAAAATTAATTTCTTTGGATTACATTTCTTATTTAAAACAATCAATTCATAGTGGTAAGTATAAAAGTGGTGTTCCATATAATGAGATGTATGGTAGACTGAAAGCAAAGAAAGATCCGAGAGAATGGATATTGGATGGCAACATTTTAAATAATATTTCTGTTATTTATAGAGGAAAACATACGCAAACTGTAGGTATTCTTAGAAATTTTAGGATACCTAGGAAAAGTATGAATGGAAAAATATATAAAGGTAAAACGATAAGTGTTGCCAAATATGCAATGATAAATGAATTTGGTTTTGCCCATCATCCAGCCAGACCTATATTTCAACCAGCTATGCGTGATTTTATAAAAACTCATTTTCCTCCAATGGCAAAAGCTTTTGAAAGGGCAATGAAGAAGGCAGCGGATAAAGAAGTTACCAGAATAAATGCAAGTTTAGGTTCTTCTTCAATTGCAATGGGGGATATTGGGAATGTTGTCAGCCAGGCTTCTCTTGACTCTTTTGAAGAGGTTGGAAATGCTAATATTGATAGAGATTTTAGTGCCGATATTTTTTCAGAAGGATTATCTTCTGATTCCAGACCTATGAGTACCAAAGACCTTAATAAAAGTTCAAGTAGTGCTATATCTAAAGATGTTGAAGATGAAATGGTTAAAATGGCAAAGGGTATGGGTATGACCGTCGATGAATTAAATGAATTTTTGAGTAATGGTTAAGGAGTTACTGTGGAATTAATGAGTGTTCAGCCCAGGGAATTTTTATTTCATTTTGGAATTACTCATTCTGATTTGTTAAAATTCAAAATTATTTTGGATAATATCCAATTTAATTATGACAGTACTGTACCTGCACATATAGCCGCTAAAGATTATTTAGAATCTAAATTGTACCCAGCAATACTTGAGGGATTAAAAGCAGTGGAGGTGTCTGATGGCTCTTAGCCCGGTATCCAGAGAATCTGATTTTAAAAATAGCATCAAAAAATATTTTTTGGATAGTTTAGAAACAATTGAAGGTATTCCAACATTTTTTGAATTTTTAGATGACACTCCTTGTGATTCTTCTGGGAATAAACTCCGCAAATGGGTTATTGTATCTTTTGGAAATTGTGTTTTTGGAAATGTTTCAGAAGGACAAATTTCTGTTGAAGCTTATACAAGAAAGGATTCGGAAGCGGATGATCTTGTTGTTCTTTTGGATACCATTCGTAATTATATTATAGATGAAAATTCCATTAATGGTTTGCATACTATTCCATATTATAATACTTCTGTTACTCCTTGGACTATCGTTGGTGGTATGATTCCTTTTTTACAACCAACAATGGGAATTGGGGAAGGCAGAGATCACACCCGATTTAAAGATGTAAATATTTTGTGTAAGTGGGGTGGAAAATAATGTTTGTCACTTGTGAAAAATGCGGGAAAAAATTAATTGAACGATTGCCTAATGGTTTATGGAGGTTCCGTTTCGGTAAAAGGGATAATGGAATTTCAGTAGTTGATATGGAAATTCACGGAAGTATTAAGATGCAATGTTTAAAAAGATCTTGTAAGCATATTAATGTATTGAATTATTTTCCATTAAAATAAAAAGGATTTGTAAATCTTTTTGTTTAGTAGTATAAAAATAATATACTTTTGAAACGGAAGCCAGCTGTTTCAGAAAACAATCCAGATAAATGGAATGGGGACACAACACATAATTTTAAAAAGGAGATTTTATAATGAGTCGTACAGGACCTGTTACCAAGGACACAAGTACTGTTGCTTTGGGATTAGCCCAAATCAGGGTAGGAAGTGCTCCTTTGAATATTGCAGAATTTGAGGCGGTACTTACCGCCAGTGATTCTATCGGGGCACTTGCTTCTACTAAATTTACCAGTAATGTAGATTATTGGAAATTGGAGTCTGGATTTCCAATGTTGGAAGATTTGACTATTCCTATTAGGGAATCTGCAATGCTTGAGTGTGAGTTTAAAGAGATCACACCTTATAACCTTGCACTTGCTCGTGGATTGGATGTAAATGCTTCTGTTGATTCAACTTCAAAAATTGTTGGATCTGTTACAGTTGCTGGTGGTACTGCTGGAGTAATAACTACTGATAACGATGGTGGAGTTATTAATGATACATGGACAGTTCTTTTTGATTCTGCAACTACAGGATCAATTACCGGTTTACTTACCGGGCATATTCATGATTTCTCTGCTCTTGATGGAGTAATAGCTCCTACTGATGGTACAAATGCTTATTTTTCACTTCCGTCAAGTTTCTTTGATGCCAATTGGGTAGCAGATGAAACATTTGTTTTTAAGACAACGGCTTATGTCGCAGGAAGTTCTGCTTATAGTGATAATCATTCTGGGTCAATAGCTCTTGGTGGTTTAAGAGCACCTGAGTTTATTAGGATGGAAGCTGTTTATACTTATCCTAATGGTATAAATACAATGGTTATTATTTTTCCTAGGGCGAACTGTACAACTTCCGTTGAAATAGATCTTCAAGCAGAAGATAATGCCAATGTTCCTCTTACTTTTGAAGGAAAGAGGGCGGATAGTGAGGTATCTGGTGGTAATGCTGTTTGGGATACTGCTACCCTCGGTAGAATTATTTTTCAGTAAATATCTAAAAACATTTTAAATAATTCTAATCCCCAGTATTGTATTAAAATACTGGGGATTTTTTTATTCTTGACTTATAAAAAGAATCCTTATATATATTTATATAATCCATATTTGGAATGAAAATTATATTTTAATCTCTAAGGAGTAAAAACATGGGAAATTCTGCAAAAATGAATCCACAAATCTCAACTGTGGAAGTAGGAATCAAAAGTCTACGTGAAGTTTTTATTTACCCTCTTTCTGTATCAGATCAATTGAATTTTACAAATGTTATTGTCGGAATTATAGAAGAGGTTTCTTCTGTTGAGGATTCTTCCTCGGATTCTGTGGTAATCAAACTTGTTTTGGATGCTATCCAAATTAATTTGGCAAAGATTTTAACTTTTGTATTGGATGAAAAAGAGAATATTTCTTTTGAAGAATTAACTAATACTCAACTTATGGCAATTGTTGATATTATTTTTGAGACAAATTATGAGGGTATAATAAAAAACTCACGACGCCTTCTGGAGAAGGCGAGGATTCTATGGGGTTCGGAGCAATTATCACCGAAATTATCCGAGAAACCAGTTATAAATTAGATGATTTTTATAATAAATCGTTTATTAATGGTGGTATTACAATGGAACAAACAGAAGCTTTATTTATTGAAATTCAAAAAGCAAAAGATGTTGAATTCCGTTTTCAAGCTTCTATTCATGGTGTTGAATTAAAAGATGATGGGGAGAAATCACAAACACAATCCGATTCCAAAAAACCAGTAATACCTTTATTTAAGGACCCGGAAACTTATAAAAATATGACAGATCAGGAAAGAGAGGATTTAACTTCTAATATGATTAATGACCATCGATCTTGGTCAGGAAATAAGTTAAAGGGGAAATAATGTCCAACGAAATTAACATGAAGTTTAATGCTTCTTTGGGTTCTGGAGCAAAATCAACCTTTGCTGGTTTATCGGAAGGTCTTAAAAAAGTAGCTAAAGGCTTCCAAATATTGGCAAAAGATCAGATTTCTTTGGGGAAATCTGGGGTAGCTTCCAGTTTAAATGAAACGGCTAAAAAACTTACAAATCTTTCAAAACAACTTGGTGATTATTCTAAACAAACAAATGAAGCCGTCCAGAAAACAGGTAAATTTTCTGGTATAATTAACCAATTATCTAAAAGTATGCAAACATACGGTAGGTATATGGTTTCCTCTTCCATATTGCGTGGAATTACTTCTGGTTTTTCTTCTGCCACTGATTCAATAATAGACCACGATCAAGCTTTACATGATCTTAAAGCTATTATGGGGGCAACTGGTGAAGAAGTTAAAAATATGGAAGTTGCAATATTAAGTGTTGCTGGAAGTACAAAATTCAGTATTGGTGAAACTGCTGAGGCGATGAAACTTTTGGGACAATCTGGTTTTAGTGCTGGAGATTCCATAAATGCCCTTGGTCCGATAGCCAACCTTGCCACTGGTACACTTAGTACTTTTCGTTCTACTGTTGATCTTGTATCTACGGCAATCAGGGTTTTTAATCTTCAAACTTCTGATACTGCCCGGGTAACTGATATTTATGCAAATGCGGTTAATAAATCAAAGCTTACAATTGATAAATTAAATACAGCGATGAATTATATCGGTCCTATTGCTAATGCGGCAGGAGTATCAATAGAGGAAACGTCAACTGCAATGATGTTGTTGGCTAATACTGGTTTACGAGCAAGTACAATTGGTACTGGTTTACGTAGGATGATGACGCTTCTTCTTAAACCTACAGCCGCTTTTAAACAAGCTGTTTATGATGCTGGCTATACTATGGATGATTTTAATCCAAAAATGGATAAATTTTCCAATATTGTTGGTAAACTTGGTAATGTAGTTGGTGATGCCGAAGATGCGGTTAAAATGTTTGGTATTCGAGGGGCTTCTGTAATATCTGCTTTTGCTGAAAATGGTCAAGCTGAATTTGAAAGATTGGCTCAAGCTGTAAGTCAAACTGGTACCGCTTCTACGATGGCGGCGGAACAGATGAAAGGTTTGGCAATTGCTTTAAAGAATATGAAGGATAAATTTGGTGTTCTTGCAGTAGCAATGGGAAAAGCTGGTTTTACAAAAGCTTGGGCTCTTTTAGTTAATAGTATCCGTGCTGTTGAAGATGGTTTAATCACTTTAGCTAATAGTGGAATAGGCCAATTTGTAATGAGTACTTTAGGATTAACTGCGGCTATTGGTTCTGCGGCTCTTGGTCTTACTCTTTTTATTAAACTTCTTTCCAGTAAAATGGTTTTATTATTTGCGGCACAAGTGGCAGAACTTACCGCTCAAATGTTATCTCTTTCTTTTAGTATGGCCGCTTTTAAAGGGGCAACTATGGCTACTTCTTTAACAAACCTAAAAACAGCATTTGCTGGTTTAGGAGGTACGATTGCTTCTACAACTGCACGTATGGCTTCATTCATTGCCATGAATCCTATATTAATTGGAGCTTTAACTGTTATAGGGGTATTACTTTCTGGTTTAATTATTAATTGGATGCGTTACACCAAAAAATTAGAAAATATTGTTGCTAAGAATGAAGCAATTTCTGGATCTTTAGAATTGGTTAGAACAAGTATTGAAGGATATGATAAAATACTTGAAAAGAATGGGGAAACTTCTAAAAAATATTTAGAAATAAAAGAACGGTTAATAAAAACTTTTGGACAATTTGGTTCTTCTATTAAAGGATATACAGAATTACAAAATGAGCTTAGTGAAAAATTAAAAGATAGTACTTTAACCTCTAAAGAATATTTTGATATTCAGAAACAAAAATCAGATTTATTTGGGCAATATCTTATTGGTAATGTAAAAAAGTTAACAAATGAGGAAAAAGTTTTAAGAGAGGGTTCTTTAAAAGCATTAGATATTTTAAAAAATGAAACCTCTTCTTTGGAAGAAAAAAATGAGGCTGTCAAAACATTATCAAATTCTATAAAAACTACATTACTTACCGCTTATTCAGAACAGGCTAATGCTTCTTATGAGTTATGGCAAAGAAGTCAAAGATTAACAAATGTTTTTCAAGCTTTAAAAGATACTACTGCACAGAATTTTTCTCGTCCTTTTAAAGTTCTTGGTGGAGTAATTGATTGGGTGGCTAATAAATTTGCTAAGATTCCAAATTTTACAAGTAAAGCCGCAAATGCTATTTTTGAAGTTGGTGATTCTTATGCATATTTAAAACGCCAAGCAGAAGCTGGAAATGAAAAAGCCCAGGAAGCATTGGCACAGATTGATAATTATGCGAAAAGTACCGCAAGATTGTTGGCGGAAACCATTAATCCGTTAACATTGACAAAAGAACGGATAAAAGAACTTGCTGATGAAGCCTCAAAATTAGGTAAAACTTCACCCGCTATGATTGAAGCACTTGTAATTGAATTACAACGTATGGGCGATGAAGCCAATATCGTGGCTAATTCTTTTAAAAAAGCTTTTGGTTCTGATATGAGTATGGGGGGCCAATCAGCTTTAAGTGGTATCTTATATATTCTTGAACAATCTAAAAATGTAACTGCGGACCTTGCAAAACATTTTCAAGATTTATCAGAAGCAGGGGAAACTTTAAAGATTGCTGGAAGTTTAGAAGCTGTTCAAGCGGCCTTATCTGCTGGTAAAATTTCTGCAAAAGATTTAAAAACAGTTTTTGCCACTTTATTTGAAAATCTTCCAGCAAGTGAATGGAAAGTTTTTAAAGATGGATTAATACACGGGATGGGTAATATTAAAGCAACTTCCGAGGTTATGTCTGCGGCAATTGGAGCATTGACAAAAGCGGCATTTGCAGAATTTGGGTTAGAATTAGGAAAATTATCTTCTGCTTTTTCAAACACTTCTAATGCCTTTGATATTTTATTACTTGGTAAAAAAGCTTCTATGGAACAATTAGGAATAAGTTTTGCAGAATTAGGTAAAAAAGTTAAAACTTTAGGTGACTTAGAAGCAATAACGACTTTGTTTCAAAAAATGAAAGATTCTGGTGATATTACAGGAAAGCATTTAGAGCGTTCTTTTAGCGTGATAGAAGAAGCTTTTAAAAAAGCATTTAAAGAGCCCTTAAAAGAAATTGAAACAGCAAGGAAGACTGTGTTAGAAGCTGCCAAAGGGATGTCTGTTGCGTATGGAGTTGAAGCAACTGCTATTGAGAGTGCTTTTACAACTGCCTATACAAAAATTGATACAGAATTTCAAATATTACAAGATAAGATTAAAAATGGTGATAAGAGCAATCTATGGACTTCCATAGATATGACGGATTCTTTTAAACAATTTACCTCTGAAAGTCTTGGAGTTATTGAAAAGTTTAGAATGGATAGTATCACTATTTTTGATCAACAATCTTTAGCCATCGTATCAAAAGCCAAGAAAGCTGGTGTAGATGTTACTGAGATTGAAAAAAAGATTTTGGCAGATAAGTTGGGCATTTATAAAACCGTTGAAGAAAAACATAAAGCATTAATGGATAAATTAATTGCTTTAGAAAAAAATAGACGGGATAAGGTTAAATCATTAGAACAGGATTTAGCTTCCATAAGATCCTCTTTTGCCAATGAATCCAGAGATATGGAACGTGGTCAAATGAGTGATGGTGCCGCTTACCAAGATATTCAGAAAGAATTAAAAGGAGCCATTCTTGAATTAAAATCTGCAAAAAGTGGAACTGATGAATGGAATTCCCTTTTATCAAGAGCGAAATCACTTGCTGGTCAGTTAAATACTGAGATAACAGATGGGGAAAGGACAATTGTTTCTAAAGCAGAAGGATATAATAATTCTTTAAAAGCCAGAAGTTCTTTAAATAAAATTGAAATAGCCGCTAAAAAAGAAGCTATTCGTTTGGCTGAAGATGAAGCCGCCGCCGCTAAAAAAGCTCAAGAAGAAGTTGTCAAGAAGATTGAACAAACTAAAAAAAGTTCCGAAGAACTTGCAAAAATAATAGGTACAAATTTACAAAATTCAACTGTTCAATTTTCTGATGCCGTCGATAAACTTGTTAAACTTTTGGAATCGAATTCTCTTATAATTGATGCTGAAAATTTATTAAAGGATGTTAAAGAGGATTTAAAAAATTTAGAAGATGATCCAATTAATCTTTCTCTTGATATTGATGAAAAAATGGATGATTTTTTTGCAAAATTGGAAGGTATTGAGGGAGCTAAAATTGAAATTGATCCTGGTGGATTAGATGAAGCACATAAAAATTTAAATTCTCTTATGGATAATTTGTTAGATTTGCAAACGGTTGAAGGTGAGATTACTGTAAATGATGAAAATATTACTAACGTACAGCAAGCATTAAAAGATATTGCGGATACTGGTGTAACTTTAACTATGGAAGTGCTTGGAGAAGATATACCTTTATTAATAGATGACATTGATAAAATTAAAGATAAAAAAGTGGATATCAAAGCACTTGTTCCTTCA
>Ga0307978_1001373_pt1 | contig 18388 bp, 17 predicted proteins | sample OrgLakmetage1056_FD_203151 | JGI IMG/M metagenome (GOLD analysis project Ga0307978, IMG submission 203151) | Saline water microbial communities from Organic Lake, Antarctica - #1056 | ecosystem: Environmental > Aquatic > Non-marine Saline and Alkaline > Saline | place: Antarctica: Organic Lake...
TTTCCCCACAAGGAATCGTCTTCAAGGATCTAGGTGAAAACCCGCAGACGCAAAGAGACAAAGTGATTTGTAATGGTTGATAAACTAAACTGTGAGAACGATCCTTTGATCCAAAAATGGATCGATCCTTTGATCCAAAAATGGATCGATCGCATTATTCTATGACTCTCTCACTTGTGTCTTTCACTACTGCTTGTCACGGTAAGCTCGTAGAATAGGACACATCTTTGTTTTTCCAATCACAGATACTGGGGGAGCTATTCTCCCCTTTTCGTGACCATACAATAAGATTTTGATATCTTGACCGTCGCGTCTGGTCGTAATACCATCTTCATACACACTTTCTCGATGACTCCCTTGAATCACCGTACACAATACTATATGTACCTTACCCCCTCAGTACCTCATCAGGACTCTTGGTACCATCCGTAGCTGTGGATACACTTGTCCAAATGACCGGGAACAGATCCGGTCATGGTGCATAAAACTATTTCGTTCGACTCATCGGAATGAAGTCAACTAAAAGTTCATGAACCCGGACGTACTTGATAAGATACTCCGCGCCATAATAGTTTTCCTGCAGGTAGAAAAACTAGGATGTACGAATTCCTCTTGGAAACGTGTCAGTACGTACGAAGTCAACGATTTACATATGATACTAATTATTTATTCTAGGAGAAGCTGATCACGCCTCAAACCTTCAATTCTCAGCTGTAGTGTATCAGAACTCTTGATAGTCTATCTATAAGAAAAGTCAATCAAACTGTTCTAATGATGTGAGTAATCAAAAAGAATGAACAGTCACTGGTGCCCACTTGAGGCCCTTTTGGAGAATTGACACATACGTGGGAGCAGATGCGACCTCCCGCTGTTCGGACACTTTTTTCTTGGCTGCAATCGGTGATCGCTGATCACCAATTCCCCCCGTCGTTCACCCGCTGTCTGAACCCTGCCTACGGGCAGAGCCTGGTAAGATGCTAGCGCTAGTTATTGGTTGTTGGCTGTTGGCGGCAGAGCCGCCAAGAGCACACACACCTACTCCAAGAGTTAGCTCAGTCAATCCCCTGGGATTGGCTGAAACCGCAAAGGGAGGACGGGAGCTCAAAGAAGGTCTTTCTTTCGGCTTGCTAACAAGACGGAAGGAAGACAAAACAATGATTTCAGTGTCTCTCTCGCTGCATCCTCGTGCTGCAGCAGCGGTGCTGACCCCTGGAGTTGAGTGTGTGGCTCTGAAAGAACTACGAGCGCTGCGAGCTCGTATCCTCCCTAATCGTCTCCTCGACGCACTCGATCTGTGCGAACGTCTGTCCTCTAGCTCCAGATCGAACTTTCTCCAATATCGGATTCTCAACACTAATTACTAACCATCAGCCATCAGTCATAACACCTCCTGAGGTGCTCAACGATGGGCGAGGCCTACCGCAACGGCTACTTTCCCTATCTTATCCACGATCACGATCCAGCTCTGCTAAGTAACCGTGAGCTCTGCACACGTACAACTATCTTTGTCCAGAGCCGAGATTCGTAAAGGGCTCGTAAAGAACGGTACCGACGTAATCCAAAACGAAAATGATCCAGCCGGCGATGGTGACTAGTCTCCGGTCCACCTGTCAGACTCAGGCAAACAGTTCTATCGCGATCTCTACGCCAAAGGTGGCGATCTTCATTTGCAACGGCAAACGCCTTGTCTCCCTTTGGTATGTCCTGTCTCTTGGGAAGCGTTACCAGAGTCGAAGCCGCTTTAAAAAACGCGGACGATCCCAAGGCAGCCAAGCCTACGGAGGCTTTGATCAAATTGCTCGAGACGCGGGAAACAAGCATGCGCTTGTCCCCGTTGCTCATGATGGTGTCCATGGGAAAGAATGTGGGAACGAATATCAGCAACCTGGGTATGCAACAGGTGAAAGTGGTCCGTTTGTTGTTGGAGTATGGGGCGAGACCGGATACCAAGGATGTCCGTGGTAAGACTGTCTGCCACTACGGAGCCGGATTCATGGCGACTAAAAGACCATGGAATCGGTGGATGCCTCCATTTCGGCGGCAGAATCGAGCTACTTGTTTGGCAATGAAGTGGAACTGCACGGCTTGAAGAACGAAAGTATGAATGGACTAAAGGGAGTGGCACGAGGGTATTTTTCTACTACGGGACGCCGCGCTGCCTTTTTGCACGAAAAGCAAGACAGAGCCGCTGTCAAGCCCGCTAAGATTCGATTGGTTACGGGTGAGAAGAGCAAACCTGTCATAGAACCAGGCTATGCGATGCACAGGATCGTTTGGGCGGGACAGCGATTCTCGAATTAGTGATGTCCCAGAAATTGGACATAGCCAAGTATCTACTTGAAAAGCATAACGCACGAGTAGATACTAAGGACTACGATGGTTTCTCACCGCATCAATTGGCCTTGTCACCAGGAGGGCCTTTTATGAATCAGGTCACCACCCTCATTAAGGACCACGTCACCAAGCAAGCTGAAGCGGAGAAGAAAGCAGAAAAGCATGAATGTTCGCGCTGTGGAAAGTTCGAATCCCCAAAACTTAAGCTGTCCAAGTGTGCTCGATGCAAACGTGTTCAGTTTTGCTCCAAAGACTGTCAAGTGGCCGATTGGAAACAGCACAAGGTTATTTGCAAGAAACTAGCAGCGGATCCAGTAAAGGGTGTTTTGTTGGAAAAACCTCCACCTGATGACAGGTGCAGCATCACACTGAATTGGAAAAGCGGAAAACAGAACAGCCCTGGCTCCTTCCGCAAGCCGGATAATGTGGCTGTTGGCAAGAGGTTCTTCATCAAGGTGCAGGGAAACTCGGGCTCGGCGCCGCTGCTGATTTATGACGAGAGCCGACAGTTCGAATGCATGTACAGCTCTGGTCTTCGAGGCTTTCATGAAATGCTAGAGAAAGTGAAAGCCGATAAAGCGAGCCAAGGGCGCAAGACCTATATGAGGGCTTCGTTTGACGCAGCTGGGAATTGCACCGTCTATCCTGGATCAGCAACAATCAAGACGTGGTAATGTCGCTTACTACAATGCCATTGACAGCGGTCACCATACCAAGTTACTTTTAAGGTTAGATGATGGCTTTATAATGTACTCTCCTGCTTTCAAAACACAGTACCGTACTTACTGTTTCGACGTCCTAGCCGTCGGTTTAGTTTTTAGTCTACCCCCGCCGAATGATTCACGAGAGTGATGTGAGCGCGAGCGAGCTTGAATGACGTTGATAGAGTTCACAATTCACAGCTAGCACGCGAAACTTGAAAGTTCAAGAACAATCCCATTGCCATATCTGCAGCACGTCAGCACGTCTCATCCAGCTGGAAGCACCGGTCGTCTTCTTTGCTGTTACTGATAGACGCTGTTACCGCGAAGCCAATGAAGCAACAAAATAGTAGAAGTAAGCTCGCAGTGCTGACTTCCACTCTCCTCTTGGCCTCGATAGCCGACCCTGTCTCATGTTTTTCCGTTTCATCGGCCCGATCGACGACGGCGAGGACCCAAGACTGCAGCAAGGCGCCATATCAACGCCAACAAGCTACGCGGCACCAGCATGATGTCGCCCTTGACCATGCAAGACCAATCTGTCTGACTCGCTTACGGTTGGAGATCGAGTCAAGCGTTGACTTAGATATTACACCTCTGGAAGGATCGTCGAATGTGACGGATGATTCTTCTACCTATATACCCTTCCCCGACGCCAAGAAAGTACTCAAATTCGCTATTCCAGCTATCGGGGTCTATTTATGCGCTCCCTTGCTTTCACTGATTGATACCAGTGCTGTCGGTTTGCTATCTGGAACGGCGCAACAAGCAGCCTTGAATCCTGCTGTCGCTGTGACAGATTATTCAGCTCGGCTTCTTACCTTTCTCTACACTGGAACGACGAATATGGTGGCCATGGCACAAGAGACGGACCGAGGCTCTACTGATAAACCCGAGACTGCCAAGACATTCCGTGTTGCGCTGCAAATTTCCGTATCGGTCGGTGTTGGGCTGGGTGCGTTCTTGTTTGTCTTTGCCCGCCCCCTATTACGGAAGCTGATTGGCAACGACGCTCTTGACCCCGAAGTGTTTGGAGCAGCCATGAGGTATGTGCGTATTCGATCCCTCGCGATGCCCGCTGCAGCTGCCATTGGAACGGCGCAGGCCGCGTGTTTGGGAATGCAGGACATTCACAGTCCTCTGTACGTTATTGCCGTGGCTGCCATTGTCAATCTGGTCACGGATCTTGTCTTGGTTGGAAGCCCTCAGCCTTGGATTGGTGGTGCGGCAGGTGCTGCGTGGGCAACCATGTTTTCTCAGTACTTTGCCATGGGTCTCTTTTTCAAGTGGCTGTGCCACAAACCCGTGTCCGGACCAGTATCAGTGCCACCGGCGCGATTTGCGCTCCTTCCAACGCCAAGCCTATTCAAATCAGAGTCATTTTCTACCCGAGGGTTTCTTGCAGATAGATTACACTGGAGAGACTTTTTTCGACAGCCGGATCCCGCGACAGCAAAAGGCTTTACGCCGTACGTTTTACCTGTCCTTACGACTCAGGTAGGCAGATGCTCAGCCTACGTTGCTTTGGGGCATACAGTCTCGAGTTCCTTTGGTACTGTCAGCATGGCTGCCAATCAAATCATTACGTCCATCTTTTACAGTCTCATTCCTGTCGCAGACTCGCTCAGTATGACAGCACAGAGTTTCCTTCCAGGCATTGTTGCCCGCAAACCCAGTGTCGAAAAGGCCAAGGCCATTCAGGGAACGACGATGAGTCTATTGAAAGTAGCTGGTCTGTGCGGCCTGTTTCTAGCCGGCGTTGTCGCATGTATTCCACTTGCTTCCCAACTATTCACGTCCGACCCGGCAGTCATCTCTCTGGTCCGTCGAATCGTGCCAGTCCTTTTTGCAATCTTTTCTCTCCACGGTGTCTTTTGCGGATCCGAGGGTATCCTTCTGGGACAGCGAGATTTAGGCTTTTTAGGCCGAATGTACGCCGTCTACTTTGCAGTCGTTCCCTATCTCATGCTACAAGTAAAAAAAGCAGCCAAAGCGGGAGCCGCCGTGGATCTTGCCACAGTCTGGAACATATTTCTGGGCTATCAACTGTTCCGTATTTCAGCATGGGTTGGTCGAGTGGCATGGCTCCAACGAAGAACGAATCGCGAAGCTATTAACGCTACCGACGACGCTCCTTCAGTGCTACTGTAGCGAACGAGACGCCCTAAGGTTTATCGTACATACTCACGCTGCAGCTGCACTTTGTATCTTGTACGGTACCATATGTCCATAGCTTTCTCTAGTCTACTGTAAACCCCTTTTTGGTGGATTCATTCTCTTTTAGGTTGAGGGGTGAGTACCAGGTACCAGTACCGGAGGGTGAGGGAGGAGGAGGAGGGATGAGGTATGAGGTCAACCTGCCCTGAACTTTCGACGATAATTATGATGGATGTATAGTGGAACGCATCCAGATAGCTACAAACCATGCTATTTTGAAAATGACACCTCGCACGCGTTTCGCGGGCAAAAAAAAACCCCTCCGAGAAATTAACGCGGTCTGTAGCCGGCCAACGTGTCACAAACAACAAAGGGTCGACCATGACGATCCCCCCTACCGACGCCGAGATCTTGGAGACGGTAGGCGCTTACAAGCCTGGTAGTATTACCCGCGTCAAGCTGCACAACTTTTTGACCTATCAGGATGTCGAATTCAAGCCGGGACCGCGGTACGTATCGTATGGGGACGGAACGTAATGTTCGAGCACTCGAGTGCACTGCAACACTCCAGTCCGTGGACGACTGTCTTGCAGCGCTCTCGCTCCCTTGAACGTCGGTTGGAATCTCTCGTGACTTTCTCCTCATTCCGTTGGATCGGTCACTCACGCCATTCCCCTTAATTCTCTCATCCAGACTCAACATGGTGGTTGGAGCCAACGGTACAGGGAAGTCGACTATTCTCAATGCGATTTGCCTTGGTCTCGGCGGCGAACCCAAACTCCTCGGCCGCGCTGACGACGCTCGCGGTTTCATTATGAATGGCAAGGACAACGCCGTCATGGAACTCGAACTAGCGCCACTGCCTGGATCGGAAACGCACGTGTTGCGTCGCGAGATTGATCGCAACAAGGGGTCCGAAAAGGGCCGTGGTCGCGGTGCCAGTACTTTTTACATTAACAATGAACACTGTACTATTAAAGAGGTCAAGGAACTCGTCACGGAGCATTACAACATCCAAATTGACAATCTCTGCACGTTTCTGCCGCAAGACAAAGTCGGCAGCTTTTCAGGTTTTGATGCGCAGCAACTCTTGTTGGAAACGGAAAAAACGCTCTCGCCCAGTCAACACTTGTACAAATTGCACCAGGAACTTATTCAGCTGGAAAGCGAGCTGGCGAATGGCTTTGGCGACGAGGATGACGTTCGAGACAAGCTTAAAAAGTTTGAGCACGAGTGTGCGCAACTCGAGCGTGAAAAAGATCGCATGCAAGAGCGCGAAAAGGCTTTGGAACAAGCCGACTTGTTGCAAAAGAAACAAGTTTGGTTGCAGTTCGAGGCGCTTCGTGACCAAGCTCTCGCTTTGAAGGGACAAAAGTCAAAGATTAAGGAAGAGCTAAAGACGGCGCAAGCGTCCATTCAACCTTTGGAAGAGCAAGCTGAGAATCTCGCGGCGCAAAAAAAGGAGCTGGAAGACAAGTTCAAAAAGCTGGACCAGACGACGCAACGCTGCCAACAAGACATGGCTAAGCAGAAAACTAAGTTTGAGGAACACGACGACAAGACTGAGACCATCATAGCCGAGATCCGGGAGCTCGACTCCAAGCGCGACAATCTTGAAGAGAATTTGCAAAGGGCTCACGACAAGATTGACAAGCTCAAGGATATGGAGAAGGAATTTACAGCTACACCCGAGCAAGTGGACACGGAGCTGGCAGATGCCACCGAAAAGCGCAGAGCCGTACACAGTGATTACGGCAAGGCCAAACGTGACGTTCGTGACTGCAGCGACAAGATGCAAGATTTGGAGTCTAGAGCTGGAAGTTTTCAACGCAAGCTTGCCGACATGAATGACGAAAGTGCCCGCCGACGAGAGCGTATCTTTCGACAGGATCCCAACTTGGGTAAGATTCACGAGTGGGTTGAGGGCAATCGCAGCGTCTTTCGCCATCGTGTGTGGGGCCCTATTGCAGTGGAAGTCTCGACCAAGTCTCAAAATGCATCGGCCTTTTTGGAGCAGCACGTTCCCAATTGGTGTCTCAAGGCCTTTGTGGTGGAGTCCAAGGAAGACTATGATATCTTGTGGAACGAGATTCGAACCAAGCGAAAGATACCCATCAATATCGTGACTGTCGAGAATGGACGCCTCGAGCAAGTGAGTCGCATGTACTCGGATCAAAAGATGCTGATCTTGAAGAGAGACCACGGTGTTATCGGATACTTGGACGATTCTTTCACTGCTCCGGACACGGTGATGCAAGCCCTTCGTGTTCAGGCTTCGGTCCACAAGGTTCTAGTCGGTGGAGAAAAGACCCAGGCAAGCATGGACAACAAGGGACTATTGGACTACCTAACTGAGCTGGAGGGTTCGCATGGCCAGAACTCGCCACAGAACTCTGTGACCTTCACCTCGAAAGGCCAACAGTCTTTCAAGTACACCCAGACACTTTCTCGGTACAGCGGCAAGGCCTCGACTCGTATAGACGATGTCGGGCCTGCTAGGCTTTTGGCGCCCGGGGTCAACGAACGTGCCAAGAAGGACGTGGAAGACCAGCTTCGTGCTGTTCACGAAGAAATTGCGGCCGTTCGTCCCGACTCGCAGGTGGCCGACAAGAAGAAGAATGTGCTCGAGGTAGAGCTACAAAATCTCAGCCGCCGGGTTGAAGCAGCCAAAGCGATGAAGCAGAATCTTGCCCATTATCGAAGCAAGCTTGAAACCGCCAATCACAAGTTGAAGGATGCAGAGGCTGCTCTTGACGTGGACGACGATGCGGAAAAGAAGAAGCTTATCAAGACTCTAATGTCTCGTGTTGCTGCTAGCATTACTGCCCTCGAAATTCAAGCGGCTCAGCATAAGAAAATTATCCAGTCTACGATTTCCAGTGCTGGTATTGGAGTGACAAAGAGCGGCCTGGCTGGAGCTGAGCGACAGGCTAGGTGAGCGTTCGACGGGTTTTGCAAGTTCGATTCTCAATTTTCTGCGCTTTCTAACCTTTATCTTTTGCACGCGACAGACAATTTTTGGAAGAAACTAGGGCCGAGTTCAACGAGCTGGAGCAGAGGGCTTTGCAAATTCAGCAGAGCTTTGCAGCGGTCAAGAAGAGAGCCGCCGAAACGAAGAAGGAGGCAGAAACCAACGCTCCACTTCAAGACACTAGTGGGAACGCTCTACCTCTCAAGGCGCAGCTGGAAGAACTCGACGTTCAGACTCTCCATGACGTCGAAGCAGCGCTCGAGGAGGCCATTCAGAAGGCTGACTCGATTGTCGCGAACCCTGATGTGATCCGCCAGTATGCCGACTTAAAGGAAATGATTGAGTCGACACGGGCAGACCTCGAGGAGATGACTAGCTCGAAGGATAAACAAGTCGCCGCAATTGACGACAAGTTAAAGCCTTGGGAGGCCGCCTTGTCCAACAGCGTGGCCAAGATCAATTCATTGTTCACCAAGTACATGTGTATTATGGGATGCACAGGAGAAGTTGGTCTTATCAAGGGCAAGACAAGTGACACCCAGCAGGAGAATGGCAACTTCAAAGACTGGGGCATTGAAATTCGCGTGAGCTTTCGCGAAAACACCAAAGCGCAGGTTCTTTCTGCCCACGTCCAGTCAGGTGGTGAGCGATCCGTCAGTACTATTATGTACTTGATGGCCCTGCAAGAGAGGATGGTCGCTCCCTTTCGCTGCGTTGACGAAATCAACCAAGGCCTCGACGAGCGCAATGAGCGTTTGGTCTTTAGTCGGATAGTCGAGAACTCGACGCGCAAGCCCAAGGATGACCCTACCGACCACTCTGGCCAGTACTTTCTCATTACACCCAAGTTACTGCCCAATTTAGTGGCCATGGAGGTCGAAGCCATGACCGTTCTCTTTGTCTTTAACGGTAAGCATGTTGTCGACCAAGAACCAATGCTCTTTGTCGTTTCATCATGGTCTAACATTCTTGTTCTCCTGCTATTCCTTTCAACAGGTCCCTACAACTTTAAATCGCCGACTGAGTGGAATGTTGATCGCCTCCTTGACTTCCGCAAAAAGCGAGCCATCACCAACGGAGCAGCTGATGACGAGAATAGCGGCAATTCCGTACCTCGAAAAGCATCGAAGAAGCGCAAGTCCAACTAGCAAGCCCCGTCTCTTTTTCGATATACGACCTATGCGCTCTAATCATATTTTGTTTTTCGGAGTCTCTAGAGTGCGGCACGCATCAGAAGATGTAGCATTTATTTTAGCTTACGTGTCAACTCAAATCTACCATTCCTATCTCATTAGTTGCTACTATGCAGTCTACGTGGGGCGCTCGCTCCATCGTTGGTCTAAGGAGCCGAGTCCAACACGGCCAAGAGCAGCTTCTGATAATCGCCACGAACCTCCCCTTTGACGACATCTTGAATCGTTTCGCCGAACTCCTCAACAAAGGCAATCATGATTTCCTTCATGATGCCTTGGTAGCGAATAATGGTACACGTGAGCAATAACTCGTTGGTGCCAAAGCCCTTGCACGCCTCTTTGATGAGCCTGCAAACTGCAACATACGGCTTGGTCTTCATATTGATCATGAACATGGCTGCAGTCTTGAGGTCTCCACGGAGCTCAGTCTCCAAGACCTTGACCAAAGTAAAGCCGTACTTATCGGCATACAAGAGGTTCAACTTCTTGATATAATCGGGAGGTGATGCAGAAAGAATCTTGAAAAGCCCTTTCTCGTCGGTACCAAATTTACCCTGGCCCATCTTGTAAAGCTTCTCAACGTCTTCCTGCATCTTGGCATCATCATGATAGCCTTCATCGTATCCTTCCTCAGATGCCTGGAGGCAAGTAAAGATGAGAGTCTCAAAGTGTCCGCCCAGCTCCGAGTTGAGAAGACTTCCCAAGTCCTTGTCGAAAAGCTTGAAATACTGCTTTTTCAAAATCTCCATCTCCTTGTTGGAGCGACCACAAATAATGGTAAAAAGCAAAGTCTCGTTCGTGCCCAAGCCTTTGCACGCTCGATGAATCATTCCGCACTCGGCTTGATCGGGAGGGCTCGACAAGAGCTGCAAGGCGGTACCAAAATCGCGATTGCCGCATTCACTCTTCATGACATCCTTGAGCTGCTTATCGTACAACTCCTTGTATCGGACGGGAACCTTGCAACGCATCTCGGGCGTCATGGATCCCATGGCTGTCAAGAGACGCCTGCACCGATTAGTAACGGATAATCCAGCAGTGTTAGACAACAAAAACCAAATGACAATCTTTTCAGGGAGCGAACTCGGTGTGTGTTGTTGGCTATATGCTATATCTTACTTTTCGTTTGTTCCGAATCCTTTGCACGCAGCGTGGATCTCTTCGCAAAGCTTGTCAACCTCGGAGCCAAAGGCATCGGGCGTGAGGTCTCCCTCGTGGATCATGGGCGGGTAAAAGTCGAGACTCATGGTGGCAAATAGATCAAAAAACTTATGAGCGATGGATTCATGCTGAATCCGTATCCACGACCCCACAGAACTATTGATGAAACGTAACGGTATGGACAAGATACCGCGTGACTGAGACTTCATCGTGGGAATGAATACGGTTTTGGGCACGAATTAAATAATATTATCCTGATCCCGGGTTCCTGGAGGCTGTTGACGTTGAGTCAACGTCAGCGTCGTTGACAGGTTTGCAGACAGTATAGTATGGTACGGTAGTTGGGGTTGACAGTTGACATTTAGTTGACAGCAGTTTGCTAGACTACCGTACCGGTACTAGGTACGGCCATACATCGTAAGTTGCAGGTTTGCGGAACGGGGCTACTACTAGCCAGCATCTAGAGCCTAGAATCCCTCTGTCTGTAGCTGGAAAAGGTTTCAGGCTAAAGTGCCTTGTGCATCATGTACGTACCAGTATAATACGATCTCTTCCTAGAGGAAAATCACGAAGCTAATTATCATTTAAAATGAATTAATCAAGCCGACTCAAGAAGTTTCATCCCTCCTCGGGCCAGGTAGTGTTGAGAATCTGCAGCAAGAGAGCCCTGAACTTCCCGCCCACCTCACTGCGAACGCGCTCGTGGATCTAAGGTGAGGGAAAAGAAAACGTAAGTTAGTTTCGTAGGGCTGCTTCCATTCAATGCTACCACTGTCATTGGGGACTTACAGTCTTGCCGTAGAGCTCAATGTGCGCCGACATTACTTCCTGCATTACTCCCTGATAGCGAATAAGACAACACGTCAACAAGAGCTCGTCGGTACCAATACCAGCACAAGCGTCCCGAATGAGCACGGCAATGGTTTCGTAAGGCTTGAGCTTCATGCCAACCATATGTAACGTTGCCTTCTTTGTTCCACTCTCCATGAGCCCACCGAGCTCTTTTTCCAGGGCTTTTTCGATAGTGTAACCAAATTTGTCAGCATACGCCTTGTTGACGTGTTCAAGGTGCTCCTTTGGCGCGGCACAAATGACTCGAAAAATTCCTTTTTCGTCGGTACCCCATCTTCCTTGTCCCATGCCGTGAATCGCTTCGGCGTCTTCAACGGCCTTATCGGCCGTGTGAAACTGCGGGTCGTACTCTTCTTGGGCGCCCTGTAGAGAGTTAAAGGTGATTCGTTCCATCTGTCCGCGCAATTCACTCGCAATAACCTTTCCCAGATCCTGATCGTACTTCTTAAAATAGGTCGCCTTGAGTTGATTTACTTCCTCGTTGGTCCTTCCAACCAAGATACTCCAGATAATGTTGGTGGAAGCTCCGACACCTGCCGTCGCTTTGCGAATCATGGCGGCTTCGGCTATAAAGCATGGCGAGTGATGAAAGCAAGGGGTAAGATTAGAAAAGAGAGACCAGAGACTGAAACCTAGCTAACAGTGCACATATATCGATCGACCGACAACTTACCTTTGTCGAACGGCAAGGCCAAGAACTTGAGAGTGAGGCCAAAGTTTCCAGAGAATTCCTTCTTCATGAGCTCGGCCAATTCCACCTCGTAAAGTTCCTTGTAACGCACGGACATTTTGTATCGGGTGGTGGCATCCTGGGTCGCGAGAGCGTCAATGACCTTTTGCTTGTTGGCTCCCCAGCCTTTGGTTGCGTCGTGAATCTACAAGAGCGCGCAAGGGGCAAAAGGTGTGAGCGAGAGCGTTAGCTAGGTATGTTGGAAGCAGGGGCTATACGATCGGCTGGTCCGATTGGGCCGTTGGGTGTCACAACGTACTTCTTCGCAAAGATCGTCAATAGTGGAGCCGTAATGCTCGGGAGCAAGATCTTTATTGGTGATGATATCGGGATAGAGAGGGATCGTCATGGTGAAAGAATGTAAGATTCAAAGTATGGGATACGACAACAGCGAACAGCAAGGTGGATGGATAATGGATCCGAGTATGCTGGGTTCGCAGTTCGCAATTCGCAACGTCATTCAAGACTCGAATTGTTTCTTCCGTGTGCCACCACGACTGAAAAACGGCAATGATGTGTAAAAGAGCTTTTTTAGCTCCGTCATAATATCGTGTACGACGTACCGGTAGAGTCTAGTTCTACAGTACCTGGTACTACGAACTAGCTGCCCCCTTCACAACCCACCCGGAGATCCTCTCGTTGCGCTTTACTGTACTGCAATTAGCATAGGCTTGCCTTTTTAGTGTGAAAGATAGTTACTCCTTCCGCCGCTTATCGGCATGGATTGCTGCCTGACAAGTTGGACATTGCCCAGTGGGTTTGTTCGAAAAGATGCTCAGGCACTGGTTACAGACAAAGGCCATATCTACCGCGTTACCCGTCTGGAAACACCGCGCCCGAAAGTCCACCTTGTTCAAGGCTGGGAGATTGAGAGACGACCGACACGAAAGGGGCGAAAGAAATACACTAATGAGCACTTCCGTCAGGGCTCCACCAACTTGAGCGGCTCCGGAAGGAGCCAAAAAGACACCACCCGTCAAGTCGCACGCCTGTTCCATAAATGCACTGGAGGACTTGCTACCACCAGCAGTTAGAAAACAACCATCCACGACAGTCTGCTGTTTAACGGCTGCAAAGGCGCAATTCATAAAGGCATTGTAGTCTCGCGAACGATCTTCCGATGCCTGAATGAGCAAGATGCGAGGAGACCAAGCAGACAATTGCTTTTTGGAAATTTTCTTTTTATTACCCATGAGTGCAATGACTCCTTCGTCGTCGTTGCGAGTCATGTAGTGCTCCGTCTGCATGGCACTAACACCCGACCTGGCGGCCACAAGAAACCGGTTTATGATACACAGCGCCTTGGAAAAGGCCGACGCCATGGCTGCTTGACTCCCTGCTGTATCTCTCGTCTTTTTTGCTGCGCGCCCGACAAGTTCCGCGACACCAATAATGAGATCTTCCTTGATGCGTCGCGTGTCGGGCACGAAACTTTCGGCGTGACGCAACCATTCCTGCAAGACATTTTTGCGCGGATACACGACGGCACTCTCACCATCCGCCACGGCCAAGACAAGCAGTCCAGAGTCTCGTTCGAGGCTACTGTAGGCACTGCAAAAGGCTTGCACAGCTTCGAGAACTTCCTCGATAATAGCGGGTCCAATGGAGCGCTTGCCAGCGGCGCCACGTCCCTTGTCTTGTGCGGTGCGCTGAAGATCGCGTTCGCCCCAGGCGAGCGGAGAAACGTCCACTACCAGGCAGAGTAACGAATGTGACTCATCCTTCGATCGTCTGCTTCCTCCTTTTCGAGGCATCGTTAAAAGCGTAGCGTTGTTTGCGGCATCCCAATCCCATCGTCGCGTCGCGTGTCGTCGATTGTATTGTCGGAGCGTCAGTCGAATTTCGCGCCTTTTTTATACGGGACGGGATCCACTCCCGTTTTGGACCTTTTTCAAAGCGAAGCGAAATTTTGGATCCTTGTCGTCTCGACATTCTTCAATCTTAACATCTTTGCCATTCAAAGAGCATTTCGTATCTTATACCACCATGAGTGTCGACTTTTACCCCGCCATGGTCTATGAGGGCGACCTCACGCCTGATAACATTGGCTCCGACATCGAGGAAGTTTGCCAGGAGATCCAAGATGCGTGCAAGGGATTCGGAACGGATGAAAAGTAAGAAACATGAGATCCGTTGCTCTCGTACTGGAATGATGGTCGAGCGAGCGAGCTCTCTCAAACCAGTTGTCTCACATATACAGTATACGATCACTACCCTTTGTTCCTACGACAGACGCCTCTTGATAGCCATGGGATCCATGACACCCGAGATGCGTTGCAAAGTGCCCGTCAAGTACAAGGAAATGTTTGGCAAGCAGCTCAAGGATGTCATGAAGAGCGAAGCTGGCAAGAGGGATTTTGGTACCGCCTTGCAGCTCTTGTCAAGTCCTCCCGACCAAGCCGAGTGCGGCATGATTCACAGGGCTGTTGGAGGTTTGGGAACCAATTAGACTTTGCTCTACACTATCATTTGCGGTCGCTCCAACAAGGATATCGATGTCATGAAGAAGACGTACTTTAAGCTGTTTGACAAGGACTTGGGCATTGTTCTCGACTCGGAGTTGGGAAAAGTCTTTAAAACTCTGATCTTTACTTACCTCTAAGGAATCGAGGAGGAACACGATGAAGGTTTTCACAGAAGAAAAGGAGAAGGAAGTTGCCGAGGCTCTTTATAAGGTGGGCCAGGGTAAATTTGGTACCAACGAGAAAGGGCTTTTCAAGATTCTTTCTGCATCAAAAGCACCTCAGGAACTTGAATCTCGTGTACGCCGAAAAATTTGGCTTTACTCTTATCAAGCTCTTGGAGACTGAGCTCCGAGGTGATCTCCAGGATGCCGCCATGTTCATGTTGATGATGAAGATCAAGCCATATGTTGCGGTCCTCGCCAGGCTCATCAAAAAGTCGTGCAAGGGTGCTGGTACAAACGAGTTATTGCTCACGTGCACCATTATTCGCTACAAAGGCATTCTAAAGGAAATCCAGATTGCTTTTCCAGATTGCTTTTATCGAGGAGTTTGGCGAAACGATTCAAGATCTTTTGCGAAGCGAAGCTGGAGGAGACTACCGAAAACTGCTCATGTCTATTTTGGAAAACGCGAAGTAAAAAATGATTTCATTTGTGCGCCCCTCAAAAACTCTTATGATAGCTAGCTAGCTTTTAAAGGGAGTCCCGCACTGTACCGGCAGTTCGGTTAGATTCGTTCTTTCCTTGCGAATCCAGTAGCCTAGTTTTTATCCTACGAATAGCACGTCTGGCTTCCCCTGACTGGATCGAGTGTAAGAGATACGTACGCAGTACAGTGCCAGAGGTGACAGACCCTTTCTCTCACACACGTTCCGATCCGTTACGGTAGGCGTTCCTCACACAATTTTGACAATCGACCTCTCGCCTCTCGATTCGATTCTCACGTTCTCATAATCCACAATCCACGCACGAGTCGAGTCGACGCGTGTTGGCTGTTGGCACTTGCTCAGAAGGCAAACCAAAACATCGTCGTTCATCCATGACAGTCAAAGCCTCAGAGACCAATCATAGCAAGGATGAAGGAGAGACGAGAGTGAGAGTTGTGATTGTAGGAGCCGGAGCTTCAGGCTTGCAGTGCGCCAACCTCTTGATCAGCGAACATGGCTACACGGCCGACGACCTCTTGATTCTTGAAGCCCGCGATCGCGTCGGAGGGCGCATCCATACAACACAAGAACAGCGCATATCTGTGTCTGGCGACATGAGGGAATTCTCTCTTGATCACGGCGCCGCGTGGGTGCACGGAACAGGCCTGGAGTGGGGCGTTAACCCTGATGTCTCAGGAAGCGAAAAGAAGGTAAATCCAATGGTGGAGTTGCTTGCAGCAGCTACACCTCTCGGCGAAAGTCTTTACGAGAAACATTTGAACCACGTCTTCTCCGGCAACCCTTGGCTGCGTCCACAAACAATCGCTCATGATGCGTCGAGTATCGTTCTGTACATTGGTGGACAGCGAATCGCCAAGGACTCTCCTTTGATTCCAGCATCCTTGGGAAACTATTTTGATATTCTGGATCAAGTCTCCCAAGTCGGAGATCGAATGTATGATCAAGGCAAGGGTATGGAAACGACAAAACAAAGCTTGCAAGAGACCATTGCCCAAGTGCGAATTCAGCTTCCTGGCTTTTCGGAAAGTGATAGCGCCTTGATTGAAAGGCTGACCGACTTTCATCTTCACATGATTGAATGCTGGGAAGGGTCGTCCACCGCGGAATTGCAGCTTTGCGAGTTCACACTATCCTCGGACGAAGACGAAGGAAAATTTGATGAAGTGTACACTGCAGAAGGGGACTTTTATGGGCCGCACTGCACGATGCGAAACGGGATGGAGACTGTTCTAAAGCCCTTGTTGACTGAAGATATCGTCAGTCGTATACGTCTCAAGGAATCAGTAACAAAAATCTCCAGCAAGGACAACCTTGTGACCGTAAAGACGTCAACAGGGCTGACTATTCACGCCGATTCATGTGTCGTCACCATGACTGTCGGCTGCTTGCAAGATGCTATTGGCAACCAGCAGCTCTTTCAGCCAACGCTTAGCAAGGAAAAGCTCGAGGCTATTGGTGTCATGAGGATGGGTAGCTATAAGAAAGTTTTCCTGACGTTTGACCATATCTTTTGGTCGCCCAAGGAAGCCATATTGGGCATGGTACGCAAGACCGACCGGACTGGCGACGATCCACTGGAGAATACTCTGCTCTTTGACAATTTGTGGGCTCTGGATGGCATTCCTTGTATTGAGGCTGTGTTAGTCGGCAACGTTGGACATTGGTTCACCCACAAGAGCGATGACGAGATCCGAAATGCCGTGTTGGAGTTTATGCAAGAGGCAACGGGCTTTGTCGGCAACCTTGGCGAGCACTGTGTAGATTGTCACGTGACTCGTTGGGAAGAGGATCCTTACAGTAAAGGTTCATATTCGCACATGTCTTTGGGTGCCTTGTCCCGGCACGTGGATGAGTTAGGGCGCCCCGAGTGGGACGGGCGCCTCGTGTTGGCCGGGGAAGCGACGGTGTTAGACTACGAAGGAAGCGTGCACGCAGCTCTCATTAGTGGAAGGAATGCTGCACAAAGCGTTGCTCTCGGAAGACAAAATTAATGACTGGATATAAGAATATATGCAACTCTGCTAGTAGCATCATACAGTAGTCTAGTAGCAGCAAAAGCAAATGGTTAGATTGCTGATTCCCGAGCAATGGTTAGATTGCTAGACTCCCGAGCCCGCGAGCAGCAAAGCTAGGCTACTGTACCGGTGCGTACGTCGGATTATTGATCGATTCTCGTGATTGAAGTGGACACTACTCGCATCGTGATTTATAGTGGAAACATACAGCTTTCACTTTACAAGAGACACTCTCTAATATATTAGTAAAGACATACTTACCGACGTGAAAGTCTATGTAATTTCTGCTTTATGGTTAAAGAGAAACTCTTAATGTTGTCGAGATCCGAGATACTCCGATCAGGTGATTTATAGTAGAATAGAGTTTGCGTTTGGCTCCGCCGGTAAGCTTCGATTCGGCCGCCTTCAAACAGAGAGCCCTTTGAATTATGAAGAAGAGATGCTTCGAACTTGTCCGTGTCTAACTAGCTAGCTAGCTACGTAGTCTACTACTAGCTAGCCACCAAATTTTACTTTTCGATAACCTCAATGGGACTAAGAGATATGAAGTCCAAACTTCGCCGGACAGTAGAGAACATATACAACTTGTGTTCGATGTAATATGAAGTTCGGAAACGGAATCCTTGATGTAGTCTACGACGTATAGAGGAGCAATCTCAAAGTCATCAGCAATTTACAAACACACTGGTATTACTCCTACTGTAGCTATCATACTGTACATACATATGTATACTTTAGTAACTAACTTACGTACCGACATACGTATGTACGACCCCATCCGCAGCGCACCGCAACGAACGAACACGAAACATATGTAGGCTTTTCTCCAGTTTAGTACCACGCAGACATCAAATGACGTCGACTGTCGGGAATACTGGTCGGCGTGCCACGTATACCTGAGTTGATTAAGCCATTGAACAGCCGTTAGATACCGGAATCCTTCTATTGACGGAATGACGGTCGATCCCCTCTGGGACTCGATAGTTACGTGCGGCAACTTGCCGGTAAGAAAGCTAAGAGGATCCCTGGGCGCATCCAGAGATACAAAGAGTGGGACAAATGATCACCATGATGAATCGTAGACTAAGAATGGAGGACTAGTAGATTGAACACTAAAGTAAACAAAATAAGTGAGCTTTAGA
>Ga0307978_1001376_pt1 | contig 18382 bp, 15 predicted proteins | sample OrgLakmetage1056_FD_203151 | JGI IMG/M metagenome (GOLD analysis project Ga0307978, IMG submission 203151) | Saline water microbial communities from Organic Lake, Antarctica - #1056 | ecosystem: Environmental > Aquatic > Non-marine Saline and Alkaline > Saline | place: Antarctica: Organic Lake...
CAGACATGAGTTCAAAAAAACAAAAGTTCGTCGACCGTACAGGTGGTATACAGTCGTACTTTGATGGTGCTAAGAATATCGATACTTTATTGAGAGACAACGAGGTCGACGGAGAAGGTTTCGTACTAAAAACGATGGTTGTTGGCACAGAGAAGGAACAGAACTTGAGATTTGCGTCTTTAAGTCTAGCCACAGAGAAAGTGTATAACGGCGGTGTTTTTGTCATTGACGTGAAACAGATACCAACATCGTGTGGGGTATGGGCAACGTTTGGACTGCTTGCAGTTGAGGATGTAAAAGAGTGGAAAAAACCGACACGTGTTTATCGCTCACGATGGCCTCAGAAGGGTGAGATTGGTTTGGTGGAGATGGTTAACGAAAGCAAAGTTGCTGACTTTAATAATGTCAGCTTAAAAAGTGATCAGACATGCAAGGTCTCAGAAATTTCCCAGGGCGCAGGACAAAAGGAAAATCCCGAAGATTTCGAGTGCAGTAAAGCTGTTCGTGGCTGTTATTCTACCAGCAGATTTAACGACTTAGATGAAAATAGGATGAAAATAATCCGGTCAGATGATGTACAGGTGGGTAGTGTGTTTGTGTTTGAATGGGTTCAGGCATCAGACAAGAACCCAAACGGATCTTTGAAGTCGTGGAGATTACCTCGTGATGATTCCCGTTTAAACAAATCTACCATTGACGTAGGTGGGCTTGGGGTGCCCGTAACAGAAATGAAGTGGACTAATACGACTTGCGGAGAAGATTCAAACAAGGATATGCATTTAGTTTTGAAACTAGCATTTGGTGGTGATCTACCTAATACTAGCGTATGTTATGCTGCAAGTGTATTGACTGAATTGCATTATAGTGCAGCTGAGGCTCCAACAAAATCCATTTTGACAACGAATACACTATTGTCACGGATTGCTGCAGCGGCGAATAAAGACATGGTCCAACCCGAGAGCCCTGTTGCCGATGAGACCACACGAGAGAGGCAAAAAAGGGAATTCAGAGCGGCGCAACCGGCAATACTTCTAGCAGATTATGAATGGCGGGTTGCGTCCATTCGTACTTATGGTGTCAATGGTAAATCGATTCCCAATGATTCCGAAGCAGAATCTGAATCGACGCCAGGCTCGGCGTCAATTATCATTGTAATATCCATCGTGGTCTTGGTGCTGGGTTTTGCAGTGGGTTTCTTTTTTTTCCCACCGAAAAACAAAGCTCAGGTTTCTAAGAAAGTATAAGAAGTATCATTTGTCAGGAAAGGATTGGTCAGACCAGACGATAGAATAGCAGCGTCTGATGATCGACCGACGTGTCCATCAAGGCTGTTGTCCGAGTTATTACCGTTTCCTACCACGGACCAAGGGTCCCATGCGTTGACAAATAGAGTGTTTGTTAAATCATAATCTAGTAGTAAACCTGGGAATAAATCGTGTTTCGAACCTATCAAGTTTGGTTTGTTTGGACTGCTTTTGAATATGTGTTTTATAAGCGGTAGGAACTCGGAATAGCCAAACCCCATGCCCCGGATTCGTTTACCATGGTGTGGATTCGTTTGAATGTGGGCATATAGTGCCGGTATCCAAACTGTTCGCCAGAATTCAACCTTATTTGGTGGGTACTCGGTCGCGAAATTATTACCACCAACCAACGATAACACGACAAGACTATCTGTACCGATTTGGTGGTCTGCACATTTGAAAATCAAGCGAAACATGTATTTATAGAATTGAATACAGTTGTTTTTCTGCTTGTTCGATAATACCATAAGTTTTTTTGTGCTTGAGAGCATCAGTTTATAGTCTGGTTGTCTGAGAGTATCGAATGCCAGTCCGATAGCATGTACCATATGAACTTGGACTGTGGAGGATGCCTGGGCTTGGTTTGTTCTGACGTTTGTTAGTGTATATATGGCCAGGCTCGGGGGGAGGCGACGTGTTTTTTTAGCTAGTATACCATAAAAACCTGTGCGATATCCAAACGCCAAGTTCAATTTGTTTTGATTATATTCTCTACTCATCCCAATGTTGACGGGTTCTCTTTCCCGTACTATCTTTTTGACGTCGTCCAGTGAAGGTCGCGTGTTCACGTCTAGGCTATTTCCGTAGTATACATGAGTTGCTTGGAATTGTGTCTTTCGTTGCGTGATATTTGCCATTGACCATGTCGGGAATGCGAAATTCGGATTGTAGCAATCGTAGAGAAGTTGGGCTGTCTTTTTAATCTGTTTTGGATCCCATTGTGCTACTGTATGAAATCCGTAGAGTTGTTCTGTGATGATTTGATCAGCGACCTTCGAAGGTACCATTGTACGAAGTAGGCTAGGATCTGAAATCTGTCGGATGCAGGCCGAACCGAGCTCTAGTTGTTCCGTTCCGAAAACAGAAAAAACATCTGAGCGATTGTCCCGTTTGAAATGATTCAAGAGTACTTGAAGGTCTATAGTATGATCATGCTTTCCCTGCCATGTGTCAATAAACAATTGCGTACTCTCCATGTTCCGCGCAAGTTGCACGCGTTTTGCGTGGGGGACGTTGGATGGGTTTGAGTGAATATAATTGGGTGATATGACGCATTGGACAGTTGTGTACAGATGTTTCAGACTGTCTTTAGTAATACGCAGCATCTCTAGGTGTCCATTATGTATCGGATTTACCTCACAACTCATTACTAAAATCGCGTCCGTTCTGTCTCTTGTTTTAATGATAATGTTCTGTGGTGTCGGTGTTGTTCCGTAGTAATATGATCCATCGACTCGACCTGTCCATTCGTAGCCTTTGGAGTCTTTTTTTGCTGTTGTTTTGACCTTGTTTTTGATTGCATACCAGATTAATAATTGTTTATCGATATGCGCTTCGAAGTTGTTTGTAAAAACCTGGTATGTGTTGATCCAAATTTGGAATAATCGGTTTGTACTCTCAATTGTCACATTTGGTTCAATAATAATATGTACCATATTTTATTTGTAAAGAATTCTTTATTTGTTATTCTACAGTCAGGCTTGGTCATATACTACGGAGTTATGCAATGTATATATTCATGCCCGTGTTTAAAAAGATGTCTTTGTTTGATAAATATCGTGGAGTTTTGGTTGACCGTGGAATCGGAACTGGTCGAATGGTGACTGAAGCGATTGTAAAAGAGGTGCGCGCAGATGTCATTTATTTATTTAGCAACGGTGTTCTGCATAATTGCAGTGGATGTCTAGATCGCACAGTGCCTCAACTACAGGGCATTTGCGAAAACCTTGATACAAGCCATGGTTTCGAAACCAATCTTCGCGGCATATGGTCCAAGTCGGTGTCATGTGAGAACGATGCGTCTAATATACTTGGTGGCCTTGGTGAATTCATTTCTCTAGACCGTGAGCTCAGGGTTCCTGTTCTATCAACCACGGCAGCGAATCTTGCAAAATACGGTGCAGTCCTGGTTCTGGATGGTGATTACATCCAATTTGAATCTACAGAGTCTGTTCCGTTGACCCGGATGTCTATCGGTCCAACCTATGTCGCAGACTACATTTTTTCTGAGGGTGGTGCAAACGGTGCATATCTTGAATACCATGATTTGCCTCATTTTCATCAGCCTTTGGATACAGACGCGGCGGGTCATTTGGTACTTTGTCATCAGAAGAATCCTTTGGAGTTCGCGGTAACGGCTTTTAAGATCCCGTATGGTTCAGCAATTTACACACCCCCTGGTATTATTCACAATGATTGCTGGTTATCTGGTCGTTATAATGTGGTCTATGGTTGTTCCACTGCGTACTCCACTGTGAGATTGCGAATTCCGGTTTCGATTGACATGTACAACACCAAAAATCATTAAAATCCAAATATTCTGTTTGCAAAAAAGCTTTTTAAACGGGTATATGTGTGTAGTGTCATTTACATCATCTCTCACAAACGATGGACGTCAGTCATAACAAAACTGCTAATCAATGTAACGATGTTGTTCGGAAACGAAAAACATCTGAATCCAAGGTGGCCAAGGTGGCCAAGGTGGCCAAGGTGGCCAAGGTGGCCAAGGTGGCCAAGGTGGCCAAGGTGTCAAAAGTGTCAAAAGTGTCAAAAGTGTCAAAAGTGTCGAAGGTGTCCAAGAGTCCGAATGGCGCGATGTTGAAGTCACAGAAACATACCAAAGCTGATTCTGAACAGGTTGATGTTGTCACGGGTTCCGTACTACGACTGGTTGCTGTACGCACTAGATTTTACGAAGTAAAAGACAAAAATAGTCACGAAGTACGAAACCAAGAGGGTTTGATCTGCAATATTCCGACAGGTTTGTTTTGGCTGGGTAGTTACGACACGGAGGTTGTTTTGGACGCTCCTGCCATGTGCGAACAAGTTCATCGACATCGTGGGTTTACATATTTAGAGTGGTGTGACACTAATCTCGTAAAGCATAATATGTATTGTATGTTCTTAAAATTGCAGGGTGATGTCTTATTTTTGCATAATTTAGAGCCGACAACAAATGATATGACTGTTACATGTGTTGTTTCCTCGGTCACGATGATTATTACTGAGCGAATTTTATATCGAGTAGTGTAATTTGTAGAACTTTATTTGTTACCAATTAATAGACAATATGTTCAGATTTTTGTCCAGGTATAGTGTTGTAATAGACGATCGGTTGTTGTTCGTTGCCGCGGGTCACAAGTCAGCATTGTTTGAAGGTATGTTGTGTGTTGGTTATGATTCTTTGGAGATGGCCAGTTAGGAAATGTTGTCTTAAAATGCGGCAGCAGGTGTACACCTGGCCAAGATGCTTCGGTCGGCGTTCCTCGTCTACGGAAGATATGAAATAATTGAGAAATTTCGCAGGTGCCAGGAAATAAGGGCTCTTTAGAAACCAGCTCTGCGAAGACACAGCCTAAAGACCAAATGTCTACCGCTTCATCGTATTGGGTTTGTCCTAGTAATAATTCTGGTGGGCGATACCATCTTGTGATCACACGATTTGTTTTTGTTTTTAAATTTGTACGACAGGCAAGTCCGAAGTCGATGTACTTAATGATTCCTTGGTCCGTCAAGAGGATGTTGGCAGGTTTGATGTCACGGTGTAAGAATCGTTTGGAGTGAATATATTGTAAGCCAATCAGCATTTGCCTCATTAGATTTTGTTCGGCCAACACATGACGTTCGCGGATAGCTGTTTCCAACGTAAGTTGATGGAATGGCATGACGATGAAGCTGTGGTTGGTCGATGGGTTTGTATGTGCGTGAAGTATATTGATGATATTGACGTGCTCCAATTGTCTCAAAATAAACACTTCTTTGAGGAAATTTCCGAATGTAGAATATTGCTTCGTTACTTTCATTGCGATTTGTTGATCGTTGGGAAGCTGTCGATGAAGCTCAACTGATCCATATGAACCTTCGCTAATGTTTCGGATGAATGTATATGTAAAATTCGAACACATTTTCTAGACAAGATATATAGTATTCTAATTTTAATCTGGTGGTCGTAGGTGTTTAGTCTTAATCTGTGTTTTGATTTGATTCTTCATGGAACACAATAGCAAAAATATGAAATGAAACGAAAACTGGTTGATTTAGAGCAGTACAGGTACCAGGGGGTTTCGGTATGTCCTAACGTCACTCGATCAAATTCGGTAGAACCGTTCGATCATGATTATTATGACAGATGGTTACGAATTCTACAGAATCCAGAAGCGATTCGATTGCGTGACATTGAATTTTGTCAGGAAACTGTTTTCGGTTTTTCTGCTGCAAGCAGACAGGGACCCGGGAAATTGGGTGGTAGAAAGGTCTGTCATTGGTTATTGAAAGAAAAAACAAAATTTCCACGATGCTTACTTGCGGTCCAGGTCGGTGGGGCTTTTGAGTTCAGAGGTATTGATGCTCTTCTGTGTCTGGAATATGGTGGTTCGGGAGTGCGGTTGCTGAGTCGTCACCGTGTTCGTTTCTCGATGGATCATCTGCAGGTGGTCTTGGATACACTCGTGGAACAGGATTTGATGATTCGGGTTTATGAAACAACTCGTGCGAAAGGACTCCCGCAAATGTTTCAGATGGTCTGTAAGAGCAATCCAGTTTATTTTCGATCGGTGCAGTCTGTTTGCGAAGATGCTACGCATTCTCATGCGTACGGACCGGTAGTATACGTGTTTCAGAATGAGGTGATGGTTGTACACATCAAAAAAAGGCAATATATACGGTATGCGGACCTCAGTCATAAAGTGGTCGTTTCTCTAGTTTCTTCTCTTCGACCTGTCCGCATCTTCACAAGTGTGTCGATTCGTGGACTTGGTACTAGTCAACGCCTGTTGGCTGGGATTGATTTCGATCGAGTGTTGAGTGACCTGCTAGACCAGTATGCTGGACCGTTGTTCACAGAATGCCTACCGATTTCTGGACGAATCCCTTTGATGCGCCCCACCTGTGACCAACTCGGTATAGCTTCAAGCTTGCCCGATATTCCTGATCTTCTCGTTTCGATGCTGGGTACTTGTTCTCTTGTAGAAAAACAGTTTTTTACGTCGTGGGTATCTGTGAAACCCTCGAGAAACGGTCGTCAGGCAATGCAGAGGATTTGCAAACAGATCTCTACTGGACAGATGGTCGTACAAAACATACGACCACTGGAGCCAGATCGTATCTATGGACTCCTGTTGTCTGGTGGTTGTTGTCAAGATCGAAGTCTCCTACAAACGGTCTATGATCGAGTACAAATGTCTGTTCCGAACCGGGATATACACTGCGTATCTACTGAATTCCTAGGGTATTCACAAACTTTTGACGTCTATGAGAGCGATCTGGTAGGGATTCTTCGACTTTTAGGTGAGAATCTCTGTTTTTACCCAACCTCCTCGGATCAGTCGCTGCTACCGTCTGAATTCGTGTATCGGAACGAGCGGCACATTGTGGCAGTTCCATCTGCTATTGAAATGGTGAATACTCGAAATCGTCTGAACAGTCTAATCCAAGAAATGCGTGACACGAGTTTGGTTACGTTCTCAGTGATTTATTACGCTGCAGAGAATGAGATCTGCTTTAAATTATTGGATCACGAGGGTAGATTGGACTCGCGGCTCATCCACGTCAATGGTCGTCGTGGCAGTCGGCAGCATACTTGGACCACCGATCGAGTAAATACTTGTATGTTGGAGTATGTTCGGCGGTGTGAAGTTTGTTTCCGTGACCAAGTTCGTCTCATCGGGTCGCTATGTCGTAGTCTCACTGGTAAGTACGGGTCATCGATGCGTGTCTTTTTACAGAACGAGGTCGTCGGGAAATCTGTACATACACATCTGACTACTGTGATTAGCAAAGGATGGTGTTCTGCAGTAGTGTGTACGAATGAGGGGTCAAGTGATGGAAAAATAAGTATCGATGGGTTATTCCCTCACTGGTTGTCTCAGATGTCGGCGGTAACTAATCAGATGAAAATGGATCGAGGTGAAATTATTCTATTGACTGCGCCCAATGCAAGTGGTAAAACGACATTGATCCGATCATTTATGACAGTAGCAATTTTGGCACATGCCGGGTGTTACGTCCCGGCACGTACCGCTTGTTTCCCTGAATTGGATTATTTCCGAATACGGCTGCCTACCGGAGATCGTCCATTGGGAGAGTCTTCGTCATTTGAATCCGAGGTCTATGATCTATCACAGATATTGGATGGTGTTATGGCCCATCGCACATTGATATGTTTGGATGAAGTCGCGCGTAGTACTTGTCCGAAGGAAGGTTTTTCGATTGCGCAATCGATTGTGGAACATTTGATTGACAGTGGGGTATATTGTATTTTCTCTAGTCATTTTTTGGGTCTATTGAAGAAAGATCTGGCTGTTACTCATGGTACGATGACTCCGACGTTTAAATATGCACCGGGTTGTACTGATTCTTCGGGTGCTTTGGCGATCTGTTCTCGTTACGAATTGCCATCAAGTATAGTGACACGAGCACGATACTTGTTGGGTATGTTGCCTTGCACGAAACCATCCGTCCGTAATAGTGTACAAGAGCGACTTGAAAGTATAGCCACTGAAACGACTGGTGTGTGCGGTGTGCATGTACCCCAGGGACAGCTCATCCCTCCCAGCTTGACAGCGTCACCATGTGTTTATTTGATTGAGGAACAAACAGATAGATGGTATTGTGGCGAATCCAAACATATGATCAACCGTTTTGCACAACATGCCCGTCAAGATCGATGTGGTCATTTAATTCTATTTGTCGTCGCGAACAAAAGCCTCAGTCTACAATTTGAGACTCTTATACAGCGACGATGTCTACAGGAGGGGATTGCACTAACAAGTTTTAAAGACAGCTACCATCAGGTCTAGTCCGGTTGCTCCATGTACCCGTCTGTTGTGACATTTTCGTCTTCTTCCACGCATACCTGAAGGCCCCATGTCAGTAAACGATGAATACGGTCGGTATACTCTGTTGGTTGTAGTAGAGGTAATCCATTTGATACACGACAGGTTTCCATCAGGGTCTGAAATAAACCCGTGAGCTGCTTGTCATTTCGATTTGATTGGAACAGCTGGTTAGCCTGTATGATCAGTGGATGTTTTGTATTCAGATGTAGTGCACAGTGTTCCGGTAGATGGGGTCGTTCGAGTAGGATGCATGGTGCACTGATTGAACGAACAGACACATGAACCGAGATTTTGTTGTTTCCGTATTTAAGCAGAAGCTCTTGAGCTTTTCGACATAATGGATCGAAGTCTTTCTTTGCTCGATTAAAGTATCGTTTTTGTACTGTCGTGAAAGCGAGCTGTAATCTGTCTGTTGAATTGACACACAAAAATTTCAATCCTCGATAGATTGGAACATTTTTGACAATCTCAAGATCGATTTCATAGTTCATGAAGAGAACTTCAATTCCTCTCTCGGTCAGAGTTTCTGTTAATGGGGAGTTCGGGCGGTTTTGGTTTGTTGTAAAGTAAATATGACACTGTTTATCGCATTGTTCGACATATTTTGCCAGAGATATATGCTTACCACCGGACTGATCTGAACGAAACCGTAGAAGATGTATCAGTTGATTACGATTTACTAGATCATCGACAATACCTTGCTTGATATATAGATGATACTCAGAGTAAAAGGCCATATATGCGTCGTCTGTACCGTAGGTGGCCATGTGTGTCAACACATTGATTAGTTTATTTACTAATACTTGTCTGATTCCGGATTTTTCGGAGACTCCCCAGACTGGTTGATCTCGAGAGAGATTCAATTGTATGTCATTAATCTCGAGGACTCCTCGTACGAAACAGAGGTATGCTGGTAGCAAGTCAACACAACAATCGTGTCCAACATAGATTTGGTGGACATATAGATATATTGTGCTTTTGACTTCGGGTTTTGAGGGTACAAATAAAATCGATTGTATTGCGTTACAGTGTACATGGATGACAGCTAACGGGTTTGTGTCGTTTGGCTCTTGTAGAAGTTGCTCATACAGGTTAATATACAACTGGTTCACAACGAGTATTGGAGAGTAGCGCCAGATCGGTTTTCTGTGGTTGACATGGAACCATCGTAGGTTTGGTTCCGCCGATAGTTGTAGATAAATTGGAAATTTGAGGAACCCTGCGTATTTCTGAGTGATTCGAGCAATGTTTTTTAGATCAAGAAAATGTAATGTCTCTTCCTTTAAGTATAGTTTTACCGATGTTCCATATCGCACGGCGCATTTGTTTTCTGGTGTCAAGAGTCTGACTGAATACCAGTTCGTGTCAGAGTCTGTTGACCACATATTGCCGGTAGTGCCACTATACCTATGCGTAGAGCATACCTCGATTCGATGGGCAACACTGTACGTTGATAAAAATCCTAGACCAAATCGACCAATCACGGAAGCTCGGGGTTTTGGTTGCAATCCACCGAGTACTTGACGCATTGTTTCGTTGGTCATTCCGATGCCGTTGTCATAAATCGTCAGTGTTTGGTTGTCCCTGTCGATAACCAATTCAATATGCAAATTCCGGGCCTGGGAATCGATTCCTTCGGTGTCGTTGCGTTGCAGGCATTCGTCGAGAGCGTCTGATGCATTTGATAATAATTCTCGTAAGAACACTGCATGTGTAGAATACACTGATGTCTTTAGTATCTCACATAGCCTGGGCACGTTGGTGTCAAATTTGTAGGACATATCCAGACAGCCGTTTTTGTGAGTGTTTGTGTTTCGTTATTAAATTGTACATGTTGTGTTCCTTGCGTCTGGAGCACAAATTCGGAATATAAACATTCTGCATCTTGTTTTAGTACACGTTTATTTCATCATAGGTTACAATATAGTCTGCTTCATATGAGAAATCTGGAATGATCGTTTCGTTGCAACCAGATTGTCACTGGGATTCTCGGCGTAAAACGGTGATGATAAATGGGTTGTGCATGCGAGGTATCACCGATTTATTACGTTGCACATTCTACCCTCTCTACACGTATAAAAATGCCACAAACGGACCAATCGCTTGTGCCCATCGTCGGAACAAACCCGGGGGTAGTCGTGGAAAGGCTTTAGGTAATAGAGTGGATCGAGAGCTTGTGTATTACTGTAAAAACCGTCGTTTACCTACATATTGTACATCTGAAACCACGCTTCTGGTAAAGTATCTACAAGAATCGAATCTTGAACTGATTGCTTGCCAATTCCCGGTTGCAGACGAGATGACTAAGATTTGTACAAATATTGATGTGATCGTGCAGCAACCGGATGGAGTATATCTGCTACTAGAGATTAAAACCGGTTATGATACATACAAGAGACGATACGCCAACTACATGGCATCTCCTTTTGAGCTTTTGAACGATTGTCCTCTACATCAGCACCATTTACAATTATTAGTGACTAGTTTATTGTTTCGACGTTCTTTTCCACACATAATATTCAAAGCATGTGTTTGGTACCTATATCCGAGTGAAATTCTACAGCACCCTTTGCTAGAAGATGTTGAAAAACATGCAACAGGATTGTTCAAAAAACTCGAAGAATCAAAGCAAATCAGCCGGAAACAGCGACGAAAGGGTAGAAAACGTACTCGCGACGAATTTGAAACTACGTAGCTGTATATTCAAATACCCAATTGAAATTTTAGACAGAATTGCGCAAATGTGTTGCGTTTTTTTTCTTCATTACTAAAAGCTCGATGTCCAATTTGGTCCAATATATCTTGCTGGAGTGGTTTTTGGAGGGTACTTGCAATTGCCACCACACGCCGTGCCAATTCACGAGGACTGAGAGAGCTTAAACTAGAGTAGAGAATCGAACTACCGAATAATTTACGATAGTCCGTTTCATACTCGTGTAGGTATTTGAGATACTTTCGTTGTTTTATTGGTTGTGTGTCATATAACGAGGTTACTAGCGTTATGTTTGGTGGCGTGTAATATTCAAGCACTGCTAATATAGCCGCCTTTTTGGGTTTAAGTGTCTGTTCGAGTTCCAGAACATTTTCCGTGAAACGTTTCGAAAAACTGTCTACAGGCTCTGGGTCGTTAGTGATCGTACCAAGTGCAGTTTGTTCGTGTGAGATTAATAAATTCCATAGTTCTGCTTTGGTGCCGGTAATGGGAAGTTGTCGTAATTTCAGAATTGTCCTTAATCCAGTCACACCAATTTCTGCCCTGAAAGAATCTGGTGGTCGCATGATGTTCTTGGCGCAAACTTCATCAAACAAATGCGCGCGAGTTCGTAAGACATCCTTGTTTCCCTTTAAATATAAGCCCTTTGTTCGCAGAAGTGCTCTTAAGTCATTTAATTTCAAGTGATCTATCGTTTTTTCTCGACTCATGGTACTTTATTAGTGTCAATATTTATTTGCGGACAATCGCGGTCTATGATGTAAACATGATCTGTGGCTGCTTTGGCGTATGTAGGTAATGTGGACGTCGGTTGGTCTGGGTGTGAATCAGAATCGGAATCATATGGTGGGTAAAATTGTGGTCCGTATTCAAAAACATCGGGCTCGTGTTCGTCTTCTGATGCTGAGTCATAGTCATATCCTGTCAGTATATCTCGTGGATGATCGGTGTCGCCTGTGGTATGCAGGAAGTCTCTCCCGACCGAATACCCTGGTCGTTCCATGGTGTCACCGTATTTGATAAAAAGTTCTTTGTTTGCAGGAATATGGACGCATGCAATAAATCGAATCTCGTTCGTGCCATCCTCATAATATTTGTGGGATGTGACCAGGTTTGCGACTTTGTTCGGTGGAGGCTCATTGACAAATGCGCAGATAGACTTGTAACTAATGTCCCCATTGATATCGGTAGGGTCGATGAAACGGACGGAATTGTTCTCAGTTGTGTATTCGAATGTATACCGTAACTTCTGATCTTGGACATCTTTTGATAGATTACTCATATAACGTTTCTGTTCAGTGGATGTTCTCTCATCTCCCCCATAATTATCAATAAGCGTGTTTGAAAAAATGTCAAACATACAAAATAGACCACTTTGTGTTTCGCTGATTTGTTCAATCGATGATGGTCTGAGATACAGACCGTTCGCGTAGAAATGGACCTTGTATTTCGGGAATTTGAACACTGGTTTTAGTGCGTCGAGCAAAAAATCAGGTAACCCAACGGTGTCGCGGTTGACGATTTTGTCCCATGCAATTGAATTATCACTGTTGTTCCATAACCATGCCCGGAGTTTCTGTTGTTGACTTGAATCATTCATGATGCAAACGAGCCGTTTGAAATATATGTGATTTTTTAATATCTGTATCGATTGTTTTGTGTTTATTGTTGAGTACTGAAAGATTTGTACCTTTTGAAAAGTACTTTGAAACATGGAGCCATTTATTCTCCCGGTAATTGCAGTCCCGTTATTGGTAAACAGCACAACGTATGATGTAGATTTATTGCAAACGTCTTCTTGTGATGATGATTCATGTGATGATTATTCATGTGATGATGATGATTACTCCAGTTCTGACCATTCCCCCGGCCGTTCCGAATCTTCCGATTCTTCCGATTCTTGCAATTCGGATGTTACAATCACTGATCCTCTTGTGTGTACCCAAAAAGAATTGACAGAACCTTTCGATGCCAACAACAGTACAACGCTGTCTTGTAAACAATCGTATGGTGATCCCCCGGGTACAAATCATTCGTCGTCACCGTTGCTAAGCTCAGTGACATCATCGGGATCGTCAGATTACAGTGGGTATTATATGGGTTACAGTAAACAACTTGAAAACATTATTTTTAGCCTGTCTCACGATTTTCGATTCTGTCATCGCATGTTCGGGCATTCGAGTTCGGTAGTCTATGGTGCTATCGATAAACGCACGCAGGAATTAGTGGCGATTAAGATTTACTCACGGAAACGTTCTCGTAAACGCGATGGGTTAGGACGCGCTGGTGATCCGATCGAAGTGAAAGTATTATCCAAATTGTTTGATGTACCATTTTGTCAGCAATTGCGCAGGTGTTACAAGTTTGGACAGGAAATAGTCATCATCAGTCCGATATATCGGGAAGATTCTATCAGGAAGACAATATGGGGTCGTCTTGACATGATTCAAAAATTCATGTTTCAACTTCTTTCTGCACTCGAGCAAATTCATGTCCGTAAGATCATTTATCGAGATATGAAATTGTCGAATATCATGTGGGACGCAACATCAGAGCAACTGACCTTGATCGATTTTGATTTATCTACTTTCAATCGTGGTGAACATCGTCGATATGCGGGCACAGAAGGCTTTGAAGCTCCCGAGATAATTGCACGACTAGCCTATGATGAAAAAATTGATATCTATAGTACAGGGGTTGTTTTTGGACAATTGATTTTCAAATGTCATGAAATGGATGTCACTCCTAAGAGAGTTCAAGATTGGAAGAGACATTGCAAAAAGGAAGAGCATCGAGCGCACCTTGCCAAGCAACTCTTTTTGAAAATGGTTAGTATTAATCCTTGTGATCGACCTTCTGTTGTGCAATTACTTCGATCGCCTTTTTTCGTCAAAATCCACGATCAAAATAAATAGTTACAGAATTTTTTTATTGATCACATTGTAGATGTTCACTAGCTTTGATTGACAAACACAAAATATGACGGAGTCAGAAATAATCGAGTCCATAATTCCATTCATCGACGAATTCAAGGCCAATTCCAACCTTGAGCTCGAGGGTTCCATTGGTGTGTTCGACGGTAGTAAATACACTAGCGGAGTCGACTTTAATTATTTCAAGGCGTTGTATACTGCTTTCAGTTCATTCGAAACCAGTCCGTGGTCGAAAAAAGAGGAAAAAAGTAAGTTTGCGAGTTACGTGTTTCACGATCAAATACGAGGCCGATACGAAGTGAAAGAAAAACCGGTCTTTGTACGAAAGACAGCTCTACGCAAGTGTGACCTGAAGTGTACACAGAGATCATACGATATCAGATTGTCTTTGAAACAAGAAGTACCCCTGTCGAATTTCATTGCCAAAACCGCGCCAGATTTTGTTCGTTTGCAAGAGCGTTGGTCATTTACGTACAAAGATTCCTGGCGATACGACTTTACAAAAGTAGCTGCGGGTACAACTAAAGAATTAGCTTGTTCTTCGCAACCAGTGTTCGAGATTGAATTTGAGGTTCTAAGACACGGGCATTACTTCCAGTCGATATCAAGTAGAGAAGCAGCGCAACATATTGTTGAGAAACTGACAGATCTCTTGGGTCGTTTCGATAGCAACTACCGGCCTCTTCCAATCTCACTCGAAATCGCCAAGCTATGGAGCTCATCCGACAATGCAATTGGAACAACCTCATGACTGTGTTAAGTTGTGAAGAAAAAGATATTGATATCCAGAATGGTGAAATGTATGATTTTGTGTGCAGTATTGCAAAAAATTGTTCTGATTTGAACAATCTCACACTACTCAGTGCATGGTATGTACGTAACAAAAAAATGAAGGGAAAAATAAGTGTGATTTACCATAAACGAGTTTTGTTGGTTGAAAATCTCAGTCTTCGCGCACATCAAATCTATTCCCAGATTCTGTTGAGCTGCCCATCTGATTCAGATATATTAGCCATCAAGCAACTAATAGATGATGGTCCATCGTTGAACAAAAAAGTGTCTGGTCGCACAATTGATACTCTTGTAACTAGGTTTCCAAAGTATCATAACGTATTCTATTACTTGGACGTATCCGACAAAAAGGATACAAAAATTGTACCTTATTCAGAAGCAGATGGCCGACAGATCATTTTATTCGATATCGGAAGTTCGTATCGAAGCAAAATGCACCAATATTCTAAAACGTACTTTGATTGTTTCGGCAGGGGTGATGAGGTCAAACACATCTTATCTACTGGTGAAGCTGTACATATCTCCTTGTGTCAGTTCACATTCTACATTTGGGCAAGTCGATTCCGTGTTTTCGAATTCTTACAAGACGAATTTGAGAGTATCATCGTCGTACGACAACAGAGCCAGAAAAATACATACAAACCAAAACGAAAGAAACGACGAAAAACAAAAGAAATCGCTCTTGTTGTAGCAGATGTTAAGAAAAGTATTTTATGCCCTAGAATGACACATGGGAGAACTACGTACAATATAGTAGATCGTGTAATTATGAAGCCGACAGACCAAATCAGAATCAAACCCTCTAAGCAGCATTGTAAAACTTTATTTGAGTATTCTAGTCAATAAAATAATTACTCTTTACTCAACATGAGAGATTCGACCAATTTCTCAAGTAATAAAGGTGTCGTGTCATCTATCGGTAAACCCTGAGCCTGATCTATCAATAGGGTGCATATCTTTTGAAGATGACAATCCGGTTCTTTTGCTAGTTCACATGACTTTGCTTTATCCTGTGCACGCTTCTCGATGTGGAGCAGATGGCGCTTCACAACCAGTTCGAACACGAACCGCTGTACCACATTCCATTGTACATGCGCGGGGTCATGTCTGTGTGCGAATAGTGTTTTGTAATACTGTCCCACAAAGTGACCAATGGATCTTTTCAGTTGTGAAGACATGTCACACAGACTATACTTGGACCAGATTTGCTTACGAGACATCGAGCCAGTATACGAGAAGGCGTCGCACTGTTGTACACTCGTTACAACCTCCGCCTCTTCCGCATCTTGCATGTCTTGCATTTCGTTTTCTTGATATGTTTTGAGAAGTTTGGTTGCTTTGGTTGCTTTGGTTGCTTTGGTTGCTTTGGTTGCTTTGGTTGCTTTTGATTTTGTGCGTCGTTGTTTATGTGGTTCGTCATCTTCGGTATCGGAGGCACTGTAGTCTAGTTTTCGCTTACGACATATTTCCTTCATCATCTTAAGATTCGTATACATATGCTGGTTCACCTGCTGGAATTGCTTGAACTGAATACGGTCAGTTTCGATCTTTTCTTGAGCAAGCCGTAATCGACTACGCTCGTCACATACTTGGATTGTCTTCAAATCGAAAACAGCCTTATTCTGCATATGTGCTACTACATCGGCCCTAAACTTTTCTTTCTCCTTCTCAAGTAAATTCTTTTGACCATTCAAGACTCTTTGCTCCTCCGTAAATAATATTCTTTGTTCTTGAAGCTGTGCGACCTGAAGATCGTGCTCGTTCTGTTTGCGACTAAAATTATGCCCATGACTCAGAATCAATTGATTCAACCTCTCTTTTCGCCTGTGGAGACTATCCAAGACATCATGTTGGCCTTTTAAGGCCATCTCAATGACATCTTTGGTATCTTGCGACTGTGTCTGCTGACTAACGAGTCCGGGAGCTTGGTTATGATCGATTTCATAGTTTGCAACATACTGAGCTGGCTGTGTTAGAGCACGCTGTGTGGATAATGGTGAGTCAGCACAAAATGGCGATCGTAACCCGTCGTTTTCAAAATCAATTCCGAAGGATTCTTCATCTCCGAATAGATTCTCTTGACCATCATACAACCCATTGTCCAAAGATTTCACGTCAAAATTGTCTAGTATCATTGAAGATAGGCTTTTCATTCTGATTTCGATCCACTTGGATAAATGAACATGGACTCATTTTGGTTTGCATTTACGTTGTGTTGCACTCGAAATACAAGATCTAGGATCCAAGATCTGGTCAGATCCGTGATTAAATCAAAAATTATAGTATGTGAATTTATGTGGCTCAGTTTTCAGAAGATCGTAATGGCAGTCGAACCTATTATTTTCTCTCAAGAAAACACGCTAACCCCAATATTATACATTCCAATCATGTAAAGATAATTAATACTTAACTCAACGATGTATTAGACTATTGAAACGAACGTTCTTAACAATCGTCCTAACAATCGAAAGCAAGGTGACTACCTAATATCCAAAATTCTAGTAACAGGGTAACGTAAACTTTATGTGTTTCTTTTTAAATTGTTAGAGTTATACATTTTTGCTGGAGTGATAAAAGAATGAACACGCTACAGAAGATTATACTTGCGGTCGTTTTTGTGATTCTAATAATTCTCGTCTCTCAGGTCGTGACGGAACGCTATAAGGTTTACATAAACTGTTCAAAGTGCGCAGATTCAGTTCATACTCCAGACGAGTCGTGGCCAACCGAACCGGTTGTTTTCGAAGCAGACTGTACTGATAGCGAGAGTGACGTTGAAATTTGTGATTCTGATTGATTGCATGTCGTCTGTATTAAAAGAAATTGGTTACAATGATGATGAAGGAGATGAAGGAGATGAAGGAGATGAAGGAGATGAAGGAGATGGTGCAAATAATGTCATTGTTGAGCAGAACAATGTACATGTACCGATCGATCGAACGTCTGGGAAACAAGGGTTTTCTTGTCCAATTAATGACGTGTTGGAAGCGAAGTTAACAAATTTAAGAACTTTGGCTTTAGCTTCTTGTAAAAATGCGTTATCACGTCCTCTAAAGCAGATAAATACAGCAGAACAAAGAGAACTGTCTGAATACTCTCCGATACGAAATGGCGCAAACTATAAATCGTACCGAAACAGACAGTATCTCCTTTCTCAAGGGTTGCGGCCGGGCAACATGTTTGAAGCTGAATTCTCACAAGGTGTACACCTATCAAGACATACTAGATTTCACTGGAAGCATACCAGGCGTCAATATACCGGGTCTACAAAGAACGGCAAGGGAGCAGTTAAAAAACACTATAGAGATAATTGCTCATAATTGGTACAATCTGGTATGTCATGTTGTTAGACAAAAAGGCCAGATTATTCGGGCTGTTATTGGTAAACTAATCATCGGACCACATCGAATAACCCTCAACGTCACTTGGACGAGTCGTGGCAAACTTCGACAAACATCGATAAGCCCGGTATCTATTTTATGTACACAAATCCTGTGGTTATCGAACGACATTGTTTCTGACGATTCAGGAGATGAGTCTTGTGATCCTTTTGAACAAAAGCTACCTAAATTTTTGGTAGAACCA
>Ga0307978_1001379_pt1 | contig 18355 bp, 27 predicted proteins | sample OrgLakmetage1056_FD_203151 | JGI IMG/M metagenome (GOLD analysis project Ga0307978, IMG submission 203151) | Saline water microbial communities from Organic Lake, Antarctica - #1056 | ecosystem: Environmental > Aquatic > Non-marine Saline and Alkaline > Saline | place: Antarctica: Organic Lake...
CCCTCGACCGTGATGCCGGTGCCATCCACTGCCCGGCAGGCATCACGCAGTGATGTCCCGAGAGGGGATCAGCAGGTGCAGTGGGCCGTTGGAGCCTCGGCATGGGATGTTCACGGCCAGCGTCTTCTGGCGGCGCGATAGCGTGCTGAAGTCGGGCACCACCCAATTCAAACCGATCAGATGCAACAGACTCTCGACGAACCCGGTCGTCTGCCTGAGCGCCATGCCGGACAGCACCTTCAGCCCCTCTCGGGACATTGCTCTGCAATGCCCCGCCGGGCAGTGGTCAGGCAGGTCTGGATGGCGGCATCGCTGTAGGATTGCTGTCGGCCACGTTTGCCACTCGGTGTCGCATCCCAGACCATCTCTGGGTCAAACCAGATCGTCAGTGCCCCACGGCGCTTGAGCGCTTCGTTATACGCAGGCCAGTTCGTGGTCTTGTAAGTCGGGAATATGCGTCTGCTGGTTTCACAAGATGAATCCCTCACACGATTTGTGCAACAAAGCTGCGCCATCCCCGCCGCTTGCAGATATCTGACCGGCCCCACGCTGCAAGGCTCCCCCAGCCCCATGGGTATCGACGCGGAGAGCAGCTCGCCGTTGTCATCCGTACCGTGGTAAGCAATGGCGATCCTGCCAGTTCCGCCCTCGAGATATGCGGTCGCCTGCATGCCGTCCCGCGTCGGTGTGATCGTGTTGGCCGGACGCCCCTCAACCGTGGGACGGGGCCCTGCGCCATAAAAGGTGGTGAACAGAACTGTCCAGCCCTCGGGCGGATGCAGATCGTTCGACGTGTTCAGTGCCGCCTGACCGTCGCCATTGTAGCTGTCCAAAGTCAAATGCACAAAAATCATCAGATCGGCCAGGCGGGCATAGTCGAACACCCAAGGGTCCGGCAAGGACGGGAAGCCGAATCCGCAAAGGGTCGTTCCCGTCGATAAGGAAGCGCCGCCTGGATCGGAGGCCATGAACGACACGCTGTCGTCGGGCGCAAGCTCGCCCGCAAACCTGCCGCTGATCTGATCCCTGAGCGGGTCCAGAACCAGACCGGCATTTATGCCCGTCATCGCGAACATTAACGTACCGCCGGCAGGGTCGAAAAAGTGGTCGTTAAAGTTGATGGACAGCGCCCCATCAGGCCGGTCCAATACATTGAGCACGTCATCGATGGTTTGCTCTCTGCGCATCTCCGGCGACCAATTTCCATCAACGCCCTCCAACGTCACGTAAAGCAGATTGCGCACGGCAAATACATCACTTGTGCCGTTGGTGTCGCCCGCCACGAGGCTGGAGCAAGCGGATTCGAACGCGATGACCGTCCCGCAGGACATGGGCGGCCACAAACTGAGGCCGTTGCCTTCGCATCCATCCGTTGCCACATCAAAGGCTTGCGAGGCGCCGCATAGCATGCCCTTCATTTTAAATCGACCATTCTGCCCGAAGACGACAAAGTGACCGTCAGCACAAATATCCGGTTTATAGCCGTTTCCCCTAAATTGAAACCATCGTCCCCGCCGCTTACCAATTCAGCGAAGCCCATTCGTAAATTGTAGCTAAAAGCATCCGGGGCCGTTCCCGGCTCTTGTCCAGCGAACACCACATAAACACCGTTGTCGGAGATGACGGGCGTTTGGTTGCGGGAGAGCCCGCTATCCAGACGCGTCGTCGTTCCCAGCAAACTGTCGCGCACACATATGCTGGAGCCGCCGAATGCGTTGGGATTATCATCGTTTTAGGTGTCGTGTGCGATGAACGCATGCAGTCGTCCGCCCGCCCGGTCCAACCCTGCATTGATGCGCGCGTTCGGCAAAGGCGTATCGTCATAACCGGCTACACTCAGCCGTATCGTCGTATTTGAGACGAGATGCCGGTGATAGGTATTCCCGGTTTCGGTGGATCGAGAGGGCCCTTCTCCACGGTCGGAAAATGTACCGAAAGTTACATAGCCACCCTTTGCCGACATTTTCAGCAGGTAGGCGTTGCACGGAATGACCGGCACGTCGCCGACGACATCACTGCCCAGCGAAACGATGCGTGTTTCCTGTGTATCGCGATCATCCAGGTAAATATCTCACGCGCCGTCACTATCGACAGGATCGAGGTCATCACTCGTCGCCGTGAACGCGACGAATCTGCCATCATCCGAAATGCTCGCATCTAGGCTTCCCCCAATGAGCATTGCATTGCAATGCTGCTCAGCGAGGCACGGGTCGTCTGCTGGGCAATCAAATCGCGAACGACAATATCCGCGCGCGCATTCGTACCTCACGCAATCAGGTTCGTCGCATCCGTCTCGAGTGCGACGAACCGGCCGTCGGACGAAATGCTGACATCCCCACTCCAGCCGTCGCCTTGCGTGCCCAAGCGATCGACCGAAAGCAGCGTCATTGCCAGCATTTTGTGAAACCTCAGTTACTTCTGCCCGAACAAAGGGTCACGCCACGTCAGCACTACCGTCCGCCGCGCGTGTTTCACCAGCCCTGTTAGAGGCAACAATGGCCATAAACCAAAGTGTTGCGTCAAAGCGGCTGTCATGGGTGAGCCCGTACCCCGGATACTTGTCAGAGCGTCTCGGCCAAAGGCTCGCATAGTTTGATTGGTCAGCATATGCGCGCGCGGGCAACCTGTAAAAGGGAGTTTTTGGCGTTTGTTTTTACCTGATACGAAATCGCTTTCGACGTCCCCAAAGCCCTTGCTCTCATGCAGGCTTTCCGAGCTCGTCATGGATCGGACTGCAGCTCTTGCCCGCGATCAGTGCTCTCTACCATTGGACGTTCGGTCAGTTTCTTGAAAAAAATGCGGGAGACATTGCGCTGCTTTATACTCGTCCCGTCACTCTGAGCGCCCTTGCGTTGGACGGCGCGAACCTCATCACTATCAATATCCGGTCCGTATGTGGGATTGAGGTGACTTCAATCGGCGACAACCGTATTCAGTTTCTGGCGGACGGTAATTGTCTCGCCACGCCGAAGAAAGTCGAAGTTTTGCTGGAAGCCAGGATCGGCGCATCGCTGCATTTCATGCACGAAAGCTGCACCTTGAGGTCGGAATCCTTTGCTGTGATGATGATCACATAGAGCGTGAGGATCTTGGCCATGGTGTGCGTTGACCACTGGATCGTCATGCGTGTCGACAACGAGCGCGTGGCGCTTACCATGAGACCACCGAAACAGGTGGCCTTCAAAGCGCTATCGCATTTCGGCGGACGAATGATTTTGCCTCGCCTGCGCCGATATGCTGTCTGGCTTTCAGGGCGGCGCGTCCCGAAAACGGCGCGGGAGAAATAAGGCGGTAGCAGCCGGAAGGGCAGGCCATGACGATTGAATACATGAAACGGACCCGCGCGTATTATCTCGCACTTGGCTACGACCGGCCTTACGTATGGGCACACTTTGACGAGGTTCCTTTTTCACCGTTGTCCAAACCGCTGACGCAGTGTCGCGTGGCAATCGTGACGACAGCAGCACCTTTCCAACCGGACAAGGGCGATCAGGGGCCGGGGGCGCCTTACAACGGCGCCGCAAAGTTCTACGAAGTCTATGCTGCCCCGACGGTACCGATGCCGGACTTGCGCATCTCTCATATCGCCTATGATCGCGATCATACCACTGCGAAGGATAGCGGCAGCTATTTTCCGCTCGCGGCACTGCAAGCGGCGGCGCGCTCAGGGCGCATCGGGGGTGTCGCGGATCGGTTTTTCGGGCTGCCCACCAACCGCTCTGTACGCACCACGCTAGAGCAGGATTGTCCCGCCCTCGTCGCCCTATGCGGGGCGGAGGGGGTGGATGCGGTCATTCTGGTGCCAAATTGCCCGGTATGCCACCAATCTGTCGCTCTCGCAGCGCGGTGTCTTGAGCAAGCGGGTATTCCCACCGTCATCATGGGCTGTGCCAAGGATATCGTCGAGCATGTGGGTGTGCCACGATTTTCGTTCAGTGATTTCCCCTTGGGAAATGCCGCCGGGCGGCCCCATGATCGGGCGTCGCAGCGGGACACGCTCCTGTCCGCGCTGGATCTGTTGGAGCGCGCGCCTGTGCCGCGCACGACGAAGACTTCGCCGCTGGTGTGGCAAGGCCCGACGGATTGGCGTGAGGATTATTCCAACCCCGCCAAACTCTCGGCCGCAGAAATCGACAGGCGCAGGCAGGCCTTCGACGCGGCAAAGGACGCGGCCAAATCCGCGCGTTAGGGCATTTGCCATGACAGACCGGCATATTTCGGGATCTGCGCCGTCAGGAGGTCCGAGCGCACTGCACTGAAACTCATCTGCCCATGCTGAGTAATTTTGGCGGTCGAGGCGGCAGAACATTTGCAGATGCGCCCCCAGCCTCTCCATCCAAGACCGATCGACATCGAGGCCAGCACCAGCTGTAAATCCCAAATCCTGATGGCAACCGCCCGGAAGGTCGAAGACCGGCGCTTAGGGCCGCCAAGCCCTTAAACCCGTGGTCTGGACGGGTCCCGGATCGTTCACCGACTGCGATACCGGCAAGGCAATGTGCCGCACAAAGATGGTTTCGCCTCCAGCGTCGGACGGATCACGTTGAGCTTTAGTTCAGTTTTTGGTCGGGCAAGCGCGTTCATGGCCGAGAGGATCACGCTGCATGATCCGTGATTGAGGCTTCAGGCGAACGCGATCACGACACATCCGAACCTTCCGAAATCCGCCACCATCTCCAAATCGCCAAGCTGTTCGTTCGGTCGGATGAAATCGCCTGAAAGAATGATCACACCCGGCGCGATACTCTGGCGGCAGACTGCCTTGCGACGGCCAGCCAGACGGTGCTCTCGACGTAATCATGCAGTCCCCCTCTGCGCCGAGACCCGTCTCCTCCACCTCGACTACGTCACTGCGGGCGAGGTACTGCGGAAGATCGAGGCGCGCCGGAGCCTGTGGGCGCTTCTATTCTGAAAAGAACGCCGGGCCGGAGCGTCATGATGCGCGCCTGATCAAGTTGGGCTGCAACAGAAACGGCGACAAGCAACGGACCGATAGCACCCGAGTTGTCGCAAGCCTTGTCTTGGGTCGCGCGGAACGTGGCATGGCGCTCCCCATCACGGATCGTCCCTTCGTTGCACGGCGTAAGGGATGCTATGTGATCGTAGGCATCCGCCGGGGCAATTGGGCTGCCATTTCCTCGCCCTCCTTATCCATCGAGTGGCTCTCCGCGAGGTGGATGAGCGAGCGATCACGGCCGTTGAACCCGCTGGCAACGCGCGGGACGGGCGACATATATTTTGGCCGCGCGCTTCCGTCAGTGTACTCAACAGTGCGGTCGCGGAAATTCACGCCCGCGCAGAGGATGCCCAGCCCCATATCATATAGGGTATGGGTATTTGTCACCGGCGTGCCCTCCGCCGCTTCGCGAAGGGTGGTGCGCCCACAGGAACAAACCGCATCAAGCGAGTTGGGTCCCTGCGCAACGGCGCTGCTGAGGGCGGTTATCGCTTCATCTTTCCGGGCGCCATACCAGGCCTGGCCATCAGCAGAACACGTTGCAAAACGTATGAAGCTGCTCCTTCGGGGCACAAACGGTGTCGGCGACAAGTTGGCTGTCGCGCGGCGATACCCCAGACCGTCTGGCGCCGGGGCTCTTGCAGTCCCCATTCGTTGGCGCCGGATCAGGGTTAACGAATGGATAATCCGAGCAGGGAACTTAAATCCGGTTGCCGTCTGGGTCGAGGACTTAGAGAAAAATTGCGATGGAAATACGATGCAGCTCCGGCCCGCGTACGATGTTGTGCACATAGTCTGTGTTGGCCATCAGCTAGAGCAGATCAATGATGTTGAGCGGCCCGCACCCAGAACGCCACGTACTGCATGCGCGGGCCCATCCCGTTGGTGAAGACCAGATCATGCACGCGACCTATGCGACGCCTCCACGTCCGGCGAGACGTAGTTGAAGTGATTAATACTCAGCTGTCCGACCCCGCCACAGAGCGCGTATTGCTGATGGATTGTCGTGAGGCGGACGATTTTTTGAAAGAAGCCCAGCTTGATGCCGAAGTTGTCGGAAGTGAGGGGCATGCGGCTTTGATGGGGGCGCTCAATCCACGACGTGGAGGCGGCCTTTCCGGTTAAAGGAGGCTTCCGCGCGGGCCGGGTCTCCTCGCCAAAAATCTTGAAGCCCATCACCTCGACCGTACCCGGCGCATCCAATTTTTGCTGCACGACGCAAGGGTGCCCACGCTCCGTCATAGCGCGGAGGTAGAAACGCGTATCACTCTCGTCGGTGATTGGGGGGCTCGGTATCTCCGTGTAGAAGATGCGCGATGCGGCGAGGTCCTTGACGGTCAGATGCCCATGCGACAGGCGGATGGTATTGAAACCGGGGTAGAGGTTTGGTGCAGCTAGAGGCATCGCTCAGTCTCCCAGCCGTGAAATTTTTCACTGGCCGGGGGCAAATCTGATGCGCTTTTGCTTCACATGAAACTCGAACGACCAACCCTTGGCAGCGCGGCAAATCCCGCTTGCCGTGACCCAGCCAAAAAGGGGTGGTTGAGTGGCGCACGTTCTCCGAGTTGACCCAGATCATCCCCCCGTCCGACGCGCGCGCCAGATCACGGCGCACGGGCATGCGGTGAGGCCGTCGGTCGCGTCGTTTGCCACGCTCAGCGCCTCCGCTTCGGTCGTGATTTGGATGGGGGTGAGGACGGGCCCAGATACCTCCGCCTGTGCGCTGCGCATACCATTGGTCGCACCGGTGAATGGCGCGGAAGTCGATGACATATACCGATCAAGGCCAATCTGACCCTGCTCCTGCGTCCTTGATATTCGCCCTCACCTGATAGGCACTAATCTCCGCCTCGATCAATGCGGGGCCAGGGCACGGCGTTCGTGCGCAATGTGCCCCCAAGTCAGAACAAGCGATCGCGGCGGCGGCAAGCCTGTGACGCGCTTCACATCAATTTACAGCAGCATTGCACCCCAATCGGCAGGGGGGGGCAGAGCAAGCAGCGTCGCAAGGCAAAGGATTGACGCCAAAGACTGTTCCCACATGACACAGGGACAACCTCCCAAAAATCGAAATTAACGAGATTATCGTTTGGATCTTATACAATGCCGACTCCATACCTGCAGAGCCACCGTGTACCGCCCTCACGCGCCGGGGAGCATCAGCATGCCGACTTCTTAGCGCAGCGTTGCGAGAAGCTCGGGCGATGGCACGCCTGTCGGCGGCAAGCCCAGGCTTTGTTGATACTCGCGGATCGCATTTTCGCTGTTGGGGCCAATTACCCCGTCAACCCCGCCTGTGTCAAAGCCGCGGATGGTCAATCGTTGCTGCACGGCCACCCGGTCGTCTTTGGTCAGCCCGTTTGCATCTGGCGGGAAGCTGGCGCGCAGGGGCCCTGCCCCGCCGATCCGATCTGCCAGATGGCCCACGCCGATCGCATAGGCGTCCGAGTTGTTGTAGCGTTTGATCACGCCGAAATTTCTGGTCGTTGAGAACCGCGGGCCGCCTGCCTGCGGCTGGATGATGCTGCCCTGCGGCGCACCGGCGCCGACCTCGCCCCCCCATTTCACGCCGGGCCGCCACCCGTTGCGCTGGAGATACACGGCCGTCGAGGCAAGTGAATCTGTCGGGTCCTCGGACCAGATGTCGCGCCGCCCGTCGCCGGTGAAATCCACCGCGAAAGCCAGATAGGACGTTGGAATGAACTGGGTATGCCCCATCGCACCGGCCCATGAGCCGGTCATCAGGCGTGCGGGAATGTCACCGTTTTGCAGGATGCGCAGGGCTGCGATCAGCTGCTTTTCAAAAAACGCGCCGCGCCGACCGTCAAAGGCCAGAGTCGATGTCGCGGAGATGACCGGCACGTCGCCCCGCCGCTCTCCGAAGAAGCTCTCCAGCCCCCAAATGGCGCAGGTGATCTCGGCAGGCACGCCGTATTGCCGCTCAAGCGTATCCAGCGTGCTGCGGTGGCGGGCCAGCGCCGCGCGCCCCTTGCTCACGCGCTCATCCGATGCGGCGATGGCGAGGTAGTCTTCGAGGCTGCGTTTGAACTCGGTCTGGTTGCGGTCGCGTTTGATGCAACCTGGCAGAAACCCCGTGCCCTGGAACGCCGCGCTCAGCGTCGATCGTGAAATGCCCTGTGACACCGCGCGACTTTGAAAGCTGCCGACCCAGGCGTCATACCCAGGATTCGGCGTCGGCAGTAGATCTGCGGGCAACCCACCTGAGGGGATCGCGCTGCTGCTGACTGAGGTTCCACCGCCGCATGCTGAGACCGACAGCGCGCCAAGCCCCAAACCGAAATGTCGTCTTGTGATCTTCATCCTGCCGCCCCGCCTTGTTCGTGCGATTTTTTTGTTCGTGCGATTTTTTGCCATGCTATCCGATTGGCCGGGCGTGGCAACTGCTCTAAGGGCGGCTCTGGCGACGGTTTGCCGATGCAGCGGTGCCACGCACGCAGAAATGTCGCAGCGCACGAGGGCTTGCCACCGCATGTCATAGAACATTATAAGAACACCATGGCAAAAATGAGTCTCAAGGAAAAGCTGGCCCTGCTCAGCGATGCGGCGAAATATGACGCAAGCTGTGCCTCCTCCGGCACGGCAAAGCGAAGCAGTGCCGATGGCAAGGGGCTCGGCAGTACCGAAGGCTCCGGCATCTGTCACGCCTATGCGCCGGACGGGCGCTGCATCAGCTTGCTCAAAATTCTGATGACCAACTTCTGCATTTATGATTGCGCCTATTGCATCAACCGCGTGTCGTCGAATGTGTCGCGCGCGCGCTTCACGGTCGAGGAAGTCGTACATCTGACGACAGAATTCTACCGCCGCAATTACATCGAGGGGCTGTTTCTGTCCTCCGGCATTATCAAAAGTCCCGACGACACCATGGCCGATATGGTCCGCATCGCGCGCAGCCTGCGGCACGACCATCACTTTCGCGGGTATATCCACCTCAAAACGATTCCCGACGCCGCACCGGAGCTGATCGAGGAAGCGGGCCTGCTGGCGGATAGGCTGTCCATGAACATAGAATTGCCCACGGATGCAGGGATCAAGGCCTATGCACCCGAAAAGAACCCCGATGAGATCCGGCGCGCGATGGGCCGTGTGGAGTTGCGCAAACAGGCCGCGAAAGAGCGGACACACACCGGCAAACGCGCCGCCAAATTCGCGCCAGCGGGGCAGAGTACGCAACTCATCGTCGGTGCGGACGGCGCAAATGATGCCACAATACTGCAAAGCTCCACGCGGCTTTACAGCTCCTACAAGCTCAAGCGCGTCTACTATTCCGCCTTCTCCCCGATCCCGGACAGTGCCGCCGCCCTGCCCTTGATCAAGCCACCGCTCGCACGGGAGCACCGGCTTTATCAGGCTGACTGGCTTTTGCGGTTTTACGGGTATCAGGCCGACGAGATCGCATCGGCCGCGGAGGGTGGCATGCTCGATCTGGAGATCGACCCCAAGCTTGCCTGGGCGCTGGCCAACCGCGCGATGTTCCCGGTGGATGTGAATCGCGCGGGGCGCGATATGCTTTTGCGAGTCCCCGGATTCGGGACGAAATCCGTGGCACGCATCTTGTCTGCACGGCGCAACGGCGCGTTGGGGTTCGGAGACCTCAAGCGCATCGGCGCGCTTGTGAACAAGGCCAAGCCGTTCATCACCACACGCGACTGGTCGCCGGGCGGCCTCACGGATGCGGCCAATCTGCGCGCGCGATTCGCACCGCCGCCCGAACAACTAAGCCTGCTGTGATCTACGCGCCCCGACTGCCGCGTCTGGGCACTTTCGAGGCGTGGCGCGACGCCGCGCGTGCGTTGGCAAGCAATGACGTGCCACCCGAAGACATCGATTGGGCAATGAAGGGCGACGGTGCTGGCCTCTTCGGCACAGGCGCTCCCCTGCCTGCACCGCGCGAGATGACCGTGCCCTCTGGTTTCGTTCCTTTGGCCAAACAGGTTTGCGCCCACCGCGCGCCGGGCACACATGATCTGCTCTACCGCGTGCTGCTGCGCTGTCGCGGCAACGCCCGCCTGCTCGGCAATCGCGCAGATGCGGACGTGCAACAGCTCGAGGCTTGGGCCAAGAACATTCGCCGCGACATGCACAAGATGAAGGCATTTGTCCGCTTCCGCGATGTGACCCCGACGGGGGCCAACCGCCGCGCCTTTCTCAGCTGGTTCGAACCGGATCACCGCATAGAAGAGCTGATCGCGCCGTTTTTTACCCGCCGCTTCGGCGATATGGATTGGGTGATCGTGACGCCACATGTCACGACACGTTTCAAAGGTGGTGCGCTTGGCCTTGAGGCAGTGAAAAGCGCGCGCCTTGATCTGAACGACGAGACCGAGGAGCTTTGGAAGACGTATTACGCCAACATCTTCAATCCTGCCCGGCTCAAGATCAAGGCGATGCAATCGGAGATGCCCAAAAAATACTGGAAGAACTTGCCGGAGGCGGAACTCATTCCCGGTCTGATAGCGCAGGCCGAAGCGCGCGTGAGCCAGATGCAGCGTGATGCGCCCAGCTTGCCCCCCCTGCGCGCCGAGCGGATATTGGAGCGTTTGCCGGAACGGGAGCAGACCGGAGATTTGCACGCCTGCGCGCGATGTCCCATCGGCGCGCAGGCAACGCAGGCAGTGCCGGGCCTTGGCCCGAAGGATGCGCCGCTGATGATCGTCGGGGAGCAGCCGGGTGACCGCGAAGATCTCGCCGGTGTGCCCTTCATCGGACCGGCAGGACAGCTTTTCGATGAAATCGCCGCGCAGGCGGGACTGGACCGAGACGCCGCCTATGTCACGAACGCTGTCAAACATTTCAAATTTACCCCCCGCGGAAAACGCCGCATCCACCAAAGCCCGCACCGCAGCGAGGTTGAAGCCTGCCGCATATGGCTGACGCGCGAGATCCTGCATCTGCAACCCGCCCTCGTGATCGCGCTTGGCGCGACGGCGGCACAGGCATTGACCGGCGATGGCGGGAACATAATGGCGCGGCGCGGGCGCGTGGAGCCGAGCATCGAGGGGCTGCCGGTGCTCATTACGCTGCACCCTTCCGCCATTTTACGTGGCCAGAATCCGAAAGCATTGCGCGCGCGTATGGTGGCCGATTTGGCGAAGGCGGTAGAAATGCTGCGCACGGCGGCCGCGCTCTGAGAGGAGCCGAAGCCTTCCGCAGGCCCGAACACCGGTAATGTTTACCTTTCAATCGACGCCAAATAAAGTGCCACGGTTTCGTTCTCCGGCATCTTCTCTTAGAGCGTTTTCATCAAGCTTTACAAATTATTACGAAGGCCTTTGCATGGCATTGGACTTACAGGAGTTTGGAAACGGCCAGCGCCTTTCGGAAGGACCAGCCGCGCTCGCCCGTGGTTCGGGTCTGTTCTTAGACATCCAGAACGAGACGCACTGCAAAGTTAGCGCTCGGGGCGCGGTGAGCGTTGTGGCGCATCTGCCGGGCGGGCCAAACGGCGTGGCTATCGGGCCGGACGGTGCGGCTTACGTTTGCAACACGGCGGCGCCTACGGTTTCGTGCCGTTCGGCACCCCGCCGATCACCGTGCCGAGCCGCGCGCGTCCGAATTATGACGGCGGCAAGATCCAGCGTGTGGACCTCGAGACGGGCGCCGTCACGCTTCGTTACGGGTTACGGGGCTTGCGACGGGACCAACCTGCTGGCCTCTGACGACATCGTCTTTGACTCACCTGCCACTTTTGGTTCCCGTAGACGGGCATGCAGGACGGCGATACCCTGCGCATGGGGAGGCGCTACTTTGCCGCCGCCGATGGGTCAATGATCAAGAAGATCGCCTCAATCCCCGTGGCCAACGGTGCCGGCTTGTCTCCCGACGGCAAGACGGTCAATGTCTCCGACACCATTGTCGGCAGGCTCCGGGCGATGATGATGACGGGCCCGGGCACGGTTTCGCCGGGCCCCCTCCTCAGCATGCCCGGCACCGTGATGCAGATGCTGCTGGGGTATCAATGGGCAGATAGCCTCAAGGTGGCACACGGCGGGAATATCTGTGTCGGCACCATCTATACCGGCGCGATCACCGTCTTCAGCCCCGAGGGGGACATCGAGCAGCTGCACGTCCCGGACATGTTTCCCACCAACCTGTGCTTTGGTGGCGCCGACATGAGGGGCCTCTGGATCACCGCCTCCAGCACCGGCAAGATATAAAAGACGCGCTGGCTCCGCCCCGGCCTCAAGCTCGCCTTCAACGCCTGAAGCTTTGCGGGGTCCACCGCCCGACCGGAAAAGATCTCCGCTAAAAGGGCAGCAGATGGCCCCCCCCGATATCGCCGGAGAGCTGGTCCGGGAGCTTGCCCGGCCCGACGGTAGCCTGACGATGCGACCGGTACATTCCATCGGCATCGGCGTCACCGGCCATTTTGGGGCTTCGCAGGTCGCGCCGAATTAATGCACCGCTGCGCACTTCCAAGGTGGCACGATAGCCGTGACGATGCGGCTTGCCTGCGGATCGGGCAGTGCGACACAGCGTTACGGGTGGTCTGACGTGCGCGGGTTCGCCACGCGCTTTCACTTGCCCGACAGCAGCGCGACCGATCTCGTCTCGGTGACCTTACCGGAGTTTTTCGCCCCCACGCCCCAGACGTTTTTGGATTTCACCTTAGCGGCCAAGCCGCCCCCCCGTGCTGCGCAAAACCCCATTGCAGAAATTTCTCGGCATGCTGCGCTTCACGCCGCCGATGCCAGATCCCTACCTCCGGCGAGACTATCAGCCCGAACGCAGGCGAGATCGCCTATGCCAACGAGCATAAACATGCCCAACTCGCCGAGTTCCAAGCCGCGGCGATCGGTGCACCGCAAGGCTATGCACGCGCCAGCTATCACGCCGTCCATACCTTCATCGTCACGGGCGCAGACGGGACAAACCGCTGGGTCCGCTTTACCTGGCAGCCGGTGGCGGGAGTGCTCAACACCGGTCCGACGAGGCCGCCTGTGGACATATACCTGCACACCAAAATGCGCACGCGCCTTACCAAGGGGCCCGCGCGATTTTCGGTGATGATGCCGATCGGCACGATGGGCGATGATTTCAACGATTCCACACGTGTCTGGCCACCGCAGGCGCGTGGTCATGGGCAAGCTGACCTTGGCGGATGTCCCGGAGGATCAGGTGGAAGAATGCAAAAAGTGGAGCTTCAATCCCTGGCTGCTCGTCGAAGGGATCGAGCCGTCGTATGATCCAGTCTTGCGTGTGCGCTAGGATGCCTACGAATATTTAAGCAGAATACGGGATGCCACAGCGGGCCCGTTCTCAGGGAGTTGAGCCAAGTCCGGATCTAACAGCTGGCTGAACCGTTTCGCCGAGAGCTTGCCCGAACTTCGAAGGTTCAAGCTTCTATCGACTTACATCCTCGTCCCCTATTGGCTGTGGAAAAGCCCCAAGCCCAAGCTGCCCGGTGGGCCGCGCCCCCTCGACCCAACCCAGCGATAATGTGCAACGCATGATGTACCTCATCATACTACTGGTGGAAGGCGGTGATGTCATGATCCACACGACGCATAACGTCGAGGCGTTCATCGATTGGGTGCACGCACGTGATCTGTTCCAAGTGCCGGACTTCCCGACCGATTTGTTTGCGCTTCAGGATGCGGCCAAAGGCATCGGGCCGGATGCGCCGGCGCAAGAGCTGATGTCGCTGCCGCGCGAGCTGGTGCTGCAATTGCACGCCAATCCCAATATCTCACTGGGTGGCGGGTATCGCGCCTATCCCGGTTTTTCAGCCGCACAAGTGCCCGGTAAATTCGGCGTGGGCTGGTAAAACGACAGATCAACCTCGACGATTTGCAGGGCAACATCCTGCGCGGCTACCGCCATCGCCTCGTGCGCCAACTGATCTTGGAAGTGAGCGACCACGCCTTGGCCTGCGCGTTTCTTGCCACCGCTGCGAATGGGGGCAGCGTCGACGTGCCCGCCATCACCCGCGCCGCTGAATGGAGCGAGAAGCCGAAACTGTGCTTCAACATCGGGATGACCTTTGAGGGGCTCAGGGCATTGGGGCTGGGCAAAACGCGTCTCGCGTCTTTCCCGACCGAGTTCAGGCAAGGCATGACCGCGCGCGCCACCAAATTGGGCGATGTGGCAACAGCGCGCCAGCGCATTGGCCCGCACCCCGTGACGATCCGTAGCGCGTTCATCTCATCGCGTCGAGCAACGCAAACCAAAATGCCAACGTGGATGAGATGGAGGCGCAAGTAGCCGCCGCGTTTACGATCCTCGGCGTGCGCTACGGGCGCGGATTGAGCGACGATAAGGTCTTTTTCGGCTATGTCGACAACATCTCGCAGACCCGCTTCAACAGTATCGACGATTCGACACAGGAGGATGGGAGGAGCCGATTGATCCGCTCGGTACGAGCCTGCTGCGCTATCCCACGCAACTTGAGAACCTACTGTTTCGGGTTCCGTCGCCCGAGGGATTTGGGTTCAACGTTTCTTTCAACGCGCTTCGCGTGCTGGCGCAGGATGCCGTCGGGTTCGAGCGGTATCTGGACGAGGCCGCCGATCAAGTCTTAAAGCACGCAGACGCGGAGAAGCTCTTGGCCCCCGGCGCGCAGACGCGCATCGGCGCGGGGCTTGACCGGCACGGCGCGCTGCGCGAAGTGATCGCAGCGCAGATGTGCGGGCGGTGGCGCAATGGCGTTCCCTATAAGACTTCCCCCGACACGCCCTTCCCCGATCCCGCAGTCTCACGCACCAATTTCGACTATACCGCACATTCGCGTTGCCCTGTCGGTGCGCATATGAAGCGCGCCAATCCGCACGACGGCCCTATTGTGCAGCGCATAGCGAACTATGCCCGACGCGTCGTGCGGCGCGGCATGTCCTACGGCCCTGATTTCGATCCTGCACACCCCGGCGATGCAGAACGCGGCCTGCTGGGTAATTTCATCGGTGAGAACCTTGGTGCGCATTTCGAGACGGTGATGTGCGACTGGCTCAATCTGGGGCTGCAAGACCCTGCAGTTATGGGCAGCAATAACCTTTTGTTGGCCGCAAATTCGCCCAAGAGAAGCTGGTTCGATCTCAGAACGCAAGACGGCAGCAGCAGCAGCATCCGGGGGTTTCCAAGGTTCGTGAACACGCGCTGCGGGGCGTATACCTCTCTGCCGAGCATCACCTAGATCCGCTTTTTGTCAAAAAGCTGAGGCCGGGTTCAATGTGCTCAGGGTCTCCTCGATCCGGTCGAGCATGGCGGTGCGGCGTGCGGGGGATAGGATGCGTCGCACCTCCGTCAAATGCGCGATGGCGCCACGCTTGTCCTTCTTGACCTTGCTCAGCAAGCCCAAAATCATATCGATCCGCGCGACGTAGTGACCGTCGAGATCATAGTCTGAGGTGGCGCGCACATGCGCGATAAGCGCCTCGATCCGCTTGGCCCCGAACAGGATGATATCCCCAACACCTTGATATTGAGCAGCATGACGCCGAGGGAGGCATCGCCGTTGCCCATGATGATCTCAAGGTAGATCTCGCATAGAAACAGCCGATACCAGTTGGCGGCAATGCCGTAGCCTTCCTTCTCGCGCCGCTCGATCGCCTGCTCCATTTGGTGCAGCCCCGCGCCAATCCGCCCGTCCAGCACAAAGGCCACGCCCAGCTTGGTGTCGGGCCCCGACAAAAACAGCATCAGACCTCGCTCGTTGCATTTGGCAACGAATGCCTCGACTTCAGGCACAGCCCCTTAGCGGCCCAGCGGCACAAGGGCGAAATGACGCGCGGCATCGGCAATGGCGCTCTCGAACGCGGCCCGCGACACATGCAGTGCATGCTCGAACATCTTGACCGCAGCCTGGTAATCATTGCTGATCATCGCAGTCACCCCTTCATCGCCATGCCGTATCCCAGCGCAAGCGGATCATTCATCGCTTGACCCGCCTCGATCAGCCGGTCAGCAGCGGCATGCGCGCCCAGCATGCGGCCGCGCCCCACCTCGTTCCAGCCCAGATGCGCCATGAAGAGATTTTGCAAATAGGCGTCTTTCATCTCTACCAAGAGCGCCTCCACCTTCCGGCGCCTCGCCTCGAACTCGTCATTTTTCAGCGTCCCGCAATAACAAGATACCGACATTTCGGCGACCAGCGCGCAGGCCAAAACGTCATCCTCATCCAACCGCTCGGCCATCGCGAGCAGCGCGCGGCTCACCTCCAGCGCATCACGGTAGCGACCGTTCCAGACCAGACAGGAGATGTAGTGGTGCAGGAAATGCGCATGCGCACTGCTGTCGCCGAAACGCTCAAGTATCGGGCGCACTCTGTCAGCCAGACCGGTGAGGGTTTTTACCTCCAGCGACAAGCGCGCGGTGAGTGCATAATCCGCCAGCAGTTTCGCAAATTGGTCCCCGTCTTCGCAGGTTGGATCGGCCTTATAGAGGGCCAGCGCGGAGGCGAAATACCGGTTTGCCTCCGCCAGGGAGAAGACCCGCAAACACTGACCACCCGCAAGCGCGGTGAAGGGAAAGCCAAGATCAGCCTGTTCCGTGAGGCTGTAGTGATAGGCCAGCGTGCCAGAGACCTCGTTGAGCCTGCCCTTGCTGCGCTGTTGGGTCGCGCGCCCGATGGCCAGATGCAACGCGTGGCGGCGCGCGGACAGCTGTCTATGGTAAACGCTATCGCGCAGCAGCACAAGTTTGAGCACATAGTCGTGCGACCTTTGGGTGCGGATGACGAGGTCCCAATCCTGCAAGCGCTCGAGCGCACTTGAACCTGCGGACCCTGCGGCACCACAAGTGCGAGCACAGCCGGGCTGAACCGGCGCCCGATGACAGGTGCGGCCTGCAACAAGGCGCGGTCGTCGGAATTCAGGCGGTCGGTCCGTGTGGCAAACAGGCTTTGCATGCTCAAAGGCAGGACGTCGCGCTTCACCTCCGCGTCAAACAGAACCTCGCCGTCTTGCACCCGTACGGCGCCCTCATTGAGAAGAAAGCTCAGAATTCCTGCCCCGAACAGCGGATTACAAACCGCGCGCTCGGTGATCTGCTAAGCCAAGTCGGCGGGCAGGTCCTGCACCCCCAAACGGTTTTGTGCGAGATGGCGAATGTCATCGGCCCCAAGCGGCGGCAACGCAAGTGGCTTCACGAAAGCCTGCGTGCTCCAGCTTGGTGTGTATTCGGGCGGCCGTATGTGGATGACGAGCAAATTCAGCTGCCGATTGTCTTTGATCAGCTTGGTCAGCAGTTCCTCGGAGGCGCTGTCGATCCAATGAACGTCTTCAATCCGCAGCACGACCAGGCCTGCCGCGCACTGCGCTTTGATCATCGCGGGAAACAGATCGCGGGTGCGCAACCCGATAGGCACACGGTGCGGCGCAGCCAGCGCGCCCGGTGGTGGATCAAGGCCCAGCGCGTTGAGCAAAAGGCCCAGGTTCTCATCGGAATAGAGCCCGGTGCTGCGCCGACCACCGTAGGCTCCGCCCCTGCGCCCTGCACGGATGCCATGACCGCCGCGCCCGAACTTATCCCGCTGCGCATCACCGGCCGCTAAGCGAATTTTGCCTAAAATGTCGCTGCGGTCTCCTGAAACTTGGTTTGGATCCCCCTGCGGCACGGCATGCGCGCAGTGCGGAATCCTCCAGCGCCTCGGGGATACCGAACACCGCCATGGTGCTGTCTCCTGCGAAACTGCGCACCGTGCCCCCATGCTCGCGCACGGCCTTGGCCAATGTATCGTAGGTCAGTTGTGTCAAGCGCAGCGTGTCTTGCTCGCTTAGACGCTCTACACTCACAGTATAGCCGACCATGTCGTTAAAGAGCACGAACTTAGGTTGGTTCCCCCTTGCCCCGCTGTCAGATCTGCGCTCGTTACCTGCTCACTCATAATGCCAAGAATCCTAAGAGATCGCCGATGGTTTCACTAGGGCCTGTGGCCAATCATCTTGATGCGATTAGGGCTGCTGCGAGATTCCAGTTGGCGGCATAACTGCAATCGGTTTTGTCATAGCGTGTGGCTATGCCTCTGAACTCTTTGATCTTTGCAAAGTAATGCTCCACCAGATGCCGCCACTTGTGGACCTCAGCCTCATAATTGCGCTGGATTTTGCGGTTGGCTTTGGGCGGGATCACGGCGGGTGCACCGCATTGGTCGAGATCTTGCAAAAGCCAGTCCGAATCGAAGGCTTTGTCCGCGAGCAGGGCGTCGAACGAATCGCCTCTGATCAACGGCGTGACACCTTTCATATCATGCGCTTGTCCCGGCACCAGCGCCACGATTGTCGTTGTCAGCCCCCCGCGCGCGCGCACAATTGCTTGGGTCAGGACCCATTAACTGATTGGGTCTATCGGGCTGTCATGATTCACGATCTCTAGTTTCAGGGGGATGTGATGAGCAACTTGTATTGGTTAACTGAGGCGCAGATGGAGCGTCTCCGGCCTTAC
>Ga0307978_1001383_pt1 | contig 18282 bp, 13 predicted proteins | sample OrgLakmetage1056_FD_203151 | JGI IMG/M metagenome (GOLD analysis project Ga0307978, IMG submission 203151) | Saline water microbial communities from Organic Lake, Antarctica - #1056 | ecosystem: Environmental > Aquatic > Non-marine Saline and Alkaline > Saline | place: Antarctica: Organic Lake...
CGCATTCCCACTTCTGCCCGCAGCATTGGCTTCTGTGCCATTTGGGTTTGTATTAGTTCGAGTTCGAGTTCATGGCACTTCCCTTCCAGAGAAAATCTATTGCGTTCTGATAAATATTGCGTTCTGATAAATATCTGAGGTGCAATTGCGCCTACTGCGTAGTTGTAAATGGCAACAGGTCTGTGTCGCATTGTGTTCTTCGGCTCTCACTCCCACGGACAAGTAGGTCGCTGTAAAGACTCTTTCGGAGGCCCGCCCCACCCGAAGGGCGAAAAAAGAAAAATCCGAGGCTTCACACCGCGCCGCGCAGAAGATGCCGTAGAAGATGGCCTTCTAACCACGAGTTCGCTTTTATGAGAGAGAGAGAGAGATGGCCGAGAGGAAAAGGCGGGGTATTTTTTGGCGGCCCTAATGTAGTACGGAGAACACCAGCCGCCGCCCCGTTCTCGACCGTTGGTCGTCTCCTCGGGGCTCGCGCACCACATTAAAAAGATCCATCAGAGGGCCGTTCAAATCAGCTGCCTCCTGTCGTTGACTACTTTCCCGCATAGTACGCTCTGGCGCACTCAGGAACACTGCCTGGTTGGCTTCTTGGTAGAGAAAACAGGCTCACCGCGGAAGAGAGGAGGCAGTGCATTGCGATCGTCTACGACGACATATTTTGGAATGCTCTTTTGGTCGAGAGAGCATCGAAGCATAATGGCAGTGTACATACCTTCCGTCGCTCAACTTCCCCGGTGAGGCTCGTGGGTGTAGTCGGTGAGTTTCCCGACACCTGCGTAGGCACTGAACTTATGCACGGTTTACGAAGAAAATTTCCCCTACGATTTCCCCTACTTTGTAGCTTGCTTCCAAGTTTGTGTTCTACCTAGCGAGCCTAGGCTCGCAGCTCTTCGTTGGGTTAAGGCATCCCTTCGGTTAGAGTGGGAAGACCGTGGACTTGGAGCAGAGAGGAAGTCGGTTCAGGATGAGCGTGAAAACGCCCCACCAAACTCGGATACATGTGAGTCCGTGCCTGAACACAATCGACTCTTTGAACGACCTCGTGAAGTACTGATGCACAGGGCTGGAGAAGCAATCACCGATGGTAGACGGCGTTAAGCCGCACCATATGGCGACGTGATCCATAATTGGCCCTATGCAGCAAGAAAGAGGACAGGCGATGCTGAGAGCGGCTGGCGCCCGCCGCCTGACAGGAACATTGAGCCGGTGCCCTACTGGGGCAATAAAATAGCCCGGAGAAATGCCTTGTGTACCTGGGACGTGAAGCACATTGGGCACTCAGACCCCGCCGACTTGATCGGAGGGAAGACGCCAGATAGAGCCTTCTGGAACGCGCAGATACATGCCACAAGTGCAAATACATATCACCTCTGAGAGCGTGCTATTTCTGCCCTTGTCTTTCTTTACACTGGGGGAGTATAACCCAATAATCTAATCAGGTTTTTGAGACAGGCCCCGAAGGGCCGGAATTAGAAGACTAACAGGTAGAGAAGAAAAGCAAAGCAGCGCAAACTGGACCTACGAAGCTAATCAGGCGCACATACCCGAGTGGCCATGGAAGTGATGGTAGCGGTCCAAAATGACACGCTCCTCCATGCTCTGAGAGTGCAGCTCAAAGAGTTTCTGCCCGCAGAGGAGGGGACTACAGCGAAGTCCCTCAGGCGATCCAGAAGAAGAGTCTGCTGAAAAGCGATTAGTGGCTGCGCCTTGAGGGTGCGCCCTAGCAGTTCTTCGAGTGCACAACGCAGACAGATCCGCATTGGGAGCGGACCAAACAACTAAAGCAATAGACTTCTCAACGGGCGATGTACGGCATATACAGGTGATCAAAGCCTCCCTGTAACATCTTCCGGTGAACAACAAATGATGAACGACAAATGACCAATAGCGATCTTTGTCGTGCTCTCTTCCTCGTCCTCCCCCTCGGAAATGAGAGAGACCCGCATATAACGGCGTTAGACTAAATCTCTCGGGCGGTCCTTGTAGACCGCCCCTCAAACTGATACTTAATACTCATAGTTAGATTTCTATCACTAGAAGCTCAAACCAGCATTTAGGAGGTTATTGTTGCCCAGACGTATCCCAGCACATCGCGAAGCTTGGAGATCAACTATGAGCGACGATGGTGCTGATAACGACGGCATCCCCCAGCCAGGCGAATTTGACGCCACCCCTGTTGTCACAAATGAAGATGATGTTTCAACAGAGTCCGACTTGGTCGGTGACCAAGTCCCCGAAAATGTTACTACCAGGCGTAGTAGTGGCATGGCCGGACCTACATCTGACAGTTCACGGTCGGTAATTTCATCGTTGCCGCAAGCGCGCGGCCCGACCGAAGAACCAGACCCACTCGAACTGAGGTTCTCCAAACTGATAAAAGATATCGAGACCTTCTTTGGTCCTGACCCTCTAGGTGAACCTTTCAGCAAGGAGTTTTCTCGAACATGCGCCGAGCCTATCCCACGCGCGCCACCGTGTGACGAGCTGTTTACTTTCATGGCGCTGGAGGCTAGTGAAGTAACCGACAATGACTTTCGCACTGTGGAATATGTTCTTAAAAATCGCAAAGCAGAATATGAGGAAATCTGCTCAGCTCTGAAGAAGGCTGCTGAAAAAGAGGAAATTAAAAGCCGCAGGTCATCAGTGGGAGCTATTGACAAACCGATTCAAATGGACTTTAAAGAACAAAAAGACTGCCCACTGACCGAGCCAGAGAACAAGACTCTCAACGAAATGACTAGTGGCACCGATTTGAGCGACTCACAATTTCGAGCCATCGTTACTTTTCTACAGTCTCCTAGTCAATCAAAATTCAATGCTATTTTCGAAACTTTTACTAGCAAACATGGCACTGTCGACGTTAAGCAAATTTGTGGACATCTAGACTGCTTGTACTCGGGAACTGATGCACCAGACATGGGTGCTGAACCCAACAGCGAAGATTTATCTGCCGAGCTGCCCTCCAAGTACATTTCAATGAGCACAAAGTCTTCCGTCAACACCAAGACAACGACTAGTATGCCACAGGGCCAGCGATGGTCTCACTTGGCATGCGACCCTGCCATTTTGACTCAAGAAATGAAGGCGATTGAAAATTTTATCAGGCTACACCACCTTGATGGCCGCAGTATTGACGAAGATGGATATACTGTCATGAAACCTCCAAAGTCTAGGAAGTTTCTCTTTGCTCTTGTTTCTAGGGCTCGACTGAATTTGTGGCTGGCCAAGCATCTCTTGAAAAGATTCCAAGATTTGATGGCCGCAATGGGCACGAGCGAGCTAGAAGAAACTCAATGCAACAATTTAAAACTGCATTACGATGCTTATTTTCGTTCAAACCCTTTGGAGTATAAAGAGCTCCCGCACCACGAAAAGGTAACGGTGAAGTCTCTCGTTGCAAATGCTCTTCTTTCGGATTTGAGCATTGGTGTCAACTTGATCATTGATTTAGCAAATATTTTCAATCAAGCGGACATTCGGGAAAATTTGTCGAGGTTTGGCCTTTACATGAGCAACTTGGTACTAAAGCAATCGGACATCATTCAGCAAAAGTTTATTCAGTCTGAGAAAGAACGCCAAGAAGTACGCGAACTTCCTTGGCAACTTGTCTCGAGTACTACCGCTGAAGTCCTTGGTATCCATCTGAATCCAGACACTGGTGTTCCAATAGTGCTTGAAAGCGCGAACCCAGCTATGTACTTCACTCTTCTTCAAGCTTACAATTATCGTGGCCCCAACAATGGCATTGGCGGAATTGCAACTGCCCGCAAAGCATTGGAGCAGTCCATTATCAAAATTTGTGGTTCTATTCGCAACTCTAGGGATCCACTTTCAAATGTGCCTATGGATAAAATCAAATTGGTGTTTGAAGACTTCATTCAAGCCCCATCTGCACATGGGTTGGCTATTGATCCTTCAAATACAGGAAGTAGTATCAGAAATGGCACGGGCTTTGTTGGTACAGCCCCCGCGGAATCTGTGGTAGGTTTTGTTGGCAGCGCTCCATCTAGTCACCAGGCTCGGCGATCGTCTGGAGGCGGTGGTGGTAATGCTCGTTCTCGCGAGCGTGGCCGTTCTGCATTGAAGTCTACTGGGGATACTAAGCGTGAGCAGTCAATTGCTAGGAAATTGGAACCTAAGAATAAAGCATCCATGGATCAGTACTGTGTTACTAGAAAGGCCCTTGGTGAAAATCTCGAACATGTGGAAAGTGTAGCTCAAAGTTTAGTACATGATTGCTCGGATTTAGACGATAAGTACCTCAAAAAGTTCTTGATTGGGTGCTTCAAGCTCAAGGGTAAGAAAGTTGAAATTCCATTGCGCCCTTCCTTCTACAATCCTGTTGAATTTTGGAGTTGGGATCGAGCGCCGGCAGGCGTGAAGCCGCCATCAAATCTTTACGTTCGATACTGTGTGCTAGCTGACGTGTTTCGACTCTTCAAAAACAATCAGCTATCCGCTTATGGTGAAGCCTATCGGCGGGTTCACGACCCGTCGTGGGAGGCCACCACTCAAGAATATGCGAGCAAGTACCCTGCCTACAACTTCAATGGCGCCGACAACAAAGTGGCAGTTGGCACCAACCAAGATGGAGCTGGCGGCGGCGGTGGTGGTCGTGGCGGTGGCCGCAAAGGATTTCGGAAAAATTGAGGTTCAGCTGTGGCGACGCCTGAAGCATCAGAGACTGTTCTACTCTCGAGTGCTGAAGGCGGTGCTTTGCGTGATTGTGCTGCGGTCAGTACTACCATGTGAGCTGAAAGTAAGCCGGCTGATGAAATATGCAGCCAACATGAAATGAAAGTTAAAATGGGAAAAGAAAAAGTTCAAATATGCCAAGCAAATGAAGATTGGTGCAATCAGCCGAATGGGCGTGGATTTGTATCTTTCGTTAAAGTGATTCTTGAGAAGCTAAATGACGGTGCTCTCATCGAGTCCCTGAAAAGAAAATTGAGAAGTCACTCTGAAAGGAAGAAACTGAACGTAGAAGCAGACCAAATTTCATGTTTTTACTCAAATGGAATGACATTCGGTACTATTAAAGCTAAACGAAGTACGAAAGTCAGTGGGAGTATTACGACTACCGCAGAAATAAATTATTTGACGAAGAGCGCCGCAAGCTTCGAAATGTCAGGTGGGGGTGGGGATAGAGTACCCGTTGACATTACGAATGCTTTTGGTGCCATTGGAAAGCAGAAAGGATCTTCTGAAGCAGCACAAATTGCCTATATTGATTCTGGAGCCAACCGTCACTTTGTCAATCGAATCGTTAAATTGGATGATGAGCGCAAAAGCAATACGCTCATGATGGATGCGACCGGTCGAATGAACCGTTTGGACAGCGATGGCGAGCTGACAATCGGAGTTGTTGACGAAAACGGCAAGGCCATTGATCCAATTATCATCACCGCGAGCAGAAATAATAGCTCGCCGATGAACTTATTGTCAGTGTCGAAGCTGTGTAAACAAGGAATGTCATTTCATTTCGCCGAGTATGATTCTTACTTCATGTACAAAGGGAAGCGATTCACACTGGTTGAAGAGAACGGAATGTATGTCATTCGCCTAAATGAGCTTTTGAAAGCAGAAGAGTTGACCGACATTTGCAGCAGTCCCGGTGTTGCAGATGGCGAGATGCTTGCTTTGGCGGCCACTTATGATTTGTGGCATGAGCGCTTTGGGCACGCGTCTAAGCAACGCTTGAAATTTATGTATGACAACGGCATGGTTGAAGGCCTTGACGTTGGAGGGAAGCACAAGCATGATAAGAAGTGCAAGTGCGCAAATTGCCTGAGCATTAATAATGCGAAAGTTCACATCGGTGATACTCGAAAGTTTGCAGATGAAGTCACTCAGCGTGGAGAATTAGTCCATACGGATCTAGCGGGGCCGTATCCAGCTGATGTTCATGGGTATCGATATGTGATTGCCTTCACTGACACGTATAGCAGATATTCAACGTGTTACTTCCTAAAAAGAAAGTCGGAAGCAGAAAACGCCTTTAAAGCATATCTCTCTCTTTGCAAAAGAGATGGCGTTATAGTGAAGAGAATACGGTCTGATAATGGTGGCGAATTTGGTGGCCACCATGATGGTGAAGACCGACGGCAGCAATTGTTCGGTGAAGGTGGATCTGTGGAGTACATCTTTGATCGAGTCTGTCGTGAAAATGAAATCATTCACGAGCTCACGCCACACGATCGGCCAGAATTGAATGGGCTCGCAGAAAGATGGAATCAAACTGTTATTGGAATGGCAAATGCTATGCTATTCTCAGCGCGAATATCGCACGTGCTCTGGACGTCAGCGGTTGCGCATGCAAATACGATCAGAAATCGCTTACCAAATAAAAGCCTTGGTAAGTACACGCCCTATGAGTTGTGGTACCACAAGCGACCACGGGTTGATCAATTAAAAGTCTTCGGCTGCTTCTGCTATAAGCTGCTGCCAAAGTTCCCGAAAGTGCCGGGCCAGCAAGCAAGAGAGTTGCTGATTTATGTCGGTGAGACCGCGGATCGTCTTGGGTTCAGAGTCTTCAACCCTCGCACTTACAAATTTACCACCGAGTTTGAGTTGATTTTTGACGAAAACTCAGCTGCTGAACGTGGAGAAGTGATTCGGCAGTGGGACCTTCGGCGAAAGCTTCATGCTGAAGGAAAATTAGACTCGTTACCACTGATTGGAAATGACCTCAAAGATGTCAGAGAACGAGACTTGGATGTTGAGCGAAGAATATACCAAGACCAGCGCTACTTGGAAAAGGAAGATGAGAAGGGAGAATTGCACGCTCCTGTAGTGCTGAAACATGAAGTTTTCAACAATGCCGACTCTGCGCCACGGAGGGCTCTGGATGAAAAAGAAGCTGAGGCGAAGCTTCCGAGTCTTCTGGCCGAGCCGCATGTTGAATTGAAAGATCGCGAAAACTCAAATGATGCCACATCCAAAGAAATTACACGAACAGCAGATGGCACATCTCAACTGACTGCTCGAAACTCTCCGATCCACCCTGACCAGCTTAGTGGGAGTCGTGTGGGCGACTCAAATTGGGCACCGCAAAGCGAAGAACTTGCTACTCTTCGCAACGCACCCTTGTTGACACGGACGAGAGATTCGAAAGGAACTGTTGATGGGCAACCTGTTGATGCTTACCCTCATCAAGCACGTGAAAGATGGAGTGAAGGCTTCCCGAAAGAACGCGCAGGAGCTGACCAATTAGCTCGAGCGGATCAAGTAGGGCCTCTCACACCAATGGTCATAGAAGAAGAAAGAAAGCTGGCGCAATTCGACCCGCGCCACCCGCGTCGACCACTCCGTCGTTTACCTGTTGGAGAAGAAGAGAAGGACAGTGACGACGATAAAGAGTTCAGAAAGTTTGCATTGGACGAAAATTTGATGGTGCAAATGGTTGACAATCCGAAGCGGAAAGGAAAAGACAGCTGGCGGCGGTACAATCTTTACCAAAATGCGTCTACGCTTCGAGAAATTATTGAGCTATCCGTGACGGCCCGCAAAGCAGTAGATCGGGCCAAGCAAAAGCGCAAAGCCATGGAAGACATCAAATACGACTATCTTCACGGGTATATCCTGTTTCCGCAGCACGAGTGCAACTCATCGAGCCACTTTGTCAACGCGGGAAGCATAGCGCTCATGGCAAATGTCGTGCACGTGCATCAACTGTTCTCAGCTGAGGAGATGGACGCCGCGCGCAAAAAGGGTGAAAAGGAAAAGGCAACTGAGGCCATGCGCATGATAGAAGAGAGATGCAAGCAAATTAGATTGCAAGAAGCTTGTGCGTTTGTTAGCTTTCATACTCAAATAGCTAGTCTGTGGGATGTAGACCTGAACCTGCAGAACTACAACTTCCTTCACCTTCAAGAGACCAGCGTCGGAGCTGCGCTGGTAAACACACTCATCACGGATGTTGCTGAGCCAAAATCTTTCAAGGACATCGCTTCAATGGTCGACAAAATTGAATGGTATGATTCTGTAAACCTTGAAAGAACCACTCTCGAATCTAGAGGTACGTGGTTACTTGTAAAACGCAAATCAATTGGGAAAACAAAAACAATCAAGTGCAAATATGTCTTTAAAGTGAAGAGAAACAAAAACAACAAGTTGCAAAGGAAAACTAGACTTGTTGCCCAAGGTTTTACACAAATTGCTGGAGTGAATTATCATTTGGATCAAACTTACGCTGGGGTTGTATCTTATTCGAGCATGCGTTTTCTGTTTGCGCAAGCTGTTGCTAAAGGTATGATCTTGACGCAGACTGACATTTCAGCGGCTTATCTTGAAAGCTATCTCGACGAAGACATCTACATGGAAGTGCCTCCTGATCTATGGGTAAATGGTAAGCCACCTGTGGACGAGGACGGGGATGAAGTTGTCTGTAAATTGCAACGCGGACTGTATGGGTTGAAACAAAGTGGTCACCTGTGGAGTCAGTGTTTTAAAGAATTCATGTTAAAAGATCTTGGATTTGAAGAATTGTCGAGTGAACCTAACCTCTATCGCAAAGTCTTTAAATTAGATGATGGAGTTGAGCAAGAACTGCTTGTTGGAACTTACGTGGATGATTGCGTGATTGGAGCAAGTAGTGAAGCAGCGAGACAGTGGTACCTCTCGCGGCTATCAAAGCGATTTCCTGTCAATGAGAAGAGTACTGGAATTATTTCGTTCGAAGAGCCTGGACGGATACTTTCAATGCAAGTTAAGTATGACATCGTAAAGGGAATCTTAGAGTTCAATCAGATGGAAGCTATTGAAGCTTTGGCAAAGAAATTCGGGGTTGAGAAGAGAAAACCTCGGAGCCTACCGATTGACCCAAATATTGACTTACCAAAGCTTAAAACAGCCGAGGTTAACACAACGGACTACATGTCAATTATCGGATCTTGTTTGCACATTGCCCAAGTGTCTAGGCCAGACATTTCATATGCAATGGGCGTATTATCAAGACATTCAGCAACGCCAGGCGTGCAGCATATGGAAGCAGCGCTGGATCTCGTAAGCTATTTGCTGAAGACGAAGCATTTGTTTATTGGTTATCGAAGAGACAAAGATGACCTCAACAAACCTGTAGTCTACGAAAAGTCACAATGGGCCGGCGATATTAAGCCGACTCCGAAAAAGCTAAGTATTGAGGAAAGACTTGTTGCATCAACCCCAACGCCCATGTCTAACTCACCTGATATGTACTGCGACGCTGATTACGCAGGCGACAAAGAGACGAGACGCTCAACTAGTGGAATGATTGTTATGATGAATGGTGGACCTATTAGTTGGAGTTCTCGGCTACAAAAGCTAGTTGCATTATCTAGTGCCGAATCTGAAATATATGCTGTTGCTGACTCCGTGAAGGAAGCGCTACACGTCAAGCTCATGTGCGAAGATTGTGGATTACGTGAACCTGGAGAGCCAATGACAGTATGGGAGGATAATGCAGCCGCGATTCATTTGGGGCATGGATTGCGGGGAAATAATAAACAGAAACATTTTGCAGTGAGGCTCCGATTTCTGTGGGAGCACATTCAGTGCAAGAACATTGAGTTTGCAAAGATTGACACGAAGGAACAATTAGCCGATGCTTTTACAAAACAATTGCCAGGGCCAGCCTTCCTCAACTTTCGCAACAAAGTACTTAAAAGCAACAAAGGTCATCAAAATTCTATTAGAGTGGATTAGAGGCAGAAAATGGGCAATGATTTGGAACTTGACTCCGCAAGTTACGAGTCACAGCCGTAAACTATCTAGCGGGCAGAAGTGGGTGAATGCATCTTGCTACGCACATGGAGCAGCTGGAAGTGTTCTGCCGAATTTACATTCTGATTACTATTATTGTTGTGAAAATGAACTAAGCTACCGCGATTGTTGGAAGACTTAAGAACCGCGTATATTATCATTGCTAACATCGAATCATTTACGAAGTGGTGCTCTGGAGGGAACCGGAAAGCGTTTGACATGGCCCTGTGAATTTAATTTCATTTTTGCAGGTCCAGCGCAAACTCTTCATAATAGAGGTCATCGAGAAGAGCGTCCGGCTGAGTAAGGAGCATTATACCACTATCGTTACATCGATTACAATGAGTCTACAACGTTTTATAAACTACCAACAACTGCATCAAAATATATGCATTTACACATCAATTACTATTACTATTGGGCAAATGAATCAAACTATCGCAACTATTGGAAGAATTACGAACTGCGTATTATCATTGTTTTATATCGAATTCTTAACGACGTGGTGCTTTGGAGGGAACCGGAAAGCGTTTGACATGGCCCTGTGAATTTAATTTCATTTTTGCAGGTCCAGCGCAAACTCTTCGTAACAGAGGTCATCGGGAAGAGCGTCCGGCTGAGTAAGGAGCATTATACCACTATCGTTACATCGATTACAATGAATCTACAACGTTTTATAAACTACCAACAACTGCATCAAAATATATATTTGCTTGATTGAAACTGGAAACAAAATTATTACGCGACACATTTATGCAGAGGGATTGCGGGAATCAAAACCTTTGTGAAGCGCAGTGGAAGCGTACTGGAAAATATTAATATAGCGCAAGGAAACGTACTGGAACAAAAGTCAGTATGGTGACCATCTAACAGGCATTGGAAATTGTGATATCCATTCCAATTGTTGAGACAGCAAGAAGTTGAGCGAGTGGCGGGTGATTTTCCCCAACGTGAAAATATCAAGTTGACTGCATTTAACCAACGGATGATAGTGAGCGTGTACGGTGGTACTACTCATGAGGCATAGGATGCGAAGCAGTTGAAATGTTATCGATCGTGAACTACTATCGAACTAGCTGAAAACAACGACCTGTGATCCACGATGTAATCTTGGATCACCGATGGAAACAAATCAAATCAAAGACTTCGACGAAATTATGACACACACAAGTGAACAATCAAAGACTGCAAGTGCGAGTGGGAGTGCTGAAAAGCGATTAGTGGCTGCGCCTTGAGGGTGCGCCCTAGCAGTTCTTCGAGTGCACAACGCAGACGGATCCGCATTGGGAGCGGACCAAACAACTAAAGCAATAGACTTCTCAACGGGCGATGTACGGCATATACAGGTGATCAAAGCCTCCCTGTAACATCTTCCGGTGAACAACAAATGATGAACGACAAACGACCAATAGCGAGCATTTTTCCTGCTTAGAAATGGAAAGGTAGCTTTAAGTTAAAAATTGCACTCGCGTTGGAAAGGATTATTACTTTTCGCTTCCGCCTCTTTGAAGGATTCGAAGACCAAAGTCGAAATGCAGCTCATTAGGATTCAAGCGCTTTCGAACCTCGTCTAATTATGCGTGAGGCTTTTCTAGAACTTAATGGTTGCCTTTTAGCACACCCGAGTCGTGATCATATCGACTGTTTTTTGGGATATCTGATTTGTCGTATCCCTCAAGGTGCGACGTAAGGACGTTTTGTGCCCTTTTAAATGATGATATTTACTGATGAAGCTGCTGAGGAAATCTTTGAATAAAAGGCTCAAGTTTTGATTTTAAAGTCCGCATTTTGCCAAACCAATGCAACCTTATAACTTATAATGCCATTAGCATTCTGAAACGACTAAATTAAGCATGAATAACAGCAGTTCATGATCTCATCAGCTTCGAAAGTATGGTAGTTCAATAATGGTGGATGATTGAATCACAAGGTGACAAAGCACTGGCCGCCAACTTGGCTAAGTTAAATATTCATTGAGAGTCTTACGTGTAACACCGCGATGGATGGTTGGATGACTGGCAAGGTGGTGAGTAATCAGCGCAAGGTACTGCCACTCGGGAAATTTTCCAATGTAATACCAGCACGTGGCAGTGAAGCCTAGCATGGTTTACCGCAACTTTGAATGCGTAGCTGTTGCCAAGTATTTCATTGGAAAGCCAACGTTGCTGACTATCGTCGGCCTACGTCGCTCACCGGCGCATATTCGTTGACCGTAACCCAGATGCATTCGTTGGTGTGGCCGGTTCGGATATTTGGACGAAGGCATCTCGAAGGGTTTCCGAAAAGCTGGCTTCAAGGTCTTCGCGCTTAGGCTTGCCTAACATTCGGTTTCGCATTTGAATCCGCAGTACGCTACTGTAGAAAACGGCCGACAACGTGTGATTTATTATTTCTCCTTCTTCTTTGCGTGGGAAAGTAGGTGTTGAAACGAGATAGCGCCTTGACGCGAACCCCGATTACCACGGGCAGCGCGCGGGAACAAAGGGAACAATGGTCAGTATGCCTTGACGCGCGCCCACGCGCATCGTTTTTGCGCTGCCCGTGGTAATCGTTTCGACTTCAATGAATACAAGTTCAGGTGCCCGCGCGATGCGCGGATTCGGAGCAATGTGTTTGCTGCGGGGCAGTAGGTGTGTAGATTGTGTTATCACCTCAGTGCGCGGCCTTGAGATGCCCGTGGATGAGTGTTCTTGTGCCCGTGGTGCGTGTCCTTTCTTGTGCCCGTGGTCTGCCTGGTATTTTGTTTACTGCACATCTGCAGTATGTACAACAAATCTGTACAACGGTACTGTAGGTACGTACATAAAAAACGACGACCACCACGAACGAACCAAGGGTGATCAGGTACCCTTGAACGAACCACGAACGAAATTCCTGACATTTTCTGTACGTTAGGCTGACATTTTCTGTACAGAAAAGATCAGCCCCACAGAGAGACAGAGAGACCCCACATTCTGAACGACTGCTGCCACAAAAAGTCTCCAACTCTCCAACTCCCTACTTACAGTACTGTAAGTATAGTACAGGTCTGCTTAGAAAGTATTCTTACTTTTCAAGCTTTTACATCAAGGAAGCCGCGATCCCACTCCCAAGTCTTCATGACCCTACTCCAAACATTTGTATTCCTTCTGATCGTCTTCTGGGTCAAGGCCCTGCTTTCTGTGCGCGCCTGGATAGCTGATGCGTCGTCGAGATGGTTTGTCTTACGATACATGTCTTTTGACGAAGTGCCGCGACCCCCACCATCTCAAGTCTTCATGACCCTTCTCCAAGCATTTGGACACCTCCTTATCGTGCTCTGGGCCAAGAACCTGCATCATGTGCGCGCCTGGATAGCTGATGCGTCGTCGAGATGGTGTGTCTTACGATACATGTCTTTTGACGAAGTGCCGCGACCCCCACCATCTCAAGTCTTCATGACCCTTCTCCGAGCATTTGGACACCTCCTTATCGTGCTCTGGGCCAAGAACCTGCATCATGTGCGCGCCTGGATAGCTGATGCGTCGTCGAGATGGTGTGTCTTACGATACATGTCTTTTGACGAAGTGCCGCGACCCCCACCATCTCAAGTCTTCATGACCCTTCTCCGAGCACTTGGACACCTCCTTATCGTGCTCTGGGCCAAGAACCTGCATCATGTGCGCGCCTGGATAGCTGATGCGTCGCGGAGGAGGTATGTCCTTCGATACGTGTATCATCTTCGTCCTAACTCCAAACGCTGACATTGACGCTCACCTCAATAGGTCTACGATTGAGGAACAAGAGTTTTCAGAATGTGTCTGGATACTTGATATGCAGCGGAGGAGTATGTACAACCAGCAAGAAGAACTTTCAGCTGATGATATAACTGATATGCTTTCTCGGAGATTTCTTGATATGCAGCGGAGGAGTATGTACAACCAGCAAGAAGAACTTTCAGCTGACGATATAACTGATATGCTTTCTCGGAGATTTCCTTCACACGAAGAGCAGGCTACACGTCGATCCGTACGGGGTGAGGAAAGCGCTCGCTCAATAGCCGCAACGCAGGAAGTTGCTTGGCACAATCCTTCATTCTTGATTTCAGATGATGTTTTTCCTCTATGGATAGCTGATGGGTCGACGAGGAGTATGTACAACCAGCAAGAAGAGCTTTCAGATGATGATGATGTTGTGCCCGATATGAATTGGCCTTCAGCCGAAGAGCAAGCTGCACGTCGGTCTGTACGGGGACACAACATCACTCGCTCAATAGCCGCAGCGCAGGAAGTTGGTTGGCACAATCCTTCATTCTTGTTTTCAGATGATGTTTTTCCTCTCTGGATAGCTGATATGCAGCGGAGGAGTATGGATAACCAGCAAGAAGAGCTTTCAGATGATGATGATATGCCCGATATGAATTGGCCTTCAGCCGAAGAGCAAGCTGCCCATCGGTCTGTACGGGGGCATAACATCGCTCGCTCAATAGCCGCAGAGCAGGAAATTGGTCGGAACAAACCCTCATATCTCGTTGCAGTGGCCCATCTTGTGGCAATAGCTTATCATAACCCGCAAAAATTACCATATCTTCTGGAATTAGCCGATATTATTGCAACAGCCGCTTATAATAACGATGGGCATCCGATTTTAATCTTTGTGCAAGAGGCTTGTGCGTTTGCAAACACTCTGCCATCTTCGCCTGGCGTATTATTGGAGCCAGCGCTTTCATTGCCGCGTGTCCCACCATCGGAAGCAGGCTGGAATACCGACTTTGCTTTTCCAGGATGATGGAATCGAGAAAGGTTCCCAAGATAATTCGGACGAGGGTAGGGCGCAGATCGGTATTTGGGATAAGTGTGCACTTGTGTGGCGGCTCCCACCTATCGTCTGCGGGTCGAAAGAAGTCGTCTCTTGACCATAAGGCTGAGGGTGCGGGGATGCGGTTCAGCTCCCAAAAAGCGCTGCAAACGTTGTTACCAGCGCTGAAAAGTAGTGCAAAATGCTTCTCTGCGCCCCTAGTTACAGTAACTGCAAGAAATAGATCAACGAAGAGTTTATGTTTTGGCGGGCATCACAAATCACAATAAAGACAGAAGTAGCCCCGACGGACGGTGCCCCCCAGATAAAACCCACAACCGAGAATTTTTAGTGTTATCACTCATTAAAAATAGTAGATAGTAGTTTAGCGTTCTCGCTCTGTAACATATAAATTTATTGTTATCAGGCCTCCAGGCCCCGATGTCGCAAATGGGTGAATGACTTTTTACCGCTGCTGAAAGGGAAAGGACACGCCGCCTTTTACCGAGAGAAGTGTTGGCCGGCTGCACTTCGGAACCGCTTTTACTCCGGAAGGCCGCAGAGCGCCAAGAGAATCTGCCGGCGTTTGTTGTATTTTTTGTTTTGGCGATATGGGAGTAGAGGGAAGGAGAAAAGCGACGCGCACGCACGACGTAGCGGCGGCGGAGCGCGGGCCGACCACCACTTACATCTGAATTATTACGTGATGCTTTATGCCTTGTCTGGGGTACCACCAGATCGTAGGAAGACGAAGCTCACGGGCCAGGAGACACCTACACCTGAATTATTACGTGATGCTTTGTCTGGGGTACCACCAGATCGTAGGAAGACGAAGCTCGCGGGCCAGGAGACACCGCTTTCGAGGAAGAAAGACACGGAGCACACTGGCAGTGGTAGCAGCGCAGGCTTTGGTGGTGACCCAGCAGCTCCCGCGCAATGTAGCTTTTGTGGCGGAGCTCCAGACCAGAAGCTATTATTTTCTTGATCATATTTTTTGTCGTGGTGGGAAAAAACTATATTAGGGAAATCGTAGATTTTTCTCGGTGTCGCCGTGAAAATAAGCATAGCTTAAAGTTTTTTTTTGCGTTAAGCTTACGTATTTCAAATGAGGCACTGAGATGGAATCGTTTGAGCCCTACTGCCCGCTTTATTTATTCATCCCCATACCTCTGGAACTCTGTAGAGTCTTCTACTCCGAAGTTTGATGGCTGAAGGACAACTCAAGAAGAAATGGGGGTATTTTGCTTCAAGCATAAAGATGCTGCTGTGCTCAGCCCAGTCAGACTTCCTAGCTAGGGGTTACACTTTCTGCTGCTGTATAGTGCAGGGGGTATTCTTTGTATTTGGGGAGAATCAACTATACAAGAGTTGGCCTCCGTCAGCTAGAACTACTTGAGTCTGACTCCTTTCCCACTATAAACCTCCTCCTTGCGACTTTGCTGTCCTTCAAAGTAACAATTGTTAAGAACGACGATGAAGTTGTTGTTGAGAAAATTATTGCAGAGGAAACTATTGCAGAGGAAGTAATTGAAGAGCCAGTAAACCAAATGTAAACTATTGCTGACGTTAAGAAGATTATCTATGATAATATTCCAAAAAAGAATACTGCCGAAACGTACGTTAGGAGTGTGAAGCAAGTATACGATAACTTTAAAGAAGATGACGTGCATGAATTGTTGAAAAAGAAAATGAAATTATTGAAATTTATTGAAACCAAATACGACAAATTGACAACCATTAAAAATAAACTTTGTGGTATGCTTAAAGTGTACAATTTGTTAAACCTTGAATGCACATTGTTGAAAAGTAAGATAGACCATTACATGGTATCGTTATCTATTGAGGAAGACAAGAAAAAAGAAAATCCAATCAATAAAAGGACAGTTGAAGAAGCAGAACAAATTGTAAACTATTTCAAGAATGAGTTGAAGACGATGGATGAAGAACTCTCATTTGATACATGGGATAAAAATGTGGAACTCTACGTCATTCTAAAATATATATTCGACTTATGGGGTTGTGCGACCAAGTAAGTTGATTGATATGCAAATTACAGATACAGATGAAGGATGTGATAAAATAAATTACATCAATGTCCAAACAAAAGAGATTGTTATCAATAATCACAAGAACGACAGGAAAGGAACAAAGGTGATTGACATCACCGATGATAAATTGAATGATATTTTATGCAAAGGATTGAATAATCATCTAGTGACAAATCAAAATGGTGAAATGTATTTTAGGTAGTAGTTCATCTTTCGGTAAAATGTTTAAAAGCAGATTCAACGATTACAACCTATACGACTTGCGGAAATGCGTTAGCAGTTTGGCAATTCATGAAGGCAATACAGAGAAAATTAATATGCTACAATACAACCAAGGACATTGTCTAAACACCATCTTGAAGAAGTATAACATGTACAATAAAGTAGACGTTTGAGAAGTAGTTGTGTATTTTTTTTAAAACATAAAAATAATTATAAAAACTTTCAACATACTTATTTTTTTAAGTAGGAAAATAATATATATATTGATTGTCATCTATTTTACATGCAAGGTATCATGCTTGGTTTCTTTAAGTATTTTTATATATTGTTTTACATGCATAGTATCTCCTCTTTTTAAGAAATAAATGCTCTTAGTATTATTATTGTTCTTATCTTTTTATATTTTTTGGGTATTGTTCTATTCTAGTGGGAGGGGTTGTCACCCTGTCACCGCTGTCACCCGATTTTCAAAAGTGTCCCACGGGAAAGGGAAATAGGGAAAGTTCTGTAAATCGGGTGACAGTGGTGACACGGTGACACGTATGTAAGATGTTTATAGTTGACTTCCAACATCAATGTTGCAAACTGGTTTAATCATAAAACCTTTGAACCCGCCTCTGTTCTTACCATCTCGCAAACCTTTATCATATTTGATATTCGTAATTCGTTGTATTTCTACTTGAATTTCACGAAAGGGTTTATTGAGATGTTCTTCTAATTCTTGCTTACTACATTTAAAACCTTCACCATATTCGCAAAACTCATCAAACCAACATTTGACTTCATCATTGCTATCCAAAGTATTTTTTATTGCTTCTTGAGACTCTTCAGGAATATCAATCACATTATTTTTTGTGTAATTATGTGCGTAGTCCATCAATAACTGAACAAGAGCGTGTTTATAATTTTCTTTCAACAATCCTGCTAAATTGCGATTTGAATAAAGATGTATTCCTCTAGGAGTATTTGGGTCATTTGAGTGTCGTATTTCGAATGAGGAAGATGACTTGGAGCTGGAAATACGTGCAGCAGAGGAATTCTGAGTTCTCCAAATGGTTAGACACGATTGACTCCACTGAAAGTCTGGAGATGAAGAGGCAACATCAGAGACGCTTGGTGCATTTCTAAGGTCGTAGTGCAGTCCTGCATGAACTGCACACCGTGAAATGTAATTAGAGTTGAAAGCTTCGTGAGTTCGTGTAGCCTACGAAGAGTTCGGCTCTCGGAGCGTTTGAGACGAAAGCTTCGCAACCTTCACACTTGTAAAATTTAGAGCTGAGAACTCCTCATGGATCACGTAGACTCGAAGCGTTCCGAATTGCACTCTGTGAAATTTCTTATTAGAGTTGAGAGCTTCGCAAAGTTAGCGTACGCCTCGGAGCGTTTAAGACGAATGCTTCGCAACCACGAATTTCACACTCATTAGAGTTGAGAGCATCGCAAAGTTCGCGTAGACCTCGAAGCGTGTGAGTCGAAAGCTTCGCAACCTTCTCTTTAGCTTCGCAAAGTTAGCGTA